>WNGB01017106.1_pt1 | contig 10325 bp, 12 predicted proteins | sample 5400681 | NCBI WGS metagenome assembly WNGB01 (sample SAMN13153367, study PRJNA577476) | soil metagenome | isolation source: 115 cm soil or saprolite under grassland replicate 2 | place: USA:California | collected 2016-06-15
TGTTGTCCCAAAGTCAGCGCAGATTCCCAGAATCACGCTCCGCGGACAACTGACTCAGGCCGGGCGGGCGCGGAGGAACCTGCCGAAGTGGGGGACGGTGAAGGCGACCGTGCCGCGCTCGGCGGAGTAGACCAGGCCTTTCTTGATCAGGCCGTCGCGGGCCGGGGACAGGCTCTGCGGCTTGCGCTTCAGCGCCGTGGCGACGTCGGCGGTCGGCACCGAGTGGTCGTCGGTCTGGACGCCGAGGTCGGCCATGGCGCGCATGTAGTCGCGCTCGGCCGGCGTGGCCCGTTCGTAGCGCGACCCGAAGAACCCGACCGTCAGCTCGGCCGAGGCCTCGGGCGCGGCCACCGCGACGTCCTTGACCGTGATCGGGCTGGCCGGGGCGTGGTCCCAGGTGGCGTGCGCGAAGGCCTGCACGAAGTAGGGGTACCCGTCGGTCTGGACGTACAGCTCGTCGAGCGCCTCGTCGTCGTACTCGACGTCCTCGCTCGCGGCGGGCACCATCAGCGCGCGGTCGCAGGCCTCCCGCGCGAGCCGGTCGACGCGGATGTAGCGGAACAGCCGCTCGGAGTACGACTTGCTGGCGCTCAGCACGGCCGGCAGGTGCGGGAGGCCGGCGCCGACGACGACCAGCGGCGCGTTCTGCTGGCTGATCTCGTGGCAGGCGGCGCACAGCGCGGACAGCTCGTCGGCGTTGAGGTCCTGCATCTCGTCGATGAACAGCCCGACGCCGACGGACAGGTCGTTGGCCAGGTCGGCGGCGTCGGCGAACAGCTCGATCAGGTCCATCTCGAGGTCGCCGGAGTCGGCCCGGCCCTTGGCGGCGACCACATCGACCGGCGGGGTCCACCGCACGCCCCTGCGGTCCGGCTGCGGGGTGCGCAGCGCGAAGGCCTTCAGGACGGACAGGAACTCCTCGACGCGCTGGTCGTCGCGGTGCCGGTGGCCGAGCTCGCGCATCGCTGAGTGCATGGCCTGCGCGATCGGCAGCCGCACGCTCTGGTCCGGACGCGCCTCGATCTTGCCGGTGCCCCAGGCGCGCTTGATCGCCAGGCTGCGCAGGGTGTTCAGCAGCACCGTCTTGCCGACGCCGCGCAGGCCGCTCAGCACCAGGCTCCGCTCCGGGCGGCCGGCGGCGATGCGTTCCAGCACGACCTCGAACTGGCGGACCTCTGCGTCACGGCCGGCCAGCTCGGGCGGACGCTGCCCGGCGCCGGGCGCGTACGGGTTCCGGATCGGGTCCATGATCGGACTGTATGGGCGCGTCTAGCGTTTCCCGTAGATTTCCCTATCGGCGTGTCACGGCCGTACGACGGGTTTCACCGCGTGTGGGTCGGAGCGGGTCGCGGTCAGCGCGTCGCGAACCTGGTCCAGGCCGTAGTGCCCGGTGACCAGGCGGTCGAGGTCGACGCGTCCGGAAGCCGCCAGCGCGATCGCGCCGGGCCAGGTGTGGGCGTACCGGAAGGTGCCGGTGACGGTCAGCTCGTACTCCTGGATCCAGCTGACCGGGAGGGCGAGCTCGTCGGCGCCCATGCCCACCAGCACCGCGCGGCCGGCGCGGGCCAGTGCGCGGATCGCCGCGACGGTGGCGCCGGGGTGGCCGGAGCACTCCAGCAGGACGTCCGGTTCCGTGCTGATCGTCGTACCGGCGTCGACGGAGTGCGTGGCGCCGAGGTCCTCGGCCAACGCGAGCCGGTACGGGTTGACATCGGTGACGATCACCTCCGCCGCGCCGAGCGCCCGCGCGGCCTGCAGCGCCATCAGCCCGACCGGTCCGGCACCGGTGATCAGCACCCGCGACCCGGCGGTCACCTCGCCCTTGCGGCAGGCCCACATCGCGACCGACAACGGTTCCAGCAGGGCCGCGGCGTCGTCGCTCAGGTCGTCGGGCACGGGGTGCGCGAACTGCTCGTGCACGGTGACGAGCTCGGCGAACGCACCGTCGATCGGCGGGGTGGCGAAGAACCGCATCCCCTCGCACAGGTTGTAACGACCGGCCAGGCACTGCCCGCAGCTGAAGTCGGGGACCCCCGGCTCCAGGGACACCCGCTGGCCGACGGCCAGCCGCGTGACCGCCGGCCCCGCACCGACCACCACGCCGGACGCCTCGTGGCCCAGGACGAGCGGGGCGTCGACGACGTGACTACCGATCCGGCCGTGCTCGAAGTAGTGCACGTCCGAGCCGCACACCCCGACCGAGGCGACGCGGACCAGCACCTCGTGCGGTCCCGGCACCGGATCGGACCGCTCCTCGACCGCTACGTCACCGACGCCGCGCAGCACGCTGACTCGCATGGGACTCTCCTTCGGTTCGCGTCGCTTCCATGATCGGTCTGTCTCGGTGTGTCTAGCGTTTCCCATAGATTCCGCTAGCGAACCCCATCGGTCGTTCTGCTGTGAGCGGAACGGCGTTCAGCAGGCCCGGCTCACGCCGTACCGTGAACGCCATGACCGAGATCCGGCCGCGGAGGACCGGCCGCCTCGAGCAGGAGCGCCTGTGGCGTGAGGTGCTCGGTGCGCGGGTCCGCGCGCTGCGCGGCGAGCGCGGGCTGACGCTCGTCCAGCTCGCCGGCCGGGCCGGGATCGCGCCGCAGTACCTCTCCGAGATCGAGCGCGGCCTGAAGGACCCGTCGTCGGAGATCGTCGCCGCGATCGCCGGTGCCCTCGGCCTCACCGTGCTCGAGCTGACGACCCTCGTGGTGATCGACCTGCGGCCGCCGGCGCCGGTGAGCGTCCCGCTCGCTCCGGCGCGCGGCAGCCTCGAGGTCGGCGGCGCGCTGGCCCTCGCCGCCTGAGCTACGCGGCCCCCGCCAGCGCGCGCCGGGTCACGATCTGGTCCGCGAGTCCGTACTCGACCGCCGCCCGCGGGGTGAAGATCCGGTCCCGGTCGGTGTCGATCCGCAGCTGCTCGGTGCTCTGCCCGGTGTGCTCGGCCAGCACCAGCTCCGCCTCGCCGCGCAGCCGGACCACCTCGTCGGCCTGCAGGATCAGATCCGGGATCGCACCCTGGCCGCTCGCGGACGGCTGGTGCAGCAGCACCCGCGAGTGCGGCAGCAGGCTGCGCCGTCCCGGTGCACCGGCCGCGAGCAGGATCGCCGCCGTCGCGCACGCCTGGCCGACACACGTCGTCGCGATCGGCGACCGGACGAACCGCATCGTGTCGTACACCGCGAACATCGCGGTCATCGATCCGCCCGGCGAGTTGATGTAGAGGTTGATCTCGGAGTCCGTGCTGAGCGACTCCAGGTGCAGGATCTGCGCGATCAGCGCGTTCGCGACACCGTCGTCGAGCTCGGTGCCGAGGTACACGATCCGCTCCGCCAGCAGGTGGCTGTAGACGTCCATCACCCGCTCCCCGCGCGGGTGCGTGGCGATCACGTTCGGGATCAGGTAGCCGCTCATCGCGCCGCCCCCAGCCCGACCGGCTGCCGCCACGGCCGTACGACGTCGAGCGAGGTCACGACCTCGTCGACGAAGCCGTACTCACGGGCCTCGGTCGCCGAGTACCACCGGTCGCGCTGCGAGTCGCGGGTGATCACGTCGATCGGCTGGCCGGTGTGCTCCGCGATCAGCTCGAGCACGGTGTCGCGGGTGTTGCGCAGCTCGTCGGCCTGCATCTCGATGTCCACCGCGGTACCGCCGATCCCGGCCGAGCCCTGGTGCATCAGGACCCTGGTGTGCGGCAGTGCGAACCGCTTGCCCCTGGTTCCGGCCGACAGCAGGAACTGGCCGGCGCTGCAGGCGATCCCGAGAGCCAGGGTGGACACGTCGTTCGGGACCAGCCGCATCGTGTCCATGATCGCGAGCATCGCGGCCACGGAGCCGCCGGGAGAGTTGATCCACAAGCTGATGTCGGAGTGCGGGTCGTCGGCGGCGAGCAGGAACATCTGCGCGCACAGCCGGGTACCGATGCGGTCGTCGAGCTCGCCGTCGAGGACGACGATGCGCTGGTGCAGCAGCCGGTTCAGGAACTGCTCGTTGAGGGGTGGTTCGAAAGGTGCGGTCGTCATACCTTCACGGTGCACAGCCCGGTACGACGCTCACCAGAGCGCGCCGCCCACGGCAGATCCGCCGACGGCGAACATGCCCGCGTGCCATCAGGCCTCGGCCGCCGGTACGGCGGCGGCAGCCGGCTGCGGGTGGAAGTCCCGCTGGCGGACGAGCAGGAGAGCGAGTACAGCGCCCGCCAGCGCAACGATCGCGGCGACCAGCAGGATGTCGTTCAGGGCGGTGGTGAACACCACCGCGACCACGTGCTGCACCTGGCCCCGGATCGGCTCCGGCGTATTGGCGATGACCTGCTGCGCGCCGCCGCCGGCGATGGCGTCGGCGATCTCCCCGGAATGCGCGGCCACCGGCGTGCCGGCGAGCTGCTCGTCGACCTTGGTGCCGATCACGCTCTGGAAGATCGCGCCCAGGGCGGCGATGCCGGTCGCGATCCCGACCTGGCGGAACGTGCTGTTGATCCCGGACCCCATGCCGCTGCGCTGCGGCGGTACGACACCGATCGACGCCGACGCGAGCGCGGGATTGATCACCCCGATCCCGACACCGGCGAGCAGCATGCCGGGCAGCAGTGCCGTCCACTCCGAGCCGGCGTCCAGCCCGCGCATCAGGAGCAGCGCGACCCCGACGGCGGTCAGGCCGCCCGCCATCAGGTAGCGCATAGGCACGCGCTCGGTGAGCCGGCCCGACGCTGCCGCGCAGAAGAACGACAGCACCGTCACCGGCAGGAAGCGCAGCCCGGCGGCGAACGGGCCGAACCCGAGGATCGTCTGCATGTAGAGCGTCAGGTACAGGAACATCCCGAACATCGACGCGGAGAGCGCGAACGCGGCGATCGACGTACCGTTGAAGGCCTGGTTCCGGGACAGCCGCAGGTCGAACATGGCGCCGTCGCCCAGCCGGGTCTCGATCGCGACGAAGGCGGCGAGCAGCACAGTGGTCGCGACGAACAGCGAGACGATAAGCGTGCTGCCCCAACCTTCGTCGTTGGCGCGGATCAGCGCGAGCACCAGGCAGAAGAGCGCAGCGGTGAAGGTGACCGTTCCACCCCAGTCGACCCCCGACGGGTGCGGGTCCTTGGACTCCCGGACGTACCGCAGCGTGATCCACACCGCGACCGCGCCGACCGGCACGTTCAGGTAGAAGATCCACGGCCAGCTCAGCCCGTCGGTCAGCGCCCCGCCCACCAGCGGTCCGACCGCCACTGCGGCACCCGTGGTGGCGCCCCAGATCCCGAACGCCGTCGCGCGTTCGCGGCCGGTGAAGTCCTGCGCCAGCAGGGCGAGCGACACCGGGAACAGCACCGCTCCGCCGACACCCTGGACGCCCCGGGCCAGGATCAGCGCCTGCGCGGTCGGCGCGAGCGCGCAGGCCACCGACGACAGCGTGAAGAGCACGAGGCCGACGGCGAAGACCATGCGGCGGCCGAACCGGTCCGCCAGGGTGCCTGCGGTGAGCAACAAGCCGGCAAGGGTGAGCGCGTACGCGTCGATCACCCACTGCAGGTCGGAGAAGGTCGCGTCCAGGTCCTTCGCGATCGCCGGCAGCGCGACGTTCACGATCGTGATGTCGACCAGCAGCATGAAGATCGCCAGACAGGTCACCACCAGGGTCCACCACTTGCGTGCCACGCTCCAGCCCTCCCAGGTACGCCGGCATGGTCCAGGTCGCTCCCAGCATGCTCCTGACCTGTCGTGCTGGGCCATGACTCAGCTGTCGCCGCGACCGGCCTCTCAGGGCTCCGGACAAGCCGACGTCCGGGCCTCGGAGGGCAGAGAGACGAGGCCCGGACGCGGCCCTCCTCACAGCGGGCCCGTCGGGTTCGCCGCGGCCGGATGGGCGGTTCCGGCCGCGGCAGTCGGGCGGATCTCCAATGTGCGGCACGCCCGGCCCGGCCGGTAAGACACCTGCCCTGTCCGAAATGAGGCATGGCCATAATCCGCCAGCCCCCGCCGTCGCGATCGGTCTCTCTACAGTTCTCTAGCGTCAGCACTAGACAGTGCTATCGGCCGGCATCGACAGCCACCTTCGCCTCACCTACCGCCCGCGCGGCTGAGCCGGACCGTCGTCGCGATCCCCTACGCTCGCGGGCATGGTGTCGGATCCCGAGACCCGGTCGCACGCGGTCGCGACGTACAAGCGGACTCACCAGCAGTATGTCGGCGGCGCGCGCAAGCTGGAGGCGCTGATCAGCGAGCTGATCGGTGAAGAGGAGGACATCAACTACCTCAGCGTCGACGCGCGGGCCAAGGACCCGGCGTCGTTCGAGGCCAAGGCGTGCCGGCCGCACCCGGACGACCCGTCGCGGCCCAAGTACGACGACCCGCTGCGGGAGATCACCGACCTGGTCGCGGCGCGCGTGATCACGTACCTCGCGGAGGCCGTGGAGCGGGTCTGCGAGGTGATCGAGCGCGAGTTCGAGATCGTCGAGCACACCGACATGGGCGCGGACGTGAAGGCGCGCGGCGGGTTCGGCTATGCCAGCCGGCACTTCCTGGTGCGGCTCGACGCCGCGCGCTCGGAGCTTCCCGAGTACGACGTGCTGCGCGGGCTGACGATGGAGATCCAGGTCCGGACCGCGGTCCAGCACGCGTGGGCCGAGGTGGAGCACGACATCCGGTACAAGCTGGACATCCCGCCCGAGCGCCGGCCCGAGTTCGACCGGCGCTTCCTGCTCGCGGCGGCGCTGATCGAGCTCGCGGACAACGAGTTCACCGCGATCGACACGATGTACCGCGGGCTGATCGCCGAGCAGTCCGGGGCCTCGGGCACGTTGACCGCCGACACGCTGACGAACTACCTGACCCGGCGGTACCCGGACGCGCCGCACGCCCGGACCGCGAACTACACCTGGATGCTCGGCAACCTGCGCACCCTCGGCGTCACCACGGAGCACGAGCTCACCGCACTGCTGGGCGACGTGGACAGCGCCGCCGTGCAGGACGCGATGAACCACCGGTTCCCGGCCGGTATGGTCCGGCGGCTCGACGACGACCTGCTCGCGGTGCTGGGCGAGGACTACCTCGTGGTCTTCCCCGACGAGGAGCGCCGCCTGCGCATCCTGCGCGGCCGGCTGAAGGCGCTGGCCCGTGCCGGCATCCACCCCGCGTAATGCCCCGGCCGGGTTGTCCACGCCACAGCCGGGCCCGTCGGCCGGTGTCGTGAGGTAATGGACCCATGACGGACGAGATCGACCCCAGGCGACGGCACACGTACTTCCTCACGGACGACGAGCGCACCGTCACCCCCGGCGGCCCCGCCCTCGTCGGCCCCGACGGCCAGCGCCTCGAGGTCCCCGCCAAGGTGTACGACGCCCTCCGCCACGTCGCACAGGCGATGTACGACGGCCTGGGCGTCACCGTCGACCCGGCCGAACCGTTGCTGTCGGTGGGCGAGGCGAGCGACGTGATCCGGATGCCCGTCGCCGCCCTCCGCGAGTACATCGAAGACGGCACCCTGCCGGTTCAGGACAAGGACGGTGCGTGGCACATCGCGCTGCCCGATCTGCTCGCGTTCGACGACTGGTTCCGGCGCCGGCGCCGCGAGGTGCTCAGTGAGATGGCACAGGACGCGCAGGACTGGGGCCTCGACGAGGCCACTAACCGTATTCCGCCCCCGATGCGCTGACCCATGGCCGGCCCCGCGTACCTCGACACCTGCACGCTGTACGGCGCGAACGTCACCGACACCATCCTGCGACTCGCCGAGCGCGGAGCCTTCGAGCCCAGGTGGTCACCCGACGTCATGCGCGAACTGCGCAAGAACCTGATCGAGAGCGGCTTGGCCAGCGACAAGGTCGACCGGCGCATCGACCACATGCAAGAGGCGTTCCCGAACGCGGACGTTCGCGACTACCAGCATCTCGAAGGCTCGCTGACCTGTGACTCGAAAGACCGGCACGTTCTCGCGGCAGCGATCCGGTCGCAGTGCCAGGACCTGGTGACGTTCAACCTGAAGGACTTCCCGAAGTCATCCACCGAGCCCCACGGCGTCAACGTCATCCACCCCGACGCCTTCCTCAAGCGCCAGCTCGAAGCCGATCCACGGGGTGTCGTCGACGTCTTGGAACAACAGGCCGCGGTCCGCCAGAGGCCGCCCATGAGCGTCCACCAGCTCGTCGACAAGCTGGAGAGGGCCGGGGTGCCCGGTTTTGCAGCCGACGTACGGACACATCTGGGTCCGCGTGACCCGACCGAGGGACTGGCGCCGGCGCAGAACGCTGCACAGGCTCCCGAGTCGGCCCCGGACGCGCGACGTCAGACGGACCGGACTGGGCCGGATCTCGGCCACCAGCGCTGAAGCGGCGGACAGGGCGGGACCGACGTCGTACGACCGTGGGCTTGCGGGGGGAGGGCCCACGGTCGTACGACGGGTTACCTACGGCGCGGGCGGTCCGCCGCAGGGGCTGCCCCGGCCTGGTTGGTCTGGATGGCGGTCCCGCAGGTGTAGAGGTCGACGGGCGTGCCGGCGGTGGTCGTCGTACCGGCGTAGACGTCCAGGGCTACGACTGGCTGACCGATCTTCATAGATCGCCATCCTTCAGGGGCGGAATCTAACGCTCGATCTGAGTGATTCTGTTTGTTTTCATCGTGAACCGAGCGAAAGACTGCAAAGGAATATTGCACTGCGCGCTGGTGGCGTCAAGAGGTCCGGGTTATCCACAGATCGGCCGGAGCCACCCCACGACAGGCCCGGACTTCCCTAACGTCGTAGGCCGGACGACCGAAGGGGTGCGAGATGCCGTACGACGACCGCCGGCCACCGGAGCCGGCCGACCTGCACGCCGCCCTGTCGGCCACATACCCCCTCGACTGGGGCAGCCCCCTCCCCACCCGAGCCGACCTCGTCTCGACGCACGGTAGACAGGCAGCGACCGCCAGCCTGGCGATGATCGTGGACGCGGTCGGTCGCGAGCACGGAGTCACCGAGGCTGTGCTGGCGAGCGTCCCGCCCGGATCGGTCGCTCATCAGCTCGAGTGCCGGGTGAAGTCGCCGCAGTCACTGGCGAGGAAGCTGGGGCTCAGCCTGCGCGCGAAGCAGACGCTGACCGAACCCGAGGACGTGCTGCGGTTCACAGTCCTGCTGGGGTCGGCGAACGGATTCGTCGACTCGGCGCGGCACGCGGTCGATGCGCTGCGGCGCTGCACCTGGACGGTGGTGGCGGCCCGGAACTCCTACGTGGACAGGAGCCGGTACAAGGGACTGCACGTGTACTTCGGCGATCCCGCCGGCAAACCGGTCGAGGTGCAGGTCCACACCAAGGCGTCGATCGCGGTGAAGAAGGCAACGACCTCGCTCTACGCGATCGAGCGCGACAGGTCGCGGCCCGCGCACGAACGTGACGCCGCGCGGGCCGAGTGCGTGCGGCTGTCCGACGCGCTCGAGACGCCCCCGGGACTCGACGGGCTCGCGACACTCGGCGGCGTCCGGGTGGATGTGCACGGATACGGTCTACCGAGCAACGACTGATCGGTGAGGACGTGTACGCGTACGTGCCGAACACGCAGAGGTTCCATCGCAACGACGGCCTTCGCGACGACTACTTCATGGAGCGCGAGCTCGAGTACGACGAGATCGGCGTGGTCGACGCGCGCCGGCTGATCGAGACCGAGCTGGCGGCGCTGGACGAAGAGCGGATGGCCGACGCCCTCCGCGACTGGCGGGCCGACCCCGAGCCGCTGGAACCGCAGATCGTCTTCGCCATGGCGAACGCCGACCTGAACTAGGTCGTCCTTCGTCGTACATCCGTAGCGATGTCGCACATCGCTGGCGATGTACGACTACGGACCAGCTAGCTCAGAGGTGGGCCGTCCGGGGTGAGGGTGGCGGCGTCGGCGTCGAGGGTGACCGGGGCGCCGAGGGGGACGGCCAGGTTGAGGTCGGCGTGGCCGATCGCGGCACGGTGCACCATCGGGACGCCGAGCGGCGCGAGGCGTTCGAGCTGGACGGCTGTGGCGAGGTCGGCGTCATCGGCCTCGGTGAAGTCGCCGAGCACAATGCCGGCGACGCCGTCGAACCAGCCGGCGCGGAGCAAATGGGTGAGCAGCCGGTCGAGCCGGTACGCGTCCTCGCCGACGTCCTCCAGCACGACGACCGCGTCGGTGGGCGGCGCACAGGTCGGCGTGCCGAGGCTCGCGACGAGCAGCGCCACGTTGCCACCGAGCAGGCGCCCGGAGGCCCGGCCGCCGACGACGGTCGCCGCGCCGGCCGGTGCGAGCAGGTCGGTCACGGTCTCCGGCTCGAACAGCAGCCGCCGCAGCCGGTCGGCGGTCCGAGGCACCCGCAGCTGGTGGATCGCCGCGGCCATCGGGCCGTGC
>WNGB01014935.1_pt1 | contig 10324 bp, 10 predicted proteins | sample 5400681 | NCBI WGS metagenome assembly WNGB01 (sample SAMN13153367, study PRJNA577476) | soil metagenome | isolation source: 115 cm soil or saprolite under grassland replicate 2 | place: USA:California | collected 2016-06-15
GGCCTCCGAGGCGCTGGAGACCAGCTGCGATTCCTTGAGCACCTTGGTGATCGCCATCTCGGGGACTTTGCCCGGCGTCGATTTCCGGCCGTCGCCCTGGACCTTGACTGTAATTTCAGGAATGCCCTCGGGCGTCGCGCCGTGCTTGAAACGCGCCTCGAAATCAGCCTGGGCGCGCTCCGCGGCCCCGGCGCTGTGAAAACGAGTGACGATCTCGCGCGCGAGAAGCACCTTGATATCGCGCGGGTTGCGACCGCCCGAAACCTCCTTCTTCCACGCGGCGAGGGTTTCCAGCGATTCGAAGGAGAGCAACTCCAAGTAGCGCCACATCAGTTCGTCGGAGATCGACATCAACTTTCCGAAGATCGCTTCCGGAGATTCGCTGATACCGACGTAGTTGTCGAGCGACTTCGACATCTTGTCGACGCCGCGTATCCCTTCGAGAAGCGGCATCGTCAGGATGCATTGCTGCGGCTGACCGTAATGCTTCTGCAGCTCGCGCCCGACCAGCAGATTGAACTTCTGGTCAGTCCCCCCGAGTTCGACGTCGGATTTCATCGCTACTGAATCGTACCCCTGCATGAGCGGGTAGAGAAACTCGTGGACGGCGATGGGCTGCCGGGTCGCATAACGCTTGCCGAAATCGTCGCGCTCGAGCATACGCGCGACCGTCCATTTTCCAGCCAACCCTATCAGGCCGGCTGCGCCCAGCTCGTCGGACCATCTGGAATTGAACAGGACTTCCGTCTTGTTGGCGTCCAGGATCTTGAAGACCTGGTCTTGATAGGTTTTCGCGTTCCGCAGGATCTGTTCCCGCGAAAGCGGCGGCCGCGTCGCGTTCTTGCCGCTCGGGTCACCGATCATGCCCGTGAAATCCCCGATCAGGAACTGGACGTGATGGCCCAGGTCCTGAAACTGGCGCAGCTTGTTGATCACCACCGTGTGTCCGAGATGCAGGTCGGGCGCAGTCGGGTCCAGGCCGAGCTTCACGCGCAATGGTCGTCCGGATTTGAGCTTTTCGCGCAGCTCGGCCTCGACGATCAATTCATCGCAGCCGCGCTTGATGACTCTCAGTTGGTGGTTGATGTCGTTCATGGGCGTGCAGATGGCTGATCGGGCGGTTATTTGTTAGACTTTCTGATTCAACCCGCTGCGGAATATGCATAACGACGAGGTGGGAATTGTAACGCGCTCCGGCGAAAGGCGCCTCCGATGGTTGGCCGCCGCCGTCGTCGTGCCGCTGTTCGGCGTGGTGGCCGCATTCGGCACGGTCGAGCACGTACCGGAACCGGTTCGCGTCCGGATTGTCGTCGCGCCGCTCGCCCTCTCCGCGACCCCGGTCGGCGATTCGGGAACGATCATTTATTTTCAGGAAGACCGTTTCAGACGCAGTGACACGCTCGCCACGCTCATCGAGCGGCTCGGAGCCGATGAGGACGAAGCGGCGACGTTTCTGCGTTCTTCGCGTGCGACGCGGCCGTTTCGCCTTCTGCTTCCAGGAACGACCGTCCAAGCCAAAGTCGACGAGGTCGGCAAGCTACGCTCGATATCGTTTCTCACAGACAGGGACACGATTCTCTCGGTGGACCGCGTGGGCGAAAGCTTCGGCAGGTTCGAGCAGCAGGCCGAGGTGGCGCGCGGAGTAGAGATGAAATCGGGCGAGATCGAGACCTCGCTCTTCGCAGCGACCGATGCGGCGGGGATTCCGGACGGCATTGCGGTCCAGCTTGCGGACATTTTTGGAGGCGACGTGGATTTTCACCGCGATTTGCGCCGCGGGGACCGTTTTGGGGTCGTTTTTGAAACTTTCTTCCACGGCGGCCAAACGATCAGATCCGGGCGAGTTCTCGCGGCCGAATTCTCCAGCCAAAGAAAAACCTACCGCGCGGTATGGTTTCAGGATCCCTGGGGAAGGGGCGGCTATTACACCCCAGACGGCGAGAACCTGCGCAAGGTATTTCTACGCTCGCCGCTCGAATTCTCGCGTATCACCTCGGGATTTGGCATGCGCCGCCATCCGATTTTCCAGCAGTGGCGCGCGCATCAGGGAGTCGACTATGGGGCCCCGGTCCGAACAAGGGTCAAGTCGACTGGTGACGGTGTCGTGTCGTTCGCGGGGCGGCGGAACGGTTACGGAAATCTCATCGTGCTCAGGCACCATGGGGGATACAGCACGTACTACGGGCACTTGACGAATTTCGCGCAGGGATTGAGGGCGGGCGGCCGCGTCGTCCAAGGCGAAATCATCGGTTACGTCGGGCAAACCGGCTGGGCCAATGGCCCCCACCTTCATTACGAATTCCACCTCCACAACCAGAACCGCAATCCGCTGACCATGGTTTTCCCGGCCGCGCAGCCTATTCTCGCGATCGAAATGCCGGCGTTCAAGCGTACCGCCGAGCCGCTCATTGCGCGACTGGATCTTCTGAGAAACAGCGACCTCGCGCTGCTCGAGTGAGCGGTTCCACGAGATCAGCGTCTTCCGAGATGTACATCGGATTGATGTCGGGCACAAGTCTCGACGGCGTCGATGCCGCACTCGTCGACTTGCGGGGCCAACCTTTTCTCCTGGGCGCGGGGTTTGTACCGTATCCGAAGAATCTTAAAGCCATTTTGCTTGCGCTGCACGAGGCATCCGGCGACGAGCTGCATCGTGCGGCGCTCGCCGGGATTGAACTCTCCAGGCTCTATGCACAGGCAGTCAGGCGCCTTCTGGAGAAACACGGCGTCCCCGCGCAAACCGTTTCCGCCATCGGTTGCCACGGGCAGACGGTGCGTCATCGGCCCCGGTCCGGGTACAGCCTGCAGCTCGGCAATCCTGCGCGGCTTGCCGAGCGCACCGGCATCACCGTGGTCGCCGATTTCAGAACCCGCGACATCGCTGCAGGCGGACAGGGCGCCCCGCTTGTGCCTGCGTTTCACGCGGCTGTGTTCCGGGACTCCCGTCGGCACCGCGTCATCGCCAATCTCGGCGGTATAGCCAATCTCACCGACCTTCCCCGCAAAGGACCGGTAACAGGCTTCGACACAGGACCAGGCAACGTCCTCCTTGACGCGTGGACCCGCGAGCGATTCGGCCGCGACTTGGACCGGGGCGGGGCGCTTGCCGCGCGAGGACGGCCGGTTGCGTCCTTACTGAAGGCGTTACTTGCCGACCCTTATTTTCGCCGCTCACCGCCCAAGAGCACGGGCCGCGATCACTTCAGTTTCGATTGGTTACGCCGGTTCAGGGTCGGAAAGCACAAGGTCGAGGACGTGCAAGCCACGCTGGCCGAGCTCACAGCGCGCAGCGTCGCCAAGGCGATTGCGAGGTTTTGTCCAGGCGCAGAGGAGGTCTACTTGTGCGGTGGCGGAGTACGCAACCGCGACTTGGTGATGCGCATCACCCGGGAACTGGCCGGCGTAAAAATTGCCTCGACGGAGCGGCTTGGAATTCACCCGGACTGGGTGGAAGCGATTGCTTTTGCTTGGCTCGCACAGCGGGCGCTGAAGCGAGAGACCGGAAATCTTCCCGGGGTGACCGGTGCGAAGGGGCCGCGGGTGCTCGGTGCGATTTACGCAGCTTAATCCGCTGTGAATAATTGCGAATAAAAACCCAAAGACGAAACGGAGGCCTCACGCCCCCGCTTCAGGGTTCCCGATGGACTTATGCGGAGAACGACGAACCGCAACCGCAGGTGCTCGTCGCATTGGGGTTTTTGATCACAAACTGTGCACCCTCGAGTCCCTCGGTGTAGTCGATCTCGGCGCCGGCGAGATACTGGTAGCTCATTGGATCAATGAGCAGCATCACCCCGTTTTTCTCCATCACCGTGTCGTCGTCGCTTTTCGCTTCGTCGAAGGTAAAACCGTACTGGAATCCGGAGCAGCCGCCCCCCGTGACGAACACGCGCAGCTTCAATTCGGAATTGCCTTCCTCATCGATCAATTGCTTGACTTTGTTTGCAGCGCTGTCTGTGAAAACAAGCGGTGCGGGCATCTCTGCGACTGCATTCATGTCTCAACTCCTGTAGCAAACTGCCCCATTATCGGGCCAGGACCTGACACGGTCAACCGGGCCAGTGATCTGGGGCTGCGGCCCCGGTATTCAAGCCGGAAGAAGTCATTGCCGCCCGTTAGACCGCGGGCTTGCTCGTCGCGAGCTTCAACTCCACGGTTTTTGCTTCGCCCGAGCGGTGTACCAGATGCCCCTCGACTATGGCGCCGAGATGCATCTCCAGGCTGTTGTAATGCACGTCTCCTTTGACCCGGGAGCGCGACTGGAGTTCGAGGAATTCGGCTACGTACACGGGCCCCGTGATCTCGCCGTTCACGACCAGGTGCGATACGCTGATTTCCCCTTCGATACGAGCCTTTTCGCTCAACACCAAGGTCGAAGGCTCGTCGGAAACCGCGGTTACGTTTCCGACGACTTCGCCGTCGATGCGAAGGCCTCCGGTGAAATTGACATTACCCTCGATCTTCGTGCCGACACCAATCAGGCTGTCTATGCGGTTTTGCGGCTTGCTGGGCTGCTTGCGAAACATAGCGTTTCCTGCCTGCTAAGAAAGGTTGACGTTTTGGCTGGCACGAGCCTCGCTGGACCCGTTCTCCAGGATGCGCGCCTGTACGGTTCGCACCCTGGCTCCCGCCGGAACCCGAAATGTTCCCTCAACTCGACGAAAATACTTGAAGTTGAGCTTGAAAGCAGTGCTGCCCGTTTCGGCTGAATCAGGGATGATGATTGTAGCATCCCTGCCCTCCTGCTGCATCTCCACCACGAGCTGCAAAGACCCGTGAAACTCGCGGTCAAGCCTCCCTCCCTGAAGGACGAGCAGCCGGTAGCGGAACTCGCCGGGAAGAACGTCACGCTCGACTTTGAAGCGGTGGATACTGACCTTTTCGCCGCGCCGTTCGCTCGGAACGAGATTCTCGAAAAAGGCAAGATCTTCCTTGAGCCGGTTGTTTTCGTCTTCGAGCGCCCTCACCTGAGAGGCAAGCTGGGCTTGCGCCGTTTGCTCGATCTTCAGGCGCGACTCGCTGGCGTTGGCGATCGAGCGCAACCTCGCAGCCTCGCTCTCGAGCCGCCCCATTGAGTCGCGAAGCCTGGCGAATTCAGTTTGCAGCTCGCTGCGATCGAAACCGGCGAAACGACGCCCGGCGTCGTACATCCACGCCGCCAGTGCAAGCGCAAACGAGAGGAACACCAGCATTCCGAGCCAGCGCCAGTACCAAGCGACGTGTGTCTGGACCGTCATCTTCGGCGCAGAAATTCCGAAGCGTTTGCGGAATTGTTTGAACAGCTTGGACATTAGATTCTCCGCCCGCCGAGTCAGGGCACAATAGCCAGATGCGAGAGACCCATCGTTTCCTCGAATCCAAACATGATATTCATATTCTGCACCGCTTGTCCCGAAGCGCCCTTCACCAGATTGTCGATCACTGAGAGCACGACAAGCATGTCTCCCCCCTGCGGGCGATGGATTGCGATGCGGCAAGTATTGGTAGCCCGAACCGAGCGCGTATCCGGTTCGCTTCCGTCAGGGAGCACGTCGACGAAGGGCTCGCCGCGATAGCGATCTTCGTACAGCCTCTGAAACTCGAGGTTGGCAGTGACGCGTGCATACAGAGTTGCGTGTATGCCCCGAATCATGGGCGCCAGATGCGGCACGAACGTGAGACCGACACTCCTTCCGGCGGCTGTATCCAGCCCCTGGCGAATCTCTGGCCAATGACGATGCCCGGAAACATTATAGGTTTTGAGATTATCCGAAGCTTCGGAGAAGAGCAGATGTTCTTCGGCTTTCTTGCCGGCACCGCTCACCCCGGACTTCGCGTCCGCTATCAAGTGATCGAGGTCGACGGCCCCGGCTTCCGCAAGAGGCAACAAGCCGAGCTGAACCGCGGTCGGATAGCACCCGGGATTCGCCACCAGATGTGCGCCTTTGATTTTTGCGCGATTTACTTCCGGCAGACCGTACACTGCTTGAGCGAGGAGCTCGGGCGCGGCGTGCTTGACCTTGTACCACTTCTCCCACTCAGCTATGTTCTTGATGCGAAAATCGGCCGAGAGATCCACGACACGCACGCCGGCCTCCACGAGCGCTCTCGCTTCACCCATCGCAACGGTATTGGGCGTCGCGAAAAACACCACATCGCACTTGGCGAGGTCCGACTTTGCCGGATCCGAGTACGCAATCGCCACGGCACCGCGCAAGCTCGGAAAAAGCTCCGCCACCGGAGTGCCGACCTCTTTGCGCGAGGTGATCGCGACGAGCTCTGATTGCGGGTGGCGCGCGAGGATACGCAGCAACTCGATCCCGGTATAACCGGTCCCGCCCACGATGCCGACTTTAATCATCACTACCTCAGAAATCCAGTCTACCAGCCGGGTTTCATCAATGCCCCGGAAAGTCCGCTCCGGCTGCTCGAACCGCAAACAAAAAAGCCGCCCGGGGGGCGGCTTTCCTGTGCCAATCTCTGAACATCAGCGTTTGGAGTATTGCTTGCGCCGCCGCGCCTTATGCAAGCCGACTTTCTTTCGCTCGACCTCGCGCGCATCGCGGGTAACCAGACCCGCCTTGCTCAAGAGCGGCTTGAGCGCCGGGTCGTACTCGATCAACGCACGCGTCAGGCCGTGGCGCACGGCCCCCGCCTGTCCGAACTCTCCTCCTCCCGATACGTTCACCATGACGTCGAACTGGGTCAGCTTGTCGGTCAATACAAGCGGCTGACGCACGACCATTTGCCCGGTTTCACGCGCGAAGTATTGGTTAGCGGGACGGTCGTTCACGATGAAATCACCCTTGCCGGGCTTGATGAACACGCGCGCGACGGAACTTTTGCGTCGGCCGGTTCCGTAATAGTATTGTCCGATCATGTGTTGGTCTCCAGCGCTTTAGGCTGCTGCGCGGCGTGAGGGTGCTCCCCACCCGCGTAGACTTTCAGCTTCTTAAGCATTGCGTAGCCGAGCGGCCCTTTAGGCAACATTCCTTTGACTGCGATCTCCAGCGCCCGAGTCGGGAACCGCGCCTGCATCTTGGCAAATGTAGTCGCATAGACCCCGCCGGGGTAGGTGCTGTGGCGATAGTAGGTCTTGGCCTCGCCCTTGTTCCCCGTAACACGGAGCTTGCCAGCGTTCACGACGACCACATAGTCACCGGTGTCGACGTGCGGGGTAAACTCCGGCTTGTGTTTGCCACGCAATCGGCGCGCGATTTCGGCGGCAAGTCGCCCGAGCACCTTGCCGCTGGCATCGACCAGATACCAGTTGCGCCTGACCTCATGCGGTTTGGCGGAGAACGTGGTCATAGGATGTGCAAGTCGGAATCCGGCGGAAGCGCGTGATTTTATTGAAGAAGTACCGAGGTGTCAACAGAAGAGTGCCGGCTCGCCCTAGGGACCATTCGCCGCTCGACCTGAAAGGAAGGCAAGATGGAGTGCAAAGTAAAGTGGATCGGCCCGGACGGGATGAGCTTCGTCGCCGAAACCGAAAGCGGCCATTCCTTCGTGATGGACGGGGCTCCCGACGGTGGGGGGCGCAACCTCGGGCCGCGGCCCATGGAAACGGTGCTCGCAGGCACCGGCGGCTGCACCGCTTACGACGTGGTGCTGATCCTTCAGAAAAGCGGGCAGAAAATTTCCGGCTGCGAGGTGCAGCTCACCTCGGAGCGCGCAGAAATCGATCCCAAAGTTTTCACGAAGATTCACATGCACTTCGTCGTGCGCGGCAAAGACCTGAAGCCGTCGATGGTCGAAAGCGCGATCAAGCTCTCGCACAACAAGTATTGCTCGGCTTCGATCATGCTCGGCAAGACCGCGCAAATCTCGCACGACTACGAGATCGTTCCCGAGTAAGCAATACCCTCAGATCCAGTACGACACGGTCGTCATCACGCGAGCGAGCGAGCGCATCGCGCACTTGGCGGGCGCCGGGAGCTCGCGAGCGCCCAGCGCCGCGGCCGTTCCCGCATGCCCAGCCTCTTCCCGCTGCATGGTCTCGATGACCGCGCGGGTCGTCGCATCGAGCGGGCTCAGCCGCTCCAGGTGTCCCTGCAGATGCTGCTCGACCTGCTTCTCGGTCTCGGCGAGGAACCCCAGATTCCAGGCGTCTCCGAACCTGCCCGCGACATAGCCGATTGCGAGAGAGCCTGCGTACCACAGCGGATTGAGGAGGCTTGCGCGGCCGCCGAGCTCGCGGATGCGCTGCGCGCTCCAGGCGAGGTGATCGGCTTCCTGGCTCGCCGCGCCGGCGAGCGCAGCCTTGATCTCCCCGCTCGAGGACGCGAGCGCCTGTCCCCGGTAGAGCGCCTGGGCGCAGACTTCGCCGCAGTGGTTGACGCGCATGAGCGCCGCCGCGTCGCGCCGTTCGCGCTCGCTCAGCGCGGGATCTTCCGCGGCGCGCGGCATGGGGCGGGCCGCCTGCGACTCGCCGATCGCGGCGCGCAGAGCCTTGTCGATCTCGACGATGATGTTGTCTATGCCCGTGGTCACACGCGATATGAAAACTTGTCGGGACGACGCCTGCAGAAGGGAATGACCGCCCCGATGTTACGCCCGCCACCGCGCGACTGGCGAAAAAACGGGCACCCGAAGGTGCCCGTTTCAATAAGACTCTGACTGACCGGTGTTTGCCAGGTCAGAAGTTGTGGATCACGCCGAGCGCGATGATGCGCGGATCGGCGCCGGCTTGTGCTGCAGGCAGAAAGCCACCCGACGCGGAAGCGGAGCTTTGGCCACCCCCCGATATATCCCACGTGGCATTGTCCTTGTTAGTGATCTTGTTGTAGCTCGCGTAGGCCGCGGTCCGCTTTGAAAAGAGATACCTGCCGGCAACCATGAAACCGGTCGATTCGGTGTTGTCGCAATTGGCCGAGACTGAGCACCCCTTCGCCTTGGCCACCTTGCCAACTTCCGCGAGCGCCTGGATATTCCCGAACGTGTGCTCCCAGTTGACGATCACCGCGTTCGCCTTGACGCTGTCGCCTATTGCGGCGAAGCCCGCTACGGCGGCGTTGAGGTTGTCATTCTTTTCCGAGATGAAGATCACGGCAATCTGGGCGCCGGGGGCGTATGGATAGCCAACGCCCACCTTCAAGCCGCTGAGCTTCTGGGTAGTAGGCACGGTAGACCCCGTAGCCGGAGTCTTGTCGTTCACCGCATAATCGACTTGGGCGTTGACAATCCCGCTATAACGCCCCGTCACCCCGTAGATTTTCGCATTGGTATCGTTATTGGCGATAGTAGCCTCGGAGTTCGGCGCATAGCTCACCGTGAAGTTGAACCCGCTGATGGTCGGCGAATTGTAGGCGAGCACGTTCGAGGTGCGCGCCGTCGGGCCCACGACGCGGCCGAGAGCCCCGGTCGTGGCCACGTCCACGTTGATGTAATTCGCCCCGCTCTGAGCGATAACGCCGTTCACCCAGTAGATCGATTGGCGTCCGAACGTCACCCGGCCCCAGTTGCCTTCCAGGCCGACGTAAGAATCACGCGACGCCAGGAAGCCCGTGCTCGCATTCGCTACGCCGGCCTGGCTGTTCTGGCTGCCGGTATCGATGTTGACGCCGGACTCGATCAAGAACAGCGCCCTCAGTCCGCCGCCCAGGTCTTCCGTGCCGCGAAAGCCGAGACGCGAGCTGTTGTCGAAAACGCGGTTGCGGGCCCTGAAGTCCTGGGCCGACCCTGCGGTCGCGCCGGTCGCCGAGTAATTGTCGACGCCGAGGTTGGCGCGTCCGTAGATTTGCACCTGTGCGAGAACCGTTGCGGGCGCCGCAAGCGCGCCGGCGACGGCGACTGCCATCAGTTTCTTGTTCATCGAGTATCTCCTCTTTGATTGACCCGAGGACGGCCAGACGGCGCCGCCCGCCTACCCTCTGTCCGAGAGTTGTGGCAATTCTGCCAATCGGGCTAGGCTATCTCAAGGGAAAGCATGAATTTTCAGCCCTCAAAACGAAGTTTGTTGTATTTCCACAACACGACTTAGCTGAAGTGATAAGTCCATTTTTCTTCAATCCGTTAGAAAAATGCGTTGAAGTTCGATCCCAGGATCTGGCGCCCGCATGAGAGCCTCCCCGACGAGAAAGGCATCGACCCCCGCCTGTCGCAAGCGCGCTACGTGCTCGGGGGCGAGAATCCCGCTTTCGGTCACCGCGATTCGTGGCGCCGGAACACGGGGCGATAATTCGAGAGACGTCTCGAGCGAAGTCTCGAAGCTGCGCAGGTCGCGGTTGTTGATGCCGATCAGCGGGGTGGCGAGCTCGAGGGCGAGATCGAGCTCGGCGCGATCGTGCGCTTCGGCGAGCACCGCCATTCCGAGCGAGGCCGCTACGGCTTCCAGCTCGCGCAT
>WNGB01014938.1_pt1 | contig 10324 bp, 9 predicted proteins | sample 5400681 | NCBI WGS metagenome assembly WNGB01 (sample SAMN13153367, study PRJNA577476) | soil metagenome | isolation source: 115 cm soil or saprolite under grassland replicate 2 | place: USA:California | collected 2016-06-15
TCACGTTCGCGCTGATTGCCTGGAGTGCCATCGTCCAACTGCCGCGCGGGCGTGACAACTGCTGCAAAATACGCCCACGTTGTGGCAATCGCTGCAGGACGCTTCGCGGGCGTAGGCGGATGCGGGGTGCCGCGTCAAGAATCCATCCGGGTGATACCCGGCGCCCCGCGCGGCAGTTGGACGATGGCACTCCAGGCAATCAGCGCGAACGTGACAGCCGGTGCAGCCGGTCGTCGATGCCGCGGCCACCGTCGCGTGCCGGTCAGCAAAGTTGTCACCGTGCGTCGCCGGCGCCGCTCGAGCGACGATCGCTGTCGATCGGGGATCGGATGCCAGCCACGTGATCGCGCGTGGCGGCGCCGAGCCGGCATGACATTGGTAGCAGAACTCCCGCGCGTGGCACGTGGCACATGCGGTTCCCACCGTCTGGCGAGAAACGGCGCCGTGACCTTTGCGGCTGAGAAAGTCAGGTGCGGCATGCGACGGCGGGGCGGGGAGTCCGGCGACGTCCTGCCGAGTGAAGGACGCGGCACGGGCGAGGGGGACATGGCAGGTAGCGCACGCCGTATCGGGCGCTGCCAGGTGGGCGGTGCGAATACCGTGACAATCCAGGCAGCGTTGGACCACCGGCGCCCGCACCGCCATTCGTGGCTCGCCGGCCAGTGTGTGACACACCGAGCAAGACGGCGACTTGTCCTTGGCCTTCGCCGCATGGCCTAAATGATCGAAGCGAAGGTTGCTGCGTCGCGGTGAGGTTGGTGGACGCCACACAACAGTCTTCTCAATCGTCCCGTCGTGGCATGTCGTACACGAGACCGGATCGGGCCAGAGCGACTCGCCTGTTTTCGCGACGCCGACGTGACATGACGTGCACGAGGGGAAGAGGGCCTTGTGCTTCGGGTGATCGAAGCCTTGCGCCGGCTGCTGTAGCAGCGTGAGGACGAGGAGGCCTGCGGTGATCATCGCTGGGCCCGCCCGCCGGGCATGCGCCGGACGGCCGGCGGGAGGCGGTTGAGCTCGTCGCCGCTTCCAATCGCGACGACCGCGCGCACGGTGGCACGCCATTGGCCCCAATCGATGGTCGCAGGATCGGGTCTGCGACGATCCTCCGCATATCGGACCGCGCCCAGCTCCAAGCGGAAGCCGGGATTGACGTCGTACCGCGTATCGACTCCATACAGGTGAAGGACCGATTCGCTGAAGCGCAGCTCCAGCGGCCGGTCCAACGCCGCGCCGTGCACGGTGATCGCGAAGGGACCGGCGGGAGCGTAGGTAAGGCTTGCACTTGTCCCGACCGATGCGGCGCCAGGCCCAAACTCGCGCGTGTAGCCGGCATCGAACGTCCAGGCGATCGCGGGCGAGGCGGTCACACTGAGCTCGCCACGCCATCCCGACTGTTCCACGCTGACGAGAGGCGTCGAGACGTCGGCGTCGCTGAACCGATAGCGTTCACCCCGGGCACGCACCTGCACCTGCGGCAACGCCCGAATCGATACTTGTCCCTGCACCGCCGTGTACGGCACCGGGCTGAACGCGCCCCAGATCGTCCAGAGATCGAAGTGCGGGCGATAGCGGCGGACGCCGAATGCGCCGCTCACCGCGCGTGCCGTGTAGCCCAGCGTTGCCTCGGCGCTGCCCCACCATCCCGCGGCAAGGTCGTAGTCGGCACCGGCGCTTAGAGTCCATCCGGCCGCCGGCCGGGCGACGCCCGCGAAACCCACTCGCTCCGATACGAAATAGTCGGACGCCGGATCCACCTCGCGGAGGTACTCGGCTCGAACGTCGCCGAGCCTTCCCGACCATCCTGCTTCGGCACCTAGCAACAGCTGGCGCGTGCCGGGCTGAAAGTCAGCGATCGGGTTCAGGGCCGGGCTGGTTACCGGCAACGCCACACCACGCGCGAGCCCCCATCCCCCGTACAGCGAGGCATCCAGCCCGTGGCGCCCGTCCCGCACGGTGATGCTCGCGCCATCGAAGCCGATCATGCCCAGGCGGTTGCTGTTCAACTGCCGGCCGGCGCGAGCCGTGAGCCGCTCGATGCTGTACTCGGCATACGCCGTGAGGAGCTCAAGCGCGGGATCGGTTCCCGGCCACGCATTGCTGCCGGTGAAGTCGACGGCGGCGCGCGCCGTCGCATGCGCACTCAGACCACGCACGCCGAAGCCCCACAGCGACGCATCGGCCGTCGTGACGAATGGCGCACCGCGCTGCACCCCGCCCGGCCGGAAGAACAGGCAGTAGGGGGCACCGCTCGGGCAGCGCACCGCGAAGCCGTCCGGCGTCGTGGGGCCGCCACCAGACCCAGCGACGGTATCGGTGACGGCAATACTGTCGAGCTGGACGCCCCGGTAGCCAACCGCCTGAAAACGGCCGTCGAGCCGCAACCGATATCCCTGCGCCGCGAGCGGCGAAGCGAGAAGCGCGAGGAGGACGAGGGCGTGCTTCACGCCCCGGCCTTGCGGAGATGCACGCGATAAGCCTCCGGCGTGGCCAGGAAATGGCACGTCGTGCATTCCCGCGTCGCATAGTGCTCGCGCTGCGGAGCATGGCAGGTGAGGCACAGGCCACGATCGGGGACAAGGCGCGCGACCGTCGTCTCCCGATGGCAGGCATCGCAAGACACGTGCGCGTTCACCGAATCCGCGTGGGCCGCCCGGATGTCACCGCCGCTGTGACAGCCAGCGCAGTCGCGCCGCGCATTATGGTGGTCCTCGTGACAGGCGGTACAGCTCTTTACGGGTGGTGCCGGGTCCAGCGTGACCGCGGTCTCGTGGCACGTTGTGCAGCGGATCTGCGCGTGGGTCACATGGGCAAACGTGACGGTCCGAGGGCGTGGCGGATGATCGTCAACGGCAATGGCGATGCTCTCGGCGTGAGGCGAAGCCAGCTCACCAGGCGCGTGGCAGGCGGAGCAGGTGCTCGTGGCTGGTGCCTGATGGTGGCAGATCTGACAGCCGCGCGGCGGCACGAACGTGAGGCTCGCGTTGGCGCGGCGTGTGACGTGACAGGTGAGGCAGGCGAGTTGCTTGTGGCGATCGTGGGGAAAGGAGTCTGTGGGAGCGGGGAGCGGCGAGCGGGGAGCAGGGGCCGCCCGCGGCGGGTTGGCGTCGCCCTTTCCCCGCGGCTCAGGCTCGTGGGTGTCGATCCAGGAAACACGACGCAGCGCGCGGGTCGTATCGAAGGCTTGTGGCGGATTGACGTGGCCGCCGGTCCGGGCTTTCACCGCCGCGTGGCATCCGGCGCAATCGCTGGCATCGACCTGGGCGGCGTGCGGAAGGTGACACAACGTGCATTGCTGCGCCACCTTGCGGTGCGGTGCTCCCGTATGGAACGGCTCGTCGCGCCAGGCGACGTGGCACCCCGCGGACGTGCAGCTCTTCAAGGCATCGGCCGGCCGGGTCTGCTCGTGCGGGTTGTGACACATGCCGCACGTCTGCCGGTGCGGATCGCGCGCGGGATCGAAGTCCGCGAGCTTGGCGCGCATCTCGTGGCAGCCCAAGCACTCGTGTGCGCCGGGGCGGAGAGTCCCGGCCGCGGAGTCGCGCGTCGCAAGCAGGGGGACCTCGGCTGTGAACTGATGACACGCGGCGCAATGGAACCCGGTCTGCCCGGCCATCTTGCCGAGCCGGATTTCGGTGCCGATGTGGCAGCCCGACTGGCCGCAGGTCGAATCCACGGGCACGAAGCGATGGACCTCGAGGCCGTGGCAGGTCGTGCATTGCACGTTGCGCAGCGCGCTGGAATCAGACTCGAGGTGGACGCGATGTCCCGCGGTCGTCGCGATCCGCTTCCATTCGTCCTTTTCGCGGTCGCCCTGCACGTGGCAGCCGGCGCAGACGCGCGTCGGCACTTTGGAATGCATCTGGATCTTTTCGGGACGATCGGCGACCCAGAGATACAGCTGCCGCGTGCTGGCGAAGATCGATTGCTGATGACAGGCGTGACAGCTGAGCGAATCATGCTTGGAGCCGGTGAATCGCTGAAACGGGCCCTTCATGATGTGGCAACCGGTGCAGAACGCGTTGTCGTGCTGCATGTAGTTCCAGCTGACGGTGCCAAACCCGGCGGCGCCGATGACCAGCACCGCCGCTGCCGCCGCCAAGCCGATCCGTACGCCACGTTGTCGTGTCTTGATCCAGCTGATGATTTGGAGACGGCGGCGCCAGAGCAGGACAAGGAGCCACGCGGCGACCGCCACGCCGACGAAAAAACCGGCGATCTGAATCCACTGCGGAACGTTGAAGAAGAAGCGCAGCACAGCGGCCACGCCGCCGGGAAGCGGCGGCGGCCCGACGGCCGTCTGCTGGAGCATCAGCATCGGTTGCCGACTACTGCGCTCCCCGCAGCCGCACTCCGGGCGGCAGCGGCCCCACGACCTGGGTGTTGCGCATCGGGGGGGACGGCAACCCGTACGCGCTGTGCATCGTGGCGATGGACGACACCAGCAGTGCCTTGAGCAGGAACGGATTGTGCACGCCGTTGCCGGAGGCCATGTGCGTCGAGAATGTGTTCCCCAGCAGCTTGCCGCTCAAGAATATGCGGCGGTCCTCGGTCGCCGCGAGGGCGGCGTTCCAGAGGGTGCCTTTGGCCACCGACGTCACGTTGTTGCGGAAGTTGATCGGGGCGGAATCCGCCGCCGTCGCGCCGGGGCGCAGGGCGCGGGCGACGAGCTGCGGCATCAAGCCGCCGTCAATGCCGGTCGAATCGATGATCCCGTTGCCGTTGTTGTCGGTCCAGATCTGGTCGAGGTAGTTGTTCAACTCGCCCTTGAGCGTCTGGTACGCCAGTTTGGCCACCTGCGGCCCACCGATGTGGCAGTTGCTGGTCGAGCACGCGGTGAAATTGTGGGCGGTATCGGTCGCCTCCGCGCTGCCGCAGGGCCTGGGAATGCCCGCCGCGTCCGCGCAGGGAATGGCGTCGAACGTATGGCCGACGCTCTGGAACGTGAACTGTCCGGTCAACTGATCCGTGATCGTCGAACGCACCACGTGACACGTCGCGCACAGTCTCGGATTCGCCGCCGTGCCGTGGCTGCTCGCGATCTGGCTCGTGTCGTACGCGAAGTCGGGTGGAATCCAGCCGACGTTCTCGCCGAGCACGAGCAGGCCCTGCGCGCCGTGCGCGCCCCGCGAGGTGCCGGTGCCGGTTGCCACGGACCAAGGGGGCACTCCACTCCGCGAATGACACGTCACACACAACTGATCCCGCGTCGGCGTGCCGAGCGGCGCGCGCAGCTGCGCTTCGTTCGGCGAGCCGTGCGGATTGTGGCAGGTGACGCAGCCGATCCGCTCCGGCGTCGCGCTCGCTTTCTCGACGTAGTTCGCGTTTTCGCCGAACTTGACCTGCATCGCGACTCGGCCTTCGTGGCACGGTTGGCAGGCGGTGTTGGTCGCGGCCACGGCGAACCCCGGACCATTGCCGTGCCCGGATTCCCTCCACTCTTCGACAAACGGCGTGTGCACGCCCGTGTGGCAGCCGCTGCAGGATGTGGTCACGCCGGTGTCGACGTGCATGCGCGCTAAGGGGTGATTCGCGGCGATGTCGGGATTCTCGATGTGCGTAAAGCCCGGCCCATGACAGCTCTCGCATTGCACGTCGTGATAGGCCGAATCCGGAACAGTCGAATATCCCGCAGGATGGCCGATCGCATTGCCGAGCTCGGAGACCGTGTGGCATTTATTGCACGACACGGCAGCGTAGCCCGAGCGCTGCAGCGTGTCCCATGCCTCCGCGTGTGACGTCAGCTTCCAACTGGCTTGGACACCGACGTGGCAGTTGCCGCACGTCGTTTGTTTGGTCGAGACAGTAAAGTAGCCGAGGAATCCGTTGATGCTGTCGGGGGGCGGATTGAAGGCGGGCCGGTCACGGTACACGATCTTTTCGTCGGTACACGCGCCGAGCGCGATCACTGCGAGCGCGCCAATCGCGAGATGGCTGAGACTCATAAATTCCCCCCGAGGGCGATGTTACCGGCCACCGACAGTTCCAGCAAGCGCGCCGCCTTCATGATTTCTTCATACTCGTGCGCCGCTTACTGCCGCGAAGCCACCATCTGCAGGTACAACAGCAGATCCGTTGCCTGCTCGCGAGTCGCCGGTGGCACCTTCATGCGTTCCATATTCCGTTCCATCCGCGCGAACACAGTGGGCCAATCCTCGCGTGAATGTGTTCGTGGGTCGGGCAACGCGTGGCAGCGGCTGCACACCTGTGAAAACGCCTCGCGGCCTGGACCGGCCGGTAAGGTGCTGCCGCTAACCTTCAGCGCATTCGTATTCAGGTAATCAAGAATGGCGAATCGTTCGGCTGCAGTGGGCACCTTCACCTGGAGCGTCGCAGGCAGTAATTCCATCCGCAGCCACATACGCCGCGCGATGCTAGGCCAATCGGTGGCGCTGTGCATCTGAGGCGACGGAAGATTGTGACACTGCCCGCAATACTGGACCACCAGCTGCGCGCCTTTCGAGTTCGGATCGGGCAGATCGGCTGCCTGGACGCCGGGTGGCGGCAACGCGACGTTCGCGGCCGCCAAAAGCAGCTCATCCTGATGATTGAGCCAACTGGCCTTTGTGCCCTCCGAGTTCGACGACGTCGTGTTGGCAGGCGCTTCTTTGCGGCATCCCAACAGGCCGGATATTGCACCGATCACGACCACGATTTGCGTCAAGCCGCTGCGCATCGAGCCTCCGTCGTCGCTGCCCACTAGGCCACCAGAGGAATAGCTCAGCTAACATAAAGCCTATATGAAGCATGCGGGAGGGTCGCTGCGCTTCGGGGGAGGCGGAGGGAGAAGTGATTGCCTCCTCGGGCACGGCCTATAAGTTACGCGGTTAACGAGACAATTTCGGGAGGATGTCGTGAAACTCGGCCACCGCGCACTTTGTTTCTGCGTCTTCTTTGCATGCGGAGTCGGCTCGGTGGGCGCGCAAGCTCCCGACGGCCACACGATCTACCGTGAGCGCTGCAGTCCCTGTCATGGGGCGACGGGACGGCCGCCGCAGCACATGTTGACCGCGTACAAGAAGCTTCCCAACTTCGCCGACACCGCATTCATGCGGGGTCGCTCCGAGGACTCGATTGTCGCAGTGCTGCGGGACGGCGCTGGCCGCGACATGAGGTCCTTCAAAAACGAGCTGTCGGCTGCAGAGATGGCAGCGGTGGCTCAATTCATTCGCAGCCTTTCGGGCGGGGGGGCGAAGACGCCCTGACGCCGCGGCCCGATCACGGGCGTGAGTGCGCGAGTCGGGAACGTGTCGACGAACTGCGACGCCGCAAGAGCCTCAGGCTGTAGCGAACGTGAACACCATTCCGTACGTCCCATTCGGATGACGCCAGCCGGTCCCCATCATGCCGCCGCCTCTCATCATCCCCCCACACACCTGCCGGCCCACCGAAAGGACCAAGGGGACCGACAGACATTGGTACGAGTAAGCTCAGCCACCTCGGTCGAGTCGGCAAGGGCAGCACGCCCTTCGCTGGTTCATCCGTCCTTCAGCAACCCTTCACCGCCGCGACCCCAACGTGCAGCCATGACCTACCACAAGATCATGACCGCCGTTGACGAGTCTCCCGCCGGCGCGCATGCGCTGCGCGTGGGAGATCAACTCGCCGCCGCGGCGGAAGCGCAGCTCGTCGTCCTGCGGGTCGTGGACGAACCGTGGCGTTTTATCGAGCCGGGTGAAGTGGAAGTGAAACGCGCGCTGCGCGATAATGCGTGGGAGAAGGTGGCCGCCGTGCAAGTGAGCGACGAGCTGCGTCAGCTCGCGGCGTCGGAAGACCTCAGCATCAGACACGTCGCGACCGCGGTGCGCTTCGGCACGCCCGGCATCGAGATCGCGCGCGGCGCGGAACAGGAGCGCGCCGACCTGATCGTGCTCGGCCGGCAACCGGCGGGCCCGCACGATCTCCCGCCGACCGGCGGGACGATTGAGGGCACGCTGCGGTGGGCTCGCGTCCCTTGTCTCATCGTCCCATTCGGGCACCGGACCTGGCGTCGCGTGCTGGTCCTTTCCCATGACGGAGTCGCCGCGGGCGACGTGCTGGCGGAGGCATTCAGATTTGCCGAGGTCTTCGGCAGCGAGGTCACGGTGCTCGACGTCGAGCCACAGCTCGCGGTGGCCGGCGGCAGCGGAACCGAGGTCGTGGCGCGCAAGGCGTTCGCGGTGTGGGCCCGGCTCCCCGGCACCGGCGCCTTCGACGTGGTCATGCGGGAGGGCGACCCCGCGACCGAGATCCTCCGGGCCGCACGCGAGCAGCAGGCGGACCTTCTCGTGATCGGGTACGGGCGGGGTGAGGATGTCGACGCTGTGAGCGCCTGGGCGCGCATCGTGCGGCGCGCCCCGTGCGCGGTGCTCGCGGTGCCGGTGTAGGCGCACGCCGTGTTCTACGCGTGCAACACCTTGAACGCGTGGGTCCACTCGTTGTGTAAGAAGCCAGGAATGCACCAGGTGATGCACAGCGGCTCGATGGCCCGCGCGGCCTCGACGCTCCCCAGGTCGAGCGTTTCCCACCCGAATTGATCGAGCACCGTCCCAACCGTCTGCTTCGCTTCGGCATCGTTGCCGCAGATGAACATCGTGGGCCGACCGGCGGCGTAGTGCGGGTTCACCATCCGCGCGTTCCCCACGGAGCTGAAGGCCTTCACGAAGCGCACGTCGGGGTGCGCCTTCTGGAGACGCTCCATCAGCGACTCGTTGGCTGAGGTAAAGTACTGGAGGACGCCATTCACCGGGGGCGCAGCGGCGATCGGGTTCGTCGTGTCCATCACGACCTTGCCGGCGAGCGGTTTGCCCCCCGCCAGACGCAGCACGTCCAGAGCCGCCGCTCCCTTCACCGCGAGCACCAGGACCTCGCCAAATGCCGCGGCTTCCGCGAACGAGCCGACCTTGGCGCCCGGGTGCTTCGACCGCCATTCGGCAAGCTTCGCCGCGTCGCGGGTGCCGAGCATGACCGCGTGACCGTGCGTCAGAAAGCCTGCGCCGAGCGTCTTGGCGACGTCGCCGGAACCGAGGATGCCAACCTTCATGATGCCCGCTCGCTGTCGAGGATTCCCATCTGGCGCGCGTCGTAGCGCGTGCCCGCCACCGCCGAGGCTGGGACCGCCGCCTCGATCCGCGCAATCTCGTCGGGTGAGAGTCGCACAGCGAGAGCCCCGAGCGCTTCGGTGAGCTGCGCGCGCTTCCGCGCGCCGACGAGCGGGACGATGCGGGGGCTCTTGGCGAGCACCCACGCGATGGCGAGCTGCGTCGCCGTGCAGCCCTTGTCGGCACCCACGGCCCGCAGCGTGGCGACGATCTGCTGGTTGCGCTCGAGGTTGCCACTGGCAAAGCGGGGCAGGTGCCCACGGAGGTCGCCCGGCCCGGCGGGCCTCGATCCAGCGAGTAATCCCCGCGACAGGACGCCGTACGCCGTGACACCAACGCCGAGCGTGGCGAGCGCGGGGAAGATCCTCTCCTCGGGCCCGCGGCTGATCAAGGAGTACTCGATCTGGAGGTCTGCGAGGGGGTGGACGGCGTGCGCGCGCCGCACGGTGTCGGCACCCACTTCCGAGAGCCCGATCGCGCGGACGTAGCCGGCGGCGACCAACTCGGCGATCGCGCCGATCGTCTCTTCGATCGGCACCGCCGGGTCGAGGCGGCCGGGGCGGTAGATGTCGATATGGTCCACGCCCAGCCGCTTGAGACTGTATGCGACGGAGTTCTTGACCGCCGCGGGGCGGAGATCGAATCCGAGCCACGCTCCGTCAGGGCCGCGCAGCGCGCCGAACTTGACGGAGAGCAGGGCGCGGCCCGGCCGGTCTTGGAGCGCGCGGGCGATGAGCAGCTCGTTGTGGCCGGCGGCGTAGTAGTCGCCCGTGTCGAGGAGCGTGACACCGTGGTCGAGGGCGGCGTGGATCGTCGCGATGCTCTCGCGCTCGTCGGCGGGACCGTACAGGTCGGACATGCCCATGCAGCCGAGCGCGATCGGGAAGACCTCCGGTCCGGCGCCGAGGCGACGCAGGCCGGAGGCGGGCGGTGCTTGTGGTGTCATGCCGCGAAAGTTAATCGTGCCGGCGAAATCGTAAGGGGGCGCAGCCTCTCCCCAAAGTCGCGATTCATAACGATCTCCGGGTTAGGGTCAACCGCTTGAGTCGCAGCCGCTCCTCACGCTCGCGTTCATCGAGGGTCCGGCGGATGCCGGTGACGGCGGTACGGAGCGTGGGAGCCAACCGGCGCTCCAGCGTGTTCACCTGGCGCGATGTCTGCGCCAGCGCCTCGCCGAGCCGCCGGATCAGCATCTCGCGCGGCGCGGCCTCGAGCAGCAGGTCGGCGAGGCGTTCAAACGCGCT
>WNGB01031649.1_pt1 | contig 10324 bp, 8 predicted proteins | sample 5400681 | NCBI WGS metagenome assembly WNGB01 (sample SAMN13153367, study PRJNA577476) | soil metagenome | isolation source: 115 cm soil or saprolite under grassland replicate 2 | place: USA:California | collected 2016-06-15
TTCCGCCGCGACATCACCCGGCGGAACGAGAGCGACTATCTGGTCCCGCCGCCCAAGAACGAGAGCGGATTCGTCTCGCGCTTCCCCGACCTGGGCGGGATCGACGGTCTGCGGCCCGGCGGCGCGATCGAGCTCACGCCCTACCTGACCGGCAAGGCCGAGTACCTGAGCCACGATCCCGGCGATCCGTTCAACGACGGCTCGAGCTACACCCCGAGCGGCGGCGCCGACCTGCGCATGGGCGTGGGCGGCAAGCTGACGCTCAACGCCACCGTCAACCCCGACTTCGGCCAGGTCGAGGTGGACCCGGCGGTCGTCAACCTGAGCGACGTCGAGTCGTTCTTCTAGGAGAAGCGGCCGTTCTTCACCGAGAACTCGCGGATATTCAACTTCGGCAACGAGGGCGCCAACGACTACTGGAGCTTCAACTGGCCGGAGCCGAACTTCTTCTACAGCCGCCGCATCGGCCGCGCGCCCCAGGGCGACGTGCCCGATTCGACCTTCACCGACGTGCCGGCCGCCACCCACATCCTGGGCGCCGCGAAGCTGACGGGGAAGATCGGGCCGAGCTGGAACTTCGGCACGCTCCACGCCCTGACCGCGAAGGAGACCGCGGATCTCTACGGCAGCGGGGTCTTCTCGAGCACCGAGGTGGATCTCTACGGCAGCGGGGTCTTCTCGAGCACCGAGGTCGAGCCGCTCACCTATTACGGCGTGGTCAGGAGCCTCAAGGAGTTCAAGGAGCAGCGCCACGGGCTCGGCTTCATGACCTCGCTGGTGGCGCGCCCGTCCGGCGACGCCGGGCTGCGCGACCAGCTCAACCGGACCTCGGTCCAGGCCGGCCTCGACGGCTGGCACTTCCTCGATTCGAAGAAGCTGTGGGTGGTCTCGGGCTGGGCGGTATCGTCGCTGGTCGAGGGCACCGCGGCGCGCATCGCCGCCGTGCAGACCGGCGCGCGGCACTACCTCCAGCGGCCCGACCGCGGCTCGTTCAGCGTCGACAGCAGCGCCACGTCGATGCTCGGCTACGGCGCGCGGCTGTGGCTCAACAAGCAGAGCGGCCACCTGCTGTTCAACTCGGGCCTCGGCTTCATGAACCCCAAGTTCGACGTCAACGATCTCGGCTTCCAGACCCGCGCCGACGTCATCAACGGGCACATCGGCACCGGCTACCAGTGGACCAACGTGACCTCGTGGCGGAAGAACGCGAACGTCCTGGGCGCGGTGTTCGACAGCCACGATTTCGACGGCAACCAGGTGTCGAGCGGGATATGGGCGAAGAACCAGATCGAGTTCATCAACAACTACAGCTGGAACACCAGCCTCGCCTACAACCCGCAGACGGTGAACAACCGGCGCACCCGCGGCGGCCCGCTCACGCTCAACCGGCCGGGCTGGGAGTGGAACCTCTACTTCGACACCGACAGCAAGCGGAAGCTGTTCTACTTCTTCGAGTCCGACAATTACTTCACCCAATCCGGCTCGATGACCTACACGTTCTATCCGGGGATCGAGTGGAAGCCGGTCTCGAGCCTGTCGGTGAGATTCGGCCCCGCCTACGAGCGGGTCTACGAGGACGCACAGTACGTGACGACGGTCGCCGATCCGCTCGCCACCGCGACCTACGGCCAGCGCTACGTGTTCGCGACGCTCGCCCAGACGACGGTCTCGGGGCAGCTCCGGCTCAACTGGGCGTTCACGCCGCGGCTGTGCCTCCAGACTTTCGTCCAGCCGCTGGTCTCGGGCGGCGACTACTACGGCTACAAGGAGGTGGCGCGGCCGAAGACCTACGACTTCAACCGCTACGGGCAGAACGGCTCGACCATCGACGAGCACGCCGTCAGCGTGGATCCCGACGGCCCCGGGCCGGCCCCGGCGTTCGTGTTCGACAATCCCGATTTCAACCTGTGGTCGCTGCGCGGCAATGCGGTGCTGCGCTGGGAATACATGCCCGGGTCGACGCTGTTCCTGGTCTGGACCCAGAACCGCAGCGAGAGCGACGACTCGGGCAGCTTCGATTTTCGCCATTCCATGACTCAGCTCGCGAACGCGCCCGCCAACAACATCTTTCTCGCCAAAGTGACCTACTACTTCAGCCGCTAGCTGCCGCTCTGGCGGGTGGATGAACGTCCTCCGGAATCGTTGACCGGGGACACGCGAGGCCCGGGGTCGAAGCAGGCCCCGGGTCTCGACGACGAGCGGGGCGACCCGTTATACTGCGCCCTCCCGCGGAGGATCGATGCCCCAGGCCCTCAGCACCCACCTTACCGAGCTCGAGTTCAGCGACCCCCGCGTCGCGGCCGCCCAGCGCACGCTGCTCGCGGGCGGGCGGCTCACCCAGGAGGACGGGGCGGGACTGTTCGAGGCCCCGCTGCTCGAGCTGGGGCGGCTCGCGAACGCGGTGGCCCGCGGCCGGCACGGCGACCGGGTCTATTTCACCGTCAACCGCCAGCTCAACCCGACCAACGTGTGCGTCCTGTCGTGCAGGTTCTGCGACTTCGCGAAGAAGCCCGGGGCGCCGGGCAGCTACACCATGACGCGCGAGCAGATCCTCGCCCACGTGGACCCCGGCATCCACGAGATCCACATCGTGGGCGGGCTCCACAATCGATGGCGCTTCGACGACTACCTCGAGATCCTCCGCATCGTGAAGAGCGCGCGCCCCGACCTCCCGGTCAAGGCCTACACCGCGGTCGAGATCGACTTCTTCTGCCGCCTGACGCGCCAGCCGGCGGAGTGGGTGCTCGAGGAGCTGCGCCGGGCCGGGCTCGACGCGCTGCCCGGGGGCGGCGCCGAGGTGTTCAGCGAGCGCGTGCGGCGCGAGCTGTTCCACCAGAAGATCGGCGCCCGGCGCTGGCTCGAGATCCACGAGATCGCGCACCGCATGGGCATCCCCTCGAACGCCACCCTGCTCTACGGGCACATCGAGACCCGCGCCGAGCGCGTCCAGCACCTGATCCTGCTGCGCGAGCTCGAGGACCGCGCGCCCGGCTTCTTCGCCTTCATCCCGCTCGCCTTCCAGCCCGGCACGACCGGGATCGTGCGCCGGCAGGCCTCGGCGATCGAGGACCTGAAGACCATCGCGGTCTCGCGCCTGGTGCTCGACAACGTGCCCCACGTCAAGAGCTACTGGGTGATGCTCGGCCAGGACACCGCCGGGATGGCGCTCAACTTCGGCGCCAGCGACCTCGACGGCACGATCGGGGTCGAGAAGATCGCGCACGCGGCGCTGGCGAAGAGCCCGGTCGGTCTGGCCGAGGAGGCGATCGTCCAGCTCATCCGCGAGGCCGGGAAGGCGCCGGTCCAGCGCGACGCGCTCTACCACGTGGTGCGCGAGTACGCGCCCGCGGCATGAACCGGAGGGCTCCGATGGCGGTCCACGTCCACTCGCCCGGCTTCCTCGCCCTGGTCGAGGAGGCGCGCAAGCACGTCCGCGAGCTCGGCATCCCCGAATACGACGCCGCCCGCGCGCGCGGGGAGCACGCGGTGCTGATCGATGTGCGCGAAGAGCACGAGTGGGAGGCCGGGCGCCTGCCCGGCTCGCTCCACCTCGGCAAGGGCGTGATCGAGCGCGACATCGAGCAGCACTTCCCCGACCGCTCGACCCCGATCGTGTGCTACTGCGGCGGCGGCTACCGCAGCGTGCTGGCGTGCGAGAACCTCCAGCGCATGGGGTACCGCGACGTGCGCTCGCTCGCGGGCGGCTACCGCGGCTGGGTCGCGGCCGGGCTCCCGGTCGAGACCGACGAGACCGAGTAGCGGCCCGCTCGACGCCGGCGGCGCCCCGCGGTATTTTCCCCCGGTCATGAACGCCGTCTCGCGGCTCTCGACCGCCGCCGTCGCCGCGCGCATCCCCTACGCCAACGCGGCGCCGTTCTACGCCCTGTGGGCCGACGCGCCGTTCGCGGTGCGGAACCTGGCGCCGCGCGAGCTGGGGCGCGAGGCCGAGGCGGGCGGCGTGGACCTGGGGCTCATGGCGAGCGCCGACTACCTGCGGCTGCGCGACCGCTTCGAGCTGCTGGTACCGCCGCTCGGGCTCGCGACGCGCGGGCCGGTCCAGTCGGTGCTGATGTTCTCGCGCCGTCCGGCGGCGGCCCTGGCCGGCGCCCTGGTTTCGGTGACGCCCGAGACCTCGACCTCGGTGCGGCTGCTCAAGCTCCTGCTCGACGTGCGGCGCGGGCTGCCGGCCGTGCGCTACCTGCGCGGACTCGAGCCCGCCCAGGCCGACGCGCTGCTCATGATCGGTGACCGCGCGATGCGGATGCGGAACCAGCGGCCCGCGGGCGCCTCGCTCGCCGCCGGGCTCGCCGACCTCGCCGCCGTGGCCCGGCAGCAGAGCGAGCCGGGCTGGAGCGTGGCCGAGATGGAGGCCTACCTGCGGCGGTTCCACTACCGGCTCGGGCCCGAGGACCTGGCGGGGCTCGAGCGCTTCGAGGCCCTGCTCGCAGCGCACGGCCTCCTGGCCGCGGACTAAAAAGGAGATCCTCGATGGCCACCATGCACGAAGTCGACTACGAGATCCTCGGCGACGACCTCCAGTACGTGAGGATCGAGCTCGATCCCGGCGAGGCCGCGGTCGCCGAGGCCGGGGCCATGATGTACGTCGAGGAAGGCATCGAGATGCAGACCCTGTTCGGCGACGGCTCGCAGAGCCAGCAGGGCGGCTTCGTCGGCGCGCTGCTCGGGGCCGGGAAGCGGCTGCTGGTCGGCGAGTCGCTGTTCATGACCGTGTTCCTGAACCAGGGCCAGGGCAAGAAGAAGGTGGCGTTCGCGGCCCCCTACCCGGGCCGCATCGAGGCGGTGCGGCTCTCGGAGGTGGGTGGCGAGCTGCTGGCGCAGAAGGACTCGTTCCTGTGTGCCGCCAAGGGCGTGTCGATCGGGATCGCCTTCACACGCCGCTTCGGCGTCGGGCTGTTCGGCGGCGAGGGCTTCATCCTCGAGCGCCTGACCGGCGACGGCTGGTGCTTCCTCCACGCCGGGGGCGCCCACGAGGAGCGCACGCTCGCTCCGGGCGAGACGCTGCGCGTCGACACCGGTTGCATCGTGGCGCTCCAGCCCAGCGTGACCTACGACATCCAGTTCGTCGGCGGCCTCAAGACCGCGCTGTTCGGCGGCGAGGGCCTGTTCTTCGCCACCCTGCGCGGCCCGGGCCGGGTGTGGCTCCAGTCGCTGCCGTTCTCGCGGCTCGCGAGCCGGATCTACGCCGCGGCGCCGCAGACCGGCGGCCGGCGGCGCGAGGAAGGCTCGATCCTCGGCGCGCTCGGCAACCTGATCGACGGCGACGGGAGGTAGGCGGCGTGTGGTCCAGGATCGAGTCCAAGGTCCGCCGCGGAGAGCGGCTGAGCCCCGACGAGGGCGTCCACCTGTTCTCGGACGCCCCGCTCCTAGAGCTCGGCGCGCTGGCGCAGGTGGTGCGCGCGCGCAAGACCGACCCCCGCATCGTCACCTACGTCATCGACACCAATCCCAACTACACCAACCTGTGCACGGTGGACTGCCACTTCTGCGCCTTCTATCGCAAGCCGGGCGCGAACTCGCCCGACGCCTACACCCACGACGTCGAGGGCGTGATGCGGATGATGGAGCGGGCCGACCGGCTGGGCGCCACCACGGTGCTGCTCCAGGGGGGCTTGAACCCGGCGATCCCGTGGGAGTTCTATCCCGCGATCGTGCGCGAGTCGCGCCGGCGCTTCCCCCGCATCACGCCGCATTTCTTCTCCGCGCCCGAGATCCACCAGATGGTCGAGGTCTCGGGGCTCACGATCCGCGGCGTGCTCGAGGCGCTGTACGAGGCCGGGCAGCGCACCCTGCCCGGCGGCGGGGCCGAGATCCTCGCCCGGCGCGTGCGCCGTCGCATCTCGGTCAAGAAGGGCGGGCCCGAGGCATGGCTCGATGTCCACCGCGAGGCGCACCGGGTCGGGATGCGCTCGACCGCGACCATGATGTACGGGCACGTCGAGACCGATGCGGAGATCGTCGAGCACCTGAGCTACGTCCGCGAGCTTCAGGACGAGACCGGCGGCTTCACCGCCTTCGTCCCGTGGTCCTACAAGCGCGGCCACACGCCGATGGAGAAGAAGGTCCCGCACGCGGCGGGCGCCTCGCGCTACCTGCGCGTGCTCGCCGGAGCGCGGCTCTATCTCGACAATTTCGACCACGTCCAGGCCTCGTGGTTCAGCGAGGGGAAGAAGACCGGCCAGGTCGCGCTCCAGTTCGGAGCCGACGACTTCGGCGGCACGCTCTACGAGGAGAACGTCCACCTCGCGACCGGCCACGTGAACAAGACCACGGTGGCCGAGGTCGAGACCCTGATCCGCGAGGCGGGGTTCACCCCCGCGCAGCGCACGACGCTCTACCAGATCCTGCGCGTGGCGCCCGGGCCCGAGGCGCTCGAGCACCTCGCTGACGAGGTGCCGGTGTTCGTCGAAAGCCTGCGCGAGCTGCCGGCCGAGTACCCGGCGGTGCTCGAGGGCGAAGAGCGCCGCGCCGCCGGCCCTTCGGGCGCCGATCAGCTCGTCATGCCGAGGTAGCGCCAGGGGGGCCGGCCGGCGTCACTCGAGCTGCCGGGGGGTGGAGCCGGTCGCAGCCTGCAAAGGGATCGGACGCGCGGAGACGGCCGGGCTCGGGCCCCCGGACGCCAGTCTCGGCTTCAGGGACAGAAGCTCGAGCCACACCACCGAGAAGCCGTCCTCGCTCCTCCACAGCCGCGCGCGCCTGATCCCGAGGTCCGGATCGTGAGCGGCCTCCCCGGGACGCGCGAAGATCGAGTTCCAGCCCGGCGCGGCGCGCCCCGGGTCGCGGTAGACCAGGATGACGTGCCCGACTTCGAGCTTGCGCCTGCAGGCGTCGAGGTCCGCGGGCGAGAGTGGAAGGTGGACGACCGGACGGCGCGCGTGCCAGGCGAGCACCGGTCCCAGGTTGCTCATCACGGGCACGTCGGCTGGAAGCTCGGCGGCGAGCATCGAGCTCACCGCGAGCAGCGTCGCCGTGCCCGGCAGATCGCGCACGCGCGAGCGCTCCTGCGCTTCGAGGTCGCCGCGCGCGGTGGACAGCGCTCCCCACGCGAGCGCGAGCACCGCCGCCCCCACGGCCAGCGCGCGGGGCGCCCGAGAACCCGGCACGCAAGCGGGCGCAGGTGGAGCGACCGCGGGCGCCGCCGCCGCCGCTGGCTGCACCGCCGGTGGAGTCGTCTCCTGGGCCCCCGCCCAGCGCGCGGCGAGCCCCCACAGCGCGAGCAGTCCGGCGGCTTCGAGGAGGACGCGCGCCGGGAAGACATAGCGCAACCACGGGATGCTGACCGCCGCGGCCAGCACGCCGAGCCCGAACGCGGCGAGCGCGGCGAGTCCGGCGACCACGAGCGGCCGCGGGCCCCGGGCGGTCGCGAGCCACGCGACCAGCGTGCCGAGCCACAGCGCGCGCGGCCCGGTGAGGACGGCGAGCAGCAGCGGCCCGAGGTTCCCCCATACCTTGTGTGCCAGGAGCCGTGCCGCCTCGATGCCCGCCGGCAGGGACGGCGGGTCCGGCTGATCGTAGATCGAGCTCCAGCTCCGGCCGCCGATGCCGTCCCAGACGACGAAGCGCGTGAGATCCCAGGCGGGCGTGCCGAACGCGCGCCACTTGTAGATCCACCACGGCGCGGCGGGAATGAGATACCCCGCGTACGCGGTCAGAGCCACGCGCAGGCGCCGGCCGCGCGGCGCGGTCGCGGCCGCGGCGAGGCACAGGACCGGCGCGAGCCACAGCATGTTGGCGCGGAAGGAGCCCGCCACGCCGAGCAGCAGGCCGAAGATCAGCGGGCGCGCGGGCGCGGCCTCGAGCGCGAGCGCCGCGAGCGCCAGGGCGAGGAGGAGCGTGAAGGGCAGCTCGCTGAAGCCGCCGGCCGCGAAGTGCTGGGCCTCGGGATCGAGCAGGAAGGCGAGCCCGACGACGAACCCGGCGGCGGTGCGATCGCGATCCGAGAGCGACGCGAATCGCGCCAGGATCCGCGCGGTCGCGAGCGCGAGGGCGGCCCCGAGCGCGAAGTAGCAGCCGATCGGCGCCACCAGCGCGAGCCATCCGCGCCCCTCGGGTGATTGGATCGCGTCGTGCCCGCCCGGCGCGTCGCCGCCCGGTGTGCGCCCCGCCGCCCCCGGGCTCGCGAGCTTGAACAGCGCCGCCTCGACGGCCACGAGCCCCGGCTGCACCACCGCGAGCGGCCAGGGCGGGTCGGGGTGGCGAGCCAGCTCGATCGGCAGCGCGAAGGTGGTCGCGAGCCGGCCGTGGTCCGCCAGCTCGCGCGCCGCGAGGGCGTACTGCGCGCTGTCGTAATTGAGCACCGGCGACCGCCCGCCGAGGTCCCAGGCGGACGCGTGGATCAACCACAGCAGACCGGCCAGGGCCGACAGCGTGCCCACGAGACGGGTCGCAGACTTCCCTGTCGCGCTCACGAGCGCGAGCCTAATCGCTCGGGTCGCGGGTCACAACCGCCGTCGTGGCGCGCGCGCTCCGGCGGCGGTCAGCGAAACGGGCGGAGGCGGGTCGGCCGCAGGATGGGAGCGACGGTCCTGGCGGGTCGCATCGCCGAAGGATGCGCGCCGATCCGAATCTCCCACGATGCAGCCGACCGACCTCCGCCCGCGCTCCACTTGACGACCGCGTGCGGCGTGGTTCACGCCGCGAGGTTTGATTTGGGCCGACGGTCACCATCGACCGCCGGCCCGGCCGCTCGACGGGCCTTCAGCATCCCCCGAAGCCTCCAGCCCATCCTCGGCTTACCCGTGCTGCAAATCCTGTCGCGACCCCATCGCAAGGGGCGGGCCAAGGGGCGCTGCGCGCCAAGTCCTTGTGGGAAGCGCCTGGGGGGCCGATCGCGGCCGCACGGCTCCTGCGGATGTCTGCGCGTTCTGCGGAGATTCCGCTCTTAGACGATCTCCAGCTCCGGCACGTGCGGGATCGCCCCCGCCTCGACCGCCTGGCGGTAGAGGGATTCGAGCGCGCGGCGCCCGGCCTCGCCCAAGTCGAGGGTGAGATCGTTGACGTACATGCGGACGAACCTCCGGCCCTGCGCCGGATCGAGACCGCGCCCGAACTGGAGGGCGTAGCGGATGGCGTCGTCCTCGTGGTCGCGCGCGGCCTGGATGCTGGCGCGGAAGCCGCCGCTCACCGCGCGCATCAGCTCGGGTCCCAGGTCGCGGCGCACGACGTCGAGCCCGAGCGGCACCGGCAGGCCGTCGCGCCGCTGCCACAGCTCGCCGAAATCGAGCACCTTGATCAATCCCTGCTCGCCGTAGGTGAGCTGGCTCTCGTGGATGATGACCCCCGCGTCCACCTCCCCGGCGGCGACCGCCGCCGGGATGCGGTCGAACCTCACCTCGACCGGCGTGCAGCCCGGGCACTCGATCCGCAGCAGCAGCGCCGCGGTCGTGAGCGGGCCGGGGATCGCGACCCGCCGGCCGCCCAGCGCGGCCAGGCTCATGGGCTCGCGCGCGACCACGATCGGCCCGAAGCCCAGGCCCATCGAGGCGCCGCAGCTCAGGACCGCGTAGCGGCCGGCGAGCAGCGCGTAGGCGTGGGCCGAGACCGCGGTGATCTCGAGATCGGCGCGCTCGAGTGCCCGCCGGTTGAGGCTCTGGATGTCCTCGAGCACGTGCTCGACCCGGCAGCCCGGGACGGCGGCGAGCCCGGCATGGAAGCCGTAGAACATGAAAGCGTCGTCGGCGTCGGGGCTGTGGCCGAAGCGGAGCGTGCGGGCGCCGGCGGAGGTGCGGGAAAGGCCGGTACTGCTCACGCGCCGTTCTCGTGCGCGCGCCGCGCCGCCCGGTCCCAGAGCAGCTCGCGCAGCGGCTCGAGCCCGGCGCCGGTCAGCGCCGAGACCCGCAGCGCGTCGGGGAACTCCGCCGCGAGCCCGGCGGCGCGATCCTCGTCCATGCGGTCGGCCTTGTTGAGCACCAGCACGGTCGGGCGCGGCGCATCCAGGATCTCCTCCAGCACGTCCTCGACCGCGCTCATCTGGCGGCGGAACTGGGGATCGGCGCCGTCCACGACGTGGACCAGGAGGTCGGCCTCGACCGCCTCGACCAGGGTGCTGTGGAACGAGGCCACCAGATGATGCGGGAGCTTGCGGATGAAGCCGACCGTGTCGGTGACCAGCGCCGTCCTGCGGTCGGGGCTCACCATCTGGCGCGTCGTCGCGTCCAGCGTGGCGAACAGGCGGTCCTCGACCAGCACGTTCGCCCGGGTGAGCGCGTTGAAGAGCGTGCTCTTCCCGGCATTCGTGTAGCCCACCAGCGCGGCGCGGAAGAACCGGCGGCGGCGCGCGCGCTGGGTCTCGCGCTCGCGCTCGACG
>WNGB01016129.1_pt1 | contig 10323 bp, 11 predicted proteins | sample 5400681 | NCBI WGS metagenome assembly WNGB01 (sample SAMN13153367, study PRJNA577476) | soil metagenome | isolation source: 115 cm soil or saprolite under grassland replicate 2 | place: USA:California | collected 2016-06-15
CCCGAGATCAACATCCCGGTCACCTCGACCTTGTGGCCGACGAGCTGCTGAAATTCCACTTTCTCGCCAGGTATCAGCATGTAGATCGTCGATGTCGTCGTGATTTCACCTGAGGTTCCCGTTGGGACTGTCCTCGTTGTGGTCACGGGCACAACCTTGTCGAGGATGTAGCTTGTTGTTTCAGTCCCTGTCTGAAGACAGCCCGTGTACGTAACCGTCTTGACGTCGTCCCCCGACACCTTCGTCTTGGTCTTGACCGTCGCGTCCTGCGCGTGAATCGCGGCCACAAACGCGAAACCCAGCGCAACCGTCACACTCGCGATGCATCGTTTCATGTTTCCTCCTGTTCGAGCAGCCGCCATGGTTATGCATGTCTGCCGCCAGCGAGAGGAAGGCTGAGCTGCACGAGCTGAGCCGGCGACGCGCCACCGGAGAACCTCGCCCGCACGGGCTAGCGAGACAGGCGCAGGCGAACGTTGATGTGAGCGCGGTCCGCGGGCGCGGTTTCGAGGACGAGTTGGGTTCCGCGGCGCTCCTGATGACCCTGCGTGATCGCGCCAGGCTCACCCGGTGCGGTCAGCACGGTCGGCTCGATCGCAGAACGCGCCACCGGTGTCTGAAGGTCGATTGCGAGGGGGCGGCGGCCGGAGATGACGAACGTGTTCCCGGACTCCAAGTCGCCTTGCAGGTATGCGCCGCCGGGAAGGTGAAGCAGAGGACACGGCGGCGTCATTCTAGGCCGCGCATCCGGGCGGAGTTGTCAGGAAAGTGGCAAATCGCCGCAGGCGGTCGAGTAGAATCGCCGCGCCACCCATGCACACGCCCATCGACGTCGCCGTGATTCCGGTCGCCGGGCTCGGCACGCGGCTGCTGCCGGCCACCAAATCGCAACCGAAGGAAATGCTGCCCGTCGGCCGCAAGCCGGTCGTCCAGTACGTCGTCGAGGAACTGACGCGCGTGGGCGTGAAGCGCGTGCTGTTCATCACCGGGCCTGGAAAGGCGTCGATCGAGAACCACTTCGATCTGAACGGCGAGCTCATTCAGATGCTGCGCGAGAGCGGCAAAGAGGAGTTGCTGGAGGAGCTCGAGTACGAGCGCGCGGCGGTTCAGTACTTCTATACCCGCCAGCGCCAGCTGCTCGGGCTCGGCCATGCGATCCTGTGTGCCCGATCGTTTGTCGGACAGCAGCCGTTCGTGGTCGCGCTCGGCGACTCCATCATCGGCATGCATGCCGAAAGCGACGTCGTGCAGCGGATGACGCGCTGCTTTCAGGAAAAGGATGCCGCCGCGGTGATTGCGTTCGAAGAAGTGCCGCCGGGCGAGGTGGGCCAGTACGGGATTGCCCGGCCCCAGACCGACGATGACCTGTTCGAGATCGCGGACCTCGTCGAAAAGCCGTCGCCGCGCGAAGCGCCCAGCAACCTGGCAATCGCCGCGCGATACGTGCTGTCGCCGGTCGTGTTCGGCGCGTTGGCGCAGACCCCACGCGGCAAGGGCGGCGAGATCCAGCTGACCGATGCGATCCGAGCGGTCATCCGGAACGGCGGCAGGGCCTACGGCGTCCGCCTGGCGCCCGGGGAGCGACGCTACGACATCGGGAATTTCGAGTCCTACTTCGAAGCGTTCGTGGCGTTCGCGCTCGCCGATCCCAAATTCGGCCCCGCGCTCAGACGGCACCTCCTGGGCGTGCTCGATGTTTCTCGTTCGTAAGCGCGCGTACGCGCGGGCCGGCCTGCTCGGCAACCCGTCCGACGGCTATCACGGCAAAACCATCTCGATCAGCATTCGCAACTACTGGGCCGAGGTCGTGCTGTACGAATGGGACTCGGTCGAGATCGTCCTCGCCGGCGACGACCGCGCGAAGTTCGATTCGGTGTCGGAGCTCGCCCGCGACGTGCGCCTGCACGGCTACTACGGCGGTATCCGGCTGATCAAGGCGACGATCAAGCGGTTCGTGGAGCACTGCGAGGCACGAGGGCTGGCGCTGCACGATCGAAAATTCTCGGTGCGCTACCAGACGACGATCCCGCGTCAGGTCGGCCTGGCCGGCTCGAGCGCCATCATCGTCGCGACGCTGCGCTGCCTGATGGAGTTCTACGACGTGCGGCTTCCCATTGAAGCGCAGCCGATGTTCGTGCTGCTGGTCGAACAGGAAGAACTTGGCATTGCCGTCGGCCTTCAGGATCGCGTGATTCAGGTCTACGAAGGGCTCGTCTACATGGATTTCGATTCCACGCGCGAACACATCGTGAACGGCCTGCGGTCGTACCGGTACGAGCCGATGGATCCGGCGCTTTTACCGCCGCTGTACGTCGCTCATCACGAGACGCTCGGCGAGCCCACCGAGGTGTTTCACAACAATATTCGCGAGCGGTTCAATCGCGGCGATCAACAGGTTGTCGCCGCGATGAAGTGTTTCGCCGAACTGGCGGCCGCGGGGAAAGCGGCGCTGCTGGCGCGCGATACCCGGCGGCTCGCGCAGCTCATCGACGCGAATTTCGACACCCGACGCAGCATCTATCAGCTGCCGCAATGGCAGATCGACATGGTCGAGGCCGCTCGTGCGTGCGGCGCCAGCGCGAAGTTCGCAGGATCGGGCGGCACGATTCTGGGAACCTATGAGGGCCAGGCGATGTTCGACAACGTGCGCGCGAGCCTGTCCGCCATCGGGTCTCGCACGATCAAGCCGCAGGTGCGCGATACGCCCTGACGTTCCGGTGACATCCTCGTCGCGCCTGAATGATAATCATTCGAGTGATGTCTTCGCGGAGGAGGCTCGCATGATCGAACCGTGGCGGCTGGCGCTGGCGGTTGCGTGTACCGTGACCACCGGCGTTGGCGTCGCGACGGCGCAAACCGTGATCGTGAGAGGCGCGCCGCAGGGGGCGACGATCGAGGTCCAGCTCAATTCGAACACGGCCAAAACCGCGACGGCCGACGCCTACGGCGACGCCACGCTTTCGGTCGCGATGCCCGCAAACGTGACCGACACCGCGGTGGACGTCTTCGTCGATCGATGTGGCAGTGTCGTGCGCGTGCTGCTCGTCGAACGCGGCCTGCAGCCGCCGCCCGCCGCGCCCGGATGCACTCGACAGGATGCGATCGGGCGAAACATGGTCATGCGCCGGGTAACGACGTTCGTCGTCGACCTTGCCGGATCGGGCGCGTCGGTGCATCTCCGGCAGGGTCGCGCGCCCGCCGAGTGGCTGGCACGCGGCGACTCGGTGGCAGGTTCGCGGTCTGGCGCGGGAGCCGTACCGAAGGGTTTGGTCCTGTTTGGGGGTGGAGGCTTCGGAACCGTCAGCCGTGCGGCTGCTGTGGCGTGCGGCGACGTCACGCCGTGTGCGTCCGAAGATTTCGGCCTGGCCCTCAGCGCGGGTGCGGCGTTCTGGTTCGGCCGTTCCATTGCCGCTCAGGCCACCTATGTCAGGCCGTCTGAGGTCACCGCGAGCGGCAGCGGAAGCACCTTCCATTTCAACAGCCGTCTGCGCACCGAACTGGTAACCGTCGGCGCGACTGCGGGCGTGCCGATCCGCGCCGCGAGGCTGTACGGTCACATTGGAATGAATCGCCATCGGGCGACGTCGACGACGAATGAGACCATCGATGCCTCGACCGTCGTCGTCGGCACCGTCACTCAGACTGTCGAGGGCGGCACCCAAACGCTCGAATTGAAGACCGAGGGCTGGGGGTGGACGTTCGGCGGCGGGTTTGAGGTGTGGGCGACCCGTTCATTCGGACTCTACGGCGAGTTGTTGCGCGCGAAACTCAAAGGCGTCGCCGTCGGCGGAGGCGAAGGTGGAATCGACGATCACGTGACCAGCATTCTGTTTGGCGCCCGGGTCCGCATCGGCCGCTGACGCCCGGCCTGCCCTGAGCGAGACGCCATGCAACCTGTCCTTCGTCCGTGGGCCTTCGTCCTTCGTCCGTCCCTCGTCCGTTGTCCTTTGTCCTGGATGCCGTTCATTACACGGACCAGGGACCATGGACCACAGGACGGACGAGGGACGAAGAACCAAGCACCAAGGACGGGCGTACGACGCGGATTTGAAAGCGCTCTATTGCGCATCCAGCAGCTCGATGTCGAACAGCAGCGTCGCGTTCGGAGGAATGATTCCGGAGCGCGTTCTGCCATACGCGAGCGATGGCGGGATGACAAGCCGGCGCAATCCGCCGACTTTCATGCCCGGGACTCCCTGATCCCAGCCCCTGATCACTTCGCCTGTGCCAAGGGTGAAGGCGAACGGCGTCCTGCCGATCGACGAGTCGAATTGCAGTCCCTTTTGATCGGGCTTCGACGCGTCATATAACCAGCCGGTGTAATCCACCGTCAGCTTCCCGCCATTCACGGCACTTGCGCCCGTGCCCGCGCGCACATCCGTCTGGCTGAACGCCGCGCTGCTCGAGGGAGACGTCGTCGAATCAGTGCATCCGGCAACGACGCCCGAGAGCACGACGAGCGCGATAAACGTGAGAGTCTTCATAGCAGCCAGTCCCGATTATGTCACGCGACGCCCGCGATCAGGCCTTCCGGAGTCCCGCTCGCCTTGGCGGGACCGGGCTTACGAATGCCGGATGATAGGATCGCATCGAGACCGCCGAGGACCATCACCTGGACGTTCACCTGATCGACGGAACCTACGAGCTGTTCCGACACTACTACGCTCTTCCGTCCGCGCGCGACTCCCAGGGACGCGAGGTCGCCGCGGTGCGGGGCGTCGTGACGTCCGTGCTCGGCATGATCACGGGTGGCGCGACCCACGTGGGCGTCGCAACCGATCACGTCATCGAATCGTTTCGGAACGGGCTCTGGCCGGGCTACAAAACGGGCGCGGGCATCGAGCCGGATCTGCTCGCGCAGTTTCCGCTGCTGGAAGAGGCGCTCTCGGCGCTGGGTGTCACCGTGTGGCCGATGGTGGAATTCGAGGCGGACGATGCGCTCGCGGCCGCGGCGGCGATGGCCGAGCGGGACGCTCGCGTGAATCGCGTGATCATCTGCACGCCAGACAAGGATCTCGCGCAGTGCGTCCGCGGCACGCGCGTCGTCCAATTGAACCGGCGGACACGCGCCATCGTGGACGAGGCCGGCGTCGTCGCCAAGTTCGGGGTTCATCCCGAGTCGATCCCCGACTACCTGGCGCTCGTCGGCGACGCCGCCGATGGATTCCCGGGCCTGGCGGGTTGGGGCGCCAAATCAACGGCGGCCGTCCTCGCGCGCTACGCGCACCTCGAATCGATTCCGGCCGACTGGCGGACGTGGGGTGTGAACGCGGCCAGTCCGGCCACTCTGGCGCGCACGCTCGATCGCGAGCGCGAGCAGGCATTGCTGTTCAGAACGCTCGCCACGCTCCGCACCGACGTGCCGGTATTCAACTCGGTTGACGACCTGAAATGGAACGGCCCGACACCGGCGTTCGCGCCGCTGGCTGCGCGGCTCGAGGCGGGGATTCAGACTGCGTCAAAAGCTTCAGCCGGGCCCTTGAAGTAGACGGCCGCGCCGCGCGCCGGCGCGGCCGAGCTGGGTGATAACATACTGTGTTAAAATGTTATCGTGATCAGGACGCAGATCAGTCTTTCCGAGGCGGACTACAAGGCGGCAAAACACGAAGCCGCACGCCTTGGTATTTCCCTTGCGGAATTGCTGCGCCGATCCCTTCGCACCGTGCTTCCCGCGGACGCGTCGAGGCCGTGGATGAGATACGCGGGCATGATCGAGACGGGCGACCCGAGCGCCTCACAAAAGATCGACGACGTGGTCTATGGGCAGAAAGACTGACGCCTATGTCGACACGTCGGCGCTCATCGCGTTCGCCGATCGGTCCGACACTTACCACAGTTTGTTCCGGAGGCTTTTCTCCGATCCGCCCGGCCTCGTCACGACCACGCTCGTGGTGGCCGAGGGACATGGCTGGTTTCTGAAGCGGTACGACAGAACGAGAGCGCTTCAATTCATCGCACTGATCGAAGACTTGACTCCGCTGCGTCTCATCGGCGTCGGAGCTGACGAGCAGGCCGGAGGCGTACAGATGCTGCGCACGTTCTCGGACCAGGATCTGTCCCTGACCGACGCCGTCGGCTTACACGTGATGAAGGCTCAGCGCCTCACTCAGTGCTGGACGACGGACCGCCATCTGGGCTTGACTGGCGTGTCCCTGATCGTGCATCAGCACTGAAGCTAGCGCAGTTTCGCGACGCGGCCTTTGACCGTGGCCGCGAGCGCCCGCAGGCGCGCCGCATCGCGTCCGCTCGCCGCGCCGGCATCGCTCTCCAGTTGCGCCGCCAGCGCCTCGAGTCCATCGAGGACCGCGGCGGCGTTCTTCTCCTTACCCGTTTGAAGCCCGTCGGCGTGGTCCAGTGCGGCCTTCAGAGTCCGGGCGCGCTCCGGCTGAATGCCGCGGCTGCGCGTGAGCTGATCGATGTACGCGCGCGCCACCACCGAGGTCGCCGGCCACACGATGCGCGCTTGCTGCTGCGTGTTCAACTCGTCGAGCCGGACCATGCTCGCCGCGTCGATTTCGTTCTGCGTGAGGTACTCGCTGGCCTTCAGCTTGAACACGTCCACGCCGCGCGCAATCTCGGAGCCGTAGATGGCGCCGTTGTACCAGTAGGTCGACCAGTATCCGCCGGTGATCAGCTGTTTCGCATCAATCGGTCCGCGGTCGAAGAACGCGATCTCAACCGGCCTGGCCGCATCGGTGAAATCGAACACCGACAATCCGCCCTGGTACCACGCCTGCACCATGATGTCGCGCCCCGGAACCGGGATGAGCGATCCGTTGTGCGCCACGCAGTTCTCCTGCTCCGTCTGCGGAGCCGGCATCTTGTAATACCCGCCGAAGCGAAGGTGCCTGTCGGCGATGTCGAAAATCGCATCGGCACCCCAGGTGAGCGAATCGGTTGCGCGGCAGCGCGGCCGCGTGCCGCCGCCCCATTCGTCGGTGAAGATCACCTTCGTACCGTCGTTGTTGAACGTCGCCGAGTGCCAGTACGCGAAGTTCTTGTCGACGACGTGATCGAGCCGCACCGGATTCTTCGGATCGCGGATGTCGAGCAGGATGCCGTTGCCGGAACACGCGCCCGCGGCCAGGCCGACTTCGGGGAACACGGTGATGTCGTGGCACTGATTCGTGACGCTCGTCTTCTGCGTCCCTTCCCCATGCGTGCCGCCGGGCCACAACCCCGCGATGGCGCCGGTCCCGAGATCGGCAAAGATGCGCGGACGGTTGACAATGCGTGCGGTCTGCGGCGCGGCGAGCGGAATCTGGATCACGTCGATGCTGAAGAGCGCGGTGTTCGGATCCTCCTCGGGCTTGAGTCCGGAGCAGCCGGCCAGCTCCTCGGCCGACCGCACCGATCCCGTGCCGGATCCGTACACGTACAGGTTCGCTGTGTCGTGCGGGTCGGTGACCAGCGTGTGCGTGTGCGATCCGCGGCACGTTTGTACGGCTGCCACCTGCTTCGGCTTGGCCACATCGGTGATGTCGAAGATGCGCACGCCGCGAAACCGCTCGGCACTGACTTTGTCCTGGACCCCCTGCGTGCCGCAGTCGATGCGACCGCGCGTCTGCTCCACCGACATGATCAGGAGATTGCCGTGCACCGACACGTCGCCCTGGCCGCCAGGACACACGACCGAGGCGAGGAGCTTGGGCCTGTTCGGACGCTCGACGTCGTAGGTGTTGAACCCGTTGAAATTGCCCATGAACAGATGATTGCCGCTGAACGCGAGGTCCGAGTTCGCAAAGCTCAGGATGCTCGCGAACCGGGGATCGGGTGGCGCGTCGGGATCGGGTTCCGGCAAGCTGGGATCCCGTTCGGGCGGGGGGGGCGTGCCGCCCGGCGACTTGGGATCGAAGAATCCCTCAGGCTTGAACAGCGTCGCGATCCGTTCCAGGTTTTTCGCGGCCTCGCCGGCATCGCGCAAGCCCGGTTTGAGCCCGATGCGGGGATCGTTTGGCGGCGCGGGGCTTTGTTGCGCGGCGCCCTCGAGCGCGAGCAGACAGAACATCGCGCAGACATACAGAATCCTGGTCGCTCTCATTCCCGAGACTCCCCTTGCTGCAAACATCCGTCTCGGGCCGACGCATGGGTCGACCCCCTACGGCAAAACATCAACGCTCCTTCAGTTCGTTGAGCATCGCGCCCATCCGGTCGATCTCCATCCGCTGATCGGCAACCACGTCCGACGCGAACGAAAAGATCTCCACCTCCTGGCCCGCGCCCGGTATGGCAAACAGCTCGTCCACCATGGTCAGCGCTCCGGCGTGGTGTTTGATCATCCCCTCGAGGAAAAGACGATCGAACTCGGCGCCCTTCGCGGCGGCCAGACGTTCCATCTCCTCAGGCGTCAGCATGCCCGGCATCAACGTGGCGCCGTGCATGTGCATCGCGTGCGTGCGGGGGACTTCCTGATGGCGGACCCGCAGCCAGGTCTCCATCATCCTGATTTCGTCGGCCTGTGACACGTCGATCCGCTTGCCGAGGAGTCGCATGTCCTCGCGGCTCGTCCGCGCGGCGATCAGCGCGACCATGTCCACCGCCTGGGCGTGATGGCCGATCATGCCCTGCATGAATTTCACGTCCGCCGCGGTGGCCTGAACGCGCGACAAATCCGCCGCCTTGTCGGCGGCGATCACGCGGCTGGGCTCACCCGGGGCCCCCGGCTGGACAATTGGCGGCCGCGGCTCGTTTGGCGACTGCGATTCGACCGCGGCGGTGCGGCAGGATGCACCTGCGAGGGCTGTCAAGAAAAGGGCGGCGATACAGCGGAGCAAGGCGTGTTGTTTCTCCCTGCAAAGGATACACATCTTGCCGGCAATTGGCTCACCAACATTTTCAGGTTCACGCTGTTGTTCACCCTTGACCGCCGCTCCGCAGCGGTGATAATCGGACAGCGAAGCCGACACCTGACGTGATGGCAGGGACAACGGCTTTCGAAGATGTCTCAAGGAGGGCCGATGAAGCGCGCGCGGTCGACGCGGTGGCTGGCGTACCTGTTGACGGTGACCGGGACCGTGCTGCTGGCGCAAGAGCCGCCGGTAAAGAATCCGAATCCGGCCGCGAACAATCCCCACCTGGGCAATCCACAGTCGATTCGCAGCGGCATGGCGCTGTACCGCATCCGTTGCGCCGACTGTCACGGCCTCGATGGCAGCGGCTACCGCGGGCCCGACCTGATCGCGGCGATGGCCGCCGGCGCAACCGACGAGCGGCTGTTTCAGACCATTCGGAAAGGCGTGCCCGGCACCGAGATGCCGGCGGCTCGCGAAGCCGACGCGCCCGACGACGACTTGCTCATGGTGATCGCGTATCTGCGCAAGCTCGGCACCGTCGCGCCGGTGGAGAGTCCAGTCGGCAACGTCGAGAACGGCGAACGGTTGTTCGCGGCGCAGTGCGCCAGTTGTCATCGCGTGGCGGGAAAGGGCGGCCGGCTCGGTCCGGATCTGACGCGGATTGGCGCGGCCCGATCGCGCGGCGCGCTCATGCGCGAAATCCGGACGCCGTCGGAATGGATCGCGTCCGCGTACGAGACGGTCACCGTCGTGACGAAAGATGGCCAGCGCATCCGCGGCATCAAAAAGAACGAAGACGTCTTTTCCATTCAGGTCATGGATATGCGCGAGCGCATCCAGGGGTATCTGAAGTCGAACCTGCAGGACGTGATCTACGAGAAGAACTCGTTGATGCCGGTGTTTGCCGCAGATCGGTTGAACGACGGCGATCTCAACAATCTGATCGGATATCTGAGCACGCTGCGCGGGACGGATTTGTCCGTTCGGTAAGAGCACATGCGCAACGAAAATCTCCACCACTGTGGTGGCTAATTGATAGCTCCAAGGAGCCATATGCGCGCTGTACTGATGATTGTGTTGTCCTCCGTCGCGCTGGCCGCGCAGCAGACGGCTTCACCAACCGTGACACCGCAGGATCTCATGGACGGCCTGAAAGATCCGTCGCGGTGGCTCACCTACTCCGGCGACTACAACGGCCACCGGCACAGCCCGCTCACGCAGATCACGCCGGAGAACGTCAACCAGCTCACCGCGCAGTGGACGTTCCAGACCGGCACCGTCGGCAGCTTCCAGACGACGCCGATCGTCATCGACGGCGTGTTGTACGTCACCGGGATCAACAACAACGCATGGGCGATCGATGCGCGCTCCGGACGGCAGATCTGGCGCTATCGTCGAGAGCTGCCGGACGATTGGCGCGGCTGCTGCGGTCCCGTCAATCGCGGCTTCGGCGTGCTCGGCGATCGCCTGTTCATGGCGACCATCGACGCGCATCTCGTCGCGCTCGACATGAAAACCGGCGGCCTCCTGT
>WNGB01020051.1_pt1 | contig 10322 bp, 6 predicted proteins | sample 5400681 | NCBI WGS metagenome assembly WNGB01 (sample SAMN13153367, study PRJNA577476) | soil metagenome | isolation source: 115 cm soil or saprolite under grassland replicate 2 | place: USA:California | collected 2016-06-15
TGTAGGCCCACTGCCCTGGGCGGCTCTGGTTGGCCTGCGGATCGTCCAGCGCCTCGAACAGCGGCAGCGGGTCGCTCGCGAAGTCGAGCCGCAGCTCCAGCCGGCGCGGCGGCGGGGCAGTGTCCGGGCCCACGCCGATCGGAATATGGGCGATCAGGCCCTCGGACTCGGCCGGCGCCTTGAGGAACTCGTAGATCAGCCGGAAGCTCAGGGCGCGCTGGAGCCGGCCTGCGACGCCGGGCTGCGGCTCGTCGGGGCCGACGCCGTCTAGGGCCAGCTGGAGGATGCCCTGCCGGGCCAGGCTGGCCCGGTCGGCGGCCAGCACCGCGCCGAGGGCCGCGTTGACCGCGTCGCTGAGCTGGCCGTCGTTGGCGGCGCGCACGGTCACCATGGCGCTCGCCTCCAGCCGCCGGCCGACGATGTCGCCGGCCGGCGCCGCGCTCGGGCCGACGTAGCCGCCCAGCCCGGTGGGCGCGACGCGGGTGGGAACCACGATCAGCGTAGGGCGCAGGTCGGCGGGCAAGAGCGCGCCGAAGGCAGCCGTAACGCCCTGAAGTGCTTCGCTCGTCAGGATATCCACGTGGCGTCTTCCCAGCTTCTACAAAGCGAATGCCAGACCGTCACCGGTAGGTCGCCGTGAGACTCCCGAAAGGCTATTGCCGCAGGTATTGGGTCAGCCGGTAGTGAACACGAGGGGCACGTTGCGCGCCATAGGCTATGCGATGCGCAACGCCGGGGTTGCGGCTGCGACTTGGGATCGTAGCGCGTCGTACCTCTTGAGGGATTATATCATAGCAGTCAAGACGTTTTGCTACATTCTACAGTTTTAAGCTCATGTTAGATGGCACCATCACCCCCCTCTCCGGATAAGCTCGCTCACCCGAACGCCTGTTTTCAATTTTAGCAAAATCTGGTACTATAGGCCCATGAGGATGAGCTGTCGGGGCTCATAAAAGTAGCGAGGTTTGTCATGGTCCAAGTTCGTAAAGAGGCTCGCGCAGACTTGCTGCTTGACCATATCTACCACGGCGATTGCCTCGATATTATGTCACGTCTTCCAGAGAAGAGCGTTGACCTTATCTTTGCCGATCCACCGTACAACCTTCAGTTACGTGGGGAGCTTCTCCGTCCCAATCTGACTGTCGTTGACGCTGTCGATGACGAGTGGGATCAGTTTGGAAGCTTCACGGATTACGACAACTTTACACATGAATGGCTGAGCGCGTGCCGCCGCGTTCTCAAGGACACCGGCACTATTTGGGTGATAGGTTCTTACCATAATATTTACCGAGTTGGGACAATTCTTCAGAACCTGGGTTACTGGATTCTCAATGATGTCATTTGGGTAAAGACTAATCCAATGCCAAACTTTCGAGGCGTTAGATTCACGAATGCTCATGAAACGCTTCTTTGGTGTAAGAAGAGCCAAGATCAGAAGAAATACACGTTCAATTATCATGCTATGAAAGGCATGAATGAAGATAAGCAAATGCGTAGCGATTGGGAGATTGCGCTCTGCACAGGAGCAGAGAGAATTTCCGTTAACGGCGAGAAGCTACACACGACTCAGAAGCCCGAAGCGATTTTGTATAGAGTTATTTTATCTAGCAGCAATCCTGGGGACGTTGTACTGGATCCCTTTTTTGGAACTGGTACTACAGGAGCAGTCGCTAAGAGATTAGGCCGTCGCTTTATAGGTATCGAGAAGGACCAGTCATACATCGAGGGAGCAAGGCGTCGTATTGACACGATTACTCCTCGAATGTTCGGCGATGAGGTTCTTGGGAGATTTGAAACGAAGCGTTCGGCTCCAAGAATTGCCTTCTCTAGTATTGTAGAGAACGGATTACTTTCGCCGGGTGATGCGCTGTATTTCAATCAGCATAGAGATCGGATAGCTATAGTTCTTGCAGATGGTTCGCTGCGCCTTTCCGATGGGCGAAAGGGATCTATTCACCAGACTGGTGCAGCAATTAGTAATCAGCCTGCCTGTAATGGATGGGAACGTTGGTTCTATGAGGATGAACATGGTAATCTAATCGTGATCGATACACTTCGTGAGAAGATTAGAAAGTTGGTCGGTTCAAATGGAAAGTAAACAGCTTGAGGAAATCCTCAACAGACATGTCTTTGTCGTCTTCCGTCCTTCGTCCTCCGTCAGAAAACTCGTGTGGATTTCCGCCGACGTGCACTAATCCTTCTCCAGCGCGATCCCCAGCGCCTCGCGCGCCTCGGCCACCACGAACAGCGACCCGGTGACGCAGATCAGGTCGTCCGGCCCGGCGAGCTCGCGCGCGCGGTCGAGCGCGGCGGGCACGTCGCGCGCGATCGCCAGCGGGGCGCGCTCCAGACGCGGTCCGGCCAGCGCCGCGAGCCCGTCGAGGTCGGACATGGCGCGCGGGTGACGCGAGCGCGTGAGCACCAGCGCGCCGGCGGCCGGCAGCAGCTCGGCCAGGATGTGCTCGACGCTGTGACCCTGCGAGACCCCCAGCACCAGCACCAGCCGCCGGCCGGGGAAGTCCTGCGCGAGCGACGCAACCAGCTTGTGGGCCGAGTCGCCATTGTGCGCGCCGTCGAGCACGATTGGCGGGCGGCCCGCCACCAGCTCCATCCGGCCGGGCCAGCGCGCAGACGCCAGGCCCGCGCCGATCGCAGAATCGTCGATCGGCAGCCCCCCATCGCGCAGCAGCAGCGCGGCCCCGACCGCCAGCCGCGCGTTCTCGCGCTGGAACACCCCGCGCAGGCTAGGGGCCAGGGATCGGGGGCCGGGGGCCGGATAGTCGACATCCCTGGCCCCTGATCCCTGGCCCCTGACCCCGGCCTCGCCGGCAACCCACAGCGGCGACCCCACCTCAGCGGCGACCCGCTCGATCACCGCCATCGCCTCGGAGTGCTGCGGGATGGTGATCGCCGGGACGCCCGGCTTCAGGATGCCGGCCTTCTCGTAGGCGATCTCGCCCAGCGTATTGCCCAGCACGGCCATGTGGTCGTAGCTGATCGAGGTGATCAGCGAGAGCAGCGGCGTCACCACGTTGGCGCTGTCGTAGCGCCCGCCCAGGCCAACCTCCAGGATGGCGAGGTCGACCGCCTGGTCGGCGAAGTAGCGCAGTGCGAGCGCGAAGCCGAGCTGGAAGATCGTCGGCTCGCCGTGCAGGCGCCGGTCGAACGCGGCCAGGCGCGCCGGGATCGCCTCGATCGCGCGGATCAGCTCGCTCTGGCCGATCGGCCGGCGGTCGACCTGGATTCGCTCGCGGTAGGAGTGCAGGTGCGGCGAGGTCCACAGCCCGGTGCGCAGACCGGCCGCCCGCGCGATTGCTTCCAGCAGCGCGGCGGTCGAGCCCTTGCCCTTGGTGCCGGCCACCACCACGCCGGGCAGGCTGCGCTGCGGCTCGCCGAACACCTGCAACAGCGCCGCGGTCTGCGGCAAATTGAACTCGGCCGGCGTGCGCGGCAGCCTGGCCTCGCTGTCGGGGAACGAGTAGAGGTAGTCGAGAGCTTCCTGGTAGTCCATCGGCGGATTCTCTTTCGAACGAAACGGATGGGCGTATTGTAGCACCATCAAGTGTCACAATGGAATGCCATGCGTCCGACCATAGGTGGCGAGCCATCCCCCGCAGAACGTTATCGTCGATGCGATCGTTCACGTAGACGCGGGCCGCGCGCCCGCCCGCGCCCGCACCCGCCCACCCCCGCCCGCGGCGATATCGCCGCCAGCGATGCGGCCGGCGACGGCGCCCGCAAGGGGCGCGACAATGTCAACGTTATCATCCAAAAGCAACCAGACAGCGCGACAATCCATCGGGTCAAGGGTAGATCTAAGCATTTGCTCACCGCCGATTAAGGCGGCTCTCATCTTCTCATGCAACAATATCGTCGGTTGAACCGTTCATTAAATACCAAGTGAAAAAAGGCGATGACAGCGGCGGTCATCCCTCAGCGCGACGCACCGCGCTGTTGCAAACCTCAGCCGCCTCCACCTTTCCTCACGGCTGCCCGCAAGGGCAGCCGTTTCCGCTTTCTTTTGGCAATCGCCAGCGGCCTCAATCATTCCAAGATCGAGGAGACCTTTATTCGCGCAATTCGCGTCATTCGCGGATCATTACGGGTTCTTAGGCCGGCGATCTACCCTCCGCGCCCCGGCGCGCCCATGCTCTCACCTCGCGCAGGCGCGTCGGCGCTCGCGCGCAGCGAGATAATCACCGGCGACGCGAGCGCCAGCACGACGGCCAGAGCCAGCGCGCCCAGCACGATCGCCCGCGGCGCGCCGGCCGCGCTCCCGAGGTACCCGGTCGTGGCATCCACGCCGAGGATATCCAGCAGGCCGCGGACCGCGCGCGCCCAGCCGACCGACGCGTCGCCGACGAGGCCCTGGGCCACCGCGGCCACGCCCAGCGCGCCCAGCGACGGCAACCCGATCAGCGTGATCGCGTAGAGGCTCATCACCCGCCCGCGCAGCCGGCCCGGCACGCGCAGCTGGATGGCGGTGGCGATCAGCGTGGTGAACACCGTCGCCGCCACCCCCACCACCACCAGCAGGGCGACGCCGGCCCAGAACCACGGGCTCAGTGCAAAGGCAGCCAGCGCGACGCAGAAGATCGCCCCGCTGACGATCAGGCCGCGCCCTTGCCGGCGGATATTGCGCGCCGACGCCATCGCGTAGGCGCCGATCAGCGCGCCGCCGCCGCCGGCCGAGAGCAGCGCGCCGTACCCGCCTGAGCCGACGCGCCACACGTCGTCGGCGAACACCGGCAGCAGCTGCTGGTACGATCGGCCGAACAGCGCCGCCAGCGCCGAGAGCATCAGCAGCAGCAGCACGACGCGATCGCGCGCGGCGTAGGCGAAGCCTCCGAACAGCGCATCGCCCAGCGACGCCGGCCGCCGCTCGTGCGCCGGCAGGCCGCGCATCGCCGCCAGCGCGCCGATCACCGCGAGAAAGCTGAGCGCGTTGAGCATGAACAGCCAGCCCGCGCCAACCGTGTCGAGCAGCAGGCCGGCCAGCGCCGGGCCGACCAGCGCCGCGCCGGTGTAGGTGGCCGAGTTCAGCGAGAGCGCGTTCAGCAGGTCTTCGCGCGGCACCAGCTCGGGGATCAGCGCCTGGCGGGTCGGGTTGTCGAAGGCCAGCAGCAGCGCGCCGAGAAATGTCGTCGCGAGAATGTGCGCCGGCCGCACCACGCCGCTCCATGTCAGGACGGCCAGCGCCGCCGCCACCAGCAGCGCGCCGGTCTGGGTCACGTACAGCAGCCTGACGCGGTCGACCCGGTCGGCGACCACACCGCCGATCGGCGGCACGACGACCATCGGGATCGCGAAGGCCAGGCCCAGCCACCCCAGGTAGAGCGGGTTGTTGCCGGTCAGCTTATAGATCAGCCAGCTCTGGGCCACGTTCTGCATCCAGGTGCCCATGTTCGAGACGAGCAGGCCGCTCCAGATCAGGGTGAAGTTACGGTGGCGCAGCGCCGGGTAGCGCGCGCGCCGTGCGGATGTGGCTGCCACGAAGACTCCTTCGTTGAAGACGAACGATGCCCTAGTTTTTGGTACGAAAGTCCAGCTGTATAAGGTTGTATAAGAGCGCTACTGGTTCTCTACAGTCATGCGGATTTCCCCGTTTGTGGCCGGGCTGACTGTCAAAGCTTATCTATGGAAATAACAGCCGGACCGGACGGAAATCTCTGGTTTGTCGAAAACCTCGCCAACAAGATTGGCCGGGTTACTCCGGCAGGTAGCATCAGCGAATTTGCGCTGGCTAGCTATGGCGGCTTAGTTGGTATCACCGCCGGCCCAGATGGCAATCTGTGGTTTACAGAATACCACGCAAACAAGATCGGCCGGATTACCTCGGCAGGCGATATTGCCGAAAACGCATTGCGCTTTGTCGTCATCGGCCGTCATGTCTATCTACCACTCGCACGTCTATGATACGGCCACGTAACAATTCCATCATTGACAATATCTCCGCCTGTACGTACCATAAACATGCTTGTCCGTAAGACAAGGTTTCGGAAATCCCGTCTTTGCTTGACAGTCGATCGATTCATTTCATGTCAGGACTCACTTCGTTCGACAGGAATACATCCAATGCCAACTACCATCCTCTACAACGGCCCGATCTACACGCTCGATCCGGCCGCGCCGCGCGTCCAGGCGCTCGGCATCCGCGACGGGCGCGTGATCGCCGCCGGCAGCGAGGGCAAGGTTCAGGCGGCGGTCGGCGGCCGCGCCGCGCCGATCAACCTGCGCGGACGCGCGGTGATACCGGCGCTCACCGACGCGCACGTCCACTTCGTCGGCTACGCGCTCTCGCGCCGCGATCTGCGACTGGAAGGCGTGGACGACTACGAGGCCGCGGTGCTGAAGGCCGCCGAGGCGGCGGCCGACCTGCCCGAGGGCGCCTGGCTGCTCGGCGGCGGCTGGGACCACACGCTCTGGGGCGGGCGCTGGCCGCGCGCGGCCGAACTCGACGCGCTCGTCCCCGACCGTCCGGTGTTCCTGATGCGCAAGGACGGCCACTCGGCCTGGGCCAACAGCCGCGCGCTGGCGCTCGCCGGCATCGCCGACGACACCCCCGACCCGCCCGGCGGCAGCATCCAGCGCGAGAAGAAGCGCGCGACCGGCGTGCTGTTCGAGACCGCGCTCGACCTGCTGCGCCGCCACATCCCCGACACAACCCAGGAGCAGCGGCTCGCGGCCACGCGCGCGGCGATCGTCGAGGCCTACTCCTACGGCATGGCCAGCGTCCACATCCCGCCCGGCCTGAGCAGCGGCGACGCCGCCCGCAACCTGGCCGACCTGCAGCTGCTGCACGAGCGCGGCCAGATCGGCCTGCGCTGCCTGGTCCACCTCGGGCTGGACGGGCTGGACGACGCGCTGCGGCTCGGCATCCGCAGCGGCCTGGGCGACCGCTGGCTGCGGATCGGCGGCGTCAAGATGTTCGCCGACGGCTCGCTCGGCTCGGAGACCGCCGAGATGCTCTCGCACTACGAGGGCCGCCGGCACCTCGGCGCCGCCACGATCAGCACCGAGGAGCTGAACGAGGCCGTGCGCCGGGCCCTGGCCGGCGGGATCGCCGTGACGATCCATGCGATCGGCGACGCGGCGAATCGAAGGGTGCTGGATGCGATCGAGCTTGCGCTCCAGGGGTCAGGGGCCAGGGGTCAGGGGCCAGGGAGTGAGCAGACTCCCTCCCTGATCCCCGATCCCCGACCCCTGATCCCTAACCGGATCGAGCACGCCCAGATCATCGACCCGCGCGACATCCCGCGCTTCGCCCAGCTCGGCGTGATCGCCTCGATGCAGCCGATCCACGCCACCTCGGATATGGAGGTGGCCGACCGGCTGTGGGGTGAGCGCTGCTCGACGGCCTACGCCTGGCGAGCGCTCCAGGCAGCCGGCGCGACGCTGGCGTTCGGTTCCGACGCGCCGGTGGAGCCGCTGAACCCCTGGCTCGGCATCCACGCCGCGGTGACCCGCCAGCGGCCCGGCGCCATCCCGCCCGACGGATGGTACCCCGAGCAGCGGCTCGACGTTGCAGCGGCGCTGCGCGGCTTCACCGCGGGCGCCGCGGCGGCAGCGGGCGCGGCGCGCGAGCAGGGCACGCTGATGCCGGGCATGCTCGCCGACCTGGCGGTGCTCTCGGCCGATCCGTTCAAGATCAGCCCGTCCGGTCTCCACGCGGTGCGAGCGGAGCTGACGATGGTCGAAGGCAATGTGGTGTGGGAGAAGAAGTGATGAGTCGTTTGAACGTTGGCAGGTTAGAATGTTAGAACATTGAGGCGTTGCCACCTTTTAACCTTTTAACGTTCCAACATGCGAACGTTTGACGGTGGTGTATGACTGATCTCCTTCGACAGGGTATCGCCGCGGCAAAGGCCGGCAAGCGCGCCGAGGCGCGCGCGCTGCTCATGCAGGTGGTGGAAGCCGACGAGCGCAGCGAGCAGGGCTGGCTGTGGCTCTCCGGCGTCGTCGACGACCCCGCGGATATGCGCACCTGCCTGCACAACGTTCTCGACATCAATCCGAACAGCGCGCAGGCCAGGCAGGGTCTGGCATGGATCGAGCAGCGCTACGGGCCGCCCACGCAGCCCAACGCGGCGCCGCAGACAGCTCCGCAGCCGGCGCCCGCGCCACAGCCCGAGCGCACCGCACCCGCGCCGGCTCCATCGCGCAGGCCGGCGCTGCCGGACCCGCTGGCCGATCCGCCGGCCTACACCAGAACGACGGCGAATCTCGAGCCGGTGAGACCACCAACTCCTTCGCCTGTTCCCGCGCCACCATCCTCCGCAACGCTCTCGGCGCCGCCGCCGGTGCCCGCCGAGCCGCCGGCGACGACCTTCGTCCCGCCACCGGTCCAGCCGATCGCGGCCGCGCCGCCAGAGAATCTCTGCCCGTACTGCGGCGCGCCGACCACGCCCCTGCAGCAGCGCTGCACGCAGTGCCGCAACGACCTCATGATCCGGGCCGCGCCGCGCGAGAAGCGCTCGATAGCGCTGACGATCCTGGGCATCCTGTGGGGAATCGGCGGCGCCCGGGACTGCTCTGCTCGGCGTGCTGTTTTTCCTCTCCCGGCGCGCGCCGCAGGCCGGCGCGGCGCGCTCGTCCGATCAGATCCTCGGCATGGTCGCCGGCTCGCTGCTGGTCGGCCTGCTCTACATCATGGTGGCGCGCGGGCTGCTCGTGCGCGCCCGCTGGGCGTACTATGTCAACATAGGTCTGATCGCGCTTGGCGCGGTCGGCGCGATCTGCAGCGCCCTCGGCGGCATAGCGGCGATCGGCCTGCTGGTCGCCAGCCTTGGCCGCGCCCGCAATGCGGCCCAGATGGCGGGCACGTTCGCCCTGATCGGGCTGATCGTGGTCGGCACCGTCTTCGTGCTGCTGCCGATCGTGCTGACAGTGCTGAGCTACGGCGACTTCTTCGGGGCCAGGGTGCGCTTTCTGCCCAAGGTCGAAGACGCCGATCACCTGGACCACTACAACAGCGGCATCGCCTACAAGAACCGCGGCATGTGGTACATGGCCGCACAGGAGTGGGAGGCCGCGATCGGCAAGAAGCCGCGCGAGGCAACCTACCTGCACGCCCTCGGGCTGGCCTACGCCCAGCTCAAGAAATACTATCCACAAGCAACACCATTCCATCAGGGCATAAGAGACTTCTTGCTTTCAAGAAAATCTGACCTGTACGCCGTAGCACCTGAACTCGAACATCTAGACCTTCTATGACGCGGCGGCGTCCCTCGAAGGTCTTTTCAAGGGTGCCGAGGCGGGAGCCGAAGTCTTCGGAGAAGGCAACGAGCGAGGCTATGGTCTCGTCGGATAAGGGGGTCTCAATTTCCCGCTGCTTCTTCGTGATCTCTTGTTCTAATTTCTCAAGGAGTGTTCGCTGTTCCAACATGAGCTTGTCCAAGATATGTTCGGGTGTGACGCCACGTCCATACTGCCTCCCAATCCGCTCCATCTCACCCTCGATCTGAACGCTGCGTTCTGTTAGGGCGCGGAGTGCTTCTTGCTGCCCACCCGTTGCCTCCTGCTGCTGTTCTTGGATTTCCCGCAATTTGCGCTCTAGCACGACGGGGTCGCCAAGGTCTGTTTTTACCCACTCCCAAATTCTTGCGTCAATTTTTTTGGAAGCGAGCGTTGGCATATCGCATGGCCGAACATTTTGATCGCCGCGTCGGCCACGACAGCGGTAATAGCTGAACCGCGACCGACCTCCATCTGTTTTCCTTCTGGTGCCTGATGCACTTGTACTTGCTCTGAGGAGGTATCCGCATTCGCATTGGATACGCCGGGCAACAAGGTACTCGTAGGTTGCGCCACGAGGAGACATCGCCCGTCCAACATCCATTTTCCGTTGCACTGCCGCCCAGAGGTCCTCCGAAACAATAGCAGGAATAGGAATAGCCTTCCATTCCTCTTTGGGACGCATATACGTTCGTCCATCAATCGTTTGGTGTTTGAAGTGCTCATATGACCCAGCATACCCCCGGTTGCGGAGAAAACGCTGTACCGTCATTCGGTGCCACACCGCATAGCCTTGCTTCTTATGAACAGCCGAATAGTGTGGCAACATATCGGTTGGCGTGGGGATACCTAAGTCAGTGAGCTTTTGTACAATCTTCTTAATACTCATAGGACCGCTCTCCCCATCCCCATGCACATACCAGACAAATGCCCACCGTATGACAACTGCTGTAGCCTTTCCTTCACGCAGGGCAGCAAGGACATCAGGGACGACCTCGCCAGCCTCTATACGATTAAGCAGAACATCCCTGGTTTGCGGGTCCTCCAGCGCCGCCCACTCGTCAATAATCATTGTTGAGCTGCGGCCA
>WNGB01019360.1_pt1 | contig 10319 bp, 11 predicted proteins | sample 5400681 | NCBI WGS metagenome assembly WNGB01 (sample SAMN13153367, study PRJNA577476) | soil metagenome | isolation source: 115 cm soil or saprolite under grassland replicate 2 | place: USA:California | collected 2016-06-15
CCGTCTCGCTTGCCGGGCCCGGGCCGTCTGGCAGTACCGACCCGTCCCGTCGTTGTCGGGGCTGCTCCCACCCTCCCCTGCGCCTCCAGGGTCAGGCTGCCCCCCGGCTTCACCGGGCTGCTGCGACAGCCCAGAGGTGGGCCTTCCATCCCACCCGGTCAATGGCGCCTCGTGGCGCACGAGGATGTAGAGAAAGGTCTCCCAGCCCCCTCACCAGCACGGACATGACGGAGCGGAACGACAGCATGCTTCGCGTCCCGCCCGTTGTATCGCTGCTCGAGCTGGCGACTGGCCTGGCTTTGCGTTGCCCTGGTCGTCGGCCTCGTCGCCCGGCGCCGGCTCGGCTCAGTTCCCGAGCCACAACGTCTAGGCACGGAACAGGCGTCACCGTCTTGAGCCTCTGGGTTCGCTGCTGCGGACAGGCCGTTGGCTGCGGCACTCGACCTGATCGTCGCAGGACCTTCGACTCATGTGATTCGAGGGAGACCGGTGGAGAGTGCTGCCAATGGTGAACATCGTCCTAGCTGGAGGGGGAGGGGACCATGGCAACGATGCTGGGATCCCACCGACTCACACGACGCGCTTTTCTTGGCGTAGCGGCCGCCTCGGCGGGCGCGCTCGCCGCTGCCAGCCCGGGTGGCCTGGGCCTCATGGAGGCCTTGGCGGCGACAACCACTCGCTATCCCCTGTACATCCCGTCAGTCGTCAACGCGGGTAGCACCCCATACACCCTCACCGAGGCCCCGGGGAAGGTCGATTTGGGCGGGGGGAGGATGTCGAACGCCTGGGTCTACAACGGCTTGCTGCCCGGGCCCACCTTCCGCGTCGCCAAGGGCGGATCGGCCAGCTTCACGCTCAAGAACGGGCTGCCGGAGGAGACCATCACCCACTGGCACGGCATGGTCGTGGACCACGACAACGATGGCCATCCGATGGAGGCCATTCCGCCGGGGGGGACCTACTCCTACTCCTTCCCGGTGAACCAGCGGGCCGCCCTGAACTGGTACCACCCCCACCCCCACATGCTGACCGGCAAGCAGGTCGCCCTCGGCCTGGCCGGTGGGTTCATCGTCACCGACGCCGAAGAGGCGGCGCTGGGGCTGCCCAGCGGGACACATGAGGTGCCGCTGGTGGTGCGTGACACCACGCTGGACAGCGCCGGAAACATGCTCTACAAGCCCAGGAGTGGTGGCTTTGAGGGCCAGATCCCACTGGTCAACGGGACCCGGGATCCCTACCTGGGCGTCGACACGGCGCTATACCGGTTCCGGGTGCTGGGCGGCTCCAACGCCAGGATCTTCCGGCTGGCCCTCAGCAACGGCGCGCCGTTCACCCTGATCGGCAACGACGGCGGTCTGCTCGCGAGGGCGGTGAGTGTCGCCACCATCGACCTCGCCCCCGGTGAGCGGCTGGATCTGCTGGTCGACTTCCGCTCTGTGGCGGTCGGAACCAGCATCATGCTCCGCGACCTGCTGGCCGGGTGGAACCTGCTGGAGTTGCGCGTGCTCAACCAGGTGACCGATACCTCGACGATCCCAAGCACCCTGTCGTCCATCACGGCGCTGACGGGGCCCGTGACGCCGACGAGGACCTTCAGTTTCGACGGGATGAGCAAGATCAACGGCCTGCTGTATGACATGAACCGCATCGCTTCACCACCAACGGCAACGCGCCCCACCCGGTGCACGTGCACGGTGCCTCCTTCCAGGTGGTCTCGCGCACCGGTGGTCGCGGGAAGCTCTTCCCATGGGAGGGCGGCTGGAAGGACACGGTGCTGTTGAACGATCGTGAGACCGTCGACATCCTGATCCGCTTTGACGCCTACCGAGGGGTGTACCTGCTGCACTGCCACAAGCTGGAGCACGAAGACATGGGGATGATGTCCAACTTCGAGGTCATCTGAACGATCAGCCAGCTGGAAGCTGGACGCCGGTGGCCCGGCCGCGCCTGACGACGTGGCTGGGCCACCCGAACTGGCAGCCCGAGCGACGGCGGTCGCGGCGAATGTGGTCGCCACCACCAGGGCGGCCCGCTTGGGGGCTCCCTGTGGAACAGCCGGCCGACCATCCACCTGACCGCCCTTGGCATGCTCGGCCTGGTCGCCCAGACGATCACGGTGAAGACGACGCCTCCTGCTCCCGCCGGCCCGACACGGCCACCCGGAACATGGCCCGGGCGACCCCGGCCTCGGTGTAGCGGATCTCGGGGTCCTCGGTGAGGTTGCCGGCGAAGCTCACGGCTGCGTCGGTCATGGTGCATCCCTCCTAATGCCTGGCCGGGCGGTCTGCCCTGCCCTCGGAACGGGGCAACGGTGGACGCCTGGCATGCTGAAAGGCCGCCGGGGGCAAGCTGCGGAGCCAACGAAGCCGGCCGACTGGATCAAGCTGCCGGCCATCGGCCGGCTCGGGTGGCGGCTTGGTTGGGGGAGTGGCTTGCGGCTGGGGGTCGGGCATGCCAGCACCGTCCGGCCAGATCCCCTCCACCCTGGGCGCGGTGGGAGATCGAGGCTCCCGCCGCGAGGGCGCTCGCGGCCCGCCGTCCCAGGCTCAGCGGGTCAGGCTCTCGACCTCGTGCAGGCGCGGCGTCGGTACACGCTGTGCTGGCCGTTGGAACAGCGCCCCGGAGGGGTTGTGCGGTAGCACGACGGTGCGGACGTAGGTGAAGCCCTGGGCGAGGTAGTACGTCGGCGCCGGCTACCAAACCGAGGGCGAGGTATGGCTGGCGCTGTCGGCCGCCGCGCGGGCCCGGGAGCGGCGCCGCATCGCCCGGGAGGAGCTGACTACCACGACGATGACCGCTGCATGACCAGGAGCACCGCAGGATGGACAAGCCGTTGACCTTGGCGGAGGTGGCCGAGCGGCTGAACACCACGCCCAGACATGTGCGCCGGCTGGTGTCCGAGCGCCGCATCGCCTACCGCAAGCTCGGCCGCTACGTCCGCTTCCATCCCGACGACGTGGCCGAGTACGTGGCCACCCACCGGGTCGAGGTCGCCCAGGTGACGACCGGCGGGCTCAGGGCCCTTGGGGGAGGGAGGTAGCGGTGGGGCTACGTCGAGGACCTGCGGGGCAAGAAGCAGGGCCGCGGCCGGCCCAGGTGGCGGGCGCGCTACCGCGACCCGGCCGGACGAGAGCGCTCCAAGAGCTTCGCCCGCAAGGTGGATGCCGAGCGGTTCCTGGTCGCCATCGGGGACGCCAAGCTCCGCGGCGCCTATGTCGACCCAGCGGCCGGCCGAGTGAGCTTCGCCGAGCAGGCTGAGCGGTGGTTCATGACAACGGCGCCGCTTCGCCCTAGCACGCGCCGGGACTACCGGCTGCTGCTCGATCGGCAGGTGCTCCCAGCGTTCGGCGATAACACGCTGGCAGGCATCGACGCCCTCGCGGTGCGCGAATGGGTCGGGCTGGTCGCCGGGGACTTGTCGGCCAAGCGTGCCGGCAAGGCGCACCAGGTGCTGTCGCAGATCCTCGGCAGTGCAGTGGACGGCGGCCGGCTGGCCCGCAACGTCGCCGTCGGGGTCAAGCTGCCGAAGGTCCAGCGCAAGGAGATGCAGTTCCTGACCGCAGCGCAGGTGGAGGCGCTGGCCGAGGCGATCGCGCCGCCGTATGGCGTGCTGATCCGCGTCGCCGCCTACACGGGCCTGCGGCCCTGTGAGCTAGTCGCGCTGCGGGTCGAGCGGCTGGACCTGCTTCGCGGCATGGTCCGGGTGGCCGAGGCGGCGCCGGAGGTCGCCGGCCACCTGATGTGGGGTGGCGTGAAGACCCACGAGGCGCGCACCGCCCGGCTGCCCCGGTCGATCGCTGACGAGCTGGGTACCTACCTGGCCGGTCGGCCGCACGGCCCGAGTGATCTCGTGTTCACCGCGCCGCTCGGGGGACCGCTGCGCGGGTCCAAGTTCGTGCCGGCCGCTTCAAGCCGGCCGTCCGCGCCGCCAACCAGGCCATCGCCAAGCTCGACAGGCAGCGCCGCCCCGCCTCGCTGCCCGAGGGGCTGCGGCTGTACGACCTGCGCCACACGGCCGCCTCGCTGATGATCCGCGAGGGCGCCAGCGTCAGGGCGGTGCAGAAGCAGTTCGGCCACGCGACCGCCAGCATCACCCTGGACGTCTACGGCCACCTGTTCCCCGACGAGCTGGACGCGCTCGCCGGCCGCCTGGAGCGCGCCCGCGCCGAGGCGCTCACGGACCTGGCACGGACCCAGCACGGACCAGCGGTCGTCCCGCTTCGGGAAGGCGCAGGTCAGTGAGGATGCGAAGGGGTGCCGGAGGAGGGGGTCGAACCCTCACGCCCACGAGGGGCCCGACGCTTTTAAGGCGCGGCTGTCTGCCGATTCCAGCACTCCGGCTCGGCCAGCCAGCCTACGGCACGCGAGGGCGCTCGTGCGAGGAGCTTGCCTGGTCCTCGAGCCGTTCGGCGTCGGCGGCACGTCCCGGCCGGCGCTGCTCCCTCCAGCGGCGGTACAGCCACCAGCCGGCGGCGGCCACCACCAGCACGGCCATCGCGATGCTGACCGGCCGCAGGTAGTCCTCGACCAGGTACCAGCGGTCGCCGAGGGCGTAGCCGAGCGCCGCCAGCGCGAACGTCCACGGCAGGCAGCCGATGAAGGTGTAGACCGAGAAGCGCACGAATGGCATCTCGGCGATGCCGGCGGGCAGGCTGATGAACGTCCTGACCACCGGCAGCAGACGGGAGACGAACACCGCCGTCTCGCCGTGGCGGTCGAACCAGACCTCAGCCCGGTCCAGCTCGTGCTTGCGGAGGAACACGTAGCGGCCCCAGCGCTCGATCAGCGGCCTGCCGCCACGCCAGCCGACCGCCCAGGCGATCCAGGAGCCGACCAGGTTGCCGATGGTGCCGGCCAGGCCGACGGCCACGAAGTTCAGTTGCCTGCCTTCCTGACCGAGCTGGGCCACGAAGGCGGCGTTGGCCAGGGCGCCGCCGAACAGCATGGTGACCTCGCTTGGGACCGGCAGGCAGGCCGACTCGAGCACCATCAGGACGAAGATGGCCAGCAGTCCGTAGGTGAGGATGGCGTCGGTGATCAGTTCCTGCACGTCTGCTCCTGGTCGGGGCGGCCGGCTCGGACCGGGGGAACTCTACCGGACTACCGGCTCCAGTGGCTCTCGCCGAGCAGGTAGGCGGTGGCCAGGCTCTCCTGGTCCTCCTCGGCCGGGCCGCCGTCGCCGGCCCGCTCCACCGCCACCGAGATCGTCCGGGCCGCGTACAGCGGCAGCTCGGCCGGGCCCGCCGGTCCCTGCAGCCGCGCCAGGCCGTCGCCGAAGCCGACGATCGTGTAGCTGGCCTTCGGATCCACCCCGGCCCTGCGGAACATCCGCAGCAGGTCGTGGTCCTCGTTCTCGAAGCGGAGAACCCGCACCTGGCTGCCGGTGGGCACCCCGGTGAGGGGCACGCCGGGCTCGCGCGGGTAGTCGCCGATCGGGTGGCCGTGCGGGCAGGTGCGGGCCTCGCCGATCATCGACAGCATGCGCGCCTCGAGCGCCGGGGTGACACCCATCTCGAACGCCTCGGCCTCCTCGTGCACCTCGTCCCATGGGATCCCCATGACCTTGACCAGGAACGCCTCGACCAGCCGGTGACGGCTGACGACGTGGCTGGCCACCCGCTCGCCTTCGGCGGTGAGGTTGATGCGCTTGCCCGGGCCGCGCGCGACCAGGCCTTCGACCTCCAGCCGGCGGACCATCTCGGTGACGCTCGGCGGGGACACCTGCATCGCCCTGGCCAGGTTCGTCGGGGTGCGGTCGATGCCGGCCTCGCCCAGCCAGTAGAGGGACTCCAGGTACTCCTGGATCGCCGCCGTGAGGCCCGTGGTCTGTGCCATGGCCCAATGGTACGTGCCGGCGGCCCCTCGCGTCCGGTCAGCCGGAGCCGGTCACCACCACCCGGCCGTCCATCCCCGCGTGCAGGGTGCAGGTGTAGCGGTGCTCGCCCGGCCGGTCGAAGCGGTGGACGAAGGTCCCCCTGGTCAGGTTCGCGGAGGCGAGTCAGGAATTCGTGCTGGCGCCGATCGCACCCAACACGACGATCACGAAGAACAGGATGGCAAGGGCGGTGAGGGCCAGCTCGATGATGGCGATGATGCGCGCCGCTCTGGCCTGGTCGAGGCCGGTGAGGCGGCCGCCGGACTCCTGGATGCGCTTCTCGGCGCTGTTGGCCAGGACGAGGGCCACGATCGCACCCACCGGGGCGCAGACGAAGAAGCCGACGATCGCGATGATCAGCGCCGCCGTGGCCGACCCCTCGGTCTGCGGCGCCGCCGGGTAGCCGTAGCCCGGCTGCTGGTACCCGTACTGCTGGCTGTACTGCTGGCCGTACGGCTGGGGGGGCTGCGCCGGTGGTGGCGCTTCGTAGCCGCCGGGCGGTCCGTAGGCGGGCGGCGGCGGAGTTGGCTCGGGCGGGCCGCCGGGCGGTCCGTAGGCGGGCGGCGGCGGAGGCGGCTCAGGCTGGCCGCCGAACGGCTCGGTGGGCCGCTCCGCCGGCCGCTCGTCGGGCCGGTCGTCTTGGCTGCCCGGCTGTCCGGGCTGGTCCTCGGCCATGGGCGACCTCCTCATGCTCGCCATCGGTCGCGCCGGCCGGACCAACGCCGCCGGCCAGACGGCCGGAGTAAACCACACCGGCACGGTCGCGGCATGCCGAACCCGCCGGCTCGCCCCGGCCGCAGCGGCTCAGCTGCGATCGCTGGCGTCAATGGCGGCCGCCCAGCCGGCGGCCGGGTCGGCGACCGCCAACCGCAGCACCCAGCCGCTTCCCGGCAGGCCGTCGTCCCACACCCACCAGGTCAGCCGTCCGATCGCCCTGCCCAGCTCGGCCGGGTCGGGCGGCCAGTCAAGGCCGGTCAGGCCGGCAGCCGCCCACCAGGCGTCGAAGCGGCCGAGCGCGGCTCCACGGCGCACGCCGTGGGCGCCGCCGCTGGCCGCCGCCCACGCCATCCTCGCCATCGCCGCCGCCGGAGCGATCGGGCCGCGCCGATGCCCGCGGACGCCGAGGGCGGCCACCGCCTGCGCCGGCCCGCCCCGGACCACTACCGCCACGGCCGTCCCGCCCGACTCGCTGGTCCAGACCTCGACCAGGTCGGTGAGGGCGCGGGTGGCGTCCGGGCGGTCCAGCACCGGTCCAGGGCTCGCCTCGCCCCAGGCCATGGCGACCGGTTCGGCGGCGGCGTCGGCCACCTCCAGCCGGTCGCTCCGGTAGGTGGCGAGGGCGTAGGCGGGCTCCCAGTCGGCCAGCACCAGCGGCAGCTCCAGCACCTCCGGGTGGGCGTCCGGCGCCGCGCGCAGGTCCTCCCCACGCAGCACCCGCTCCTGGGCGACCGCGCCGGCCACCGCCGGCTCGGCCAGGTGCGGGGCCAGCTCGGCGAAGCTGTGGTTGGCGGCGGCGACCTCGGTGAGCGGCCCGAGCGCGAAGCGGCCGGCCCCCGGCCGCAGGACGCTGGCCGCCAGCGGTCCCGGCGCCTCGAGGGCCATCCGGTACTCGACGTAGGTGATCAGCGGCCACAGCGGCCGGCCCCGCTCGACCGCCTCCTGCAGGCGCCGGCGCAGCTCGACCAGGCCGTCCCAGTCGCGGGCGGCGCAGCACCCCTCGACCGCCTCGAGCAGGGCGGCCGGGTCGCCGAGCTCGACCAGCTCGGCGAGGCGGTCGTCGGGCACCGGCGGGGCCTCAGCGGCGCCCGCCGCGCGGCGGGGTCACGGCCGGGCGCGGATGGCGCGGAACATCGCCGTGTCGTCGGGTTCGGTCGGCGGCTCCACCAGGTGGAACCAGTAGAAGCCGTGCGGGCCGACCGCCAGCCGGTAGGGCTCGCCGTCGATGATCGGGAACGGCGTGCGGCCGAACATCTCCTCGGGCACCAGGCCGGCGAACCGCGACAGGTCCAGCTCCACCGGCTGCGCGAAGCGCGAGAGGTTGGCGATCACCAGCACCACGTCCGCGCCGAGCTGGCGGTAGTAGGCCAGCACCCGGCGGTTGTCGGGGTAGAGCGGCTCGTAGTCGCCCTGCCCGAACACCGGGTGCTGCTTGCGGACCTGCAGCATGCGCCGGATCCACTGCAGCAGCGAGGTCGACACCCGCTCCTGCGCCTCGATGTTGCAGGCCTGGTAGCCGTAGACCGGGTCCATCAGGAACGGCAGGTACAGCGCTGCCGGGTCGGCGCGGGAGAAGCCGGCGTTGCGGTCGCCGGTCCACTGCATCGGGGTGCGTACCCCGTCGCGGTCGCCCAGGTAGATGTTGTCGCCCATGCCGATCTCGTCGCCGTAGTACATCACCGGGCTGCCGGGCAGGCTGAACAGCAGGCTGTAGAGCAGCTCCATCTGGCGGCGGCCGTTGTCCAGCAGGGGCGCCAGGCGGCGGGCGATGCCGAGGTTGCGCCGCATCCGCGGGTCCTTGGCGTACTCGGCGTACATGTAGTCGCGTTCCTCGTCGGTGACCATCTCCAGGGTCAGCTCGTCGTGGTTGCGCAGGAACAGCCCCCACTGGGCGGTGTCGGGGATCTTGGGGGTGCGGTTCATGATCTCCACGATCGGGGTGCGGTCCTCGCGGCGCAGGCCCATGAACATCCGCGGCATCACCGGGAAGTTGAACGCCATGTGGCACTCGTCGTCGTCGCCGAAGTAGGGCACCACGTCCGGCGGCCACTGGTTGGCCTCGGCCAGCAGCAGGCGGCCGCTGTAGTTGTCGTCGACCTCCTTGCGCAGCCGTTTGAGGAACTCGTGGGTCTCCGGCAGGTTCTCGCAGTTGGTCCCTTCCCGTTCGAACAGGTAGGGGACGGCGTCCAGCCGGAAGCCGTCGAGGCCCATGTCGAGCCAGAAGCGGATCACCTCCAGCATCGCCTCCTGGACCTCAGGGTTGTCGTAGTTGAGGTCCGGCTGGTGGGAGAAGAAGCGGTGCCAGTAGAAGGCCTGCGCCTCGTGGTCCCAGGTCCAGTTGGAGGCCTCGGTGTCCACGAAGATGATGCGGGCGTCCTGGTAGCGCTGGTCGTCCTCGCTCCACACGTACCAGTCGCGCTTGGCCGAGCCGGGCTTGCGGGACTCCTGGAACCAGGGGTGCTGGTCGGAGGTGTGGTTCATCACCATGTCGGCGATCACCCGGATGCCGCGGGCGTGGGCGGCCTCCAGGAAGTCGTAGAAGTCGCCGAGGGTGCCGTAGTCGGGCAGCACCGAGAAGTAGTCGGTGATGTCGTAGCCGCCGTCGCGCAGCGGCGAGGGGTTGACCGGCAGCAGCCAGATGCAGTCGATGCCGAGCCAGTGCAGGTAGTCCAGCCGCTCGGTCAGGCCGCGGAAGTCACCCTGGCCGTCGCCGTTGCCGTCCTGGAAGCCGCGGACGTACAGCTCATAGAACACGGCCGTCTTGTACCAGAGGTGGTCGTCCTGCATCCTCGTCTGCTCCCGAGCCGGCTGGTTCCGCCAACGCTGCTCGAACAGTGGGCCCGCTGGCAAGTGTCACCAATCCTGGTGTGCTCTACACCACGCAAAGTAGCGGGAATTACCGACGGCCGCTGTCTGCGGCCGTCCACGTGTCGTTCAGGTCTTCGACGGCCGCGGGGTCCTGGTTGAGGCGGCGTTTCGGGCGTGCCTCAGCGCCAGGCGGGGCGCGTGGGGCGCACGGCGTCGCCGGGTCCGGCCGGGTTGACCTGTTCGTCGGTGACCGGCTCTGGTGCCCCTGCCCGGATCGCCTCCAGCTGGGCCGCGAACGCCAGCCCGAGGAAGATCGCCAGCGAGGTCAGGAACGCCCAGAGCAGGACGGCGATCAGGCCGGTGAGGGGGCCGTAGGTGCGCCCCATGGCGCCGGAGGCGGCGCCCAGGTAGAGGGCGAGCAGGCCGGTGAACACGAACCAGAGCAGCACCGAGACGCCGGAGCCGACCGCCAGCCAGGAGGGCGACGGCTGGTGGCGGCGGGGCGAGGCCCGGAACAGCAGCGCGAACGCCACGATCACGAAGAGGATACTGAGCGGCCAGATCAGCACCGTCCACAGCCCACGGACGACGCCGGACAGCTCCGTCGCCCCGGCGACGTCGGAGCCCGCGATGATCAGCACGAACGCGAGCACCACCAGGATCCCGGCCGAGCAGGCGAGCAGGAAACCGACCCAGTACTTCCGCACGGTGGGGCGGTCCCGCTCGACGCCGTAGATGCGGTTGGCGCCCCGCTCGATCTGCCCCATGGCAAGCGAGGCCGACACCAGCGCGGCCAGCGCCCCGAGCACCAGGGCGGTGGTGGCGCCGCCGGCGCCGCTCCTGGCGCCCTGCCTGATGGCCTCGGTGATGATCTGCCCCGCAGGGCCGGGCGCCAGCCGGTCGACGGTCTCGGTCAGCA
>WNGB01019612.1_pt1 | contig 10319 bp, 4 predicted proteins | sample 5400681 | NCBI WGS metagenome assembly WNGB01 (sample SAMN13153367, study PRJNA577476) | soil metagenome | isolation source: 115 cm soil or saprolite under grassland replicate 2 | place: USA:California | collected 2016-06-15
GCACCAAGCTCGGATATACGAACGAACATCTGATCGGCTTCGAGCAGCAGTTGCCCGGCAACTTTGTCGTCTCCGTCAGATATATTGATCGTAAGATCGGACGCATCGTTGAGGACGCGGCGGTAGTCTCGCCTGAAGGAGCGTCATTCTTCGGGCAGACCTACTTCATCGGGAATATCACTTCGAAGCTCGACGCGGCGGTCAACCCGCTGGCTACTAAACTGCCAGCCAACTTCGTGCCGATTTTTATTCCTGTTCCCAACCCGAAGGATCCCGATGATCATAGCTTGGACAAAATTGCGAATTTGCCATCCGGCTCTCCAGGATGCATTCGCGGTTTGTACAATTCTGGGGTTACAGACAACGCGGGCAATGTGCTTGGTCAAATCTGCTACGCGCCGCTGGGCAAGAATGGCAAACCCGCCGGTGATCCCGGCGCGGACGGAGTGGCCGACGGGTTCCCTGACCCCGTTCGCAACTACCGGGCGGTGGAGATAGAGGTCAACAAGCGGTTTAGCAAAGGCTGGCAGTTGCTCTCGAACTGGCGGATTGCGAAGCTCGAAGGCAATTTCGAGGGGCACTTCCGCAATGATAATGGCCAGACCGACCCTGCGATCAGCTCACTGTTTGACTTTACGGCCGGCGAGTTCAATCTGCTCGGCGACCAATTCAAGGTCGGGCCGCTCAACACCGACCGCCGCCACATCATCAACGTCTATGGCAGCTATGCGTTCGGCGAGAGCAACTATGGCAAGTTCGCCAGAGGGCTGAATCTGGGCCTCGGCGTCCACATGGAGTCAGGCGTTCCGCTCAGCGAATTCCTGGCGCATCCGGTCTATGCGAACGCGGGTGAAGTGCCGCTCGGCGGACGCGGCAAGCTCGGCCGGTCGCCTTTTTATGGGCGTTTGGATTTGCACGGCGACTACCCGTTCAAAATGACTGAACGCATGAAACTAACTTTCGTCGGTGACTTCTTCAACGTGACGAACAATCAAGAGGTCCGCCTGATCGATCAATTCCGAGAAAGTACGCTTGGCCAGGAGAACCCAGACTTCGGCAAGCCTTCCGGTAACGCCGGTCAGTTGAACCCGGTATACCATTTGCCATTCAGCATGCGACTTGGTCTGAAGCTCGATTTCTAAGTCGGCATCGCGTTGAAGACCGAATTGAGGGAGAGGAGCAATCCTCTCCCTCTTGTCTTATTCAGCGAGAACGGCAATCATCTCTTCTTCATCTCTTCATCCCACATCGATCAGTTCAAGAAAGGTCAGGCGTTATGACTTCCTTGTTCGCCAGATTGATAACGGCGTTGCTGATATTTTCAGAAGGGTCGGTAATCGTAGTCGCTCAACGGCCTACTCGCTCCGTTCCTGTTTCGGTCGAAATTAACGGCCAGGTGCGATATGCCAACAACAGCGCGCCCGCTGACAAGGTCCTGGTTCGTGTGGAATTCTTCAGCGGCGGAGACGCAGGACAAACATTGACTGATCAAACGGGCAAGTTCCGCTTTTCAGGGCTAACACCCGCCGTATATGTCGTCACGGTTCGCGCGGCGGGTTATGCGGAATCTCGGCAGCAGGTCGACCTGCAAACCACGTCTCGTGAATACCTACAGTTTCAGCTTTCGCCGGAAAAATCGCCCCCGGCCCAACCGACCGACCTGTCCAAAATGGTGGACGCGAGAGTTCCTGCCGAAGCTCAAAAGGAGTTTGATGAAGGACGCGCGGCTCTGCTTGAAGAAAAGAAGATCGAGGTCGGTATTTCGCGCCTGGAGAAGGCCGTGAATCTTTACCCCAATTTTCTCGAAGCGCGCTTGCTTCTGGGCACAGCCTATATGGACGCCCGTCAATTCGATAAAGCCGAACGTGAATTGCGCCGCAGTCTCGAAATCGCCCCCAAGCTGGCCGCCGCCTACTTCGGTCTGGGTGAGCTTTATCGAAGGCAGCGCTGCGACTCAAGCCGGATTACGCCGAAGCCTATCTGCTGGCCGGCAACCTCTTCCTGAAAGCGAGAAACGCCGCCAGCGCGCTTCAGATGTTCGAGGAGTATTTGCGTCTGGAGCCGAAGGGACAGTACGCGGCGCAGACTCGCGAGATGGTCGAAAAGATCAGGAAGGCGATGGCCGAGAAAAAGCAGTAGCGAAATCCGGAAATCTGAAAAGCGTTGGAATTTTTGGACTTCTATTCCTCTCTCTATTAATGTCTACAACCTTCCACCTGATGCGCTTGACTTTAATCAATCTCAACCTTATAACGCGAGGGGAATAAACGTTGCCTCGCTGACAAAGCCGCATTTTAAATTCTATGCTTTCGATTCCCCCCCTCTCTTAGCCCCTTTGAGAAACAATCCTTATGGAGGTATCAATGAGAAAACTGGCTTATAAAGCAGCTTTGCTCTGTTTATGCCTTGGGATCAGCGCCGTGGGTCAAACGCAGTTCGGCGTCGTCACCGGTCGCGTGTCGGACATCAACGGCGCCCTGATTTCGCGGGCGAAAGTCACGCTGACCAATACGGCGACCAACATCAAGCAGGAGACGGAGACCACTCCGGACGGGTTATTCATTTTAGCCAACGTCGGCGCCGGCAATTACGAGATCGCGGTCGAGAACCAAGGCTTCCGCAAAACTGTTCAGAAGATCACTGTCGAAGTGGCCCAACGCCTTAACCTAGACTTCTTAATGCAGGTCGGCGCAGTCAAGGATGTGGTAACGCCCTCCGAAGAGAACGCGCTGATCAACACAACCACCGGCGCCGTCTCGCGCGCCGTCACCGAGAAGGAGATCATCCAGTTGCCGCTGATTACGCGCAATCCGTATGACCTGGTCGGTCTCACGCCTGGCGCCAGCAACACCGGCGTGGTGACGGGCGATACGCGCGGATTGGGTCTGGCCATCGCCGGACAGCGCACTTCATCGGTCAACTTCATGCTCGACGGCGGCGCCAACAACGACACTTTCAACGCCACCGTGGGCCAGACTGTGCCGCTCGACGCGGTGCAGGAGTTCCGCGTCCAGACCAACAACACGACGGCGGAGTTCGGCCGCAACGCCATCGGCGTCAACGCCATCACCAAATCGGGAACCAACAGCATCCACGGCAGCGCCTACGAGTTCTATCGCGGCGCGGCGCTCTCGGCGACGCCCTTCGACGACAACGCCAACGGTTTGCTGAAAAGCAACTTCGTGCGCAACCAGTTCGGCGGCTCCGTGGGCGGACCCGTCATAAAGGATAAGACCTTCTACTTCAGCTCTCTTGAAGGGCAGCGCATCCGCAGTTCCAGCACGAGGCCGTTCTTCGTCCCCACACAAGACTTCCTGAACGCCTCTTCCACGAACACCAGGAACTTCATCCAGGCCTTCGGCGGCCTGCCGCAGGCTAACGATCCCAACAACTTCATAACCGCGCGACAGATCGTAGAAGTCATTGAAGGACGTGGCCCGTACGAGGCCAACCCTCTGCGCAACGCCATCACCAACGACGTTATCCCGGCGAACGCCAGATTGTTCCAGCGCTCCAACCTCCGTGCGCCGATTGACGCCGGGGCCGGTAACGCGCAAAACGCCTGGCTGTTCAGCGGCCGGATAGATCATAGCTTCGACGATAAGACCAACTTGATGGGTCGTTACGCTTTCCAGAACAACGACCAATTCTCCGGCACGAATAGCTTAAGCCCCTATCAAGGCTTCAATACCGGGCAGATCAACCGCAATCAGAACGTCAATCTGGCGGTCACGCGCTCATTGTCGCCGCATCTCTACGTCGAGTCGGGCTTCGCCTACAACCGATTCCTCAATCTGCAACCGCTCGGCGCCGCTCCGGCGACCACGCCGTGCTGGCAATATGCCCTCTTCAACAGGCTTCCGATCGGCCCCATCGCCTTTCCGGGCTATGCGCCGGACGCCTGCGGCTCGGCTGCCCTTCCGTCTAGCGGGGCGCAAAATGTCTACCAGACCTACGGGGGCGTGACGCTGTCGTGGCGGCGGCACACGATCAAAGCCGGCGGCCAGTATCTGCACCTGCGTGACAATCGCACGTTCGGCGCCAATCAGACCGCGTCCTTCCTGACGAACACGATGCAGGGGATGCTCAACGGCGGCGTGGATGCGATCTCCGTGGCCATCGATCCCAACGGCAAATCGCCGGGCGACATCTATGACACGAGTATTGACGGCCGGTTCCGCTCCCCCAGCTTCACGCGTCACTTCCGGTACAACGAATTCGCCTTATATGGCGAAGACTCATTCAAGGTCAGACCTCGCCTGACGCTCACAGCCGGTTTGCGTTGGGAGTATTTCGGCGTGCCCCACAGCCCTGATAACGAACGGTTCCTCGATTCCAACCTTGTTTTCGCCGACATTCCGGGTCTGACTACATTCCAGCAGGTGACCATCGCGCAATTCCAGCAGACCGATCAATTCTACCGGCCCGATTACAAGAACTTCGCCCCGCGGGTCGGCTTCGCTTGGGACATCTTCGGCAACGGGCGGACGGTCTTCCGTGGCGGTTACGGCCTGTTCTACGACCGCAACTTCGGCAACGCGGTCTTCAACGTGATTCAGAATCCGCCGAACTACGCCGTGCTTCAGCTCCAGGCCCCGCCGGCTCTCCCAGTCATGCCTAACCAGTTCGACACGCTCGGCGGCGCCGGCCAGTCATTGACGCTCACGGGCTCGGCCCGCATGCTGGACAACAACCTGCGGACGGCCTACAGCGCGCAGTTTAACGCCACGCTGGAGCGCGACCTCGGCAAAGGCGTCACAGGGTCGCTCTCTTACCTGGGGGCGAACGGCATCAGACTCTATTCGCTGAACAACCTCAATCAAATAGGGAGCTGCTTGGTGGCGCAGCGGGATGACCCCACCTTCCCATGCTCACCGTCGGCGGGGGACAACACCAGTCGCTTGAACCAAACCGGTTTGACAAACATAAACCGGCGCAGCAACGAAGGCCTCTCGCGCTATCACGGCGTGACGGCTGAGCTTCGCGCGCAGCGGCTGGGCGTCTCGGGGTTGTTGTTCACCGGCGCCTACACCTGGTCGCACTCGATTGACAACTCAAGCTCTTTCTTCGCCGATTCGCCGCTCGAAGGGTTCGCCAAATTCTTCGGCTTCCGCGACCCGTACAACCCTGCTTTGGACCGGGCCAACTCGACCAACGACATCCGGCAGCGCGCCACGCTCTCAGGCATCTGGGAACTTCCTTTGGGCAAAGGCCTCAACGGCGTCAGAGCCCAAGCTCTCCAGGGCTGGAGCATGACCGGCATCGTACAGGCGCAGACCGGCGGCGCGTTCACCATTTATGACGGCGCCATCTCCAGTTGCAATTCGAGCCAGGCGAACTTCTGCTTCCCGGTGCTCACCGGCGCGATCCCGCAGCGCACGGGGGCGGCGGATCCTACACTTCCGAACACCTTCAACCTTTACACGGGGCTACCGAGCGCGTTCAGCACTCTTAACGACTTCTGCGCGGGCAGTCCTACTTGCACGGCGAGCGTGGCCAACCTGCAACCGCAGCTTCTCTCGCCGCGCAACCTATTCCGCACGCCGGGGTACTTTACCTTCGATTTCGGGCTGCACAAGGAAGTCAAGCTCCCGCGCGAAGGCATGAACCTGCAGTTCCGCTCCGAATTCTTCAACTTTTTCAACCACTCGAACCTGTTCGTCAATCCGGGCACGAACCTGTTCACCGGGGCGGATTCGCCCGTCACAGCCAACAAGGGAGTCCTGCCCAGTGGCGGTAAGGAGCGCCGCAACATTCAACTTGGTCTGCGTTTGACTTTCTAAACGCAAGCATGGAAAACGCGATTGGGGGATGAGCCGATATGTAGCTCATCCCCCAAATTTTTTCCCACGAAAACCCGGGGTATGCATCGCTTCCAGCGTGCAGTCTCGGATAGACGGCCCTTTGTTCCCCCAATGCGCCTCCTGCCAAGACTGCATGCTGGAAGCGATGCGTACCCAGTCGCCACCTGAAATATCCAGATATTTGAACTGGAATTCAAAAAACACAATGCCTTAATTGATCGCTACAAGCTAAGATTTTGAAAAAGCTCCATTTAACATATTCTCCAAATCTGGCTTGAAAATTGCCGATTTAAATCTATGTCATATTGAATCAGAAAATAATCTGATTCCACAAACGTGGAAATCACCCCCAGTCCCACGATCAATGATCCCTTTTCAGTCTTAAGTAAGGAGAACCAGTTATGAACAAAGTGATAAGGTCATTAAGAGTTACAGGATTTTTCGCTGTAATTCTGACGGCGCTGACGCTTTTGTCAGGCGCCGCCTTCGCCCAACAGACCACGGGGAATGTTCGTGGTCTCATAAAAGACCCTACCGGCGCGGTCGTGGCAAGCGCTAAAGTCACAATTTTGGATAAAAAGACAAACAATGCCTTAACCACGCAAAGCACCGGCTCTGGAGAATACGAATTCAAGAACCTGCCGGTCGGCGATTATCAGATCACGGTCGAGACCGAAGGGTTCAAGAAGCTCACGCTCACCGATGTTCGCGTGCAGTTGAACCAGACGACCGACGTGGGCGTCAACCTTGAGGTCGGTGTACGGAATGACGTCGTTGAGGTCTCGGCTGGCGGCGCCGAACTGGTGGATACGACGACGACCAACCTGGCCAAAGGCTTCAGCGCGCAGCAAGTAACCGACCTCGCCCAAACCGGGACAGGCGCGGGCATCTACAATCTGGCGCTCATCGCGCCGAACGTCTCGACGAGCGGCGGCGTCGGAGTCGGGACTGGTGGCTCGGTCGGCGGTCAGCGCCCGCGCAATAATAACTTCGTGGTGGATGGAATTGACAACAACGATAAGTCAGTGACCGGTCCCCAGGTTTATATCTCGCCGGATTCAGTCGCCGAGTTCTCACTGCTGCAGAACCAGTTCTCAGCCGAGTTCGCGCGCTCGACCGGCGGCCAGTTCATCACCATCACCAAGAGCGGCACTAACCAGTACCACGGAACGGCTTACGGCAACTTCCGCAACCGGCGCCTGAACGCGCTCGACACATTGCAAAAAGCCCAGGGCATCACTCGCTGCACAACCATCGGCGACGACAGTTGCAACCCGCGCAACGATATCGGGCGCTTCGGCTTTAACGTAGGTGGGCCGCTCTACCTGCCGCGATTCGGTCAGGGCGGGCGAGCGACCATTGGCGGTAAGGACAAGCTCTTCTTCTTCGGCGGCTATGAACGGTCACAGAATGGCAGCGCCGTCCCGCCCGGAGCCGTCTTCACGCCCACGGCGGCGGGCTTCGCAACGCTCAGCAGCATTCCGGGACTGTCGGCGACTAACTTGGGGATCTTCAAGCAGTACGTGCCAGCGGCGCCCTCGGCGAGCGACTCTATCACCGTTAGCGGCGTCTCCATCCCCATTGGCCAGGTCGCGATTCCGGCTCCCAGTTATGGCTACAACCACTACGTCGTGACGAATATCGACTTTGTACAGAGTGAGAGGACGCAGCATCGCGGCCGTTTCAACTTCAACCGGAACCGCGCGATTGACACGGCGGCGACCCTGCCGGTCTTTTATCAATTGATCCCAACCGACACGCGACTCTTCTCCTATACGCTCACCCACACCTTCACCAGCAAGCTGAACAATGAGTTGCGCCTGGCTTACCGCCGGTCGAACCAGAACTTCTCAGCCGGTAACTTCAAGTACCCGGGTCTGGACGCGTTCCCCAACATTGACCTTGGTGAATTGGGCGTTAACATCGGTCCGGACGGCAATGCGCCCCAATTCACGGTGGAGAACAACTACCAACTCGTCAACAACCTCTCTTACCTAACCGGCGCCCACTCAACGAAGTTCGGCGGCGATTTCCGCAAGATCATTTCGCCGCAGCAGTTCGTGCAGCGCTCGCGCGGCGATTACCAGTACAACCAGGTTGAGACCTTCCTGCTCGACATCAGTCCCGAATTCTCCGAGCGCACGGTCGGCCTCTCGCCGTATTACGGCAACCAGAAGCTGCTCTTCCTGTATGGGCAGGACGACTGGCGCCTCCGCCCCAACTTTACGCTCAACCTGGGCGTCAATTATGCCTACCAGGAGGTGCCGTTCGGGGCCAAGCAGCAAAGCCTCAACAAAATCTCCTCGGTACCGGGCTTGATTGACTTCCACGAGCCGGCGGCGCAGAAGAAGAACTTCGCGCCACGCATCGGGTTCGCCTACTCACCGAACTTCGACCATGGGTTGCTCGGGCGATTTTTCGGCGGAAGTGGCAAGAGCGCGATCCGCGCCGGCTTCTCAATGGCCTACGACGTTATCTTCGACAACATCTACATCCTTTCGTCGCCGCCGCAGTTCAACTCCACCATTGACGTTGATCCAGGAGCACCTAACTTCCTGGCGAATGGAGGCATTTCTGGGGTTTATACTCCGATCACGAACGCGGCGGATGCGCGCGCGACGACCTCAGCTTTTGTCCCCGACCAAAAGGTGCCGTACTCGATCACTTACACGCTCAGTTACCAGCGCCAGTTTGCCCAGAACTGGTCATTCGAGACGCGATATCTAGGCACGCGTGGCGTTCATCTGCTGACACAAAACCGGCTCAACCGCCAGAACCAGATCACGGATACCAGCTTCATCCCGACGTTCATGAATGCCCCGACGGCGGCGCAGCTCGCCGGGCTGCCGAACCTCGGTCAACTCAGGGCTGCGCGCCCGAGCTTTGTTCCGGCCTATGCCAATGCCGGGTTCGCTAGTAACATCGTTGCTTTCCTGTCGAATGGTAATTCGTCTTATCACGGCTTCTCGACTCAGGTTAACCGCCGCCTCTCCAACGGTTTGCTGGCTTCGGCGGCTTATACCTGGAGCCATTTGATTGATGACACGACCGCCGAGGTCTTCAGCACGGTGCTCTCACCGCGCCGCGTCCAAGACTTCCGCAACCTGAGGGCCGAGAGGGCAGATTCGGCGCTCGATCACCGCCACCGATTTGTGTTCTCAAGCATCTACAATCTGCCGTTCTTCACCAATAGTCAGAATTGGTTTGCTCGATCGCTCCTCGGCGGCTTCAGCCTCGCCGGTACACTCAGCTTCGAGTCAGGCGAGAAGGCTGGTGTCCGCAGCGGTGTTGACTCCAACCTCAATGGCGATAACGCCGGTGATCGGGCGATCCTCAATCCGAGTGGCGTAAAGGGCACGGGTAGCGAGGTCACCGCGCTGAACTCTGCTGGCGCAGTCGTACCGATGACTACCTCGACAGGAGCGCCGAACCCGGTCATCGTCGCGTATGTTGCGAACAATCCGAACGCGCAATACATTCAGGCGGGCCTCGGCGCGCGGTCTACGGCGGGACGCAATACGCTGCAACTGCCGGGCATCAACAACCTGGATTTCTCGATCTTCAAGAACTTCGCGATCTATGAAGACGTGAAGATTCAATTTCGCGCGGACATGTACAATGCTTTCAACCACGCGCAATTCGTCCCCGGCTCGGTCAATGGCGTTGAGGCCACCGGTCAGACCAGCGCTGCGGTGACGAACCTCATCACGGTAGGCCGTAGCGGTCTCTTCAACCGTCCCGATCAGGTCTTCACCAGCCATCCGCGCGTCATTCAGTTGGCGCTGCGGTTGAACTTCTGATTATAACTGCCAACGTGGTCGAATATGGGCTACAAACTCGTGAGGAGGCGGTCACTGACCGCCTCCTTTTTCATTGAGGAGAGTTCGCTTACATCGAAAGCATGTTGCAGGACGGCGGATTCCTGCTGTCGAACAATGCCCTGCTCGAATTGCCGGTCAGCAAAATAGGCCACTTGCAAAAGTAACTCTGGCTTCGGATCCGGGACGCTAAAAGAAATCGGGATCGCAAACGGCGTAGCGCGAACTGTCTAGTTTGCGCAAGTTCATCGAGCGGCCAATCATCAAAGCCGCCCAAACTAGACAGTTCGCGCTACGGTTGTCAATCCGCTCGCTCTATCCCAAAGGACTTTTGCAAGAGGCCCAATGAAGTCGGTCGATTATTGACGGTGGTCTATTCGGATCGCCCTGGCGACGGCGATCACCTCGTGTGGCATCGGCGATCTGGCAATCGGTACAGTACGGGGAGCGTCAGCGACCTGAGCATCGATCAATAGGCCTATTGATCGATGCTCAGGTCGCTGACGCTCCCCGTACTGTACCGATTGGCTATTACTCCCACTTAATCTCGAAATTGCACTGGTTGAGATAGACGGAGGGGCGGCGAACCTCTTTGATCTCGCAATCCACGCGCGCCAGTTCGTTGAGCATGACCTTGAAGACGTTGCGATAATATTCGTGCGCGCCTCCAAGCGTATCGAGCCTGTCGGCGAAGACT
>WNGB01020850.1_pt1 | contig 10318 bp, 5 predicted proteins | sample 5400681 | NCBI WGS metagenome assembly WNGB01 (sample SAMN13153367, study PRJNA577476) | soil metagenome | isolation source: 115 cm soil or saprolite under grassland replicate 2 | place: USA:California | collected 2016-06-15
TGGGATTGTGACTGCCGGAGGGCGTCGCCTGGACTGGCTTCTCGCCGGCGCTGCGGAGGAGTCTCCGGGGGCGCCGGCGCTGCGCTGCGGCGGCCGGGAGGTCACGTACGAGCAGCTCGACCTGATGGCGAGCCAGGCGGCGGCGGGGCTCGCCCGGGCCGGCGTCGGCCACGGCGATCGCGTGGGCCTGTGGCTGGGCAAGTCCGCGGCCGCGGTGGCCGCGATGCAGGGTGCGCTTCGCCTCGGCGCGGCCTATGTCCCGGTCGATCCGATGAGCCCCGCTGCGCGGGCCGGCACCATCCTGTCCGACTGCGCCGTCGCCGCCGTCGTCACCACCGCCGAGCGCGCCGCCTCGCTCGAGGGTACTGCGGGGCAAGGCGCGCGGTGCCTGTCGATCGATGACCGCGACGGCGATCTTCAGTTCGCGGGGGCAGCCGGACCGAACGAGCCGCCTGCGCGCGGACCGGTGAGCGAGGGGAGCGCGCAGGACCTGGCCTTCATCCTGTACACCTCCGGCTCGACCGGACGTCCCAAGGGAGTCTGCATCAGCCACCGCGCGGCGCTGGCGTTCGTGGACTGGTCGGTCGCGCTGGTCGGCGCCGGTCCGGACGACCGGTTCTCGAACCACGCCCCGTTCCACTTCGACCTGTCGGTCTTCGATCTCTACGCGTCTTTCGCGGTGGGCGCTTGCACCTGCATCGTGCCCGAAGCATCCGCCTTCTCGCCCCGCCACCTGGTCGACTTCTTGACCGGCGAACGGATCACCGTCTGGTATTCCGTCCCCTCGGCGCTGGTCCTCATGATGGAGCACGGCGGCCTCCTGGAGGTCGCAGAGCTCCCGCTCCGCCACCTGCTCTTCGCGGGCGAGCCATTTCCGATCCGCCACGTCCGCTCGCTCCGCGAGCGCTGGCCCGCCCTGCCGATGCACAACCTCTACGGTCCGACCGAGACCAACGTCTGCACCGCCTTCACGGTCGGCGAGATCGAACAGGACCGCACCCGTCCGCCGCCGATCGGCAGGGCCGCGTGCGGCGATCGCGTGTGGGCGGTGACCGATGATGGGCGCGAGGCGGCCGCGGGCGAGGTGGGCGAGCTCCATGTCAGCGGCCCGACGGTGATGCTCGGCTACTGGGGACATCCACCGCAGGGTGACCGCCCCTACCCGACAGGCGATGTGGTCCGCCGGCTCGACACCGAAAACTTCGACTACCTCGGACGCCGGGACCACATGTTGAAGGTGCGCGGGCACCGCATCGAGGCCGGGGAGGTCGAGTCGTCGCTCCTCACCCATCCAGAGGTGCGCGAGGCGGCGGTGGTCGTCGGCGGTGAAGGACTGAACGCGCGGCTCTTCGCCTTCCTGGTGGGCGAGGCCGGCGGCGACGGTGAGTTGCGCAAGCCTCCATCGCTCATCGCCCTCAAGCAGCACTGCGCTGCCCGGCTGCCGCGCAGCATGATCATCGACGCCGTGCGCTGGCTGCCCGAGTTGCCGCGCACCGGCAACGGAAAGATAGACCGTCTCACATTGACTCGATTGACGACCGAGCAGAAAAGGGGGCCGCCATGAGCGGAAGGAAAGCCATCGAGGAGACGCTGCATGACTTCGTTGTCAACGAGCTCCTGGACGGCGAAGCGGACGGGCTGACCGCGACGACCAACCTCCTCGCCCTGGGCATCATCGACTCTCTGGCGGTGGTGTCCCTGCGGATCTTCGTCGAGCGGGCCTTCGGCGTCCACTTGCCTGACGGCCTTCAGCCCGAGGACTTCACCACGCTCTCCGCGATCGCGGCGCTGGTCGAGCGGCTCCAGCGCACCGCCGACGCCGAGCCGAGCACCGCCGCGTAGAAAGCCATCGCCATGGCTCAGCTGCTGTAGCGCTGTCTGTAGGCCGCCGCGGCCCGCTGGAAGCACTCCAGCGAGGCGGCCATGGGGCCGAGTCCGGCGACCCCGCCCCCATCCTTCCGGATCACGACGCCGTGCAGAGACGGCCGTATGCCCGTCTCGACCACCTTCATGACGTCGATCCCGATGGGCGACCCGCGATCGAAGTACGGAATCTTGAACTCGGGATTCTCGCCGACCGTGATCCGGTACATCTCGAGGTTGCGCTCGACCGTCGTCTCGACCGAGCCGCGGAACGGCAGCGCGAAGGCTGCCGCCTGGGCAAAGCCTCCGAGCCCGACGGCCTCCATGACCGTGCTCTCCCCGGCCGATTCGAGCGCGGCCTTGGCGGCGGCGACGGCCACCCGGAGGAACAGGTTCGGCGTGCTCTGGATGAACGCGATCGTGCGGCGCACGTCCTCCTCTCGCTCCCTGGCCACCTCGATGAGATGCGGGAGGAGGGCGCTCATGAACAGCTGAGTCCCGGCGTCGTGGCGCATGTGCAGCTCGTCGCCCATCGAGATCGCGCGGCGCATGATCGGCTTGAGCGGGATGCCGCCGGAGCGACGGACCGCGTCGGCGACCACCGGCGCGAAGACCTCGTCGACGAAGCGCAGCTTCTCCGCCACGTCCTCGCCCCACGACCCGTTGGCGAGCAGCCGCGGCGGGTTTCCCTCGACCATGTTGCAGTACGCGCGCTTCCGGTCGGCGCGGTTCTCGACCACGTAGACCGGCATCGACGCGGTGTAGATGCCCGTGGAGCTCCCGACGCACCCGTGCGGCTGGGTGGGCTCGACCTGGATCTCGCCCGCGCCCAGCATCACCTCGGCCTGCGCCGCGTCGCCGGCCAGGCCCTCGAAGAGCGCGCCGTTCACGATGGCCTGGCGCTGGAGCCCGCTGATCTCCGACCAGGGCAGCCGCGCGCCGCTCGTCAATATCATGTTGGGCAGCATCCCCGGCAAGACATCGCCGGCGCGCTGGACGTCGACGAGCACCGGTTCGGCTTCGGTGAGGCGCTTGAGCGTCTCCTGGTTCGCTTCATCGCGGTCGGCGCGCATCGCGCGGATCTTCCCGTTCCGCTCGCGCGCGTGTCAAGGTCGGCTCGCCGGTGCGGGGCGCATCTGTTAGAGTGCGCGCGATGAAGATTGCCAGAGTCGAGGGTGTGCCTGTCCGTCTTCCATTCACTCAACTCGGGTCTCCCATCATGGCCTTTGGGCGACCACTGACAGCCATCGAGTTCCTCCTCGTCGTCGTGGAGACGGAGGATGGAATTGTGGGTTACGGTGAGACGCCCTGGGGACTGTGGCGACCCATCGGCGCCGTTCTGCAAGACTTCGTCGCTCCGGTCGCCGTCGGACGCGACGCCGCCGACATCGCCGGGCTCATGCACGAGCTGCAGCGGCTCACGTACGTCACGGGCCGATACGGACTCACCATGTTCGCGCTGTCCGGCCTCGACACGGCGCTCTGGGACATTGCCGGAAAGGCGGCGGGTCTTCCCCTCCATCGTCTGTTCGGCGGCACGAGCCGCAAGCTCCCCGGCTACGTGAGTCTCTGGGTTCGAAACAAGAAGACGGACGCGTGGAACTGGGAGAGCGCAGATCCGGAGATCCTCGTCGATCGCACGCGCGCGGCTGTGGCGGCCGGGTATCGACACCTCAAGCTGCACCTCACCGCGGAAAAAGATCTGGAATCAGTTCGAGACACGGCCGGCAAGGACGTTCGCATCATGATCGACGCGAGCTGTCGCTGGACTCCTGCCCAGGCGCGCGAGGCGGCGCTCCGTCTCCGCCCCTACGATCTCTACTGGCTCGAGGAGCCGATCTTTCCGCCGGAGGACTTCGCCTCGCTCGGCCGACTGCAGGCCGAGACCGGCACCGCCATCGCCGCCGGCGAGAATGCCTGCACGGCATTCGAGTTCAAGGCGATGTTCGCCGCGAACGCGGTGACGTTCGCCCAGCCGCACGTGAACCGGGTCGGCGGTATCACGGAGTTCCGCAAGGTCGCGGCGCTCGCAGAGGCGAACGGCGTCGAGCTCTGTCCCCATTCGTTCTTCTTCGGGCCCGGCTTTCTCGCGACCCTGCATCTCATGGCGGCGCATTCGCGGCCCGGCCTGATCGAGAAGGCGGGCCTGCCGCTGGAGGCGAAGCTGTACGGTTCGGTCGCGGATCCGATCGACGGATACTTCCAGCCGCCCGAGGGGCCCGGCCTCGGCTGCGATCCGGACCCGGACGTGCTCAGGGACTGTCGGATCAGCTAGCTCGACGCTCGAGCACGCAGAAAGTGAAGTCGTCCTCCTGCGGCCTGGCTGCGCGGGCGAGGTCCACGTCGCGGACGATCCGCTCGACGGCCTGGTCGAGCGGAATGGCCCGGACCTCGCGGAGGACATTCACGAACCGCCGGAGGCCGAGCGGCCGGCCTCCCGGCATCGTCGTCTCGACGATGCCATCCGTCGTGATGATGAGTCGGTCGCCCGGGGCCAGTCGCGCCGTCCTTTCCCCCACCTCCAGCCGCTCGACGCTTCCGAGCGGCGTGCCGCTCGCGCCGATCACCGTATGTGCGCCCTCCGGTTTCACGAGGAGTGCCGGCAACCCGCCCAGGCCGTAGACCACGACCTCTCCGGTGCGCTGATCGAGCACGACCGCGGTCATCGTCATGGTCGCCTTGCCCTTGCAGCGGAACAGCACCTCGCGGTTGACCCGCGACAGGCGCTCGATCACCGCCTCTTGGGATCCTTCCGCTTGCACACGAAGGCCCATCGCCACCGCCGCCGTCACCATCGCCGAGCCGGCCCCGTGGCCGGTCACGTCGGCGACGATCACCCACAGCTTGCCGCGGCCGATGTCCTCGTACCACCACCAGTCGCCGCTACACGTGTCGGCCGCTCGATAGAATCCGACGAGGTCGCACACGCCGGCTCTGAACCGGCTCGCCTCCGGAAGGAACCAGGACTGAACCGCCGCGGTCACCTCGAACTCCTTCTCGACGGTGGCAAGGCGGGCGAGCTTCTGGAGCCGGGCGATCCGCGCCTGCTGGTAGCGGTAGATCGCGAAGAGCAGCGCGAGCACCGCCAGGCCGTACGCGGAGTAGGCCCACCACGTCCGCCATGGCGGGGGCGCGACGACGACCGCGAGCGCGATCGGGTCGCTCGCCACGCCGTGACGGTTGCGGGCCCGCATGACGAGCGTGTACGCGCCGCTGTCGAGCCCGGCCAGGCTGATGTTCCCGGAGTTGCTGTTGAGCCATCGGTCGCTCGATTCCTGCACCTTGTATTCGAACTGGAAACGCTTGCTCCCCGAGAACGAGAGCGCGGCGAATTCGACCGCGACGAATGCCTGGTCGTGGTCGAGCGAGAGCCGCCTGATCGAGTCGAGCGGCCGATCGCTCACGTAAGGCTCGCCCAGGACCTCGATCGACGTCAGCACGACCGGCGGGCGGTACCGATCGATGTCGATCTCCTCGGGCCGGAAGACGTTGAATCCATCCACGCCGCCGAAGTAGAAACGGCCATCGTCCGCGGCGACGGCCGCGTTCAGCGTGAACTCGTCTGCTTGCAGGCCGTCCGCGGAGGTGAAGACGTCGACCTGGCCGGTCCGGGGATCGAATCGCGCCAGCCCGTCGACCGAGCTCAGCCACAGGTTGCCGGACTTGTCGCGGCGCACCGCGTACAGCGTGTCGCTCGGCATCCCCTCGGTCCGGCGGTAGGTCTTGAAGGCACCCGTCGTCCGGTCGAGGCGCTTCAGGCCGCCGCCGTACGTGGCGAGCCAGATCGTCCTGTCGCCGTCGAACAGGAAGTCCACCACGGCGTTGTCGGTCTTCTTCTGGTCGTCGTTCGGCTGCGGGGTGAACGACAGGATCTGTCCCGTCTCGAGGTTCAAGCTCAGGAGCCCCAGATCGGCCGTGCCGATCCAGAGGACCTCGCGTCGCACGGGGTCGTCCTCGACCTTGTAGATCATCTCGGAGGGGAGGTTGTGGACTCCGACGAACTCTTCCTTGCTGCGGTCGAACCGACGCAGACCGCCACCGAGGAGACCCACCCAGAGGGCTCCCGTCCGATCCTCGTGTAGAGCCGTGACGGTTCCGGGCGCCAGGCTGCCCGCAACGTCCGGGTTGTTCCGGTAGACGATCCAGCGGTCCTTCGCTGTCGGGTCCAGGCGATAGAGCCCGTCCTCGATGGTTCCCAGCCAGGTCGTGCCGGCGCGATCGACGACGACGGTCGTCGCGCGCCCCATCTTGTAGCAGTCCCCCTCGGCGGCGCCCGGCATCCGCCAGCGACAGATACCCTGGAAGGTGGCGACCCAGAGATTCCGGTCGTCGAGGAAGAGGCCGGACACGCTGCCGGCGATGCTGTAGTTGCCGAACCTCGGCGCAAGCGGATCCAGGAGGGCCACCCCCGCATTGAATGTGGCCACCCAGATCACGCCGGCCCGGTCCTGATAGATGTCCGTCGGCGAGTCCGGCAGAGACCGCGGGTCCTCCGGTGCCACGACGTCTCGCTCGAATCGACCCGTCGCGGGATCCAGGACATGGAGCGCGCCGCTCGTCCCGACCCAGATGTGGCCGTTCCTGTCCTCGTAGACCGCCTTGATCGAGTTGTGGTTCAGGCGCGTCCAGTCACCGGCGTCCGCCTTGTACAGCTCCAGCTTCTTCGTCCCCGGCGAGTAGCGCGCCAGCCCGCCGGCGTCCGTCCCGATCCAGAGGTCTCCCTTCCGGTCGCGGGACAGCGTGGTGATGAGCGCCTCGGCGAGATCCTCGTTCTCCTGGAAGAGCGGCTCGAAGACCTTCTTCTTCGAATCGAAGCGAAAGAGCCCGGAGAAGGTGCCGACCCAGACGGTTCCGTCGTCGTCGGCAAGCACCGCTGACACGACCGGCTGCATTCCATCCTCCGTCGAGTAGGAGCGCACCTTTCCAGTCGCAGGATCGAGCACACCGAGGCCGCCGCCCTGGGTACCGATCCAGATTCGACCGTCCGGTCCTTCGCTCATCGAGAGGATGCTTCCGGAATGGAGCGTCTCCGGATCGTTGGCCGCCTCGAAGCGATCGAACGTCGAATTGCCCTGACGGTAACGATTCACACCCCCGCCTTCGGTACCGATCCACAGAGTTCCGTCCCTGGCGAGCAGGATCTCGTTGACCCAGGACGCGCTGATGGTGGCGGGGTTGGCTGGGTCGTGGCGGAACGTCAGGAACCGCTGCCCGTCCCATCGCGCGAGACCGTCGGCGGTGCCGAGCCACATGAAGCCGGCTCGATCCTGGACGATCGAAGACACGGTGTTGAGAGGAAGTCCGTCCTTGCGGTCGACGATCTGGAAGCGGAGCCTGCGGCGGAGAGTCGCCTGCTGGGGCGAGATCGTGACGAGCGACCTGGCGGCCACTTGCTCGCCGGAGCCGCCCGACTGCGCGCTCGCGCGGCCGTATCCGACACTGACCACCAGCGCCCCCATGCCCGCCATCAGCGCGATGTTTTGCAGGGCGCGCTTGAATCGGATTTTCACACCGCGATGATTCATACAACTGGCTTCCGGGTCGCCCGAGGCCGCACATCGTAGCGGCACCTGCTTGTTTGGGGAAGGGCAGTGCACGATCCGGTCAGCGACTGACGATCCTGACGGACCCGTTTCCCGGGCATCCGCCGCGGACGTGTTAGCACTACTGCGTCAGCAGTAGTGCTAACAGAAATCCGCGGAGCAGAAGCGAGCGGATTTCCCCGGCCGCGAGTGCGGCCGTCCGGAGGGCTCTGCCCAACAATGTCCTGGCACTACTGCGTTCTGACGCAGTAGTGTTAGGATGGTCGCCCTGCTCACGCGGCGCGAGCGGCCTGGTAGAGGGCACACAGAAGCGCCGAGGCCAGGGGGAAGCCGCCGGCACGCTCGCATCCCGCACTTGACCAAGGAGGACACGCGTATGAGTACGGAGTATGACGCAATCGTGGTGGGAGCACGTTGTGCCGGATCACCGACGGCGATGCTCCTCGCGCGGAAGGGATACCGCGTGCTCCTCGTGGACAAAGCGACGTTCCCGAGCGACACGATGTCCACGCACATCATCCACCCCCCAGGAGTCGCGGCTCTCAGGCGGTGGAGCCTGCTACACCGGCTTCAGGGTACTGGCTGTCCGCCGATCAGCAAATACGCATTCGACTTCGGTCCATTCACGATCGGCGGTCCTCTCCTCCCGGTGGACGGGACGTCGTACAGCCTCTGCCCGCGGCGCACGGTCCTCGACAAGCTGCTGGTCGACGCCGCCGTCGAGGCCAGCGCCGAGCTGCAGGAGGGCTTCGTGGTCGACGAGGTCCTGATCGAGAACGGCAAGGCGACCGGGATCCGCGGCCGCAGCAAGGGCGGCGCGCCGGTCACGCACCGAGGTCGCGTGATCATCGGAGCGGATGGGCTGCACTCGGTCGTGGCCAAAGCGGTCCAGGCGGAGCGGTACAACGAGCGCCCGACCATCTCGGCCACGTACTACGCGTACTGGAGCGGGCTGCCCACCGACCAGTTCGAGGCCCATCTCCGTCCGCGTCGCGCCTTCGCGATCGCGCCGACCAACGACGGCCTGACCCTGGGAGTCATCAACTGGCCACGATCGGAGTTCGAGGCGAACCGCGGCGACGTCGAGGGTCACTTCCTGCGAGCCTTCGAGCTCGTCCCCAGGGTTCACGAGCGCGTGCGCGGCGCCAAGCTCGAGTCGCGCTACGTCGGCACCGGCGACCTGCCGAACTTCTTCCGCAAGCCCTACGGCCCCGGCTGGGCGCTGGTCGGGGACGCCGGTTATCACAAGGACCCGATCACTGCGCAGGGGATCAGCGACGCATTCCGCGACGCGGAGAGCATGGCGAACGCGCTCGACGACGTGTTCGGCGGAAGGCGCTCGTTCGAGGCGGCGATGGCCGGCTATCAGCGCGCTCGCGATGAGGCGCAGATGCCGATGTTCGAGCTCACCTGCCAGCTCGCGAACCTCGAGGAGCCGCCTCCGCCGGAGATGCAGCAGCTCCTGGGAGCGATCCACGGGAACCCGGAGGCGATGAGCGGCTTCGTCAGCACGGTGGCCGGCGTCGTTCCGCCGCCCGTGTTCTTCGGCCCGGACAACATCGGCCGCATCATGGCCGCGGCCGGATCCGGCGCCCCGAGCTGAGCGGCGCTCTCCTCGGAGAGCGTCGTCGCGGTCGCTGTCCAGACCGCGTGATATCCACGCGGGGCGCCTCTGGTGCCCCGCACTCGAGGAGCCTGCGGCCGTCGCCGTGTCCGACACGCGCCGCCCTCGCACCTACGCGTGCCGCCGCCGTGGGAGTCGCAGCGAATGCCAGCCTCTGTTGCGATTGGGATGGTGCGCGTGGTGACATGATGAGGCCGTGAATCGGGACGAGGCGAATCGTCTGGCCGTCACCCGTCTCACCGAGTCCGACCCGGTCTTCATCGATGTCGGCAAGGCGGGAGACGTCGTGCCCGGCATGAAGCCCAACATGATCCTCACCAGCGGTGCGCCGCTGGCGTGGGAGGAGTATGTCGGGCTGCAGCGCCAGGCGATCCTGTGGGGCGCGGTGTTCGAGGGGCTGGCAGCGACGCCGGAGGAGGCGGAGGCGAGGATCCAGCGCGGCGAGATCGTCATCGGCTCGACGCAGCGTCTCGGCTGTGTCGGCGTCCATGCCGGCATCTACACCGCCTCCATGTCCGTGCAGATCGTCGAGGACCAGGAGACCGGCACGCGCGGATATTGCCACTTCTTCGAGGGAGACTCGCCGCGCCGTCTCGGCTTCGGCTTCTACGGCGAGGACGTCGTCCAGCAGCTGCACTTCGTCGAGGACGTCCTGGCGCCCACCATCGGCGAGGCGGTGCGGCGGACCGGCGGCATCCCGCTCCAGCCGATCGCCAAGCGCGCCGTCCAGTTCGGCGACGACCTGCACGCTCGAACCGTCGCCGGCACGCTCCTCATCACCCGCGCTCTCCTGCCGGCCCTGCTCGACGTCGCCCGCGAGAGGGAGGAGGACGTGCGGCGGACGCTGAAGTTCCTCGAGACCGCCGACCACTTCTTCTTCCGGATCTGGATGGCGGCGTGCAAGGCGACCCTGGACGCCGCCAGCAACATCATCGGGTCGTCGATCGTGACGGCGATGGTCTTCAACTGCCGGGGATTCGCGATCCGGGTCAGCGGGCTCGGCGACCAGTGGTTCCGAGGTCCGCACCAGAGTTTCGAAAGCAGGATCTCGGGCGGCCGCTGGGTCGTGCCGGAGGGCTGCTTCACCTCGGGAAGCGACTGCGTGTTCTCTGAATGCGTCGGCCTGGGCGCCTTTTCATCCGCCGCCGCTTTCATGTTGCAGATCTACCAGGGCGTCCCTCCCCGGATGATGGTCGAGCGCAGCCTCGCCATGTATGGCATCACGCACGGCGAACACCCGGTGTTCACGATCCCGTTCCTCAGCCATCGCGGCGCGCCGGTCGGGATC
>WNGB01018999.1_pt1 | contig 10316 bp, 10 predicted proteins | sample 5400681 | NCBI WGS metagenome assembly WNGB01 (sample SAMN13153367, study PRJNA577476) | soil metagenome | isolation source: 115 cm soil or saprolite under grassland replicate 2 | place: USA:California | collected 2016-06-15
GCGCCTGCGAATCGAGCATGACATTCGCCGGCTTGATGTCGCGGTGCACGATGCCGGCGTTGTGCGCGAAGTCGAGCGCCTCGCACAGCTCGCTCATGATGCGCACCACCTCCCTCAGGTCGAAGCGCTCTTTCGCGTCGAAGAAGGCCTTCAGCTCCTTGCCACGGATGAACTCCATGACGATGTAGGCGATGTCGCCTTCCTCGCCGAAGTCGTGCACCTGGACGATGTTCGGGTGGTTGAGCCGCGCCACCGCCTGCGCCTCGCGCACGAAGCGCATCGAATAATCCTTCGCGGTGCTGTCGTCGAGGTGGCTCTTGAGGATGGTCTTGATCGCGACGTGGCGGCCGAGGCGCGGATCGACGCCCTCGTACACCACGCCCATCGCGCCCTTGCCGAGCACGCGCTCGAGGGTGTAACGCCCGAGGGTTTTCAGCTCAGGCGCGGCCACCGGGAGACTGGTTTATCCACTGGCTGATTTTCGCCTGCGGCGAGTATGGCGAAATTAGGCGTTGTGTACAAGCAAAACCTGCTTATTTGCCTTTTAGGCGCGTGAGTAGATTACTCGCGGCTACGGTGCGTCTTACCCAAGGAATAGAGCCTCGCTGCATTGGCAGCGAACAGCGGTTCGCGCACAGAGTCATCGGGCAGCCAGCTCTCCAGCAGATCGAGCAGATCCGCGTCGTTCGGCATGAAGCGCGTCATGCCGGGATGTGGCCAGTTGGTGCCCCAGACGCAGCGATCGGGCCGTTCGCTCAATAACAATTTTACAAATGGCCGCATGTCCTCGTAGCGCGGCGGTCCCGAATCCGACAGGCGGTAGAAGCTCGAGACCTTGGTCCAGCAGTCGTCGCGCTCGGCAAGCAGGCGCCGGATCACCTTGAATCCCGGCGAGTCGACGCCTTCGCTGCCGCGCGGCCGGCCGAGGTGGTCGAACACCAGCGGCACGGGACAGCGGCGCAGGCGCGGCTCGAGCGCGACCCAGTCGGCGGCGGCCCCGATATTGATCTCGATGTGCCAGCCGAGCGGCGCGACCCGGCGCGCGATCGGCTCGAGCTGCGCGGTGGTGGCGCCGGTCGGGAACTGGTCCATCAGCCGCGCGGCGCGAAAGCCCGCCGCATCGAGCTTTTTCAATTCCCCTTCGTTTACGTCCGGTGGAACGGTGGCAACTCCGACAAAGCGGCCCGGCCGCTCGCGCAGAAAGTCCGCGGTGATCGAGTTGTCGAAGCCGTAGGGGCTGGCGTTCACCTGGACGCCGCGCGCGACGCCGAGCACGGTGTGCAGCGCGAGCCAGTCCTCGCGGGTGCAGCGCGGCGGCAAGTATTTTTTGCTGGAAGAAAACGCGTATTTCTCGAAGCGGTCGAAGAGGTGCGCGTGGCAGTCAACCGTTCCGGGCGGCAAGGCGCGCTGCGGGGCGCGCAGCCGCGCATCGGGCGCGAGGACGTCGGCGCGGCTCACTCGATGACGATGTTCCCCTCGCGCGCCACCTTGAGCCATTTCTCGTAGTCGGCGCGCACGTAGGCGGCGAACTCCGCCCGGTCCATGTCCATCACATCGACCCCCATGCCGCGGTAGCGCTCGCGTATAGCTTCATTGGACATGGCTTTGCGCAAGGCTGAACCGAGCTTGTCGATTGCGGCTTGAGGCGTTCCGGTCGGGACAAAAATGCCCGTAAAGGTCGCCGCCTCGTAGCCCCTGACGCCGAGCTCGTCGAGCGTCGGCACATTGGGCAGCAGCGGCGAGCGCTTGAGCGAGGAGATGGCCAGAACTTTGATGCGCCCCTCCCTGATGTGGCCGATCGAGGCGGTGAGCTGGTCCATCATCGACTCGACCTGGCTGCCGAGGAGATCGGTGATCGCCGGGCCGCTGCCCTTGTACGGCACGTGCAGCAGCTTCAGGTTCGCCTGCCGCATGAAGAGCTCGATCGCGAGATGGTTCGAGGAGCCGTTGCCGGCCGAAGCGATGCTCACCTGGCCTGGTTTTGCTTTTGCCAGAGAAAAATATTCCTGGAAGGTCGAGACCGGCGTCTTCGGCGCCGCGGTGAGCACGATCGGCACAGATTGAATCGGACCGATTGCGACCAGGTCCTTCAGGGGGTCGTACGGCAGGTGCTTGAATACCGCGGGACCCGAGGTGACCGTGCCGCTCGATCCCAGGAGGAGCACGTAGCCGTCGGCGGGCGACTTCACCACCGCGGCGGTGCCGATGGTGCCGCCGGCGCCGGCGCGGTTCTCGACGATCACCTGCTGGCCGAGCGCCTCGGCGAACGCCGGCGCCAGCGTGCGTGCGGTAATGTCGACGTTGCCGCTCGGCGGCCAGGGTACGACGATGCGAACAGGCCGGGCCGGGAATTCCTGGGAAAAACAAAAGCAAGTGACTGCAGTCAGAACACCGGCGAGAAGGGCTGGTTTCAACATGGGAAGGCTCCGCTAGGGTACATTGCCCCTATGAGCAAAGCCAAGGTTTCCGACCTCCGCAAGTACTACCCGGACATGGAGTCCGCGGACAGGGATTACCCTCCCCTGAAGTTCAAGTCGCTGAAGGGCAGGGTCAGCGCGGCCGAGTGGCAGGCACGCGTGGACTGCGCCTGCGCTTACCGGCTGGTGCGGCATTACGGCATGGACGACCTGGTCTACAACCACATCTCGGCGCGCATTTCGGGCACCGAGGAGTTCCTGCTCAACCCGTTCGGCCTGCTGTACGAGGAGATCTGCGCCTCCTCGCTCATCAAGGTGAACCTCGAGGGCGACGTGCTGTGGCAGCCCGACTGGCCGAAGGGCCTGGGCTACACCTTCAACCTCGCCGGCTTCGTCATTCACGGCGCGATGCACGAGGCAAAACCCGAGCTTCACTGCGTCATTCACACGCATTCGCTGGCGACCATGGCGGTGGCCTCGCTGAAGAAGGGGCTGCTGCCGATGACGCAGACCGCGATGCGCTTCGCAAGAGTCGCCTACCACGACTACGAAGGGGTGGCGATCGAGATGGACGAAAGAAAGCGCCTGGTCAAGAACCTCGGCGAGAGCGACGTCATGCTGCTTCGCAACCACGGCGCGCTGTCGGTCGGGCGCACGGTCGCGGAGGCGTTCAACTCGATGTACCGCCTCGAGCGCGCCTGCCGGTCGCAGCTCCTCGCCCAGGCCTGCAGCGACGAAATGCTCCTGCCGAGCGCCGCGCTGATGGAGAAAACCAGCCACATGTACAAGCGCGGCGTGCGCCGCGTAGTGGGCCTGCTCGAGTGGCCGGCGATGCGCCGGCTCGCCGACCGCATCGACCCCTCGTACAAGACCTAGAAGCAATCAATGCGAGCGTGGTTGCTAGCGCTGGCACTTCTGGCGCCGCCCGCTCATAGCCAGGCGGACTGGCCGAAGCGCGACGTGCATGTATTCGTCGGCTTCTCGGCGGGCGGCACCACCGACATCATCGCGCGCCTGGTCGCGAATGAGCTCGGCAAGGCCTGGGGCCAGCCGATCGTGATCGAGAACCGTGCTGGCGCGACCGGCAACATCGCCGCCGGGCTGGTCGCGAAATCGAAGCCCGACGGCTATGCGCTGCTCATGGGCTCGGTCGGGCCGCTCGCCATCAACGCCAGCCTCTTCAAGTCGATGCCCTACGACAACCTGCGGGACCTCGCGCCGGTGACGCTGGTCGCGCACGTGCCGAACATGCTGGTGGTGAACCCGCGCTCGTTGCCGGTTTTTTCTTTTCAACAATTCATCTCCGCCGTGAAAGCGCATCCCGGAAAGTACTTCTTCGCCTCGACCGGCAGCGGCACTTCGTCGCACCTCTGCGGCGAGCTTCTCAAGATGCAGGCGGGCCTCGACATGACGCACGTGCCGTACAAGGGGGCAGTGGCGCTGAACGACCTGCTCGGCGGCGAATCCGTGCACCTGATGTTCGCTACCATCCCCTCGGTGATCAGCCACGTGAAAAGCGGCAAGCTGCGCGCGCTCGCGGTGACGAGCTTGAAGCGCTCGGCCAGCGTTCCCGAGCTGCCGACCGTGGCCGAGTCGGGCTACCCGGGCTTCGACGCCTCGTCGTGGTTCGGCCTGGTGGGGCCCGCCGGGCTTGCCGCCGAAATCAGGAACAAGATTGCCGATGAGGTGAGGCGCGCGCTCGCGCAAGCCGAGCTGCGCGAGAAGTTCCTCCAGCAGGGCGCCGACCCGGTCGGCTCGACGCCGGAGGAGTTCGCGGATTACATGCGCGCCGAGACCGCAAAGTGGGCGCAGCTCGTCAGGGCGGTCGGCGCGAGGGTCGACTGATGCACGTCGTTGAGCGCTTCGCGGCTTTTGCACAGGATTTCAGAACCAGGGAAATCGACGCGGACGTCCTGCGCCACGCGAAGCGCGCCGTGATCGACTGGCACGCGGCGCTGTTTCCCGGGGCCGTGATTGCGCCTGCGGTTTCCCTGGAGAAGGCTTTCAAGGACGAGCTCGATCGCGGGCAAGCGAAGCTGGCGCTCGGCCGGAGCGCCACGATGCGCGCCGCGGCGCTGATCAACGGCACGGCGGCGCACACGGTCGAGGTCGACGACATCTTCCGCGACGGCATCTACCATCCCGGCGCGCCCACCATCGCCGCCGCGCTGGCGCTGGCGCAGGCGCAAGGCTCGAGCGGAGCACAATTCCTTCGCGCCGTGGTTGTCGGCTACGAGATCTCGACCCGCATCGGTGCCGCGATGGGGCGGGCGCATTACCGCTACTGGCACAACACCGGCACCATCGGCTGCTTCGGCGCGGCCGCGGCCGGCGCCGCACTCTTGCAGCTGGACCAGGAAAAATTTTCACACGCTCTGGCGACGGTAGCGACCTTCTCGGCGGGGCTGCAGCAGGCCTTCCGCAAGGACTCGATGTCGAAGCCGCTGCACGCCGGGCGCGCCGCGGAGGCCGGGGTCACCGCTGCGCTCGCCGCGGCCGAGGGCGTGACCGGCTCGCTCGACGTCATCGAGGGCGAGGCGGGCTACGGCCGCGCCATGGGCTACGGCGACGCCGGCGCGCCGGACTGGAGCCGGGCGCTTGCAGGCCTGGGCCGCGAATTCAACATCACGCGCATGACTTTCAAGAACCACGCCTGCTGCGGGCATACCTTCGCGGCCATCGACGGCGCCCTGCAGCTGAAAAGGAAAATGAATCTGCGCGCCGCTGAAATCGAGCGCGTCAGGGTCGGCACCTACCGCGCGGGCCTCGAGGTGGCGCATTACGAGGAGCCGCGCACGCCGGCGGAGGCGCGCTTCTCGATGAAGTACGTGGTCGCCACCGCGCTGACGCACGGCAGCGTGCGGCTGGCGGCCTTCGCGCCACCCCGCCTCAAGGACCATGAAACTCTTCAACTGATGAAGCGAATCGATGTGGTCCTCGATCCGGAGCTCGACGCCACGTTCCCGCGCCAGCGCGCGGCGCGGGTGGCGATCGAGGCGCGCGGCGGCCGGCACGAGGAACTGCTGCAGCCCACGCGCAAGGGCGACCCCGACCTGCCGCTCACCGATGCCGAGCTTGAAGACAAGTTTCTCGAGCTGGCTGCTCCGGTGCTCGGCGAGGCCCCGGCGCGCAAACTTCTCGAGCGCCTGTGGCGGCTGGAAGCCGAAGCGAAGCTCGGCTGACGCAAGCGCTGTTCGCGCCGCGCGCCGTCGCGCTCATCGGCGCTTCCGGCGACCCGGCGAAGAATACCGCGCGGCCGCAGCGCTTTCTCAGAAAGCATGGCTATGCCGGGCGGATCTTTCCGGTCAATGCGTCGCGCGCCGAAGTGCTTGGCGAGCGCTGTTATAGAAACCTGGGCGAAATTGACGCCGAGATCGACCACGCCTTCATCATGATCGAGGCCGTCGAGCAGGCGCTCGAGGACTGCGCGCGGCGCGGCGTGCCGGTGGCGAGCGTCTACAGCGACGGCTTCGCCGACGCCGGGCCCGAAGGCGCCAGGCGCCAGGCGCGGCTCGTCGAGCGCGCCCGCAGCCTCGGCGTGCGCCTGCTGGGACCGAACAGCATGGGCGTCGTCAACCTTCCGGGGCGACTCGCGCTGACGGTCAATGCGGTGCTGGAGATGGACGCACCGCCTGCGGGCACGACGAGCCTGGTGTCGCAAAGCGGCACCATGCTGGGGACGCTGCTCTCGCGGGGCGCGGCGCGCGGCCTGGGGTTCGCCAAGCTCGTGTCGGTGGGCAACGAGGCCGACCTCGGCGTGGGCGAGCTGGTCGCCCTTCTCGCCGAGGATCCGGAAACGCGCGTCATCCTGCTTTTTCTCGAGACCGTACGCAATTCCGCGCAGCTCGCCGCCGCGGCGCGCAAGGCGCACGCCGCCGGCAAGCCGGTAGTCGCCTACAAGCTCGGCCGCTCGGCGCTCGGTGAGCGGCTCGCGCGCTCGCACACCGGCGCCCTCGCCGGCCCAGACCGCGCGCTCGACGCCTTCTTCCGCGACTGCGGCATCCTGCGCGTCGACATGCTCGAGACGCTGCTCGAGATTGCGCCGCTCGTCGCCGGGCGCAAGCCTCCCGAGCTGAAGCGCACGCCCCGCGTGGCCGTGGTGACGACCACCGGCGGCGGCGCGGCCACCGTCGTCGACCGGCTCGGCCTGCACGGCATCGAATGCATCGCGCCCGACCCGGAATCGCCGATCGTCGATCTCACCATGACCGCGACTTCGGAGCGCTATGCAAAAACGCTGCGCGAGCTCCTGGCGTGGCCCGCATGCGATGCCGTGCTCGCGGCGGTCGGCTCGTCCGCCCAGTTCCATCCCGAGCTCGCCGTGGAGCCGATCGTCGCGGCGCAGGCCGGCGAAAAGCCGCTCGCCGCCTTCCTCACGCCGCACGCCGAGCGCTCGCTGGCGCTGCTCGCCGCGCGCGGCATTGCCGCGTTCCGCACTCCCGAGGCCTGCGCCGACGCCTTCGCCGCCTATTTCGCATGGCGCAGGCCGCGACAGCGCCCGTCATTTGATGCTCCACAGCCCAGCAAGGACGCATTCGAGCTGTTCGCTTCGCTCGGCATTCCGGTCGTCGAGCAGCAGATCGCTCGCGCGCCGGATTTCGCGCACTCGATCCCCTATCCCGTTGCGCTAAAGCTGCCGGGTGTGGATCACAAGACCGAGACTGGCGGCGTCGCCCTCAATATCGTGGATCGTGCAGCTTTCGAAGTGCAGTGCAAAAAAATGAACGCGAAAGAATTGCTGGTGCAGAAAATGGTCCGCGGACTCGCCGAGGCGATTGTCGGCTACCGCGACGACCCGGTGGCCGGGCCGATCGTGCTGCTGGGCGCCGGCGGCACGCTCGCCGAGCTCTACGAAGATTTTGCCATCCGCCTCGCTCCGGTCACCGCGGACGAGGCGCAGGAAATGATCGCCGAGGTGAAAGGACTGGCGCCGATCCGCGGCTACCGCAACCTGCCGCGCGGCGACGTGAGCGCGCTGGCCAGGGCCGTGTCGGCTTTTTCAACAATTTCTCTACTGAAAGACAGACCCATTTCGGAGGCGGAGATCAATCCGCTGATCGTCGAAGCCGGCGGCGTGGCCGCGGTAGACGGCCTGGTCGTGCCGAAGGAGTGACCATGGATTTCAGACTCACGCCCGAGCAGCAGCAGTTCCGCGACTCGGTGCTGCGATTTGCAAGAAATGAATTGGCGGAAAAAGCACTGCAGCGTGCGCACACCGCCGACTACCCCTGGGATGTGGCGCAGCGCATGGCGAGCCAGGGGCTTCTCGGCATCACCATCGCCGAGGCCGACGGCGGCCAGGGCGGCACGCTGATGGATGCCGTGCTCGCGATCGAGGCGGTGGCCTCGGTGTGCCCGCGCAGCGCCGACGTGGTGCAGGCGGGCAATTTCGGTCCCATCCGCGTGCTCGCGGAATACGGTTCTGATTCTCAGAAAAAACGATTTTTAAAAAAACTGCTGGCGGGAGAGGCAGTGATCGCCGTCGGCATGACGGAGCCCGGGGCGGGCTCGGCGGTGACCGATCTCGCGACGCGCGCGACGCGCGACGGCAAGGGCTGGCGCATCAACGGCTCGAAGATCTTCACCACGCACTCGGCGTATGCCGACCTGATCCTCGCTTACGTGCGCTTCGGCCCGGGTGTGGCTGGCATCGGTTCTGTTTTGATCGAAACCAAAGCCCAAGGGGTGAAGCAAGGACGACGCTCGCAATTCATGTCCGGCGAGGAGTGGGCCGAGCTCAGCTTCGAGGAAGTTCTGGTGCCCGAGGACATGGTGCTGCTGGGCGAAGGCGGCTTCAAGAAGCAGATCGCCGGCTTCAATATCGAGCGCATCGGCAACGCCGCGCGCTCGGCTGCGCTCGGGCGCTACGCGTTCGAGGCGGCTCGCGCCTGGGCGCTCGAGCGCAGGCAGTTCGGGCGGCTGCTGTGCGAGTTCCAGGGACTGCAATGGAAGTTCGCCGACATGAAGCTCGAGCTCGATGCGGCGCAGCTGCTGCTCTACCGCGCGGCGGCGAACGCCGACCGCGGCCTGCCGTCGCCCGAGGACACCGCGATCGCCAAGGCCTACTGCAACCAGGCGGGGTTCGAGGTCGCGAGCGAGGCCCTGCAGGTGATGGGCGCGACCGGCTACAGCCGCGAGACGCTGGTCGAGTACTGCGTGCGGCGCTGCCGCGGCTGGATGATCGCCGGCGGCTCGGTGGAGATCCTGAAAAACCGCATCGCGGAAGCGATCTTCGACCGCAGCTTTTCGCAACGGCCCTAGTCGGCGCGCGCGCCCGACACCTTCACCACCTCGGCCCAGCGCGCCACCTCGTCGCGCAGCTGCCGGGCGAACTCCTCAGGGGAGCTGCCGACCGGCTCGGCGCCCTGCTCGACCAGCTTTTTGCGCATCTCGGGCGAATGCGCCACTTTCCCGACCGCACCGGCAACCTGCCTCATCGTCGGCACCTCCGGGACCAGCTCCGAGCGCCTTGCGCGCGCCACCGCAAGCGCCCGCAGGCGGCCGGTCTTCACGTGCTGGCCAATCGCCAGCGGGTTGGCGAAGCTCATCTGCACCTCCCCGGCGATCAGCGCGGCGAGCGAGGGCGCGCTGCCCTTGTAAGGGATGTGAACGATGTTCGTGGCGGTGCGCAGCTTGAACAGCTCGCCTGCAAGATGCTGCGTGGTCCCGGCGCCGGCCGAAGAATAGTTGAGCGCTCCCGGCCGCTGGCGCGCCAGGGCGATGAGCTCCTGCACCGATTTGGCGGGAAGCGATGCCGGCACTACCAGCAGGTTGGTGCTCTCGGAGAACACCGACACAGGGGAAAAATCCCGGATCGCGTCGTAAGGCGGATTCTTGTGCAGCGACATGTTCACCGCGAACGCGGGGCTGGTGAAAAGCAGCGTGTACCCGTCCGGCGCCGCCTTCGCGACGTGCTCGTTCGCGATATTGGTCCCGGCGCCGGGCTTGTTGTCGACGATCACCTGCTGGCCGAAAAGCTCGCTCAGCTTCGCCGCCAGCAACCGGGCATTGATGTCGACGCCGCCTCCGGGGGTGAAGCCGACCACCAGCCGTACCGGCCGGGTCGGGAAAACCTGTCCGCATGCCGCGGCGCTGAGAAGCAGCAGCACTGCGGCGGCAACGAGGCGTTTCATCGCTCTACGACTTTAGCGGCCCCTCGGGCGTTAAGCTTCTGCCGTCATGGAAGCGATCGAGATCGAGACCGGTCCGAAGCCCGCCGCGGCGGTGATCTGGCTGCACGGCCTGGGGGCGGACGGGCGCGACTTCGAGCCGGTCGTCCCCGAGCTGAAGCTGCCGAAGCCGGTGCGCACGCGCCGGTGCGCCCGGTGACCATCAACCAGGGCATGCGCATGCGCGCCTGGTACGACATCTTCCAGTTCGGCGGCGGCCCGGAGGACGAAAAGGGCATCCGGGAATCGCAGGGCCTGATCGAAGCCCTGATCAAGCAACAGCCTGTTCCGGCCAGGGCCATCGTCCTCGCCGGGTTCTCGCAGGGCGGCGCGATCGTGCTGCAGACGGCATTGCGCTGCCCCGAGCGCCTCGCAGGCGTGATCGCGCTCTCGAGCTATCTGCCTCTTGCCGGAAAGCTGCAGGCGGAAAAAAGCCCGGCGAACCAGGGCCTGCCGGTCTTCATGGCGCACGGCCAGCACGATGACCTCATCCCGCTCAGCCGCGCGCAGAAATCAAGAGAGCTGCTCGTGGATGCGGGCTACAAGGTCGAGTGGCACGACTACCCGATGCCGCACTCGGTGTGCGGCGAGGAAATCGCCGACATCGCAAGCTTCCTGGTCAGGCTTCTCTGACCATCTGCCTGAATCGGACCACCTCGTAATCGTCGCCGCGTTCGGCGACGTTCTGCGCCATGTACACGTGCTGGCGCCCGTGCATCTCGGTCTCGAG
>WNGB01027251.1_pt1 | contig 10316 bp, 12 predicted proteins | sample 5400681 | NCBI WGS metagenome assembly WNGB01 (sample SAMN13153367, study PRJNA577476) | soil metagenome | isolation source: 115 cm soil or saprolite under grassland replicate 2 | place: USA:California | collected 2016-06-15
CCCGCGATAGCGACCGGGTCGAGCCAGTCACACCTCAACCCTTCTTTTCCAGCGCCGCCGCAACCGCCGATAGTACGTCTTCCGAGGAGAAGGGCTTGGTGAGGATGCTCACGGCCCCCAGCAGCTTTGCGCTGCCCAGCAGGTCCAGATCGAGCGCTCGTTGCCCGCCGGACATAACAATGACCAGCAGCGTCGGCGCGAAGGACCTGAGCTCCAGCATGACCTCGATCCCGTTCGTCTCGGGCATATGGATATCGGTGAGCACGAGGTCCGCGCCCTGCTCCCGCCACAACCGGAGTCCGACGACCCCGTTCTCGGCCTCGACGACTTCGTGCCCGGCAGAGCGCAAGATGCGGCTCAGCAAGCCGCGAAGGGCGTCGTCGTCGTCCATCACGAGAATCCGCGGCACGCGCAATAGTGTGCTGGGCCGGTGCGAGATGGAAGGTCTGGTCAAAGAATCCAGTCAGCCGAGCGCCGCGGCGATGACCGCGAGCAGCTCCTCCCAAGAGAAGGGCTTTCCCAGGACGCCGATGGAGCCCAGCTGCTGCACGGCCTGGAGCAGGTCCGCCTCCGGCGTCGTGCCGGTGCCCGACATCGCGATGACCGGAAGCGCCGGCGCCGCGGCGCGGAGTGCTCGAATGACCTCGACCCCGTTCATCGCCGGCATGTGAAGGTCGGTCAGGACCAGGTCCGCGCCGGTTTCGCGCCAGAGCCGGAGTCCGGCGGCGCCGTCCGGGGCCGCGGTGACTTCATGGCCGGCGCTGGTGAGCATCCGGACAATGACCTTGCGCACCGCGGCTTCATCGTCGATGACGAGAATGCGAGACATGGTGGATATTGATGCTCACCCATGGCTGGGGGAAGCCGGCCGCACGAGCCTGGCATCCTTCGCGTGCGCGCCCTTGTCTCGCCGGCCCGGCCCCGCTAGGTTCATGCAGCACGCGACATAGCCTTCGGGCCCCGGGGAATCAGAGCAGCCCGGGTGATCAAACTGCCACGAGCCTTCGTCCCGGTGGGTGCCAACGCGCTCGACCGGGCGTTGTGTTTCCGGTCCCACGAGGCTGGTCACCCCGAGGGCCGCCCGCCGACGGCCGAATGGCACCGAGCAGCTCCGCCGGCCGTAGGGCTTCTCAGACTCTCATGCCCCCATTCAGGCCACTGTCGCTCGCGGTCGGGCTTCTGACCGCTGCGATCGCACCTGCCATTCAGGTCGCGGGCGCCCAGCACCCGCTGATGGCGGCCAGGCGCTCCGCGGCCCGGACCCGTCTGTTCGCGATCGACTCCGCCCATGGTCGCGCGACCCAGTCGCGGGGGCTCGCGACCGGGTTCGTCAGCTATCTCGCGGAAGATGCGGTCTACCTCGAGCCTGGAGCCGGCCCCATCCACGGCAAGGCCCGGATCCAATCATTTCTCGAACAACAGCCGTCGGGCCAACGGCTCCGCTTCCATCCCGCGCTGGCCGAGGTATCGGCGGACGGCGCCACCGGCTACACCGTGGGCTGGACCACTCTCACGGTCACGGAAGCCAGGCACCCCCCGCCTCCGACCGACGGCTCCCCGTGGGAAAACGAGCCCGCCCCGGCCCGCCCCGGGCGATCGACCCGGCCGCCGAGGCTCGAACGCTGCTCGAGGCCGACTCTGCCTTCGCCGCGCTGTCGGTCGCGCGGGGGACCGCAGTCGCATTCTACGAGTATGCCGCGCCGCAAGCTCTGGCGCTCGGCGCGGGAAAGGACTTCGTGATCGGGCGCGAGGCGATCCGGGACTATCAGGCGGCAAGTGCGACGCCCGGCCAGACGCTCGACTGGAAGCCGGTGAGCGGGAGGATCAGCCCGCTGGGTGACCTGGGGTGGACGGTGGGCGAGTATCGGTTCACGGCGCCGAAGGAGGGCGTGACGATCGTAAGGCAGGGGAAATACCTCACCATCTGGGAACAGATGCCGGACGGAGCCTGGCGGTGCTGCTGGATGTGCGGATTCGTCCCTGGTACAACCCGGGAGTTCGGAGCGCGGTCTACGTGGTTCCCGGCATCGTGGGCGTGCTCCTGTTCATGACCATGGTGATGATCACCAGCATGGCCGTGGTGCGGCCCGGGTGGTGTTCGATGTGCTCCGGGGCAGTCTCGCCGCGCTGTATGGGGTGACGCTGGCGTTCATCGTCGCCAATCTGGCGCTCGGGCTGCTGGTCTCGACCGCGGTCCGGACCCAGACCCAGGCCATGCAGCTGAGCTTCTTCTTCCTCCTGCCGAACATCCTGCTGTCCGGGTTCATGTTCCCGCGCGAGGCGATGCCTGCGGCGGCGCAGTGGCTGGGCGCCCTCTTGCCGCTCACGTACTATCTGCGGATACTGCGGGGTATCTTGCTCCGGGGGGTGGGACCGACGCAGCTCTGGTCGGAGAGCCTCGTCCTCGTGGGCTTCGCGTTCGTCCTGGTCATCCTGAGCGTTCGACGGTTCTCCAAGACCATCGAGTGACCATACACCTGCCTGCATGATCCGCGTTCGGCCCGGCTCGCCGGCCGTCCTGGGAGCCCACTGGGACGGGGAGGGGACCAATTTCGCGCTCTCTTCCGAGCACGCCACCGCCGTCGAGCTCTGTCTCTTCGAAGGCCCCGACGACACCCGCGAGACGGTACGGGTGCCGCTTCGAGAGCGGAGCGGCCCGGTCTGGCACAGCTATCTGCCGGACGTGCAGCCGGGCCAGCTGTATGGGTACCGGGTCCACGGGCCCTGGGCCCCGCAAGGAGGCCACCGCTTCAATCCGTCAAAGCTGCTGCTCGATCCCTACGCCCGGGCCATCAGCGGCTCGATCCGCTGGACCGACGCGCTCTCGGGTTACGTGGTGGGCCACCCGGAGCAGGACCTGGTGCCGGATCCGCGCGACAGCGCCGGCGGTCTGCCCAAGTCGCTCGTGGTCGAGTCCGCGTTCACCTGGGCCGACGATCGACCGCCCCGAACGCCCTGGTCCGACACGGTCATCTACGAGTGTCATGTGAAGGGCATGACCATGCGCCACCCGGAGGTCCCCGGGCCGCTCCGTGGGACCTATCTCGGGCTGGCGGCCGACGCGGTGCTCAACCATCTCCGGAAGCTCGCGGACATCCGCTATGCGACCGGCCGGCTGGGGCAGCAGGTCACCGAGTTCAAGACCATGGTGAAGCGGTTCCACCGCTTCGGGCTCGAGGTGATTCTCGACATGGTCTTCAACCACACGGCGGAGGGCAATCACCTCGGCCCCACGATCTGCTTCCGCGGCATCGACAACGCGGGCTATTACCGCCTCGATCCCACCAACCCGCGTCACTATCTGGACTATACCGGCTGCGGGAACACGCTCGACCTGCGGCTCCCCCAAACGCTGCGGCTGGTGCTCGACAGTCTGCGGTACTGGGTCCAGGAGATGCATGTCGACGGCTTCCGCTTCGATCTCGGTCCGGTGCTCGGGCGGGATCCGCAGGACTTCAATCCGGGTGCGCGCTTCTTCGAGATCGTGCGACAGGATCCGGTGCTCGCCGAGGTCAAGCTGATCGCGGAGCCCTGGGACCTGGGCCCCAACGGCTACCGGCTGGCAGGCAGCGCGGACCTGTTCGGTGCGACCGGGCGGCCACCCCAGGCGAGCGTGAACTTCATCACCTGCCACGACGGCTTCACCCTCGCGGACCTGGTCAGCTACGAGCGCAAGCACAATGAAGCCAATGGCGAGGAGAACCGAGACGGCAACGAGCACAATTTGAGTCGGAACTGGGGGGTCGAGGGCCCGACCGAGGTCCATCACATCGCGCGACTCCGCGAGCGGATGCAGCGGAACTTCCTCGCCGTGCTGGCCTGCTCGCTGGGGGTCCCCATGCTCTCGCACGGCGACGAGATCGGGCGGACCCAGCACGGCAACAACAACGCCTATTGTCAGGACAACCCCATCACCTGGGTCGACTGGCATCTCACGCCGGCCCGTCGCGACCTCCTCGAGTTCACCCGATCGGTTTTTCGGCTGCGGGCTCAAACCCCGCTGCTCCGGGCTCGGGGCTATCCCGGGTCGGAATCGAATCCCAGGCCTCCCGATCTGGTCTGGTATCGTCCGGATGGCGAGCCGATGACGACCGATGACTGGGGTCACACCCATGCCCATGCGCTGGCGATGCTGGTGCGGGAGGACTCGGCCGCGATCCTGCTGGCACTCAACGCCGGCGGACGCTCGCGTCCGCTCGTGCTGCCGGCGCTCGAGGCTCACGGCGAGTGGCATGAGGTGCTCCATACTGCTCAGACCGAAGGCGACCTTCGGCGGGGCACGGTGACTGTGGCGCCTCGCTCGCTGGTCCTGCTGCGGTTCGAGGCCGGCGGATGACGCTGGCCGGCGGATCGTCGCCGATCCTCGCGACCTATCGCCTGCAGCTCCACGCCGGTTTCCCCCTGTCCCGCGCCCGCGAGCTGGTCCCCTATCTGGCCCGGCTGGGCGTGACCCATCTGCACCTGTCGCCCATCCTGCAGGCCCGCGCCGGCAGTACCCACGGCTACGACGTGACCGACCCGGGGCTGCTCAACTCGGCGCTGGGCGACGAGGAAGCGTTCGAGCGTTTCGTCGCCGCGCTCCGGGCGCATGGGATGGGGCTGGTGCTCGACATCGTGCCCAACCACATGGCGGCCTCGCCCGGGAACTGGCGCTGGGAGGACGTGCTCGCCCATGGGCCCGCCTCGCCCTACGCCCGGTGGTTCGACATCGAATGGCGGGTGGGCGAGCCCGAGCTCCACAGCCGGGTGCTGCTCCCCATCCTGGGCGATGCGCGGCCGCTGGTGCTGGCTCGCGGCGAGATCGGGGTGACGTTCGCCGCCGGCGAGCTCCGGGTGCGCTATCACGAGCACTCCTTCCCGCTCGACCCTTCCACCTGGCCGTTTGTTCTCGACGACGCGCTCGGCGAGTGCGCCGCCGTGTTGGGCCCCGATCATCCCGGTACCCGCGAGCTCCGCGACATCATCGCGCTGTTTCGGCGGCTCCCTCGGCGTACCGCCCGGAAGGCCAAGACCGTCGACCGGCGCCGGAAGCAGGCGGCCGAAGGCGTCCGGCGTCTCCGGGAGCTGTGCATCGTGGCGCCGGAGGTGCGGCGCCGGGTCGAGCGAACCGCGGCCCGCTTCGCCGGCGGGCCGGATGGGGTCGAGCGCATGCGCCGCCTGCTCGACTCGCAGGCCTATCGGCTGGGGTTCTGGCAGCGGGCGGTCCGCCAGGTCAATTACCGCCGCTTCTTCGACGTCAACGATCTCGTCTCGCTCCACATGGAAGACCCGGAGGTGTTCAGCCGGAGCCACGCGCTGGTGCTGGATTGGATCCGGGAGGGCCTGGTGGACGGGCTCCGAATCGACCACGTGGACGGACTGCTCGACCCGCTGGGCTACCTGCAGCGCCTGGCGGACAGCGCCTTTCCTGGCCGCGAGACCCGGGCGCCGCCGATCTTCGTGGAGAAGATTCTTTCCCGTGGCGAGCGTCTGCGGGACGAGTGGCCGGTGGCCGGAACGACCGGCTACGACTTTCTGAACGATGTCGAGTCGGTGTTCATCGATCCGGGCGGGGCCGCGCAGCTCGAGCGGGACTACCGGCGGATCGTGCGGCGGCACACCGGCTTCACCATCGCAGCCCTGGACGGCAAGCGGCAGGCGCTTCAGACGGGGTTGTTGGCCGGCGTGCGGCGCCTGGCGGACCGGCTCCTCCGACTCGCGCAGCCGGAGGGCTCGCCGTCTGCACTGCGGCGGCACGATCTGGCGCGCGCGATCGTTGAAACGATCGTGCATCTGCCGGTGTACCGCACCTACATCGACGAGCGGCGAACCGAGCCGGCTCTAATCGACCGGGCGTTGCTCGAGGATGCCCTGGCGGCGGCGCGGCCGAGCGGCCGTGGCTCGCCGGCCGCGTTCGATGCGCTCGGCATGGCACTGCTGGGGAGTGATCCGGCGCCTGCCTCGGCCGACCGGGAGCGCATGCGGCGGCGTTTCGTCCAGCGGTTCCAGCAGGTGAGTGGCCCGGCGACGGCGAAGGGCGTGGAGGACACGGCCTGTTACGTCCATATCCCGCTGCTCTCCCGCAACGAGGTCGGCTCGGCGCCCGACGCGCCATTGGCTGAAGCGGTGGCGGGCCTGCACGACGCGAACGCGCATCGAGCCGGCTGCTGGCCGCACACGCTGCTCGCCCTGACGACCCACGATACCAAGCGCTCGGCCGACCTGCGGGCCCGCCTGGATGTGCTCTCCGAGGTGGCGGAGGACTGGGAAGAGCGGGTGTACCGCTGGCGCCGGTGGAACCGCTCGCACCGGGCCATGGCACGCGGCCAGCGGCTCCCGGACGCGAATACGGAGTATCTGGTCTACCAGACGCTGGTCGGGGCGTGGCCGCTGGAATTGCTCGGCCACGAACCCACGGCGCTGCCGGGCGAGCTGCTCGCGGCGTTCCGGGACCGGGTTGCGGCCTACGCCCTCAAGGCGGCGCGCGAAGCGAAGGCGGAGACCAGCTGGGTCGAGCCCGATCCGGAGTTCGAGACCGCGCTCGAGCGGTTCGTGCGGTCCATTCTGGATCCCGGTATGGCTCCCCAATTTCTGGCGGACCTCGGCGCCTTCGTTGGCCGTATCGCCCGGCCCGGCTTGTGGAATGCGCTGGGCAAGTTGTTGGTCCAGCTCACGGCTCCGGGCATTCCTGACGTCTATCAGGGGGATGAGCTGTGGAGTTTTCTCCTGGTGGATCCCGACAACCGCAGGCCGGTGGACTTCGAGCGGCGGTCCGCCCTTCTGGACGAGCTGGTCAGCGACTTCGATGACGACGCGGAGCGTCCGGCGCTGCTTCGGGGGCTGGTGGAACGTCCGGAGGACGGGCGGGTGAAGCTGCACGTGCTGCAGCGCACGCTCGCGGTTCGGCGCCGCCTCCCGCGTCTCTTTCTGGAGGGGAGCTATGAGCCTCTCCCGATCGAAGGCCCGGCGGCCGATCGGGTGCTGGGGTTCATTCGCCGGGGCGACGAGGGCGCCGCAATCGTTGCGGTCTCCCGCCTCGTTGCGGGCCGGCTCATGCCCGGCCAGCTGCCGCCCCCCCGCTGGAGCTGGGCCGGAACCCGGCTGCAGCTCCCCCCGCCGCTCGCCGGCTTCCAGTGGAACAATCCGCTCACTCTGGAGACCCTGAGCGGGGCCGATGGCCTGGACGCAGCCGATGTCTTCGGTACCTTGCCCGTGGCGCTCCTGCTTGCCGCCCCACCGGCCTGATCGGGCCGAGATCCAGCACGCCAGACGGATTCGCGCATGCTGCTCCGACCGCTCCCGCCCGGCACCGCTCCGGTCCTCACCGACGCTGCGGCACTGCCGGCCGCCGATCTGCCCGACAAGGAGGGGTTACGCGACCGGCTCGACCGGGTGGGCACCCGGCTCCTCAAGCTGCAGACGGCGCTCTTCGCCGAAGGGCAGCGTGCCCTGCTGGTCGTGCTCCAGGGGCGCGACACGGCCGGCAAGGATGGTCTGGTGCGCCACGTGTTCGGCCGGCTCAATCCGATGGGACTCGAGCTCACCAGCTTCAAAGCGCCGACCCCGGTGGAGCTGAGTCACGATTATCTATGACGGATCCATCACGCGATGCCGACCAAGAGCAAGATCGGGATCTTCAACCGGTCGCATTACGAGGACGTGCTGGTGGTTCGGGTCCACGGGCTGGTGCCGGAACCGGTCTGGCAGGCGCGTTACGAGCAGATCAACGCGTTCGAGCGGCTGCTGTCCGACAACGGAGTCGTCATTCTGAAGTTCTGCCTGCATATCTCGCGGGCGGAGCAGCGGGAGCGATTGCTGGCCCGGCTGGAGGACCCCGAGAAAAACTGGAAGTTCAATGGCGGAGACCTGCGGGAGCGGGAACGGTGGGACGACTACACTAAGGCCTACGAGGACGCGCTCGCGCTCACCAACACGCTGTGGGCGCCATGGTACGTGGTTCCGGCCGACCGGAAGCCGGTTCGCGATCTGCTGGTCGCGGAGACCCTGCTGGAGAAGCTGACCGAGATGAAACCGGTCTATCCGCCGGTGCCCGCAGAGGTGGCCGCGTTCAAGCGGCTCCTGGGAGCGTGAGCGTCAGGTTTGTCCGCCGGGGCCGACCAGGATCATGGCGATGTCGTCCCCCAGGACCATATACGGTATCCTGCCGCCCATAGCTCGGACAATCGTGGCGCGCAGCTTGGGATCGGTTATGGTGACCTTGACTGCGATCTGGTAACCGGCGCTGGGCCCGCCGCCCGGTGGAACGAAGTTCTCGAACTCGAGTGTGTAGGCCGGCTTCTGGAAGCTGAACCCGACGCCCAGATACGGAACCAGCTCCGGCGGTACCACGCCGGAGCCGCCGGCCTGAGGCCACTCACCGGTCTCATAGAAGCGGCTGTACGCAGCCATCTTCACGTTGTCCATCGCCGATGTCGCCTGGACCGCGATGGCGCGGTCCTTCAGGTCGTGGTACCGCATCACCATCATGCTCGCGAGGATTCCGATCACGATCATCACGGCGAGGAGCTCGACGACGGTGAACCCGCTGCGGTGGTGGCGCTTCATCGCCGTGCCCTCTGCGCGAGAACCTGGAAGCTGTTGCCCACGAACCCAGGGAGCGAGTCGGTTGAGCTCAGCGTCAAGTGCACCGGCCCGTTGGCACCGCGCAGGACGTACCCGTTGCTCGGCCGCTGCTCGTAGACGATACCGCTGGGGCGGGATCCGGCCTCCGAGAGCGCGCGCGGCAGCCTACCCCGTGCCGCGCGGAACCGCTCGATCCGCTGTGCAGTGGTCGCCAGACCGATCCGGAGGCTCGCTTCCTGGATCTCTGGTGATTCGACTGGCGGAGCCTCGCTGAAGAGCCAGGTGGGCCGTTCGACTCCGACGTACAGGCCCACCGCGAGCAGAATCGTGACCCCCACTGCGATAATCGGCGAGAACCGGCTCTGCTCCCGCTTGCGTCGCGCCTCCTCCGCCTGCTGCTCCTCGGCCTGCTTCCGCATCACCTCGACGGCGGCGTCGAACAACGCCTGCTTGCTCGGCTGCACCCCGACCGGAGCGCTTCCCGGTATGGGGGCCGTTCCGGAGCTGGAGGTGGAGCGCGGGGCGGTCCGTTCAATCATCGTGTCGTCCTGCGTCCGGGCTCAGTGGGGAAACCATCTCGCCGGCCAGCGCGCGCGCGACCTGCTCGGGGAACTGGCGGATGTCGATCGGCTTTGTGATGTAGCCGTCGAAGCCGGCTCGCATTGCCCGCTCGCGGTCGCCGCTCATCGCATGCGCCGTGAGCGCAATGACCCGAAGCCCCCGATGGAGCGACTCGCGAATCTCCGCCAGCAGCGCAAAACCGTCCTTGCCGGGTAACTGGATATCCATCAATACCAGTTCTGGCCTGGCAGTTTCGATGCTCGCGAGCAGCCCCTCACCGCTCCACAGCTCGGTCACCTCGTGCCCCTTGAGCCGGAGCAGGGTGCGAAAGAGCTTCATATTGTCGGGACTGTCTTCGACCACGAGAATCCGGGACACCGGTGGGGCTCCGGGAGCAAGAATTGAACCAGGATGGGCGCAAGACTCAGGCCAAGCGCGCGCCCCTGCGCACGCGCGCAAGTCTCAGCTATGGGCCCGCTTGAGCACGGCTTTTACGTGGGCCACCAACGAGCGGGTTTGGACCGGCTTCGTCAGGTAGTCCTGGGCGCCCAGGTCCAGCGCCTTCTCCTCGGTGTCTCCGGTGTGGCAGGTGAGCATGATGACCGGAAGCGCCGCGGTTCGCATTTGCGCCCGAAGCTCTTCCAGGACTCCCAGGCCATCCAGCCGAGGCATTTCGAAGTCCAGCACCACCAGATCGATGCCACCCTGCTGGACCCGGTCGAGTGCGTCGAGGCCATCAGCCGCCTCGTCCACCTCGAACCCCTCGCGCACCAGCACCGATCGAACCAGGCGACGCATCTGGGGGTCGTCGTCTGCGATGAGGATCCTGGGATTCCCGCCCGAGGCCTGGGCCGCCGCCGCAGCGCGCTCGGCGGACGTCGTCCCGTCGTCGTGGACCCGCTCGCCCAGCACCCGGGTCAACTCGTCCACCGAGGTAACGCCGCTCCACACCCGCTCGATCCCGCTCTCCCACAGGGTCCGGACGCCCGGCCATCGTGCGGGCGGAGGGGATCGGTGACGTCGAGCTTGGCCCAGACCTTTACCCGGCGAACCAACGCGCCCCCGGCAACCTCGGGGAGCCGCATCACTTCGCGGAGCACGCCGTCGTTCCGGTAGCGGACCACCACCGCCCCATCGACCGGCTCGGCGTGAATGTCGCTCGCGCCTTCGCGAACGCCGTCGCTGATCATCGC
>WNGB01019457.1_pt1 | contig 10315 bp, 10 predicted proteins | sample 5400681 | NCBI WGS metagenome assembly WNGB01 (sample SAMN13153367, study PRJNA577476) | soil metagenome | isolation source: 115 cm soil or saprolite under grassland replicate 2 | place: USA:California | collected 2016-06-15
GCTCCTTCATCGCATCAAGAACGAACCAGGCCAGTGATCTTGAGCATGCGTACAGGATCACCGACGCGACAGAATGTTCGATCGGGCGTGGTCAGCCGGGAGTTTGACCGCGCCCCCTGCGGCGATAACGGCACCCTGGCGGGATGCAGGCTGGCCGCACGAAGGTGCCCTGGCGCGCTTCCCTCTATCGCGTTACGGTCCCCAGATCGTGTTGATCGGCGTCACCGCCGCGGCGTTGCCGAGGAAGGTGGTGATGCCGAACCCGTCCTCGACCGTCCGCAGCAGGCTGTAGTGGTCGGCGGTCTGTGCGTAGGTTCCCGGCACAGCCAGCGGGCTGACCACCGCGAACGCCGTACGCCCGCCGCTTCCGAACTTGTCGGCGTTGTTGATGCTGGTGAGGGTACCCTCGTCAAAGGTGATGATGAGCACGCCGTCGGCGCCGAACGCCGGGGAGGCCTCGATCAGCGGCACCTCGCGCTGGAGGAACCGGTCGAACTGCATGACGCGGTTGCCGGGGGGCTGGTTGCAGCTGTCGTGGGCGTCCTCGCACAGGTTCGGGACGATCATGTTGTACCGAGCGACCGTCCCGGCTTCGGTGGCCGCGTTGAAGATGCTCATGTCGTTCGGCCCGGTCGTGCCGGCGGGTGTGTCGTTGGCCAGGCACTCCGCGGACTGGCTGGTCGCCGACCAGACCCCGCCGGCGCCCTCGATGCTGTCGAAGAAGATCGCCGGGTTGTGCTTGGGCGCATAGGGGTTGAGGGTGGCGTCCGAGCCGGCGCTGGACAAGAAACAGCCGCCCGGCATCGACTCCGCCCACACCTTCCACGACAGGCCCGCCGCATCAAACTGGCCGAACAGGTTCGCCACGTCCTGGTGGCACGCGGCGGGCGTGCCGTCGTGCTGCTGGCACGCCGTGAACTGCCCGGAGGTCATGGCGACGTAGTTGGCCTCGGAGAAGTGAGTGACCCCGGAGTAGTTGGTGAGCCAGGCCGCTCCCGGCTTGACGGTACCGACGAAGAAGGGCATGTCGGTCTTGTTGACCTGGTTGAGGCCGGTGTTCTCCCCGATGATCAGGAACACGTGCCCGAACGCGGGCACACCCTCCGCCGTGGCCGGACTCCCGCCCGCGGCAGAAGCCGCAGCGACAGCGGGCAAAAACATCATCCCGCCGACAGTGACAGCGACCCCCAGGATCTTCAGCGTGCGCACCGCGTGCATAGCTTGCCTCCCCACAGGAGCGCAACCCCACCACCGTAGGCCCCCCGCCACGAAACGGGCAAGAGATGCCTGATCGGCCACCCCGCAGCGGGCGGGGCGCCCGCGCCACGCGCGGGTGGCCATGTCTTCCAGGCCGCGCCCGGCCCGGCAGGCACCAAGGTGAGCGCCAGCCCGGGCACCGACACCGCGGCGGTGAGCAGCGGCATTGCCGCAAGCCCAGCCAGGTCCGCAGCACCAGGAACAGGAAGACCCCGATGAAGGCGCCGAGCTTACCGATACCGGCCCAGATCCCCTGCCCGTCGCGCACATCGTCACCAGGTACAGCTCGCGGGATGACGAAGACGGAGCGGATTCCAGCCCGTCCTGACAATGACACCGCCTGACGGGCCGGGCGGACACCCAAGAAGCAGACCAGCGATCCCTGTGCACACGGCAGTGGGCGCGCAGAATGCCCAAATCTGGACGGTCTGCCAGATGCCCGGTATCGGACCATCAGCCACGCATATCGGCGGCACTGCGCGCATTACCTCCTGGCCCTCCGGCTACTCTCTGTAACTATGGTCAGCGCCGCATCAGCCTGTCCGAAGAGAGCTCCCAGACGACGCATGGGTGTCCGCGGTCCCGGCGCAGGCGCCAGGCGATCGCCGCCTGTTCGACCCGGAAACAGTGGGGTACATGCTGCGGCCAAATCTCGCCGACCATCCGGTCTCCGACTTCCAGCATTGGCCACCGTGGCGGCCACTGGTGGTGGCTACCGCCACGGAATTGGCCCGCTTCACCGGGCAGTATCTCATTGCCCCGCAGACGATTCTTGCCCGTGCTTACCTGGAACAGATATTCGCTGGCCTGCGCGACGCCGGACAGGCCGTGTTTCATGTCGTGCTCGATGCCAATGAAGACACACTGCGCCAGCGCATCCGCGGATCCGACGAAGCACAAGCCTGGCGCCTGGCTCACCTAGCGGAGTACCGGTCGTCGCGCTCCTGGATGGTCCCAGCGGCCGACCTAGTCGTGGACACGGGAAGCCAGCCCCCCTCCGCGGCCGCGCACCAGATTGCCGACGCGTTGCCCGGACTGTGAGGAACCGCAAGGTCATCTGACCGCGCGGCCTGCGGCAGATCCGGACAGTTCTGCCATGCTGCGAACAGGCTCCGCTGTCGCGCCTATGCAAACCACTGCACCGGGAGCATGCTGAGGGCATGACCGACCGCGACGACTTCCTAGCCTGGGTCAAGACCGCGCTGTACGAAGCGGAGCTCGCTCTACACAACGGCGACGCGGCGAGTTTGACCGGGGCCTGACCGCCATCTTGCAGGCCGAGGGCATCAGCCGTTCCCACCTGGTCGGCCAGTCCTACAGCAGGATGCTGGCTCAGGCGTATCTGGCGCGCCACCCGCAGGCCGTCGACCGGCTGGTCCTCTCCAGCACTGGCCCTGCCGACTTCGGCCTGTCGTGGCTGCCAGCTGCGTATCTCATCGCCGTGCTGCTGCGGATGCTGCCTGAACCCGGTTCTGCGCAACTGGCGAGCGGGAAACCGAGATCGTTCTCGACGAGGACGGTTACGCGGAGATCCGCTACTGGATCGACGCTGACGCCGAACCGGACGAGATCACCGCCCTGGCGCTGCGCGTGTTCGCCGCCATGACCGGCACCACGCTGCAAGCTCAGTCCGCTCCGCCCGCACCGGAGCCAGAGGTGCCACAGGCCCCAGGGTCCGGCGTAAGCGGCTGAGGATCGGATGGCGGGGTAGCCTCCAAGGTCGTGAGCGGGAGGTTCCGCACGCCCGCAGGCGAAGAACCGGATACCCCGCCTCGGCTGCGACGGCGTGGGAAGCGGAAGCGGTGGGTACCCGCCTGGCCGGCTGCCACGTCCAATGGCAGCGGGCGCAGGACCCATGAGTATGACGGGGCGCCGCTCGATGTCTGCCCCGCATGCGCCAGCAGCGGAATCGTGACGCAGCCCGCACCCGAACTGGCCGCCATCGACTGGACGACCTGACCGCACCATTGCCGCGACCGTCGCCCGCGGCCCGGTTCCGGCCGCCGTCAGGTGACATGACGCTGTGAGCGGTTGAGCGGCTGGGCGAGCGCGTGTGACCCCGCGAAGACCGCCAGTGCCAGAGCGGTCCCGGGCACGATGTCGCTGGCTGAGAGTTTCTCCCAGATGTCGGCAGCCTTCAGTTGCCGTCTCGCCCACGCCGCGAACGGTGCCGCGACCAGCGGTGCGGTGACTACGCCGGGGGTGTAGCCACGCGCCGCCACGGCGCTGGCGACGTGGCTGATGGTGTGCAACCCGAATCCGGCGAGCACCAGCTGGAAGTATCTCGACCGGCCGCCACTGGCCTGCCCCGCCGCGGAGGCTGTCGCCATGAGCACCCCGACGATCGCGACAGCGAGCGCGAAGTCCTGCGTGCTCTCCGATTCGAGCTGCCGCCACACCAGGCCGGGAGCACGCGGGAAACGCGCACCCAGGCGCGGGACGGCGCTGCGTTTCCAGGGCCCGAAGGCGAGTACTTCCTCGAGGTCATGGACCGCCCAGGCGAGCAGAAGCCCATAGGGGATCGCCGGGCTGACCGGAGAATCCCGCCGTTCGCGCATGCGATCACTATCTGCTGGCATCCGGTGTCCCCCTCGGCTCTGATGCCCGCCGCTCTGATCAAGATACCCGCTAGGGTATATATGGTTCAGTGCTGTTAGTCCCCGCTGCGGGTGACGGAAGGCGGCAGCGGGCTAGTGCTGGGGAGGCGGGGCGCCATCTGATGGGTGCTGACCCGTTTCCTTTGCCTGTCGATCCGGTTGCTGTTCAGATCGGCCGGTTTGCGGCGGGCTATGGGGTGGCTGCTGGCTCGGTTGACGAAACGTGGGAGGCGCTGAAGCAGGCGGGTGTGGCGCAGCCTGGCCTGGCTTTTGCCTCCTGGGTGGAGACAGTGGCCCTGGCGGGGCTGCTGACGCCGCTCGTCGCGAATTGCCCCGACGTTGACACGGCGCTGGCTGAGCTGGAGCGCTTCCATCCGCTGCTGGAGCGGGACCGGATCGTGCTGGCCCGCTGGCCGCAGTCGGCTTCGGTCACCTTGCGTTCACCCGACGGCGGGCCCGCCCACCCGGAAACAGCGGATGCATTCTTCGCGGTGCTGTGCCGGATGCTGCGCCGCCTGGCCGGGGAACGCGCCCTCCCCAGCCAGGTCATGCTGCGGCGGGCGGCGCCGGCCCGGCGTGATGGCTACGACGACGCCTTCGGGTTGCCTGTCGTGTTCAATCAGCCAGCCAACTCGTCCCGGTTCGGCGCGGACGCGCTGCGGGCTCCCATCGACCATGCCGACCCCGCCGTGCGGCGGGCGCTGGTGCCGCACGCCGAACACCGTATCTCCCAGCGGCGGGCGCCGTGGTCGGCGGCGGTCAGCGAACTGGCCGCCACGGGCATGTTCTGGCTCGCCCAGGTGGCGGGGATGCTGGCGGTCAGCCCCCGGACGCTGCAGCTGCGGCTGGAGGGCGAAGGCACCTCGTTCGCAGCCGTGATCGCTGCCGCCCGCAAGGAGCGTGCCCTGGCCCTGCTCGCCGAGCCCGGTCTGCCGATCTCGGTGATCGCGGTCAGGACCGGGTTCGCGACGCCCTCCGCGTTCACGCGGGCGTTCCGGCGCTGGACCGGGCAGCCCCCGTCGCTTTACCGGAGAACGGCCTTGTCCGGCTCAGGCCAGCAGGAGCCGGCGCCGTAGCCCGGAGCCGGGACGGGGAGGTCCCCGGCCGGGACCTCCCCAGGCACGGAGGACCCGTGCCCTAAGCCGCGGTGCGCCGGAACGGGTAGGCCAGCGCCAGGTGGAACCGGCGCGGGTCGGGGTATGAGGCGGGGTCTGCCAGCCCGAGCTGGTCGGGGATCCGGCGCGGCTGGTAGATGAAGGTTCCGAAGAGCATGTCCCATAGCGGGACGACGGAGCCGTAGTTGCCTTGTTCGGTGGCAGCGTGGTGGTAGCGGTGGGTTTCGGTGCCGATGACGAGGTAGTTCAGCCAGCCGGTCCGCAGGTCGCTGTTGACGTGACTGACGGTCTGCTGCAGGCCGAGCACCGCGATCGCGATGAAGGCGGCATCGGATGCGATGCCGGTGAACCTGAAGACGATCAGTGAGATCGCGAACCGGGAGACCAGCAGGTCGATCGGGTTGAAGACCTGATGCATCAGCACGTACAGCTGGGACGGCGAGTGATGGAGCCCATGAACCCGCCACAGCCGGGAGGACGTGTGGGCGGCGCGGTGGTAGGCGTACCAGAGCAGGTCCAGCGCGAGGAGGGCGAAGGCGGCCTGCGCAACGAGAGGAATCCCGCCCAGCGGGCCGAACCCGGTTCTTGGCATGACCGCTGCGGCGGCCAGGGCGACCCCCATCGTGCTGACCTGCTCGACGACGACTGCGAGCCCGATGAAGGGCAGGTCTCGCTGGATCAGGCTCTGCCGGGTCATGGACCAGCGGTCCAGCAGTGGGTTCAGCCGTTCCACAGCGAAGACGATGGCGATCGTCACCAGGGTGAGTACGCCGATCACCGTGTTCCGGTCGAGGTTGAGGCGCAGCGTGGCCCAGAGGGTCACCCCGGTGATCAGCGCGAGTGTGGGATACGTGCCGTAGGTGAGCAGCGGCTTGGCTGGCTTGTCCAGGGTCATGCCGCCAGGATCGGCAGCAGCGGAGGCTTGTCGCCGTCCCGCGGATGCAGGCTTCTTGCCCCTTCACGCAGGTTCTGCCGCCGTGCAGCTTGGCCAGTACACGGCTGGGCACCCCAGTTTGACAACCGGCGGCGTCCGCCATAGTTTGAACTTAAGTTCAAACTATGGATTGCCAGGTGTGTATGTCTCCGCGAGGGAAGGCGATTCCGCAGCTGCGCGAGCGGCTCATCCAGGCCGGTGAGCGGGTGCTCGTGGCGGGCGGGCCCGGGGCGGTGACCGCCCGGGCGGTGGCGGGCGAGGCTGGCGTTGCGACCGGTCTCCTCTACCACCACTTCGCAGATTTCGACGGCTTCCTCGCTGCGCTGGTCCTTGACCGCTTCCGTACGCAGGCCGGGCGGATGGCCGGTTTTTCCCAGCGCGCAGGTTCGCGCACGGTTGAGGAGAACCTGACCGACGCAGCGATGGGCCTCCTTGAGTCGACCACGCTCGCCGTCGCCGACCTCGTCCGTGCTCGCGTCGGCCTGTCAGTGAAGGTCATGGGCGAGCTGGACGCGGGCGCGGCTGGGATGCCGGATGTGCAGCGCGCGATCGTCGCCTATCTCGAGGAGGAACGCCGGCTGGGGAGAATCGCGGCCGGAGCCGACACGGAGACTGGCGCGCTGATGCTCGTGGGAGCAGTGCACCACCTGCTCCTCCTGCACGGGTCGGGCCTTCCGCAGCCGGCCCGTGCAGCGCGCCGCATTGCCGCGGCGGTACTCACCGGGCTGACGGAGCGTGCCTCATGAAACGTGTATCAGTACCCAGGAATGTCATCCTCGCGATCGTCGGCTTCGCGCAGCTCATGGACATCCTCGACATGGCGATCGTCAATGTGGCGCTGCCGTCGATCTTCCGGGAGCTGCGCTTCGGCAGCCTGACCAGCCTGCAGTGGGTGACCTCTGCATACGTCCTGGCCTACGGCGGGTTTCTGATCCTGGGCGGCCGTGCGGCGGACCTGTTCGGGCGCAAGCGTATGTTCGTCGCGGGCACAGTCGTCTTTGCCCTGGCGTCGCTGGCGACCGGGGCGGCCCAGGACAGCCTGATGATCGAGATCTCGCGTGGGCTGCAGGGCTTGAGTGCGGCTTTCATGTCGCCGGCGGCGCTGTCGATCGTGCTGGCCACGTTCACGGAGAAGGGCGAGCGCAATCGTGCCCTGGGTATCTGGGGGGCGATCGGCGCCTCCGGCGCCGTCGTGGGCGCGGTGCTCGGCGGCGTCATCACGACGTACCTGGGCTGGCGCTGGAACTTCTTCATCAACATTTTCGCGGGTGCCGCAGTGGTGGCGGCGGCGCTGCGCTTCGTGCCGCCCGACCCTGTCCGGACTGTGCGCAGGCGCATCGATGTGCTGGGCGCCTCGCTGGTGACCGGTGGCCTCCTGCTGGTCGTCTACGCGCTCACCCAGGCGCCCGCCCACGGGTGGGGCTCGCCGCAGTCAATCACCGGGCTGGCCGCAGGGGCAGCGCTGCTTGGCGGGTTCGCGCTGCACGAAGCCCGCACCGCCGACCGGCTCGTTCCGTTCCGCATCTTCCGCGTCCGCAACCTCGCGGCGGGCGACATCGCCTACCTGGGCAACGTTGCCGCTTTCGCGGCCGTGTTCTTCTTCCCCACCTTGTACCTGCAGAACATGCTGGGCTTCTCGCCGTTGCAGACCGGGTTTGCATTCCTGCCAATGGCGGTCGCGGTAGGCGTCGCCGCGACGCTGGGCTCACGCCTGGCGACCAGGGTCGGCTACAAGTGGCCGATGGTGGGAGGGTCGCTGGTCGCAGCCGCGGGCCTGGCACTGCTGGCCGGGATGGGCGCGGGCGGGACCTACCTCGGTGACGTGCTTCCCGGCTTCCTGGTGACCGGGGTCGGCGTCGGCATGACCTTGGTCGCGGCCACGATCGCCGCGACCGGTGCCGCGCCCCCCGAGGAAGAGGGCCTCGCCTCCGCGCTGCTGGCGGCGGCGCAGCAACTCGGGTTCGCGCTCGGGTACGCCATCCTCGCCGGCGTGGCCAGCTCCGCCACCGCGAGCTATCTCACAAGCCACCCCCATGGTCCGGGCGCACTCGCCCAGGTGCACGGCTACCGCTCGGCGTTCCTCGTGGCCGCCGCGGTCGCGGTCGCCTGCTCGCTGTTCGCTGTCATCGCCGTCCGCTGGCGTCGTGGCGAGCAGGCGCGGCAGAGCGGCCAGCCCCGCAGCGCGGGTGTGATGCGCCGGCCGGTGATGGACACGCTGGAGGTCCGCTGGCCTGGGGTTGCCGCCCACGCGGCCGGTCTTTTGCTGCGGCTGCCCGGGCCGATCCGGCGCCGGGGGCTGGCCAGCGCCTTCAGCCGCGCTGAGGCCGCGTTCAACCGGGGCGACTTCCCAGCGGTTCTGGCCCTCTTCGCCGACGACGTCGACTACGTGCCTCCCCCGCCGCTTTCCCGCACACCCATCCGCGGCCGCGCCGCTGTGCTGCGTTTCTGGCAGACCATACCCGGCCGCTACCAGCGCAGCACGATCACCAACCTCTCCATCGAGGAGACAAGCCCGCGCCGCTTCGTCCGCACCGCCCGGCTGTCGCACACCGGGCCGGACAGCACTCTCCAGTACGTCATCACGCAGACCACACAGGTCCGGCGCGGGCGCGTAGTGCGGCAAGTCAACGAGACGCTGGAAGGAGCCTGAGATCTCAAAGGAAGGGCTGAACTGCTGATGCCTGATGCTGCCTATGTCGATCGCGACAAGACCATCGCGACGGTCTTCCTGAACCGCCCCGAGCGGCTGAATGCGCTCGATCTCACCATGGCCACACTGCTGGTTCGCCACTTCCAGGAACTTGTCCGCGACGACACCATTTCCGCGATCGTCGTCACCGGAAGCGGAAGGGTTTCTGCGCCGACGGGGATCTGGGGTGGGCCGCCGCCTACCCAGGCGGGTCGGCGAGCGGGCTGCACGTCCTGGCCGGTCATCTCCATCAGGTGGTGCTTGAGATCCACCGAACCGGCGAACCCGTGATCACAGCCGTCAACGGCGTCGCCGCAGGCGCGGGTTTCTCGCTAGCGCTGGCCTGCGACTTCCGCATCCTGGATGAGACAGCCACGCTTCGCCAGGCCTACACCACCGCCGGGCTCAGCATCGACGGCGGCGGGACCTCCAAGCTCCCGCGGCTGGTCGGGCTGGCACGGGCGCTGGAGATCGCCACGTTCGACGAGCCGATCGACGCCAAGCACGCGGCGTCGGCGGGACTGGCCACCAGCATCGCAAGGGCTGGCGGCGCCCTGGCCGACGCCCGCGCCCTCGCTGGTCAGCTCCAGGCACGCTCCCAGGCCTCGTTCGCCTCCTCTAAGCGCCTTCTGCGCCGCTCAACCGAAACCCCGCTGGAGGTACAGCTCGAACACGAGCGAGCGGGCATCGTGGCCTGCGCCCAAACCGCCGAGGGCGCCGAAGGCATCAGCGCCTTCACCGGCAAGCGCACACCCGACTTCCCAGCAGCCCGGGAAACGGCCCGGGCCCCGGAGTGCCCAGCCCGGTAGCCTTCTCGCAGCTTGACCGCCCCGATCTTCGCGACGGCATGATTCGCCGCGGACCGGTAGTTGGCGACTGTGCTGGCGCTCCGCCCGGCCAGTCCCTGGGAGAGCCAATCCTCAATGCACCGCGAAATGCCGCCAAATCCTGCGGTCAAAGTGCGGTCAAACGATCAAGAGGCCATCTCACCGACCCGGTGAAACGGCCCCTGACCTGCTTCGCAATGGTCGGGACGGCCGGATTTGAACCGGCGACCCCTTGACCCCCAGGCATGCATCCGCATCTCCGCCGCCAGCACACCACTATGTTTCTGCAGGTAAAGCCGCGCACAAGTGAGCGGGACGAAGCCGCCGAGCACGGTTACGAGCGCTGGTGGTTCCCACCTTGTTCCCAGCCGCGCCGAAATGTTCATGCCGGCGACGGCATCGCGTCTGTCACGGTCTGCCCGGGGACAACTGGCGCCTGGCCGGGATTGTTACGCGGGGTGAACATTGACCAGGTCGCAGCCGGAAGCTTCGCGTCCATAACGCCGACTATTTGCGGTAGCTGGCAGGGCCAGCATGCCCGCCGATCGGATGCAGATTATCCAGTTCGGTAAGAAACCGGCGCGATCGTGCTGGCTCACGGCTTGTGGATGACCCTACTGGCCTGCGGCCAGGGCGCCGGCCAGGGCGGGCGGTTTCAGCTGTGCGCGGGCACCGGTGCCAGGGCGCGGTGGAGCTGGGCCCGGGAGCGGATGCCGAGCTTGCGGAATACCTTGTTCAGGTGGTAGTCGACGGTGCCCTTGCTGACGTACAGGCGGGCGGCGATCTCGGGGTTAGACAGTCCCTCGCCGGCCAGGCTGGCGATGCGGGCTTCCTGCGGGGTGAGTTCATCCAGGGTGGCGTTGCGGCGGCTGTGTGCGGTGGCGCCGGTCGCGGTC
>WNGB01027275.1_pt1 | contig 10315 bp, 5 predicted proteins | sample 5400681 | NCBI WGS metagenome assembly WNGB01 (sample SAMN13153367, study PRJNA577476) | soil metagenome | isolation source: 115 cm soil or saprolite under grassland replicate 2 | place: USA:California | collected 2016-06-15
CCTTGGCTGACCACTCAATACCGGTAACCGGTAATCTCTCGGCCGCCGCATTAAGCCGCGCATGGTGATACGGCCCAATATGATGAAAAATAACCGCGACAGAAGGCTTGCGCTCCATTCCTTGCCGAAAGATTAACTGCCAGGATTCCGCAGAACCACTTGTTTTAGTGATTCTGCAATCGGTGCGCCGAAACAGTCACTGATCCGCCGCCGGCAGTCAGCGTAGCAAACCGCTAATCCGTGGACAGGTTTTCGCCAGCATTCGACGCACTGGATTTAAGCTTCTCATTGGCGCTGATCTTAGCTGGGGGCGGTTCGATTGGCTGTTGGCCTTTCGCCTTCAGCGATTCGTTTAGAGAGGGCAGATCCTGGGCGAGCAGTTGGTCGAATTCTTTCGTCACGTCTTCGAGTTCATGCTTAAGCGAATCGATGTAGGCGATCTGGTACGCGCCCGGTTTTCCTTCATAGCTGAGAATCGCTCCGTAAAGCTGGTCGGTGTGTTCACGCAACCGTTCCTCGCCGGTAATTGCGCCTCCCTCGGTCGTAGCAACGATTTTCTTTCGCACTCCGTCCACCTTTCCGTCGAAGTCGGAGACGTTTTTGCGAAGCGGATCGCCTTCGGGCAATGCTGCGCCATTTTGCGCCAACGTTTTTCGCAACCCGACAATCCGATCCATCAGCGCGCTTTCTTCGTCGAACAAGGAATGAACTCGCATCGCAGCGTCGAACTGCGCTTTGCGGTCCGCTTCGGTAAACTTTGCACGCCGATCCAGACCGACTGTCAATTTCGTTTCTGAAACTTTACCTGCCTTGGTGAGGCGCACCGTGTACACACCGGGCACGAGCCGCGGACCGCGAATCCCACCGACTGCGATCTGCGCGGCAGGCGGCACACGCGGCGGCTTTGCACGCATTGTCCAGGTCACTCGATTCAGACCCGGGCGTTTGCTGGCCGGCAATTCATCGATGACGCGGCCGGAAGCGTCCACGACTTCAAGTTTCATTTTTCCAAAGAGATGCCGCTCGCGCTGGTAGTAATTGATTACGGCAGCGTCAGGGGGATTATATCGTTGTCACGCGCGTGGACAGCGAGATCGCGGACGGCAACAGCGGGAAAATGGTTGCCTTTGAATTGCGCCCAATTTTTTCCTCCATCGATCGAGACCCAAAGGCCAAATTCGGTGCCGAGAAAGAGGAGATCGGATTTGACCGAATCTTCCTTGATAATGTGAGCGTATCCACGGACACCTTTCGAGTCCTGCGCGGTCACGATCGGCGTCCAGGTTTTGCCGTAATCCGTCGTTTTGAAAACATACGGCGCCATGTCGCCAAAGGTATGTCGATCAAATGCGGCATAAGCGGTGCCCGCGCTGAAGTTACTAGCGTGGACCCAGCTGACCCAGGAATTCTTTGGCAAACCGGGAATGTTACCAACAACGTTTGTCCAAGTCTTACCACCGTCACGCGTGAGCTGGAGGTTGCCGTCGTCCGTGCCGACCCAGATCAGTCCTTTCTGTTTGGGCGATTCGCTGATCGAATAAATCGTGGTGTGCATTTCTGCCGACGAATTGTCCACCGTGACGCCGCCGGATTGTTCCTGCTTCTGTTTTTGCGGATCGTTGGTGGTCAGGTCTGGCGAAATGCGTTCCCAATTCTGGCCATGATCGCGCGAGCGAAAAAGAAATTGCGCGCCGACATAAATCGTCCCCTTGTCATTCGGCGAGAGCGCGATTGGCGTATTCCAGTTGAACCGGAGCTTTTCCTTATAGTTCGGTCGGGGCTTGATGTTGCGAGCTTCATGCGTGTAGCGATTTACCCGGCCAATTTCGCCGCCTTGATACTCGGCATAGATGTAATCGGGATCAGCCGGATCGGGAAACATCCAAAAGCCATCGCCATTGTACATATTTTCCCAGCGCGCATTAGTGATGCCACCAGGGTACTGCGAGTCGCCTACCCAGGAACTGTTATCCTGTAAACCACCGTAGACGCGGTAAGGATCGCTGTCATCGACGCTGACGTGGTAAAACTGGGACACCGGCAGGTTTTCGCCTTTCCACCATTTGCTGCCGCCGTTGTAGGAGTACCACATTCCGCCATCGTCGCCGACGAACACCACCTGCGTGTTGGTTGGATCGATCCACACATCGTGCGCGTCACCGTGAGCTCCCACAAAACCGCCAACCACCGCAAAACTTTTCCCTCCGTCTTCGCTGACGATCAATGATCCATCAGGCTTGAAGACGCGGTCCGGATTTTTTGGATCAACAACCAGGTTCGCAAAGTAGAACGGGCGCCATACCATCCATTGGCTCTTGTCACGCTTGTCCCACGTCGTGCCGCCGTCGTCAGAAACGAACAACGCGCTCTCGGGCGATTCGACAAAAGCATACACGCGTTTGGCATTCGAAGGCGCTATGGCCACCGCGATGCGGCCATATGGTTTTTTGGGGAAACCTTTTTTGGTCTCAGTCGTGATCTCTGTCCATGTGTTGCCGCCGTCCGTGGACCGGAACAATCCGCTGGCGGAAGGCGCGGTAGGACCTTCGCCGCCCGAGCGGTACTCCCAGCCTTTGCGCCGGAAATCCCACATTGCGGCAAACATGATGTCGGGATTGCTGGGATCGATTTTTACATCGGTGCAACCTGTAGAAAGATTTGCTCCTTTGAGAACTTGGTTCCACGTCTTGCTGCCATCGGTCGTTTTGTACAGACCTCGATCGGCCGAATCGCTCCACAACGCGCCTGGGACCGCGGCGAAGACCGTGTCGCTACTTCTGGGATCAACGACAACTCGCGCAATGCGCTCCGATTTTTGCAAACCGGCGCGTGTCCACGTTTCACCACCATCGGTCGACTTATAGATTCCGTCGCCGATCGAAACGCTGTTGCGTGTCCACGATTCCCCTGTTCCGACCCAGACGTTTTTCGAATTCTTCGGATCGAGCGCAATGGCGCCGATCGATTGCACAGGCTGTTCGTCAAATATCGGTCGAAATCGCGTCCCGCTATCATCAGATTTCCAAACACCGCCACTGGCCGCCCCGACGAAGAGCGTGATTTTACCGGACGGCTCGCGTGTACCCGCAATCGCCGAGATGCGCCCGCTCATTGTCGCTGAACCAATGTTACGTGCGCCCAGGCCGGAGATACTGGCGGAGTTGTATGGCGCGTCCTGAGCGTGAGAGAGGACAGTGCAAACAAACAAACATGAAAGCGATGCGAAGACACATCGCATTCCCAAAGCACTTCGTGTGAAATTTCTCGAGATGTTTATCCGGTTTTGCGAAAGCTTTCGGAGTGCGCGCGCGTCCTCGCGTCGCTTTCGGCTGCTTAGTATTCTCATCTGCCTAGTGTCCGGTGTGGTCACAGAAAATTATTTCGAAGCCGGAAAATGAAATTTCGCGTCATCTACAGGCACATTGGCTTCGACTTTATCGATAATAATTCTTTGTTTGTCCGGCGCTCCCTTGCGTCCGGAGTCGATTGACGTCGGAACGAATACGCCGCCCGCTTTTTCGTAGTCCCCCAGATCTGTCTCGGAAATGATCGGGATCCAGATAAACAAAACTCACGTCCCCATTCTTCCGTACCACTTTTAGTTTATGTGCGAGTGTTCCCTCTACGTCCTCTGTCCCAAGGTACTCAACGGCGCTTCCCTTCGCCTTCCAATCAACCAACGCTCCATCGATCTCCGTGTCCTCAACCAGCGCCTTCACATCGTCTGCGGACATGCGTTCGGGATCTTTGCGTCCAAAAAACGGGGACACCTTCCATCCTTCTTTGCCGTCATAAGTCTGGATTTGTGTCATTCCCTGAAGAGAAGCCTCCGTGCGCACTTCATCGGGCCGCTTCTTAATTTGCAGATAGGCCAGTTCGATCTGTCCCCCTTGCTGCACCAACAGTTTGCCCGTCAACCGAAGCGATTGCAGATCGTGCAGCGCAGTCGCTCCGCCCTTGGCTTCGATGTTCTTTGAAATCAGTTCATCCGCACTCGGCTGAGTTTTGTCTTGCGCAAAAATTGTCGGCGCAATGAGCGCGGCAAGAATGAGAGAAATTACGGAACGGAAATGCATATGAAATTTAGGACAAGTATCAGACAACGCAGCGCCACCGATATTCAAAGGAATTCGCAAAGCAAGCTTTTCTGCAAGCTTTGCTGCAGGTTTTGTCGCGTGACGAATTCATTCGTAACGGAGCGCTACGATTGGATCAACGTGTGTGGCGCGCCGGGCGGGTAATAAGCATGCGGCCAAGGCGATGGCGCCGAGTAACACGGTTGCGCCACCGAGAAGGACGGGGTTGTGGGCTGAAACCTGATAGAGTTGCGACGCAATCAATCGACTGAGCGCGAAGGCCGAGGCGATCCCGATCGCCAGACCAATGACAACCGGTTTCATTCCCTGATTGATAACCAGCCGAAGCACGTCGCGCGTTTGCGCGCCGAGCGCCATCCGCACGCCGATTTCGCCGGTGCGCTGTTCCACCGTATAAGCGACTGCGCCGTAAATCCCGATGCTCGCGAGCAACAACGCCACGCCGGCAAAAATTCCGAGCAGCCACGTCATCAAACGCGCCTGTCCGAGTGCCTGCGCAACGACAGCATCCATCGTTTGCGGTATGGCAATCGCCAGGCCCGGGTTCACTTTGTTAATCGCGGACTGCACGGCTTTGGTCGCCGCATCCAATTTCAAGTTCGTCCGCACGGTCACGTTGACGAACGGAAAGTTTTCCTGCGCCAACGGCAGATAAAATTCCATCCCGGGCGCTTCGTTCACCCGGACCGAGCGAACATCGCCTACGATGCCGACGATCTCGTACGGCACGCCGAGACTGCTCACGAGCAAGGTTTTGCCGATCGGGTTTTCATTCGGATAAACTTTTTTGGCGCCGGCCTGACTGATCAGGCAAACTTTTTGCGAGTCGGCGGTGTCGTGCTCATTGAATTCGCGTCCGGCCAGGAGCGGAATTCCCCACGTTCTGAAATAACCGGGGGCGATGTCGTGGCTCGGCGCGTTCGCGCGTTTTTCGATCAGCGGGACTTCACGATCGCCGCGCGCGTAGAGTGTGCGATTGCCGCCATTCAACGGAATATCGCCACTGATGGTCGCGCTTTCGATCCCAGGCACATCGCGCAACGCATCGAGAGTTTGTTCAGCGAAACGCTGCCGCGATGGCGCGTCGGCATATTGTGATACGGGCAACGTGATTGCGCCGGTCCAAAGATTCTGAGAACGAAATCCGACGTTCTGTTGAGTGAGACGAACAAAACTCGTGATCAGCAAAGCCGCGCGTGCTAACAGGGTGAGCGACAACGCGACTTGCGCGCCGACTAGAATTCTGCGGAACCGTTGCTGCCGCATGCTGCCGCTCGTTCCGCGCCCGCCTTCTTTGAGTCCATCCACCACGTCCGCATGCGAACTTTGTAACGCCGGATAAACTCCCATGAGCAGACCCGTCAAAAGTGACAACACAATTGTAAAAAGGAGCACTGGAAGCGAAACACTCGTCGCCGTGTTTGCTTCGAGTGGCAAAAAATTTGAGGCCATTCTCGGTACGAGCGGCACCAGACGCCAGGCTACGAATGCTCCGACGACCCCGGCAATTGCGCTTACCAGCACGCTTTCGAAAACGAAAAGTCGCACCACACTCGCGCGCGACGCTCCAATCGCCATGCGCAACGCAATCTCGCGACGACGCCCACTGAAGCGAACAAGCAACAGATTCGCGACGTTGCTGCATGCGATCAGCAAAACGAAACTGACCGCTGCAAAAAGCGTAATGAACCCGGCCCGAAAGTTTTGAGTCACATCCTCGGGCAGCGTTCGCACCGTCGTCACCAGCGAGCTATCGATCTTGTTCGAGTATTGCGTCCGATAACTTTGATCGAGCGATGGCAATCCTGCTTTGACCTGCGCAAGCGTCATCCCGGGTTTCATCCGGGCAATGACACGCAGAAAACTGGTGCCGCGCATCATTCGCTCGTAACTGAATCCGGGAAGTTGAAACGGTTTCGTCGTCCACACTTCGGCAATCGGATTAGCTCCGAACCAGGTCACCGGCATGTTCGGAAGGACACCGACAATCGTGTGTGCCATACCGTCAAGCGTGATGCTGCGCCCGATTACATTTGGATCACCGCCGAGCCGTTTCTGCCAGAAATTTTTCGTGACTACAGCAACATCGGCACCCTCCTCTTCCTCCGGTAGAAAATTCCGGCCCATGATCGGACGGACACCGAGAAGATCGAAATAATTGGCGGTCAATCTGCCGCCAAAAACCTGGACCGGATCGCCCAGGCCGGTCAGAGTAAAGGCGAAGAAATTTTCGCCGGCGATTGATTCGAACAGAGTCTGGCCTTCGCGATAATGCATGTATCGCGGTGCCGAGACCCCAATGTCGACCAACTCGCGCGATTTATCGCCGCCGTAAAGATGCACCACGCGAGAGGGTTCCTTGAATGGTAGTCGGCGCAGGAAAAGATCGTTGACCAAACTAAAGATGGTTGTGTTCAGGCCGATCCCAAGCGCGAGTGTCAGCACCGCGATGAATGTGAAAGCCGGTGATTGTCGAAGTTTACGAAATGCGAAACGAATGTCGTTCATGGAAGTGTGAGGTTGGTGTGTCAGGTTGAGGTCATTCGGTGCGCAACGCGACGATGGGATCGACCTTTATCGCACTGCGCGTCGGCAGATAACAGGCGATCAGTGCGCTGACTGTGAGCAGTACCGCAACGGTCACGAACGTGAAGTGATCGGTCGGAGTAATTTGATAAAGGCTCGCAGACAAAATCCGAGTAACCGCGTACGCACCGAGCAAGCCTGCCACTAAACCCGTGCCGATCAGGCTTAACCCGTGACCGAAAACGAGCCGCAAGATATCGCCCGTGCGCGCTCCTAGTGCCATGCGCAGCCCAATCTCGCAGGCGCGTTGGCTAACTGAATAAGCCATCACGCCATAAAGCCCCACGATTGCGAGAAGCAGGCCAATACCGGCCAAAGTTCCCATCAAGATCGAGTTGAACCGTTCCCGCATGAGAACCTCCGCGAGATACGCTCTCATCGTCGTGATGTTCGAGATCGGTTGATGAGGATCAATTGAATGAATGGCGTTGCGAATTGAAACGATCACATCCGATGGACGCTGACTGGTGCGCACCATCAGATATAAAGGATTGCTACTCTCCTGCTGAGCATAGGGCAGATACCACGCCGGCCTGTCTGTTCTGAAATTGAACCGGTCTTCCTTAATGTTTTCGACCACACCGACGACGGTCATCCATGGAGAGCCCGTGTCGTTTGGGCCACCGCGTCGGATGCGTTTGCCGATCAGTTCCTCCCCGGGCCAGGCCTGCCGCGCGAGCTCCTTATTGACTACGACGACCGGCAGGCTTTGCGCGGTGTCTTCACTCGTCAGAGCGCGGCCTTTGAGTAATGTCGCGCCGAGCGTCTTGAAATAATCCGGGCTAACGAGGCGATGAATTGTCGCTGGCACGGACGTATCCGAAGAGCGCAAACGTCCTTCAACCGTGTAGGGTGAGGCGGAGTCGAACAGTTCTAGCGGAAAATTCGTGGTGGTTGAAGCCGAGACCACGCCGGGCAAAGCTCGCACTTGTTCGAGCATTTGCTGAGCAAACGCAACGCGGTGGGAGTGCTCGCGGTACTTATTCTGCGAGAGCGCCATCTCCATCACTAGCAAATTGTCGGGCTGGAAACCGAGATGAATGCGCTCCAGATTATAGAAGCTTTGGACGAGTAGCCCGGCAGCAACGAGCAGCGTCGCAGCCACTGCGATTTCGCTTATGACAAGCACGTTGAGTGAGCGGGCTCCGTTAACAGCACCACCGATTCGATGTTCTCGTTGCTTGATCACTGCGATCAGATCGCGCGATCGAATCACTTTGAGCGCTGGCACGAATCCAAAGATCGCTACCGTCAGCACCGAAAGGATGAAGGCAAAGCTAACAACATGCGCATCGATCCGGAAGTCGCGCAGGAAACTCGCAAACGACACAGCCTGGACAGGACTCAACCTGCCGAGCACAGGTGCAATCCAATATGCCAACAGCAAACCCAGCACGCCTCCGAGCAAGGCCAGGAGCAAACTTTCCGTCAGTAACTGGCTAACAATTCTGGAGGGAGCCGCACCTAAAGCAAAACGAATACTGATTTCCCGCTCGCGCACGACTCCTCTTGCTAACAAAAGATTTGCGAGGTTGGCGCAGCAAATTAACAACACGAACCCGACAGCCGCAGCCAACGCATAGAGTGCTTTTCGCGTCGTGCCGCGTAAATCTCCGATGAGATTTTGCCGAAGCGAGATCAGCTTGAAACTCCAACCGCGCCTGAACTGCGGATACTCCTGCTCGAGGCTCGCAGCGATGCGTTTTAGTTCGACATCGGCCTGGCTGAGACTCACATCCGGCTTTAGCCGCGCGACAAAATCGTAACCGCTCTGGAGACGTTCCTGCGGCGGCAGAGCTTCGATATTGAGCTGCAGCGGAACCCAAACATCCGCCGCGAATGGCATGTTGAAGCCGGGCGCCAAAACGCCAATAATAGTGTACGTTCCCTCCTGGAAGTTTACTGATCGCCCGATTACGTCGGCATCTCCGCCGAACAATCGTTGCCACAGCTCATAACTAATTGTCGCCACTGGAGACCCACCGGGCCGATCTTCTTCCTGACGGAAAAGACGGCCGGCAGCTGTCTTGACGCCCAGGGTGCCAAAGTAATCAGCGTTAACGGCAGCGCCGCGCAAGCGTTGCGGTTCGCCACGCCCGATCAAATTAAGAAATCGCTGACTGCCAATGCCACAATTTGTGAAGGACTGACTTCGCTCTCGATACGCCGCATATTCCAACAGTGATGTTGTGTAGGGATCGATGCCTTCGCGCATGGCATAACCGGAAGTTAGCTCGTTCGGTTTTTCCACCGGCAGCGGCCGAAGAAACAATGCATTCAGGGCGCTGAAAACGACCGTGCTTGCTCCGATGCCAATAGCCAACGTCGCGACAGCCACGACCGTAAAGCCCGGCGCTTTCGCCAATATGCGAAGAGCGAATCGCAGGTCAGAGATCATCCCTCTCCTTTCACGATCCAGCCGTCGCGCAGCTGAATAATGCGATTGCCATAGGATGCGTTTTTCTCCGAGTGCGTTACCTGAACGATGGTCATGCCTTCATCGTTAAGCTTGCGGAACAACTCCATGATCTCTTCGCCCTGACTGGAGTGCAGATTCCCTGTGGGTTCGTCGGCGAGGAGAAGCTTTGGCTCGGCGATAATCGCTCTCGCGACACCCACAAGCTGCTGTTGTCCGCCGGAAAGCTGGCGCGGATACAAATCTTTTTTGCCGACGATTTGGAAGCGATCCAGCATGTCAGCCACCAGCGCGGCGCGCTCGCTTTTGCTGTAATGGCGATACGACAGTGGGATATCGAGATTCTCGTAAACCGTCAGGTCATCTAGCAAGTGGTACTGCTGAAACACGAAGCCGATCCGATCGTTCCGCAATGCGGATCGTTCTTTCGGTTTCAGATGATGCACTGCGGCTCCATCGAGAAAATATTCGCCAGTCCAGCCGTGGTCGTGCATTCCGAGGATGTGCAACAGCGTGGATTTGCCGGCGCCGGATGGCCCCATGATTGAAACGAACTCGCCTTCCTCAACTTCCAGATTGATATCGCGTAAGACATAAAAAAACTTCTCCTTCCCGAGAGGATAACTGCGTTCCAGATTTCGAAGCTTGATCATCGCCAATGAGAGATTCGATTCATTCCATGTGCAGCGGTGGCCGAAGCTGCAGGCTGTCAGCATGTGCTTCCTGCGAGTCATTGCTCGCAGTGCAAAGGCCTTTGTTTTGTCTCTTCAATTCTTGAGTGTTCATTAACGCGAATCAGCAATCAGAGGTGAGCAAATCAGAAATCCGATCATTCCGCACGCAGCGCTTGAATAACATCGATCCGCGCTGCGCGGGCCGCGGGTAGCATCGACGCGGCCACCGCCACCGCCAGTAGCACAAACGCAGAGACGGACACTGGCAAAACGCCAGGCATCGTTACGTCTGGGAAATAGCTGTTCGCCACACGCGCCAGGACGAATCCGAATACCGCGCCCGCCATGATGCCAGCCGCAGCCATTGCGGCGCCTTCCGTGATGACATCTTGGAAAAGACGCTGCGGCTGCGATCCAAGCGCCAGCCGAATGCCGAACTCCCGCGTGCGCGCACTGACAGAAAACGCCAGCACGCCTGCGACACCGACCACAGCAATCGACAATGCGACTGCGGCAAACACGCCAAACACCACCGAGTTCAA
>WNGB01014963.1_pt1 | contig 10314 bp, 9 predicted proteins | sample 5400681 | NCBI WGS metagenome assembly WNGB01 (sample SAMN13153367, study PRJNA577476) | soil metagenome | isolation source: 115 cm soil or saprolite under grassland replicate 2 | place: USA:California | collected 2016-06-15
AGCGAGGCGAACATCAGCGCGCGAAGTTCGTTTTCCGGCATATTGCGGCTGATTCCGGCCAGCAGCACGGCTGCCAGCGCCGCCAGCGCCAGTGCGCCCTGGAGCAGCCCCCAGACGATCATCGCCGGCGATAGCAACCGGCTTGCCGCCTGCCGCGGCGGGCGGCGCATCAGGTCGCGCTCTCCTCTTTCGGCTTCGAAGACGATCGAGCAGGCGGGATCGATCACCATCTCGAGGAAGGCGATGTGCACTGGTGTCAGCATGAACGGCAGGCCGAGCAACAAGGGCATCAGGGCGAGGCCCGCAATCGGTACATGCACCGCAACGATGTAGGCGCTGGCCTTGCGCAGGTTGTCGTAGATGCGCCGGCCCAGCCGGATGGTGTGCACGATCGCGCCGAATTCGTCGTCCAACAGCACGATCGAGGAGGCTTCGCGCGCCACGTCGGTGCCGCGGCCGCCCATGGCGATGCCGATGTGTGCCGCCTTCAGGGCCGGCGCGTCGTTCACGCCGTCGCCCGTCATGGCGACGATCTCGCCCTCGGCCTTCAGCGCTTCGACGATGCGCAGCTTCTGCTCGGGCAGGATGCGGGCAAAGACATTGGTCGATCGCAGTCGCTGTCGCAGGGCGTCCTGGTCCAGCTGCGCAAGCTCGGCGCCGCCGATCGTGGTCCCGGCGTCGAGGCCGGCCTGCAGGCCGATGGCGCGGGCCGTGGCGGGATAGTCGCCCGTGATCATGACCACGCGCACGTTGGCCGACCGGCATTCGGCGATGGCGTCGGGAACGTTGGCGCGCAGGGGATCACTGAAGCCGATCAGGCCGACGAGCTCGAAGGCGTACGAGGTGGGCGATTCCGGAAATGCCGCCTCGCCATGGCTTGCGCGAGCAGCCCCCAGGACCCGCGTGCCGCGGCTTGCCATCTCCTCGGTCGCCTGCCGCAGCCAGGCGAGGTCGCCATCACCCAACCGGCACAGGGCGGCGATGGCCTCAGGTGCCCCCTTGGCGAACACGCGGCAGGCAACGCTGCCGTCCTGCTTCCAGACGTTCGTCGTGGCAAGCAGCTTCGGTCCCAGCCCGTAGCGATGGACGAGCGTCAGGCCGCTCGCCTGCCGGCCGGCCAGCGCAACAATGGCCTTCTCCATCGGATCCGACGGCTGCGGCGTACTCGCCAGCATCGCCGCCTCGACGAGGTCTCCCAAGGCGTCCGGCACGGCCGTCCCGGCCTCGCGGCGCCAGCGCAGCGCCGGGGTGCAAAGCTCCGCCACCGACATGCGGTTCTCGGTCAAGGTGCCGGTCTTGTCCGTGCACAGCACCGTCGCGGCGCCCAGCATCTCGATGGCCGCCGCCCGCCGGGTGAGCACACGGGCGCGCGACAGGCGCCAGGCGCCCATGACCATGAAGGCGGTCAGGACCAGCGGGAACTCCTCGGGCAGCATGGACATGCCGATGGCGATGCCGCCCAGCACGGCCTGCAGCCAGTCGCCGTGCACCAACCCATGGACGGCGATGACCAGAAGGCTCGCCGCGATGCCGATGGCCGCGAAGATGCGGACGAGCTCGCGTGTCTCGGTCTGCAGGCGCGGCGGCTCGGCGGCGATGCGCTCGAGCGACTGGCCGATCCGGCCGAGCTCGCTGCGCGCCCCTGTCGCCTGCACGATGGCGAGGCCCTCGCCGCGCACGACCAGCGTGCCGGAATAGACGAATGGCGTGCTCTCGCCGCCGGGCCGCTCCAGGGGACGCTCCCGGGCAACGCTCGACTTGTGGACCGCGACCGATTCGCCGGTCAGCAGTGATTCATCGATCATGAGCTCGCTGGCGGTCAGCAGCACGGCGTCGGCCGGCACGCGGTCGCCCTCGAGGACGACGATGGCGTCGCCACGCACCACCTCGCGGCCCGGGATGCGCCGGCGCTCGCCGTCGCGCACGACCAGGGCGCGCGGGCTTGCAACCTCGCGCAGGGCGTCGAGGACGCGCTCGCTGCGGGTCTCCTGGACAATGGTGATGCAGACCGAAAGCGTTGCGAAGGCCAGCAGCATGAGGGCTTCGCCGAGGTCGCCCAGCACGAGATAGACCACGCCGGCGCCCAGCAGCAGCGCGAACATCGGTTCGCGCAGCACGTCGCCCACGATGCGCAGCAGGGTCCGGCGCTCGGCCGAGGGCAGGTCGTTATAACCCTCGGTCCGCAGCCGGACGCTGGCCTGTTGTTCGGTGAGGCCAGCCTGTTGCAGCTGCCCCCGTGGCGTCACGAGGCCTCGGCCCGCGCGCGGGCCGGTGTGAGGAGATCGAGGCCGAACAGCAGGATGCCGACTCGGCTTGCCGAGGACGCCCATTCGGCGAGCCGCGAATAGTTGTTGACCAGCCAGTTGAAGGCTTCTTGGACCGCGGCGAAGGCTGCCGCCGCCTGGGTGACCTCGCCCAGGGACATGGTGCCGTGGATGTATTGCGGGACGCACAAGATCAGACCGACGAGCGGCGCCAGAAGCGTATTGCCGTGCGAGACCAGCGTGATGCGTACGTGCTGGCTGCACAGCAGGCGCCACTGGCGCATCACTTCGGCCAGCGCAAAGCCGACGGAAGCGCTTTGCCCGTCGGGAAGGCTGCTCAAGGACAGCGTCGGGCTGCGCAGACGGGCGACGGCGAATTTCAGCTCCGATTCCGCCTGGTTCTTGCGTTCGATGACATGCGCCATCTTGCGGCCGACCAGCATCATGGCGCCGGTCGTGATCACGGCATAGGCGATGCTGGCGAAAACCAGGTAGCCCGGCAACTCCAGCTCGGCACCGTCGACCTCGAACGCCAGCGATCCGCCGACCGTCCAGAGAACCACGACGAACGTTGCCGCCATGAGCATCGAGGAAAGCAGCCCGACCAGCAGGTCAATCGGCGCATCGGTGGCGATGCGCGCATCCTCGGCAATGCGGTATTCGGCGAGCTGCGGCTCGCCCGGGCCGGCATCGAGGCGCCGGTAGTTCTCATTGCTGAGCCAAACGCCGAGCAGGTGCGTCGTCAACCAGTCACGCCACCGTCTCTGGAACGTCATGCGGCCCCAGACCGCCGTGGCGGCCAGAGCGATGCTGCAAGCCGCAAGTGCCGGCAGCAGGTAGGTCTGCTGCAGGATCTCGCGCCCGTCGCGACGTTCCAGCGCGTTGAAGAAGTCGCGGTTCCACAGGTTCAGTCGGTACTGCACCAGAAGCTGCATCACGACACAGACCACGAGCAATCCGATCAGGCTCCAGGGAATCCAGGCGCTGCTGTTCGCCCAGAAACCCAGGGCCGTGCGCCAGAATCGGCGCAGCGGCTTGGTGCCGACGGCAGAGGGAGCGTCACTGCCGTTCATTGGCGAGCGCCATCAGGCCGAGAAACGCCGGGTCGCGTCGGGTCACGACCTTGGTCGGAATGTGGGCGAGATAGCCTCGCAACCGGCCTTTGCTCTCGAAGTGCTCGCGGAAGGAGGAGCGGCGCAGAGCTTCGACGATCCTGGGCGCGATGCCGCCTGCGAGCAGCACGCCACCCCTGGCGCCGAAGGTCAGGGCGGCGCTGCCCGCGACCGAACCCAGGAATGCGCAGAACATGTCGAGGGCGCTGCGCGCCGTCTCGCTGCTGCCGTCGGTCGCCTCGCGCACGATCTGCTCGGGGCTGGCCGCCGGCGCGCCATCGCCTGCCTCCGCCGACAGCACCTCGTACAGGCTCATCAATCCGCGGCCCGACAGCACGCGCTCGGCCGAGACATGGCCATGGCGGCGACCCAGGAAGTCGATGATCCTCGCCTCGGCCGCGTCGGTGGCGGCGAGAGTGGCGTGGCCGCCTTCGCTTGCGAGGACCCGGCCACCGTCGCGGTCCGGAATGAAGCACGCCATGCCAAGGCCGGTCCCTGGCGCGACCAGGACGACGGGCGCGCCGGCCAACTCGACACCATGCCCGATGCCCGCGACATCGGCTTCCAGGAAGTGGGGAACGGCCCAGGCCAGCGCCTCGAGGTCGTTCACGATATTGACGCTCCTCAGGCGGAATGTCTGCTTGAGCTGATCGCAACGCAGCACCCACGATGCGTTGGTAAGCCTGCAGCGGCCGCCTTCGACGGGACCCGCCGCGGCGATCACGGCGGTGTCGATGTCGACGCCGTCGTTGTGCCGGCGGTTGAGGTAATGGCGGATGCCGTCGATGGCGTTGGCGTATTCGCCGGTCGCCACCGCTTCGATGGGGCTGAGTTGCGAGCCGCTCAGCACGGCGAAGCGCGCCCACGTGCCGCCGATATCCGCGAGAAGAGCGTTCATGGCATCACCTCTTCGAGGGAGGACTTGATTGTTGCGGCGTACCAGCGGGCCGACGCCTTGGGAATTCGCCGCTGCGTTGCGTAGTCGACATAGACCAGGCCGAACCGCGTGGCATAGCCCGCGCCCCATTCGAAATTGTCGAGCAACGACCAGCAGAAGTAGCCGCGCACGTCGGCGCCACGCTCGACCGCCTCACGCAGGGCTGCGATATACTTGGAAAGGTAGTCGATGCGCTCGACGTCGTTCACCGCGCCGGTGGCATCGGGCTTCTCTATGGCGCCGGCGCCATTCTCCGTGACGTAGATCGGCAGCTCGTAGCGGTCGTGGGCGTCGAGCAGCGTGTCGCGGAAGGCCTGCGGGTCGATCTGCCATCCGATGGGCGAACGCGGCGCGTCCGGCGGCGCGTCCGCCCAGGCGAAACCGAGCGGCGAGGCGCCCTCCGCCTTGGCGTAGATCGGCGAGTAATGGTTGATGCCGAGCCAGTCGACCGGGCGGCAGATGCGCTCCATGTCGCCGTCGCGGCGATGTCGGTCGATGCCGCCGCGCAGCGCAGCGGGATAGTCGCCCAGCAGCTGAGGGTCGGGAAACGCCCTGTTCCAGATGTCGTCGAGGATGGCGGCGGCCTTGCGATCCGCCGCCGTGGCGTGGACAGGCCGGCTCGGCTGCATGTTGTGGATGCAACCGATCGATGCCCCGGCGATCGTGTCGCGCAGGACGTCGACGGCCGCGCCGTGCGCCAGGTTGACGTTGTGGATGGCGGCATACAGCAGGTCGAGGTCGTCCGTCGCAGGCGGATGCCAGCCGAAGGAATAGCCGAACAGCGTGAAGACCGAAGGCTCGTTGAAGGTCGCGAACCGCTTCACGCGATCGCCCAGGCGACTGCCGACCAGCCGGGCGTAGTCGGAGAACCATCCGGCGACGTCGCGGTTGGCCCAGCCGCCCAGGTCCTGCAGCGCCTGCGGCAGATCCCAGTGATAGAGGCAGAGCCAGGGCTCGATGCCGGCCTCGAGCAGCGCGTCGACCAGACGATCGTAGAAGGCGAGGCCCGCTTCGTTGGCCGCACCGCGCCCCATCGGCAGGACGCGCGGCCAGGCGACGGAAAACCGATAGGCGCCGACGCCCAGCTGCCGCATCAGGGCGATATCCTCGCGGTAGCGGTGATAGTGGTCGCATGCCTCGTCGCCCGTGTCGCCGTTGGCAATGCGGCCGGGCTGGCGGCAGAAGCCGTCCCAGATGCTGGCGCCGCGGCCGTCGGTCCGGGCGGCGCCCTCGATCTGATAGCTCGACGTCGAAACGCCCCATAGGAAGCCGCGGGGCAACGGCTGCTGCGAGGACCGGCGTTGCTCGAGCGGGGTCTCGAGGGCGGTGGCTTGCGGGCTGACCATGACGTTCTTCCTCCGGCGATCGGTCAGGGCGTGATGGCACCGGCGATGACGCGCTCGCCTTCCATGTAGCCGGTGACCCGCGGTCCCAGCTTCTCGATGACGCCGACCGGTTCATGGCCGGCGATCAGGCCTCGGCGGACGGGATACTCGCCGCGCTGGGTGGGGACGTCCGTGCCGCAGATCGTCGTCGTGCTGATGCGGCCCAGCGCATCGAGCGGGCCGACATCCGGCACCGGCCGGGATTCCAGCACGATCCTGCCGCGCTCGGCGAATACGGCCGCTTTCATCTTGGGCATCGAGGTACTGCCTCCGTGTCTGGCTGGACAATACAGAGGGCGATGACGGCCGCGATTGATGTAGCTCAAGCGGCTCTCGGCCCGAGCTCGGCACGGTGCGTCGGGTTGGGCTTGACTGAGATCAAAGCCGCGATGTGCGGGTCTTGCCAACTTGGCGTGGACATTCAACGCGAAAAAGGAACAGCCATGTCACTCAAGCGGATTCGCCTCGAGCTCGCGCGCACGCCGGATTTTCCTGAAGGCAGCTCGGCCCATGGCTATGAGTTCGTGGCGCCGCTCGATACCAGGGGCCACCTCGATTCGTCCGAGTGGCCGCAGACCAAGGGAGCCTGCACCGTGCGCCGCTTCTGGAACAGGCAGCCCGACGAGCACGGTGCGCTGATCCATCGCCGCAACGGAAGCTGGGCGTTCTCCTATGCGCCCGGCGATGATGACGACGAGCCGATCTTCCGCTTCGACCGCCATCTCTTCAACGAAGGCGAGTATGTCACGGTGACCGAACACGACGGCGTCGCGCGGCCGTTCAAGGTCGTGCGTGTGGCGCCGGCAGTGGTTCGCCAGTAGAGGCGTGCAGCTCATCCGCGCGCCCAGGCGATCGCAGTTCCACAGGGCATGCCTTGTTTGCCTGACGGCCGGTGCTTGTTGCGCAGCTTCTTTAGACCTAGGGCTGCCTATGCCGAAGCCTGCATGAACTCTTTGAGCCGTCTGCCAATGATGTGCTCCGCTTCGCTCATGATGCGGTCGATCAGCTCCTTGACGGTGGGCACGTCGCGGATCAGGCCCGCCACCATGCCGCATGACCAGGCGCCGGCATCCATCTCGCCGTCCTTCATGATGCGCGGATAGACGCCCGCGACCTCGGGCAGGATGTCCTCGAACTTGATCTTGGGGCCCAGCGCCTTCTCCTTCTCGAGCAGGCGCTCGACGGCGGCGTTCTTCAGCACGCGCTCGGTGTTGCGCAGCGGCCGCATGACCAGCCGCGTGTCGAGCTCGCTCGCCGCCACCAGCGCCTGCTTCACGTGATCGTGGATCGGCGCCTCCTTGGTCGCCATGAAGCGCGTGCCCATGTTCATGCCGTCGGCGCCCAGCGACAGGGCGGCGACCAGGGAGCGGCCGTCGGCCATGCCGCCGGAGGCGACGAAGGGGATCTTCAGCTCTTCGGCCGCGCGCGGCAGCAGGATGAAGTTCGGCACGTCGTCCTCGCCGGGATGGCCGCCGCACTCGAAGCCGTCGACGCTGACGGCATCGCAGCCGATCGATTCCGCTTTCAGCGAATGGCGCACCGAGGTGCATTTGTGGATCACCTTGATGCCGGCTTCCTTGAGCGACGGCAGCCACTTCTGCGGATTGTTCCCGGCCGTTTCGACGATCTTGACGCCGCCCTCGACGATGGCGCGGACATAGCCCGGATAGTCGGGCGGCGTGACCGACGGCAGGAAGGTGAGGTTCACGCCGAACGGCTTGTTGGTCATCTCCTTGCAGCGCCTGATCTCGTTGGCCAGCGCCTCCGGCGTGCGCTGGGTCAGGCCGGTGATGATGCCGAGGCCGCCCGCTTCCGAGACCGCCGCGGCCATTTCCGCGAAGCCCACGAAATGCATGCCGCCCTGGATGATGGGATGCGCGATGCCAAAGAGTTCCGTGATTCTCGTCTTCATCGATCGGTCACCTCGTCCAGGCAAGCCTATGTGTGCAAGGCGGCCTTGTCGCTGAAATACTTCTCCAGCTTGGGATCTAGCGTCCCTGGAACTGCGCCTCGCGGCGCTCGACGAACGAGCGGATGCCCTCCTTGGCATCCTCGGTGTCCATCACCGCGGCGTGGATCGCGGGGATGGCGGCGACCGCCATGGCCTCGCCGGCCTGGATGTATTTCAGCGCTGCTTCCTTCATGGCGCGGAGTCCCAGCGGCGCGTTGCGCGAGATGCGCCGTGCGATCTCGACCGCCCGCTCGATCTGCTGGCCGGCCGGCACCACCTCCTGGACCAGGCCGATCTGCAGCGCGCGCTGGGCGTCGAACTCGTCGCACAGCATCAGGTGGTACATGGCGTTGCCCCAGCCGGTCCGCGTGAGGAACCGGAAATGCGCGCCGCCCAGGGGCGCGATGCCGCGCCGCGACTCCATCTGGCAGAAGCGGGCGCTGTCGGCGGCGATCACGATGTCGGCCGCCAGCATCATCTCGATGCCGATGGTCAGGCACAGCCCCTGCACCGCGGCCACGACCGGCTTCGTCGTGCGGCGCCGCAGCGCAAACGGATCGACGTGGTCCGCCGGGTTGTCGCGACGCTCGCGGTTGGGACCGAAGAACTTCGGCATGTCGAGCCCGGCCGTCGTGTGTTCGCCGGCGAAGGCGAGGACGGCGACCCACAGATCGTCGTTGCGGTCGAACGCCGTGAAGGCCTCCGACAACTCGCTCATCATGGCCGGCGTGAAGGCGTTCCGCTTGGCCACGTTGTCGACCACGATCCTGAAGATCCGACCATCGATCTCCGTGCGGATCGTGCCGAGCTGGGCGGTGTCAGGCATGATGCTTCTCCGTGGCTGGCGGCGGTGGCGGAAGGTTGGCGCGCAAGGCTTCCTGGTAGGCGGGGCGGGCGGCGATGCGGGCGACGTAGTCGCAGCAGATCGGCGGCACGGGCACGCCGTAGTTGATCGCCCAGACGAGGCAGGTCGTGAGCAACATGTCGGCGCTGGTGAATCGCTCGCCGACGAGGTAGGGCCGGCCGTCGCCGAGGGCATGGACGACGTGGCGGAGCTGCGTCTCGAAGTACTGGCTGGCGCTCTCGACCGCGACCGGTGCTTCGCCGTAGATGTGCTTCAGGTCACGATGGCGGCGCATGACGTAGAGGCTCGTCGCGTCGAGCTCCATGGCGATGTGGAAGCACCATTCCAGCCACGTCGCGCGCAGCCTGGCGTCGCGCGGGATCAGCCTGTTGTCGTCGGTGCCGTAGGTATCGGAGAGATAGGCGATGATGGCCGGGCTCTCGGCGATGGTGAAATCGCCGTCCTGCAGGACGGGGATCTTCTGGCGTGGATTGATGCGCGTGAACTCGGCCGTCTTGGTCTCGCCGGTGCGCGGCAGGATGGGATGCGCCACGTAGTCGAGCGACAGCTCGTGCAGCGCCCAGACCGCGCGCAGCGTGCGGCTGGTGGTGGCTCCCCACAAGTGCAGCCGCGGTTGCGACAGGGCCATGTCACCACCTCTCGATCGACGTGCGGAGGTCGAGCTCGTGCGTCCAGCCGTGAGTCGGCTGAACATGCAGGGCCCAGTACGCTTCGGCGATCGCCTTGGTCTGGATCAGGGTGTTGGCTGGCAGCGAGTCGACCTTATCGCCGATGCGCGCCCGCATGCGCTTGCGGATGGCCTCGCTGTCGACGCCGCCGTCGATCAGGAGATGGGCGACATGGATGTTCTTCGGCCCCAGCTCGCGCGCCATCGACTGCGCCACGGCCCGTAGGCCGAACTTTGCCGAGGCGAAGGCGGCAAAGCCCGCGCCGCCGCGCACGCTGGCGGTGGCGCCGGTGAACAGGATGGTGCCGTGGCCGCGTGGCACCATGTGGCGCGCCGCCTCACGACCGGTAAGGAAGCCGCCATAGCAGGCGAGCTCCCAGGACTTGCGGAACAACGACTCGGTCGTCTCCAGGAGCGGCGTGTTGACGTTCGAGCCGGCGTTGTAGAGGCAGACTTCTATGGGCCCGACCTCGCGCTCGACCTTGGCGAACAGGTCCTGGACCGCGGCCTCCTGGCGGGCATCGACGCTGAAGGCCTGCACCTTGCCGCCGCTGGCCGCGACCTCGTCGATCAGCGCCTTGGCCTTCGCAGCGTCGCGCCGCGCCACGCAGACCTGCAGTCCGCCGGCAGCGAAGCGTCGGGCAACAGCGGCGCCGATGGCATCGCCGGCGCCCACGAGCAGGGCGACGGGCCTGCTGGCTGTCATGTGCGCTTCCCCTATTGGATCTTTGTTAGTTTGAAAAAGACACTAACAAGTCTCGACTCGTTCACCGCGAGTCGCAAGCTGATTCCTACTGATGTGCGCGAGAAGATCTAACCGGACGCCGTTGTTTTCTTTCGCCAGCCGGCGCATCGGCGGGCATGTGGCGGGGGCTTGCCGCACCCGGTCCGCGATGGACGTGGACCTGCTTGGGGCTGAGCGGCTCGCCGCATTCCGAGCAGATCATCACCGGGTCGAACGTCTTGCCGCAGCTCACGTGCTGGTGCAGCAGCGGACGGCCCTTCTTGCCGGCCATATGGACGTCGCCCCAGTGCACGATGGCCATGACGATGGGGTAGAGATCGAGTCCCTTCTGCGTCAGCCGGTACTCGTAGCGCAAGGGGCGCTCCTGGTAGGGCACCTTGGCCAGCAC
>WNGB01014965.1_pt1 | contig 10314 bp, 5 predicted proteins | sample 5400681 | NCBI WGS metagenome assembly WNGB01 (sample SAMN13153367, study PRJNA577476) | soil metagenome | isolation source: 115 cm soil or saprolite under grassland replicate 2 | place: USA:California | collected 2016-06-15
CGTGAAAAGAGAACCAGTTTGCCCGGCCTGCCGAATAAACACGAACATCGAATCGAATGCCTGCTTTCGCCAGAGCAGCGGCAGGCGCATCTCGACTTGATTGGCCGTGTGCGCAGCGGCGGTAAGGAAAATCACCCCTTCAGCATCATCTCACGTTTGCAGAAACTCTATCAGCACCCGGCTTTGCTTCCGCGTTACGAGGGTACGAGCGCGGAAGAAGCTCTTAAACGTTGTCCGAAACTGAGAGCCGTTATCGAACGTTTACAGGAAATTCGTTCGCGTCAGGAGAAGGCATTGATTTTTACACGCACGTTGGACATGCAGCAGATGTTGGTCAGCGTGCTGAACGAGGTCTTCCGCTTGGATGTGGATATCATCAACGGAGAGGCGCGACGAGCGGGCGGCGAAAACCAGGGCGCAAATCGCGCGCGGCAGGGCATTCTCAACCGATTTCGGGAAAGCGACGGTTTTAACGCGCTGATCCTCTCACCTGAAGTGGCCGGAATCGGGTTGACGATAGTCGAGGCTAATCACGTAATTCATTACGGGAGGTGGTGGAATCCGGCTAAGGAATCGCAGGCGACCGACCGGGTCTATCGCATCGGTCAGGAGCGTGACGTTCACGTTTACCATCCGGTCGCCAAAGATCCTCAGGACGAATTCGAAACATTTGATGAAAAGTTAGATCAACTGATTCGTAGAAGGGTTCGTTTGGCGGAGGACTTCCTTGCGCCTATGCCTCATGAGGAAGAGATCGGGCGAGAACTTTTTGATAGTTTGCTCAGCGGCGCCGAGGGCTCTTCATTGCCGAGCGCCCCAGAGCTACTAACGATAGAAGAAGTGAGACGGCTTACCGATTATGATTTTGAAGCTTTTGTCGCCGCAATCGAGAAGAGGTCAGGGAAAAGCGTAATACTGACTCCGCAGAGCGGGGATGGCGGAGTAGACGTTATTTCCATTGCCGAACGGGAATTGCGTCTCATTCAGTGCATGCACACACTATGGGGTGGTATGGTCGATGTGGATGCCGTAGGGGACATAGTTACCGCGATTGACGGCTACAGAGCAAAGCATTTGCGCAGTTTCAATCACCACGTCCTGCGCCCCGCATTAATCACAAATGGCGCTTTTACCAAGGCTGCGGAAAAGCTGGCCAAGGAACGGGGCGTCGAGACGATAGATCAGTCTGGGTTGTTAAAGATGCTCCGGAATGTGCCTGTGACAATGTGGGATGTTGAAGAGGTGAAAAACGACCGCTGTGTTTCAATGCGTAATTTGCAGGACGCAATTTCAATTCGGATAAGGACCCAGTAAAGCCATTGTGGCTAACGCTGTTCTGATTGAATTGTGGCCGTGCGACCGCAGTTGGTCATCAAAGCCTCCTCTATCATTCGGTTGTCGCCTCCAATGAAGGGAGGGGAAAGACATGGCAGAGACTAGCGTGAACCGCCCTAGCAGCGCTACCTGTTTACGCTGAATGGGCAGTTAGAGGTGGTGAGTAGCTGACGCCCGCAAAGAAATGACGCCTACGCGCACCATACTTATCGCCCCTGACCGCCGGCTCGCACTTGAAGCCATCCACAAATTGACTAACGTGATCCGATACGATCGGAACTACCAGGCTCTTCTAGCCAGTATAATCAATGCGCCGGTCTCGGCTAAAGAAGAAATAGACTTTAAGATTATGGCTCGGAAATTCTTTCAGCACTCCATATATGAGTTGGAGGCGGTGTTCAAAGAGCAGAATGATAACGTCACACTCCTTCGGACATTAGAAGAAGAACTAACGCATCGAAAAACTGAGCGCGCGGCAAAGTTACGCGGTAAGGTCGCAGAGCGACTCAGATCGTTGAGCGATGCGACATCGTCACGAGCGAAGACTTCACAGTCACCCCCGCGCTCTACATTAAGCGAACATCCATCAGCTTCTCCCTCGCCTAATGAGCGGCAATCGCATCGTCCTCAATCCAAAACTCCTACCACGAGCGAAACCTCGTATGTAGGGGGGACGGCCGCGCCGCCGCCACCTTTGCCGCCAATTATCAACCGACCAGAACACATCCTCGCGGCATGGACGGCATTGGAAGTTCTTTCGCCGCCAACCTACGTACGACCAGAGGATTTGGCCGCAGGTGATAGAACGCGCGTTGCCACGCTGGGCGAGTCGTCGCTTCCATGGGAACGAGGCGAGAAGCCACGACCGAATCTACGTCTTTACTATCAAGTCGTCCTTGGCTCGATAAAGATGGAGCCGGCAGTGGAGAGGCTTATTGAGCGGTACGGCGACACTCGCCCAGAAAAGCCCAGCGCGCGTGGAAAGGCAGTTCTTGCCGTAGTTGTGGTTGACCGCCAAGGGAGGCTCGTTGAGTCTCCTGCGGTTGGGATTTCCAGTTTCGGGTGGGGGGTGGTTACCGCACTGAATGGCGAGTTGGCAGACTTAGCGATGTGGCCACTTGTTGAACCACAGTTGGTAGAACAAATCGAGAAGTTACTTGTCGGAGTGACGACAGGAAATGAGCGCGAAGAGGAACTCAGAGAGCGCCCTCTCACGCGATCCGCCTTGTTTGCCGCCTATCAGAGGCTTGTCAGCGAGCTAGGGTTACCGAATGATTGGATTGAGGAGCCAGAGTTCGCGATCCGCTCATACGCCTATTTCAAGGACCCGAATCCGCCAGAACCGCTGCTCCTCAACAGCTTCTTCCTCGCGGACCTCGCCCTCGCTCGAAACCTATTTTCCGAGGGTAAGGCGCCGCAGAATCTCAAGCGGTATCTCGGCGTCGAGCGCCCACGGTCAGGTGGGGATTTACTGCGCGATACTGCCGCCTTAGAAGAGGCTGTGAGCCCCAACCTTACCCATCTGTCGCGCTGGCCGGGCCAAGGCCGACACCCCCTCGTCTTACTTCAGCAAGCAGCCATCAACTTGGCATTTAGAGAAACGAAGGCTGGTGGGTTGCTAGGTATCAACGGGCCGCCCGGGACTGGCAAAACAACATTGCTTCGAGACCTGGTCGCCGGAGCAGTTACAGAAAGAGCGGAGGCATTGGCGAAGTTCGACGATCCGGAGAAGGCATTCGAACATTCCGGGCAAAAGCTCAAAGCTGGCGCAGGTTGGCTTCACCTATACCGGCTGAATCCGGCCCTGCTCGGTTTCGAGATGATAGTGGCGTCGTCAAACAACAAAGCTGTCGAGAACGTAAGCGCCGAACTTCCGAGCCTCGGCGCTATCGCAGATGACGCCCCAAACCTGCGCTACTTCAAGACGCTGTCTGACGCGCTCCATAAGTCAGAGACCTGGGGGACAATTGCTGCCGTTCTGGGCAACGCGCAGAATCGCGGAAGGTTCAAACAGTCATTCTGGTGGGATGACGACAACGGACTTAACAGCTATCTGTTGTCCGCTGCAGGCACGGTGCGGGAAGTGGAAATTGTCGACTCGCAAACTGGGATCGTTCAACGGCGAACACCGCGCATCGTCGAAGCGGAAAAGCCCCCATCCACCAGTCTGGAAGCTCTTGAACGATGGAGGCACGCACGGAGACGGTTTTTGGACGCGGTGGATAAGAGCCGCCAGTATCGGAAAAGTTTGGTGAGTTTGCGCGACGAGTTGGCGCGACTGCCAGCCCTGGCTCAGGCAGAAGCCGATGTCGCAGCCCGGCGTGACGCTGTTGTCGCAACCGTTCACCGCCTCGAAGCGCTGGCGGCGCCGGCGCGGCAGACGGAGGCCGAAATCGCGCGCAAGTTGCAACTTGCCGACCAACAGATGCACACGCATAGTTTGGCGAAGCCAAAATTCTGGGAACGATTGTTCAGAACGCGCGCCGCACGCGAATGGTCGGACAAGTTGAAGGCTCTTCGAGCCGAAAATCGCGAAGCGAAGGCGCAACATACCAAAGCGACAGCGGAGCGCCAGCGCATTGAAGACGAACTCCGGCAGGCGTTGCTGGAACGGCAAAACGCTGAAGCCGCATGGAGCGCAGCTTGCGCGCAGCATCAGCAGGCGAAGCAACGACTCGCTGACGCTCAACAGAAGGACGGAGTCGTTCTTGCGGATGCGGCGTTCTTCGAGTTAGGGCACGGCGAACGGCACCAGATGACAACGTGGTTCCCTCCGGCAGCCCAGCGCCTGCGTGACGAGGTTTTTATCTCTGCAATGGCCCTGCACCGCGCCTTCATTGACTCAGCAGCTAAACCTCTTCGTCACAACCTTGGCACCCTGATGAACGTCTTCACGACCCAGACACTGCCTGACGCCGAGAAGCAGGCTCTGCTGCCGCACCTGTGGGCTTCGCTCTTCCTCGTAGTGCCGTTGATTTCGACGACCTTTGCATCCGTCAACCGAATGCTCGGCAGGCTGCCCCTCGAAAGCCTCGGCTGGCTGCTTGTGGATGAGGCTGGGCAAGCGTTGCCGCAGGCCGCCGTCGGCGCGCTTTTGCGAACCCGCCGCGCTGTTATTGTCGGCGACCCGGCGCAGATTGAGCCAGTAGTCGCGCTACCTGAGGAATTGACGCGCGCCATTTGCCGCCGTTTCGGCGCGGACCCCGACCACTACGCGGCTCCGTCAGCTTCAGTACAGACACTCGCTGACGCCGCGTCAGCCTACAACAGTGAATTTCAAACCAATGTCGGCAGTCGGAGTGTTGGCGTCCCTTTGTTGGTGCATCGGCGATGCTCAGAGCCAATGTTCGGCGTCTCCAACGCGATAGCCTATTCCGGTCTGATGGTTTTCGCGAAGGTGCCAAAACCGTCTGCAATCCAAAATGTTCTCGGCACTTCAAGATGGATTCACGTCCAAGGCAGTGGTGAAGACAAATGGTGCCAGGAAGAGGGTGAGGAAGTGTTGCGCTTGTTAAGCCAACTGGCGCAAGCGCGGGTGAATCCTGATCTCTACATCATTACGCCATTTGTCATTGTCCAAGACCGATTGCGCAAAATAGTTCGTGAAAGCGGGATTCTTAGAGTGTGGGTTGGCGAAGACGATTGGCGCTGGACCAACGAACGAATCGGCACATTACATACAGTGCAGGGGCGTGAAGCTGAGGCGGTGATTCTTGTCCTGGGCGCGCCTAATCCGGCGCAAACTGGCGCTCGTGGCTGGGCCGGCGGACGGCCGAATTTGCTGAACGTGGCTGTCACTCGCGCGAAGGAAGTTATTTATGTTGTCGGCAACCGACAGCTGTGGCGGGAAGCCGGATTGTTCCGAGAACTCGACAAGCGTCTTCCCTGAATAGTTGACACCACAGCCGCCATCACGATGGGCGTCACATCAACAGTGAGCTTTCGGTGCGCCAGCACCCATTATTGTACTGGCGCACCGAAATCTCACGATCAGTTGACGTAGAAGAGGCGGAATCAGACTCTCTTTCCGCTCCGGCGCCAGATGAGGGGCTCGTTCCCGTGCGCGTGTCCGACCAGGGGCCGAACAGCAACCGCCTGAGACGAGCGAGCGATGCGTTCTTCTGCTGAAGCAGAGAGATCAAACGCGGCAGTAACCGCAGCTGCCGGCTCAGATACTGAGCGTCTCCTTCGCGAAGCTCTCCCCGCTCGATCCGGGTAATAAGGGCCTCGATCTCTGCGGAGTCAGTCGAATTTTGGTCCGGATCTTTCTTCATCGGCGACAGCGCCGATTCTACGCAGCGCGCCGCTCGGAGGCGAGAGCGAGCGGGCCTTTTTTGCCTTTTTCAAGCTTGGTTGCCGCAAGCACAGGATACGATGTGTGCCAACGCACCGAAAGCTCACGAAAAAAATGAAGGTCGCTATTTCTTTAGCAACTGTCTAACAAGAGGCAAATAGACAGAGTTATCCAAATGGGTCTCATACCAATCTGCGTAAGTACCATCCGCGATGTGTGTGCGAATCACGTGATTTTCTTCTAACAACACCCAAAGATTATGTGAAGCTCGATTGCAAAACCCTTGAATGCGATTCGCCCTCAATCCTTCAAGTCCATATTTACGACAAGCCGGGCACTTGCATAAAGTCAGCAGTTCCTGTTCTTCATAACTCAGTTCTTTGCCACGCCAACTCCCCAAATTAGCCACTATTCTGTCACCACTTCCTGGCAATTGAATAAGCCCTCGCGCCGCTCGATTGCGCCAGCCACTTGAATCCACTGAATCCATTTCAAGCAAAGCCGCTAAATGAAGCGTGGACGTTCCACCAATACCAAAAACGTGAATCTTCTTGTCAGCAAAAACCTTACGAACGTGCCGGAGACTTTGCAGGATCTCAGTGTATGAAATCGCCTTTGAAGAACGCAGCAAATTAGGAACAATCCCGCCAAGAGCAATTGCAGTTTTGCCGGATAGTTTTTCGTTACCTTTGATTGCCGCCGTATACTTTTCCAGAAACTGACTGATGTGAATTACCGGCACGAATCCGTCGTGCTCATAAGCGTGATTGACACGCATAGTGCGCGCGAAGCATTGCCTTTGTTCATTCATCGTCATCTGAGGAGTCGGAATGAAATCCTGTGGAATCGGCCACCAGTCAGGCTTCGCCTTTTCAACGAATTCCTCGTACTCTTTCTTCGGTGTTCTCCCTTCGTGGTTGAGAAAGTAGAAAGCTCCGTTATCCAGGTAAATTTTCACGCTCTTCGGAATTCCCAAATGCGCATGAAGCCCATGCTCTATCGCCTTCCGTCGCTGTGCGGGCCATTGGTGAAAGTCAGCATAAGAAACCATCACGGCTTTCAGGCTTGGTAGGAAGTATTCAGATTTACTATCCCAGACACGGGGCTTGAGAGATTTAAGGGAAAGACCAGCGACAATTTCCACGATCAATGGACCTCAGGTTGTCTTTGACAGCAGGCTTCGATATCGCGCCATAATCCACTGTCCAGTTTCGGTATCGATGTATTTCCCAACGTCTTTTGAGAGTTGATGAGCATGTTGAGTTACGCTCGGCAGCAGATACGTAACGAGTTTATCTGCCATAAAGCTGTGATCTTCATCATTCATCAATCCACAGTGCTGTATAGCAGCCAATATCTTTCGGGCTGCCGATGCCGCATTTTCCGAGCTAGCATGAAAATAATACTCGTAGCGTGGAAGCTGCTGCTGTGGACTTTTAGAATGGCCAATGAAGAACATATATACATTGGCCATCTCGCACACCTGTTTGTAGTAGGTGATATCACACTCCTGATGCTGACGCTCGTAGAGCTGGAAATACGGCTCCAAATCTTCAGGGTCGGTTCTCGTGTTGAGGTTTGCCCTCGTTGTAAAAGATCGCCGGATCAAGCAGGTAGCCGCAGCGCTTTGCAAGTTGTTTCCGACAAACTCTGGCGTGGAAAGCAGCAGGCTCATAGCCTGACCATCGCTAAGTGTATAGTTTCCAATCTCCCAGTTGCGATCTATGTATTTTGCGATGTACCAGTCCACCACTGCGCTGTAGACCTTTAGTTGGACATTCTTTGAAACTCCGCAATAGATCACACTACCGGCTTTAGCAAAAAGGAGACAGTTCAGGAGTTCGCGGATGGCCTCGCGTGTAAACTCCCCTCGACGACTCTGGACAACGTAGTTATCCAGATAGGCGTCCTGAGGGAATAGACTGCCGTCTCTGAAGATCACATCAGGCACTCGGTCCGCTTTCAACAAATATTCGTGATCGAATTTGTATTGGCCAACATCCATCGCGGACGCAACGCAACGCTCATAGTCCTCTGGCTCCAGTTCATCTTGATAAGACGGATCTATAAGCATCCAGCGCAGCAATGCCTCATCAGGTCTTGGGTTGAAAACTTTATCGTATCTCGGCTGCCCCTCCCGCATCTGAAACAAAGTTCCGGCAGCATTATTGAGAACAAACGGCACACTGCGCTTGAAAAATCGCGCTGGGACAGGTACAGCGCTCCGATGCTGGCTGACGTCAGAAGCTCCGACCAGAGGTAATTGTCCCTTCCAGCCAACTTCGGCAATGGAGACCTGGTTCAGAAAATGTTTCCCGACGATGTGTTCCTCCAAGTGACTCTCAATGGCGTCGGAATTCCATTTCACCACCCTCCACCCCGTTCGCCCTTTGACAGGACTATCGATCACCAAGTGATTTCGGCTCATTCCAAGTCCACGGATCGCCACCTGCTCAAGCAAATGACCTAGCCTTGCGGATTCGCGCACCCCTTGATTGATTCGCTTCTTCAAATCGGCAAGAAAGCTCGAGTACAACTCACGCGCATCAGTGTTCAAAAGCGCCTCACGCGCCTTTTGAATGGTGGTCTCCCACGCCTCCTCGAATTGGACAGCCCTTTTCATATACTCAGTCGTTAGAGCAATTGGGTCGTAATCCTGAGGACTGGCTTTGCGTTCAACTTCGTCGCGACTGAGAACTTCCGCAGTCCTGATGACGTCGTCGAAATCTAGTGAGAGTTGCGGGCTTTGGGATGAGGGCCGTGATTTTGACTTGTGAGACATTCAATTACGTCCTCCGCTTCTTCAGCTCTTCGATCTTCGGCTTCCACGTTTCCTCCATCTCCTGAAATATGTTTGGCGTTTGTCCTCCTGCGGCATCTTCTGTGTATTGCAATCTGATTTTGACTGGGATCGTGTGTTTGACGCTTTCATAAGTTCCCGAAAGCAAACACGTGCCGCGAGGCATTTTTGGTAGAGCGCGCAACATTTCGTCAGAGGCGTCCGCCTTAACTCCTCGTATCGCATCGAGTTGATCCGGTTCGAGGGCGAAGACCAACCTGGTATTACACTGCCGGATCGCCCGCTTATCGATATCAACAGGGCTTTGAGTCATCAACACCATCGCGATTCCGTGATGGCGACCGATACGCACTCCTTCACGGATAATCTGCTTGCATGGACTATCTTGGCCTTCGGGAACAAACAAATGCGCCTCATCAACGACAGCCACGTAAGGTGGAATGTGATTACGTAGCCGAAGATTCTGAAGCTCTCGAAGAACAGCGGTAGCGACAGATTGAAGTTGAGCTGACGTCAGCCGTTTACAGTTGATCGCCAGACAGGGATACATAAGCTTGCGCCAGTCTGCAACTCCTAATCCCGAACCGAATATCTTATGGCCCGTAAGCGTTTTCAGTCTCCGGGTAACGTTATCTATCAAAGTCGGCACTTCCCCTTTTTTGGCAGAGAGCGCCTGGGCAGCCTCGGGTATCTTGCGGACCACATCTTCAAGGTTGAACTTGGGAATGCCTTCGTTAGTGAGGTCCGTCTGAAGCTCACCAAACGCTTTTGCCACTACCCCTGATTGAAGCGGACTTTTTTGCATTGCTTCAGGCAACATGTCGAGAAGTTCGGACTCAGTTAGCGAGGAGATACGAATACTGAAATCCTTTCCAGGTTCAACCGCCGTTCCGCCCAATTTTTTAACCAAGATTGAGTATTCATCCTGGGTATCGATAAAGATGATGGGCAATCCCTGCCTGACAACCTCTTCCGTGATCACTCCCATCGCATAGCTCTTACCACTTCCTGTGGTTCCGCAGATGAATAGATGGCGCTGGATCGCCTCGCGTTTGAGCACAATATTCGTTGGGGCTCCGCTAATTGTCTGTCCAATGTGCAGCCCCTCCTTTTCGTCTTTCACCAATCCTAGTGTCTGGACAACTTCGTCTACATCAGCCACCGACACTTCCGCGCCAGAATTGGGCAACGTTTGCGGTGCTCTGATATCTCCGCCGAAAATCTCTTCGATCAAATCCGCTTCGACGAGGCGATAAATGGTGGTGCTATCTTCTTCAGCCGGATAATTGGGAGCGAGACCTAGACTGTCTCTCACATTGACAGACTGAGGGTTTTCATTCGGATTATGTTCATATGCGCTTCGGATGCGCCCAATGAGGAGGGTGTTCTCTCCATTTCGAGAGGCAGGGATGCGTATAAGCGTTCCCGGTCTGACATCCTGCCCAGCTTTAAGCTTAATCCGAACCGTTTCAAACGTCGGGGTCTCTTGATCAGAAATAACTGTGCCAATAGAAATGGTTTCGTAGCTCATAGCAGTGCCTCGAATCTCGTTCAAGAATGGTAAGCTTTGACGCCGAGTTGAAGTAAGACTCGTCTTGCTTCATCCGAATGAAAAGCCCCTACAGGCAATCCGGTCAGTTGGCTGACTAGCCACTTTGGCGCAACCAGGTGACCGTTGATGGGGACATACCAAGATTGATAATTACACGGCGCGCCTTCCCCATTTGCCAAAGCTCGGCAGGCTATATCAATTACTTCACCAGGCGTCAATGTGATTTTTCTGCCGTGAAGATAGGCAATTCCCTGAGGATGCGCCGACTTATCTAACGGCATGCCGCCTCGCAGCCAATCGCGCAAGATTGACTGTCTGCGCCCAGATGAACCA
>WNGB01024373.1_pt1 | contig 10314 bp, 6 predicted proteins | sample 5400681 | NCBI WGS metagenome assembly WNGB01 (sample SAMN13153367, study PRJNA577476) | soil metagenome | isolation source: 115 cm soil or saprolite under grassland replicate 2 | place: USA:California | collected 2016-06-15
GACGCGCCGCGTTGCGGCGAAGGGGCGGCGGTCCACCTGGCGATGATGCTGCGCGGAGAATACGGGGAGCTTTTTCCGGAGTGGTTGGCGAAGGCGGCGGCTGCGGGGCGTCGCGCGCCGGAAGAGTTATTGCCGGAGTTGCTCGAATTGGGACGGGTGCGGGTATGGTTGCGTGAAGCGATTCTCCCCTTGCTGGGCGCGCGCGGGCGTTGGCTGGCGGCGCAGAATCCCGATTGGAGTTACGCCGTTAGCGTTCCCGACGAGCAAAGCTGGCAGACTGGGAATCACGAAGCGCGTCTGGCCTTACTGCGCAAACTGCGCGCGACTGACGCGGCGCGGGCGCGTGAATTGCTGGTTTCAACCTGGGACGAGGAGAAGCCGGATCACCGCGCAGAATTCCTCTCAGTTTTTGAAATCGGGCTGAGTCCGGAAGATGAGCCGATGCTCGAATCCGCGCTCGATGATCGAAGCAAAGGCGTTGGCCGCACGGCGGTGAAATTGCTCGTTCAACTGCCTCAATCACGACTCCTTCAGAGGATGATCGAGCGCGCCCGCCCGATGGTCAGTCTGGGGAAGAAATCGCGCGGCAAGACCACGCTCGAGATCATTCCGCCCAAGGCATGCGACGATGCGATGTCGCGCGACGGCGTCAATCCAAAACCGCCCGCTCAGCAAGGGATCGGCCCGAAGGCCTGGTTGTCGAAGCAAATCATCGGCCTGACGCCGCCATCGATCTGGAACAAATCGCTCGGCCAGACCGCTGACGAATTGGCGCGGGCCGCGCTCGCCAATAAAGAATGGGGCGCGCTGTTGATCGATAGTTGGGCGCAGGCCGCGAAACACCATCAGGATCACGTCTGGGCGGAGGCGCTGTTAAATCTACAAGGCAAGAAGGGGTTCGACGTCAATTTGCAGCCGCTCTTCGATTCTCTTCCTGGAGAATTGAAAGAAAAACATTTGCTCGCAGGCTTGCGCGCGGGAATTTCTCTTGAAGACGCGTACGCGTCGCTGAGTTCGTGCGTTCACCCATGGGGCGCCACTCTGAGCCTGGCGGTATTGAGCGCGCTTTATCAGGACGTCAAAAAGAGAAGGGTCAACGACAGGTGGCCATTGATGAAACTGCTCAACGTTGTGGCCGTTCATCTCGACCCGGCTCAAATTCCGGAAGCCATCTCTCAAATTTCAACCGCCGTTTATAAGGACCCCAAATCGCCGAAGAGCCTCGATAATTTTCTGACCACACTGCAATTCCGTGACGACATGCTCAAGGAAATTTGAAACAATAAAAACGTGGGACAGACTTCAGTCTGTCCGTGACCCAGGACAGACTGAAGTCTGTCCCACGTTTTTCGAGGAGATCGATCAATGAAAAAGTCCGATAAGAAGACTGAAACTACATTGCTGCGCGAACACGCCGAACAGCAGTTCGCCGAAGAGCTGAGCGAACTCGCCAAGGCCGACGAGCGCCAGCGGCCACCCAACTGGTGTCTCTCGCCGTGGGCCGTCGCCGTCTACGTACTCGGCGGCAAACTAGGCAACGGTTTCGAAGTCTCTCCGAAATACATCGGCCAGCGGCGGCTGGTCGAGATCGCGATTGCGACGCTCGCGACCGACCGCGCGCTGTTGCTGCTAGGCGTCCCGGGGACCGCCAAGACGTGGTTGGGCGAGCATCTGGCGGCGGCCGTCTCCGGCGATTCGACGCTGTTAGTGCAGGGCACGGCCGGCATAGCCGAAGAGGCCATCCGCTATGGCTGGAACTACGCCAGCCTGCTGGCCAAAGGCCCTTCGCGCGAGGCCATAACGCCGAGCCCGGTGATGCGCGCGATGCAGAACGGCAAGATCGCCCGCGTCGAAGAGCTGACGCGCATCCCTTCGGACGTCCAGGACACTCTGATCACCATCCTCTCCGAAAAGACGCTGCCAATCCCCGAACTCAACGAAGAAGTTCAGGCGGCCAAAGGTTTCAACGTGATCGCCACGGCCAACAACCGCGACCGGGGCGTGAACGAACTTTCCTCCGCGCTCAAACGCCGCTTCAACACGGTGATCCTGCCCGTGCCCGAAACTGCCGACGAAGAGGTCGAGATCGTCAGGCGGCGCGTCGAGTCTCTGGGTCGCGCGCTGGAATTGCCCGCCGAGCCGCCCGCGCTCGGCGAGATTCGTCGCATCGTGACCATCTTCCGCGAATTGCGCGACGGCAAGACGCAGGACGGCAAGACCAAACTTAAATCTCCGAGCGGCGCATTGAGCACGGCCGAAGCGATCTCGGTCGTCAACAGCGGCCTCGCACTCGCCGCCCATTTCGGCGACGGGCAGTTGCGCTCGAACGACGTCGCGTCGGGCCTGGTCGGCGCGGTGGTTAAAGACCCGGTGCAGGACCGCGTGGTGTGGCTGGAGTATTTGGAGACTGTGGTGAAAGAGCGTGATGGTTGGAAGGATTTGTATCGCGCGTGTCGAGAGGTTTCGTAATTGATGATTGCCTCACTCCCAAAATATCAGTTGTATATAGCCGGTTTGCTTATCGGAGTGTTTGCGGTGTTAGCGGCGCTGAATGCGTTCATCGTCATTCGCAATCTGAGATCGGAGAACTACATTTCGTCTTTCCCGATTGTAGGGGGCGTGGCTGGATTCGCCGGATTCCTTCTTACGCCAAGCTTGCGAAATTACGCCTGGGCGCCTTTGATCCTTGATTACGGCACGGCAGTCGTAATTTTCTTTGGCATTCCCATGATGATTCGCGAATCGTGGCAAATAAGCGATTTCAACTTGGTTCGCGAATATATTGCTTGCGATGATCACAGGGAAATTAGACTTCGGTTTCAAAAGGCCAATATTTTCACCATTCGAATAAAGATCAAAAGGCAGGCGGGCGAATTAGGACTTGTGGAGCTAAATACACATGGGGAGTGGCGCCAGGATGGCGTAGCCCTGTTTTTGAAGATTGGCGCCGACACGGCCGTTTTTGATCAAATAGAGAATGAGCTTCGCGTCAAGAAAAGTTTCGATGGCTTTGAACGAAGGAGCGAAACAGACCTGGAGAAGAGCAAAGAAACATCTCTCAGCAACGTTGTCTTTACCTTATCGCGTAAGAGGGAAAGCTGACCCACGAGTAGTCGTCAGATATGGGGATAAACATCTTTGGCATCAGACACCACGGCCCCGGTTCAGCGCGCAGCCTGCGCCAGGCGTTGGAAGCATTGCGGCCCGATTGCATCCTGGTCGAAGGCCCGCCCGATGCGGCTGACGCGCTGTTGCTGCTAGCGCATCGACAGATGAAGCCGCCGGTCGCACTGTTGATCTATCCGCCCGATCAACCGCAGCGCGCGGTCTTTTATCCTTTCGCCGTCTTCTCTCCCGAATGGCAGGCGCTCGGTTACGGGTTGGCGCGCAAGATCGCCGTGCGGTTTATGGATTTGCCGCAATTCCATCGATTGGCGGTGGAGGGCGACTCTGAATCTCAAATTTCAGATCCCGAATCTCAAGATTCACACCCCGAATCTCAAATTTCAGATCCCGAATCTCGAATCCACGACGACCCGATAGGCCAGTTGGCCGCAGCCGCGGGTTACAGCGACGGCGAGCGCTGGTGGGAGCATATGGTCGAGCACAGGCGTGACGGCGCCGATCTTTTCGCCGCGATCCTGGAAGCGATGGCGGCGCTGCGCGAATCGGCTCTGCCCGCCGATCAACCAGTTGAACAAGGCGGAGCCTCGCCCGAGATTCGGCGAGAAGCTCAACGAGAAGCCCAACGTGAAGCCCAACGAGAGGCTTGGATGAGGAAGACGATTCGGGCCGCAGCGCAAGAAGGCTTCAAGCGGATCGCGGTTGTATGCGGCGCGTGGCACGCGCCCGCGCTCACAGTTGACGCCGGGAACACGCCGTCGGCGAAGGATGACGAGGAGCTGTTGAAAGGCTTGCCGAAGGTCAAGACGCAGGCTACGTGGACGCCGTGGACATACGGGCGGTTGTCTTATAGCAGCGGCTACGGCGCGGGCGTCGAATCGCCAGGCTGGTATCACCATTTGTGGACGTCGCGCGACAGCGTGCCGATCCGATGGATGACGCGCGTGGCGCGGTTACTGCGCGAGGAAGACCTGGACGTCTCTTCGGCGCATGTGATCGAGGCCGTGCGATTGGCCGAGACCTTGGCGGCTTTGCGCGACCGCCCGCTGCCCGGGCTGTCCGAATTGAACGAGGCGACGCAATCGGTCTTCTGTTTCGGCAATGATCTGCCTCTGCGGTTGATTCACGAGAAACTGATCGTCGGCGAGACGCTGGGCGCCGTGCCCGAAGAGACGCCGCTCGCGCCGCTGCAGCAGGATTTGGCGCGCGAGCAGAAGCGGCTGCGGTTGCCCGCTGAAGCGTTGGAGCGCACGTACGATCTCGATTTGCGTAAGCCGAACGATCTTGATCGCAGCCGGTTGCTGCATCGTTTGTCGCTGCTCAGCGTTCGTTGGGGCGAGACGCAGCGGGCCGGCGGCAAAGGCACGTTCCATGAAATCTGGCGATTGCGCTGGCAGCCTGAATTAGTCGTCGCGTTGATCGAGGCGGGCGTCTGGGGGAATACGATCTACGAGGCCGCGACCGCCTTCGCGCGCGACGCGGCGGATCGTGCGAGAGAATTGCCGGCGTTGACCAACCTGCTCGATCAGTCGCTGCTCGCCGACCTGCCCGGCGCGGTCAGCCACGTGACGGCTCGCCTGCAGGCCGAAGCCGCCGTGGCCAGCGACGTCGCGCATTTGATGGATGCGCTGCCGCCGCTCGCCAACGTTCAACGCTACGGCAACGTGCGCGGGACCGACGCGGCGATGGTGGGCGAGGTGGTCGCCGGATTGGTCGCGCGCGTTTGCATCGGATTGCCTGGCGCGTGCGCTTCGCTCAACGACGAAGCCGCGGCGGCGATGTTCGACCGCGTCGTCAGCGTCAACGCCGCGATCGGTCTTATGCAGAACGAAGAACATCTGACGTCTTGGCGCGGCGCGATGACGCGATTGGCCGATCAGCGCGGGCTGCACGGATTGGTCGCGGGAAGGTGTTGCAGGCTGCTCGTGGACGCGGGCGCGTTTGCGGCGGACGAAGCGGCGCGGCGTTTGGGCCTCGCGCTTTCGACCGCGAACGAGCCGGCGCAGGCGGCGGCCTGGATCGAAGGATTTTTAAAAGGCAGCGGGTTGTTGCTGTTGCACGACGAGACGTTGTGGCGGACGCTGGATGAATGGTTGACGGCGTTGCCGAGCGATGGATTCACGGCGCTGGCGCCGTTGCTGCGCCGCACGTTTTCGACGTTCACTTCGCCCGAGCGCAGGCAAATCGGCGAGCGGGCGCGGCGAGGAATGGCGGGCGTGAGTCGCGCGGCAATCGGCGCCCAACCCCGCGCCGAAGATTTCGATCATGCGCGCGCCGAAGACGTGTTACCGCTGATTGCGCGGTTGCTTGGGCTGAATGAATCGCAATAATGTAGCTTCCGGTTCATTCTGGCGAAATTATTTGAACCCTGCGCATAAATCGGAAGGCGAGCTCTGGGTACGCATCGCTTCCAGCGTGCAGTCTCGGCAGGAGGCGCATCTGGTAGCAAATGGCCGTCTAACCGAGACTGCACGCTGGAAGCGATGCGTACCCAGGTTGACGCCAGTCAATGTATTGATTGCAAGCGGTTTTTATTTGCACAGTCTTCAATAATTTAGACAGCAATATGATAATTGAAGAAGAACGCCTGCGCCGCTGGCGATTGATTCTGGGCGGCGATGAAAACGACGGCACGGGCTGTGGCCTGAGCGGCGCCGATCTGGCGATGGATCGGGCGCTCGCCGCGCTCTACGACTCCGATCGCAAGGGTGGCTTGGGAAGCTCGGCGCCGAACGTCGCGCGCTGGCTAGGCGACATCCGCGAATACTTTCCCTCGTCCGTTGTGCGTGTGATGCAGCAGGACGCGCTCGAACGTTTGAACCTGCGCCGGATGCTGCTCGAACCAGAAATGCTCGCGGCGGTCGAGCCTGACGTTCATCTGGTCGCCGATTTGCTGGCGCTCGGCGGCGTGATGCCGGCGAAGACCAAAGAGACTGCGCGGCTGGTCGTTCGCCGCGTCGTCGAAGATCTGCAGCGCAGACTGGCCGAGCCGCTGCGACAGGCGGTGATCGGCAGTTTGAACAGGGCCGCGCGCAACCGCCGCCCGCGCCACAACGAGATCGATTGGCCGCGCACCATTCGCGCCAACCTCAAACATTATCAGCCCGACTACAAAACGATCATTCCCGAAACGCGCATCGGCTACGGACGCAAGCGTTCGGCGCTGCGCGAAATTATCCTGTGCGTCGACCAGAGCGGTTCGATGGCGACCTCGGTGGTCTATTCCGGCGTCTTCGGCGCCGTGCTCGCTTCGTTGCCGTCGGTGAGAACCCAAATGGTCGTCTTCGACACCGCGGTCGTGGATTTGACGGCGGAACTTTCCGACCCGGTCGAATTGCTCTTCGGCGCGCAACTGGGCGGCGGCACAGACATCCACCGCGCGCTCGGCTATTGCCAGGGATTGGTCCGGCAGCCGCACGACACGATCCTGGTCTTGATCAGCGACCTGTTTGAAGGCGGCAATCAGCAGGAGATGCTCAAACGCGCCGCGTCATTGGTCAGCGCCGGAGTCCAATTCATCGCGCTGCTTGCGCTCAACGACGACGGCGCGCCAGGATACGATCACGGCGTCGCCGCCGCGTTCGCCGGGTTCGGCATACCTTCCTTCGCCTGCACTCCCGATCTGTTCCCGGAACTGATGGCCGCCGCGATTAACCGGCAGGACATCGCGCAGTGGGCCGCCGCGCGCGAGATCGTGACGGCGCGTGGCGACAAGTGATTGAAGTGCGCGCGTCCGAAGCCCCGCCGCGACACAAGATCAAGAACACAATATGAGCTACAGTTTTGAAACCGTATCGCTACCAAAGTTCGCTACCCAGACGTGGATCCCGGCGGAAGTGGGCGCCATGGCCACGCCAAATGGGCCTCTGCCCACGGCGAAGGTTTTGAGCACGGCGCCATCGCTTGCCCGCAGCTTCATGACGTTGTTGCTGCCATTGTTCGCCACCCAGATGTTAGTCCCATCAAAGGCCACACCTGCCGCCCCATCGCCCACGGTATAAGTCCCAAGCACAGCGCCATCGCTCGCCCGCAGCTTCGTCACGTTCTTACTGAAAAAGTTCGCCACCCAGACGTTAGGCCCGGCGGGAGTGGGCGCCAAGGCCACACCGAATGGACCATTTCCCACGGCAAAGGTTCCGATCAGAGCGCCATCACTCGCCCTCAGTTTCGTCACGCTGTTGCTGAATTGGTTCGTCACCCAGATGCTGGCCCCATCAAAGGCTACTCCAATTGGGCGCTTGCCCACGGCAAAGGTTCCGAGCACGGCGCCATCGCTCGCCCGCAGCTTCGTCACGTTGTCGCTGAATCGGTTAGCTATCCAGATGTTAGTCCCGTCAAAAGCGATCCCTCCAGGACCATCGCTTACCCAGACGCTGTCCCCATCAAAGGCCACTCCAATTGGGCGCTTGCCGACCGCAAAGGTCCCGATCAGAGCGCCATCGCTCGCCCTCAGCTTCGTCACGCTGTTGCTGAATTGGTTCGTCACCCAGATGCTGGCCCCATCAAAGGCCACTCCTTCCGGACCTTTGCCCACGACGATAGCGCCGATCTGCGGCACATCGGTCTGCGCCAGCGTCGCAACCGCCAGAAACATAACGATAAACAACCCTTTTAGCCCTTGCGCATTTTTTTTCATTTTCGTTCTCCTTTCTCATCCACTGGCCGTCGCGCGCCTTCAATTTTGGGTTGTCTGGCCTTCGGCCAATCCACCCAGAGGATAGACTCGACGATCCAGCCGGGATTTGCCAGTCCGGGGCACGCGGCCCACTGTTGGAGCGGTTCGTTTCCGTACCGCAGCATCCCAATATGCTGAGACGAATCCGCATCCAACTTCGGATCCGGATTGGTGAAGCCCAGCTTACGCCGAAGCGCCTCAAGGTCTTGGGGGGCGCCGGTCAGAAATAACCAGCCGGGTTGCACCCGATGCATTTGGACATATTCCTTGAGTACTTCGGGACTGTCATGCTCCGGTTTGAGTGTGATTGAATACATAAAGATATCGCGACCAACCCGTTCTCCAAGCGCCCGCTGAACTTTCACGAGGTTTGCCGTGATGCCAGGGCAAACCCCTTCACAGTCCGCGTACATAAAATTGATGGTCACGATCTTGTCCTTGATCAGGTCGTCATAGAACCGGACCTTACTGCCTTCGTGCGTGGTCAGCGCGACGTTGGGGAAGTAGCGCGCCCGGATTATCTCTCGTGGCGACGTTCTATCCCATTTAGAATCTTGAGTGGATGCCAGCGACTGGAAGCCGCCGGTCGCGCTGGCTATCCCAGGCATCGTAATCAGGCTTCTTCGGTTAATGCTCTTCATGGTTTGGCATTTCCTTTCTTGTGTCTCGTCCTGGGTTTGCGCACGCTCCGGGAGCGGCGCAGACGCGGGGGCAACTATGGGGTTTGCTTCGTGTCTCCCACAGTAGCGATCTCGAACCTCAGCATCATCGCGTGGTCTTCATGGACCGTGTTGTGACAATGCAGCGGATACCGTCCCAGAAAGTCGCGGAAGCGGAAGAACAGTTCGACCTCGGTATTGTGCTCCAATCTGATGACGTCCTTTCGACCTGTCTGGACCAGAGGGCTATTCGAAGGCGGCAACCCGTTGATCGATAAGGTCTGGAACTCTTCGAAGTGAATATGTATGGGATGCTGCCAACCGCCCGAGCTGTTCTGCAGGATCCAATGCTCGATTGTGTTCTGCTGAACTGAGAAGCGGACCTGGTTGCAATCCATGAATTGTCCGTTGATCTGCCACTGCCCGTTGCCCCTCTCGAACTTGAATGTGCGAGTCACCCTCGGAGTCCCGGCGGTACTGGGCAGACTGTAAAAGGAAGGATTCGTAGCGGGGTTGACGCTGTTGTCCGGTACGGTCGGAAGATCCACTACAATCTGCATGACTCTGTTTCCCTGACCTGCGGGTAGAACCTTGCCGGTTGGCCCGCGCCCGTCGGTCTGCTCCAACCGGTTCTCAAGGTAGAGCGTCTTGCCCGCGAGCGGGGCGAAATCAATGATCACGTCAGCTCTCTCAGCTACGCCCAGCCGCACACTTTCCACATTCACCGGGTTTGGCAAGAGGTTTCCGTCGTTGGAAATCTGCCAAAACCTGTTGTGCGCGTTCAGATTGGTCAGATCGGTGATGAAGAACTGATAGAAGCGCGACGGCCCGCCGTTCAGCCAGCGGAAGCGGTACCTGCGCGGATGAACGTGAAGGACAGGCTGAATCTTTCCGTTCACAAGGAATTTGTCTCCGAGTATTCCGTCGAAATTGAACAAGTCGAAGAACAGCAGCCCTGTGTTCGGATCGAAGCACTTGTCTGCAAACAACATCGGGACGTCGAAATCGGGGACGACATTCGTGGGATTGGGGACGGCAGGAAGACGGAACCCCGTCGTCTCATTGCCCGTGTCGAAGTTGTTATACAAAAGATACATCCCGGCCAGTCCCTTGTAGACATTCTGCGCCGTGAAGTCCACGCGGTGATCGTGGTACCACAGCGTGCTCATCGATTCGTTTATGTCGCCAGTCGGCTGGTGGGTCGAAGCGAACCCCGCCAGCACGTTTGGATAGTACTGGTCGTAGAAGAAGGAACTGGGAAACTGGGGATTTGGGAAGAAGTCGCAAGGAAACCCGTCGCTTTCAGACGGCGTGTGGCCGTTGTGCAAGTGTGTGCTCACCTCATTCTTCCCAAAGCCGCCGTTGTCGGCCGGCAGGTTATTGACATTGCGGACGAGAATAGGCTCCCCATATCTGGCGATGTAGAGTGGGCCTGGACTGATTCCGTCGAAGGTCCATAAAGTTTGCAGTGGGAGGTTCTGGCTCACACTGACCTGCGACGCCTGTTGGACTATCTGGTACTGCTTTGTCGGTGGAAATGGACTCGTCACCACCTGATGAGACCGCGTACGGCCCTCTCCGGCGGCGTTATTTGGAGCTATCGTAGGCGTCGGGCTGAGCGGCGATGTTACCGGACGCTTGACCTGCATCGGGACAAATGGCTCCAGGAAAGCTGTGGTCGGCGGGCTCTGGCAGATGTTGTCCACAAAGCCCGCGCTTGTGAGTGGACGAGAACTCAATCCTTTCTTGGGAATCAGATAACCGGCGCTCGTCAGCAGCCCCATTTTCATCATCTCCCGTCTGCTCAACTGCGCCGCGATTATCTCTCGCCTGTTTTTCGCGGCGTTTTCTATTTCC
>WNGB01032477.1_pt1 | contig 10314 bp, 11 predicted proteins | sample 5400681 | NCBI WGS metagenome assembly WNGB01 (sample SAMN13153367, study PRJNA577476) | soil metagenome | isolation source: 115 cm soil or saprolite under grassland replicate 2 | place: USA:California | collected 2016-06-15
TGTCACGAGCCCAGATGACCGACGCGGTCGCCGCGCTCGGGCCCGAGGGCAGTCCGGACCGGGAGGTCTGGCAGCTGATGTATGTCGAGGACCGGCCGGTTGCGGAGGTGGCGGAGCTGATGGGCGTTCCGGAGGGCACAGTGAAGAGCCGCGCGCACCGGGCGCGGCGGCTGCTGCGCGCCGCGCTGGGCGGCGACCCGGCTGCGGAGGGAGGCACACGATGAGCGACCCTGACGCGGGCCGGGATGGTCTGGCCGCCTCGCTGGGAGGGTGCCGGGAGGCAGTGCCGTCCGATGTTGATGTGAGCCGGGTGTGGCTCGGGGTCGCCGCGCAGGTGTGGCGGCGCCAGCCGGGCTGGCTGGAGCGGGTGGCCGGGCGGCTGCTGCGCTCGCCAGGCCTGGCCCGGGCGCTGGTGACCACGCCGTCGCTGCTGATCGGGTGGATCATCGCCAGCGCGGTGGTGCTGGTCGCCGGGGTGGTGGCCACCCTGGGGACCGGGACGCCGTACGTGGCCCTGGTGGCACCTGCGGTCGCGGCGGCGGGCATCGCCTACGCCTACGGGCCGGGGATCGACCCGGCCTGGGAGCTGTCGCGGAGCATGGCGGTCGGCGACCGGATGGTGCTGCTGGTGCGGGCGCTGGCGGTGTTCGGCCTGAACGCGGCGCTCGGGCTGGCCGCCTCGGCCGCGTCGGGGGCTGCGGCTGCGGTCACGTTCGGCTGGCTGGTCCCGATGACCGCGGTCTGCGCGCTGGCGCTGGCCGCGGCGACGCTGGCGCGGTCGGCGAACGTGGGGGTGGCGGCGGGGCTGGCCGGCTGGGTGATCACCGTCCTGGCCGGGCGGGCGGCCGGCGGGCGGTTCACCGCCGCGGTCACCGACTCCGCCCTGGTGCTTCCCTACCTGGCATTCGCGGCCTGCTGCGGCGTGATCGTCTGGTACGCGACCCGGATCCCGAGAGGAACGTCATGAACGTCGAGATCACCGATCTGACCCGGCGGTTCGGCCGCACCCAGGCCGTGGCCGGGGTGAACCTTGAGACCGGGCCCGGGGTGTTCGGGCTGCTGGGCCCGAACGGGGCGGGCAAGACCTCGCTGCTGCGGATGATGGCAACGGTGATCCCGCCGAGTTCGGGAAGGCTGCGGCTGCTCGGCCGCAATCCCAGCGCCTACGGCCCGCGAAAGGAGATCCGCCGCAGGCTCGGCTACCTGCCGCAGAACCTCGGCTATTACCCGGGCTTCACGGTGGTGGAGTTCGTCGAGTACTTCGCGCTGCTGAAGGACATGCCGGCAGCGCGGGTGCCCGGTGTGGTGGCGACCGCGGTCGAGCGGGTCGGGCTGGGGGACAAGGCCCGCTCGAAGCTGCGCGCCCTGTCTGGCGGGATGCTGCGCCGGGTCGGCATCGCGCAGGCGATCGTCAACGAGCCCGAACTGCTGCTGCTGGACGAGCCGACAGCCGGGCTGGACCCCGAGCAGCGGGTGGCGTTCCGCGAGCTGCTGCGGGATTTCGGCCAGCGCGCCACCGTGATCGTCAGCACCCACCTGGTCGAGGACGTCGGCGCCGCCTGCACCCAGGTCGCGCTGATGGACCAGGGAAGGATCGTCTTCCACGGCACCCCGGACGAGCTGACCGCACGCGCCGAGGGGACCGCCGCGGCCGGCGACGCCCCGCTGGAGCGCGGCTACAGCGCGGTCCTCGCGCAGGCGCGGGCATGACCGCCGCCGGAGCTCCGGCGCCCGCCCGGCCGTTGCGGGCTGGCCGTGTTCGCCCGGTGCTGCCGGGGCGGCTGCTGCGCCTGGAGCTGCGCCGCAATGCGATGCTGTGGATGCTGCCGCTGCTCGGCGCGCTGTTCTGGTTCGGCATCTACCGCCCGAGCATGGCCGTTCCGCCGTTGTGGAACCTGCGCGGCGCGATGATGCAGCAGGCCCTGCTGGGTTTCGCGCCGTTGGTGGCGGGCGTGGCCGCCTGGATGGGATCGCGGGACGGCCGGCGGGGCATCATCGACCTGGTGCGGGTGACCGCCCGGCCGCGCTGGGCGGGCCAGCTTGCCACCTGGGCCGCCACCACCTGCTGGGCGATCGTGGCCTACCTGGGCTGCGTGGCCGTCGTGTACGGCATCACGGCGCGGCAGGCCACCGGGGGCGGCGCGCTATGGTGGCCGGTGGCGGTCGGCGTCGTGGGCGTGGCGGCGTCCTGTGCCCTCGGGTTCGCTGTCGGGGCGCTGTTTCCCAGCCGGTTCAGCGCGCCACTGGTCGCGGTGGCCGTGTTCCTCGCGCTCGGGGCGGGCGCGATCGCGATCGAGCACAACAATACGTACGCGCAGATCTGGCCGCTGGACGTGCAAGGCGCTCTCCCGCCCGACTCGTTTGGGGTCTTCTACCCCTACTTCCCCGACCTTGCCATCGCCCAGATGCTGTTCCTGGCCGGGCTTGTTGCCGCGGCGCTGGCGGCGCTGGGCCTGCCGGCCGCCGCCGGCGGGCGGTGGCTGCGCTGCGCCGCCGCGGCCGCCGCAGCGGCCGGGCTGCTGGCGGCCGGGACCGGGGTCAGGCTGGCCGGCACCTCACGCCTTGAGGCACAGGGCGTGGTCATCCCCGCGCTGCACGACGCGGCCAGCGACAAGCCCATCGCGTACACCCCGGTCTGCAACCGTGCCGCGGTCCCGGTCTGCCTGCACCCGGCCTACCGGTCATTCCTGCCGGCCGTGACGGCCGCTCTCGGTCCAGTGCTCAGCGAGGTGGCCGGCCTGCCCGGCGCACCCGCCCGCGTCTCCCAGGTCGCCATCACGCGCGTGCAGCAAAGAGGCAGCAACGGCGTCGAGATCGAGATCAACGGCCAGCCCATCAGCGGCAGCCCGCCCGTGTTCCATCTGTTCCTCACCGACCCGCTGCCGGGCGAGGGACACACCACCACCGCCGGCTTCATTGACCAGCTGCGGCGGCGAGTCTGGGTGATGATCCTGGACACGCTCATTGGCGGCGGGCGACAAGGTGAGGAGCGCCCGCCAGTCGGGCAGGTCCAGCCAGGCAAGCAAGAGTCGGCACAGCGGCCGACCCAGGGGCTGCTGGCACAGCAGGCGATCGAAGCGGGATTGGCCAAGGCCGCCGGTGTGCCGCCCGGCCCCGAGGTGCCGGCGCTGGCGCCCGGCTCGCCGTCCGATGCCGCGGCCAAGCGGTTCGCCGCGCTGCCGGCGGCTGCCCGCCACGCCTGGCTCGTCGCCCACCTGACCGCGTTGCGGGCCGGCCGGATCGCCCTCAGCGAGCTACCGTGACCGCCGCGACCGGCGCCCGCCTGGTGCGCCTGCACCTGGCCAGCCGCCGCGCGCTGACCTGCCTGCTCGCGCTGGCGGCCTGCGCGGTCGCCCTGCGCACCGCGCTGCACTGGATCCCAGGCAGCGGGGTGGCCTCACGGCAGCTCCCGTTGACCATCGAGGCCGGGGCCGCCGCGGTGATCGGCGTGACCACCCGCAGCCCGTTCGGTGAGCCAGAACGCGCCACCGGTCGCTGGCTGCCGTTCCTGCGGCTGGGCGCCACCATGGCGGTAGCGGGGGCCGCCGTCGGCGCGCTGGCGGCCGGCTCCGCGTCAGCACACCTTGGCGGCGGCAGCCTGGGCATGCTGCGCGACCTCGCCGGGCTCACCGGCATCGCCCTGCTGGCCGCCGCCCTGCTCGGCGGCTCCCTGGCCTGGGCCGGGCCGCTGGCCTACCTGGTGGTCACCCTGCATGCCCTCGGCGCCGCCTGGACCACCCCATGGATCTGGCCGGCCCGGCCACCACACGACCTCGGCGCGGCGTTCTGCGCTGCCCTGGTATTCGCCGCCGGGGTCACGGTCATCACGGTCCGCGGAGCCCGCGACTCCGCGCGAGAGTGACGGTGCTGGCCGCCGCCGTTCGCCCTCCCGCGGACCCGGCAACCGGACCGGGCTCCGATCGGACCAGCGGTCCGCCAGCGCACGCGCATGCCCCCGTTCACCACGGCGATCGGGGGTCGTGCCGCCGCCGGCACCTCAAAGCTGGAGCCGCCCACATCAATCCGTCGGTACCCACGCAGTCGGTAGGGCGTCGGTCCACTGCGCGCACTGATCGGCGGGTCTGCGCGCATGCCGACCGCACGGCACCATGTGTCTCGCCCGGCCAGCCTCAAGTTGCGCCTGCCGAGGAGCTTGCCGACCGGCTCAGCGCCGGTACCCCTCCCGCCGGACCTTCGGCCAGCCTCAAGTTGCGCCTGCCGAGGAGCTTGCCGACCGGCTCAGCGCCGGTACCCCTCCCGCCGGACCTTGGCATGGCGAGGCCGCAGCCGGATCCGGGGGTCTGCGACCAGGAGATACAGGTTCGGATGCTGTACGGATTGGTGCACCCAACTTGCCACAATCCGAACACCCCACCACCAGCAGCGCCGCTGGTCAGCGGCCCCATAATCCGGTTGCCGGGCCATCACAGCAAGGTTCGCCGCTACGGCTATCGCGCCGCGGTGGCATGATCGGCTGACGGCGGCACCTGCAGTATCGGAACCTTGGTCAGGTTACGGACGATCCACCACGTGTATTGCTCGCAGGGGCGACGATCCGCCTCGCTGTGGACCTCGCCCGTCGTTAGTGCGTCCCGTCTAGGATCGCCCGTCGCGTGCCGTCGCCTTCGAGCGTGTCCATCTGCGCCCACCATGGGTGTGTGGAGCGCCGGCGACCTCGCCGCCACCGAGGAGAGGCGATGACCGGCTCCGTGGCCTTCGTCGCCGGACCGTGGCGCTACGAGTGGATCGAGGGAGCCGGGCGCTGGCTGCAGCTCGACGCACCCGACCAGGTCAACCGCCTGCTGCTCGACTTCCTCAGCGGCGTCCCGGCCGATGCCGCCCGCGGCGGTCTCCGGCTGATCACCAGAGACCACGTCGAGCCACCAAGCCCGGTCGCCCGCGGGCGACCGGGCTCCCACCGCACTGCTGGCCGCGAGCCGCCCTGGACACCAGGAGCGTCGAGGCGGTTACACGCAGGTGCAGTGGATGTCGGCCTGACCGCAGCCGGCGCACTTCAAGGTGCAGTACCGGTCGGAGCCTACGTGCAGATGCCCGGGATCGTGCTCGCGGGCCTCTGACCCGCAGATGGCGCACTTCCACCCGTCCGCTTCCGCGCCGCACTTGGCGCACAGCAGGGTCGCTTCGGCTGCCATGGTTGGCTCCCTTTCCTGGATCCGGTTCCGGGCTGGAGGGCGGGGCTGCCCGAGGACGACCCCGCCTCCGGCTCAGCCTCGGCGCTGGGCGATGATCCCCCGCAGCGCCAGCAACGCCCCGACCACGAAGATGGCCGTGGCAAGGTAGATAAGCCCCAGGTGGCCGAGCGTGTCGAGGTGGTTGGGGTAGTGCGCTGGGAGAGCCACCGCAAGCCCGAGCACGGGCGCGGCCACCGCCCCGACCCATGCCCACAGCTCTCCCCGCCGGACCCCGTACGCCACCAGGAAGAGCACCGCCAGCCCGGTGGCCGCGATGAATCCCGACACCGCGATGTGCAGATGGCTCACGTAGTTGAACAGTGACGGGCTGAACTGCTGGATGGCGTCCTTGCCGACGCTCACCTCACTGGAGCCGATGCCCAGCTCCAGGAAGCTGTCGGTGAAGTTGCGGACGAAGAAGATCACCGCGTAGCCGATGAAACCGACCGCGGCGAGCCCCATCAGCCAGGACCCCATTCGGAGCCCGGCCTGCGCGCTCTCCAGCCGTGTGTGCTGTGCTGCCGTCGTCATGACAGCTCACCCCCTTCACCAAGCAGAGACGTCCAGGCTGCCGAGGGGATTGCGGCCCGCATGTGATGCAATAGATTCGCGCTCGGGATCGTCTTGGTAGTTGTTGCCGGTGTCCGATCGCGGAGATCCGAGGCCATGGTGGAGGTTCCACAGCAGACCAGGGAAGCCTTCAAGCGGCTGGCCGCCGCCGAGCTCCCGGCCTTGTACGCGTTGGCCCGGCGGCTGGTCCGGGAGGGGGCGGAGGATCTGGTGCAGGAGGCGCTGCTTCACGCATACCAGTCCTTTGGGACCCTCAAGGAGGACGCCGCCGCGGGCCGGTGGCTGAAGACGATCATGGTGAACGTGTTCCGCGATCAGCTCAGGAAGCAGGCGCGGTCGGTGCGGGAACTGCCCATGGACAAAATCGAGGAGTTCTCGCTCTACCAGACGCTGGTGGAGCAGGACCCGCTGCCCTACTCGGACACCCTGCACCACGACTTCCTGCGGGCGTTCGGAAAGGAGGACGTGCGGGAGGTCCTCATGCGCCTGCCAGAGCTGTACCGGGCGCCGCTGGTGCTGCGGTACATGGACGGGTTCGCCACCAAGGAGATCGCCCGCATGCTCGGGGTTCCACTGGGGACGATCCTGGCCCGGCTGCATCGTGGGCGCAAGCGGTTCGAGCAGGAGCTGTGGGCGTACGCGCAGGAGACCGGGCTGCTGCTCAAGGAGGCGATGGGATGAGCGAGAACCAGGGCCTGATCCCGTGCTCTGAGGCGGTGCGGCAGCTGTGGGAGTACCTCGACGGCGCCATCTCGCCTGAGGATCATGAGAGGGTAGACAAGCACCTGTCGTTTTGCCGCAGGTGCTGCGGAGAGCTGGAGTTCGCCAAGGAGCTTCGCGAGTTCCTGGTTTCTCGGGGGGCGGAGGAGATCCCGCCAGACGTCAAGACCCGACTGGAGCGCTTCGTGGCAGACCTGTAGGAGGACGCATGGTTCGTGACCTGATGTTCCAGGAGGAGATCAAAGACACCGTCCGGCAGGCCTACGCCGCGATCTCCAGCGGCGGCGGCGAGTCGGTGGCGCGCCGGCTCTACACCGACCAGGAGCTCGCCGAGGTGCCTCCCGGGGCCGTTGCGTGGGCCCTGGGGGTGGGCAATCCCGTCCGGTATGCGATGCTCCACCCCGGCGAGGCAGTCCTGGACGTCGGGTCGGGCGGGGGGATCGACACGATCCTCGCCGCCAGGAGGGTTGGGCCGCGCGGGAGGGCCATCGGGCTCGACGCCTTGGAGGAGATGTGCGAGCGCGGCCGGTGCCACGCCGCCGAGGCCGGTGTCCAGGGCTGGACCGAGTTCGTCGAGGGCGAGATGGAGGACATCCCGCTGCCCGACGCGTCGGTGGACGTGGTGGTCTCCAACGGCGTCCTCAACCTGTCGGCCCGCAAGAGCCGGGCGCTGGCCGAGATCTTCCGGGTGCTGCGGCCGGGAGGCCGGATCTCGCTGGCTGACCTGACCGTCGAGGGCGAGCTGCCGCCGGAGGTGGCCAACGACCAGAGCGCCTGGGCCGGGTGAGTGTCGGGGGCGATGGCGGAGCGTGTCTTCGCCGGCAAGCTCGAGCGGGCGGGGTTCGTGGACGTGTGGGTCGGCGGGCACCGGCCATTCGGGATCGACGAGGCCTCCCTGTATCCGCTGTTCACCCCGCAGGTCATCGAGGTCATGCGGCGGACCATCCCGCCCGACCAGCGCGACCACGTGGCCACCGGCGTGATCGTCAAGACCCGCAAGCCCGGGTAGCGGCACTGCAGGCCGCCTGAGCAGCGGTCCATCGCTCCAACGGCGCTCTGTGATGTGACGGGGCCGAACCCGCTTGCTTGGGGATGGCGCTGTCGCCCGGGCCTCACCGGTCGGATGCTCGCGCGTTGCTGCGCTTATCGTCGGGGCCCGCCGAGGTCGAGGCGGCGTTGCAGGTACTCGTCTTGGTCGAAGTCGCCGCCGGCATAGGGGTCCAGCTTGGCGAGCACGTCCGCGCCCGGTAGAGCAGGTAGCCCTGTTCCTCGTACCCGGCGGTCAGCCGCGCCCATAGCGCAGAAGTGTTCGAACAATGGATGGGTCGGTGCACCCAACGTTCCACAATCCGAACACCCCACCACCAGCAACGCCGCTGGTCAGCGGCCCAGTCATCCATTTGCCGGGTCACCACGGCAAGGTCCGTCGCGACGGTTACCGTGTAGACCGGGCGTAACAGGTGCCGTCGGGCAGTCGCAGTGTCGGATCGTGGGCGCGATCCGGACCAGAAGCACGAGAACCACGCGCTCCGTCTCGCTGCGGAAGTGCCGATCCCCACCCGCCACATCGCCGCCCCAGACCGCTGAACGACCTAGCGTAGAGACCTATGGCCGTCTCTCAGTCCGTCTCCGCTACACGAGCTTGCCTTCAACCGACCGCCAAGCACGAGAGTTCGCAGTCGGCAACAGCACCAGCGAAACCCTCCTCAAGCGCCCAATCGGCAGCATCGTCGAGTGAGCTGGCGGTTGTGTGCGCTACGTCCACGGGACGTTGCCGACCTCACCGGCCCACCCTCGGGTCGTCCTGAGATCACGGTAGGCGCCCTGGTATCCGAGCGAGTGAAGGATGAGAAGCGCCAGATAGTGCCGGACCAGGAGCCACACCTCTGTGATGAGGCCCTCCAGTCGGTAGACCCGCTCTTGTGCGCCCCTGGGGTGCACCAGCCGGTTACGGATCTGGGTCACCACGTCCGGGCCGTCGAGGACCGTTCCCTGGCGTGCCTTCTCCTCGGCCGCAAACCTCGCCGTCACCGGCAGCAGCCCAGCGTCGATGTCGGTGGGGATCTGCGCGTCGGTGAGCACGCGGCGCAGCAACTCGTGTGCGTCCTGGTCCAGGTACTCGCGTTCGCTCATCCCGCCGTCGAGGACCAGGGTCTGCCACATGATGTGCTCAAGCCCGGCGGCGCCCATCATGACCCGTTGCTCGACAAAGCCGCGATCGTTCATGGCCGCGATGCCGAGCATCATCTGGAGCCGCAGTGCTGGCAGTCGGTCCGGCTCGGCGAACGCCGTAATGACCCGGCCCAGGAAGTCGGTCAGGGAGGTGTGCTGCCGTTCGTACCACCACCCGGGACTTATCGTCCTCGCCGGATCGCAGTGACAGGGACGCCATTCCTCCCAGACGACCTTCCCCTGGCTGTCCTCGCCAACCGGCAGCATCGGCGCTGCCCATCGGCCCAGCGCAAACGACACGCCAACATGCAACCCGGTGAGCAGCGGTTCAGCCTGGGCGGCAGTGAAGGCGGCTCCATCAGCACGGCGGATCTCCATCGCGTGCGTCATCACGTAGACGCGCGCCTTGTGCAGGTGCTTCCAGACCCGATCATGGTCGGGTCGCACGTCAAGGGTGAGCTTCCATCCGCCCACCTGGGTCTCCCAGCGCCCTAGCCACTCGTCGCCGTCCTCGCCGGGGCTCGTGAGCGCGATCGGGCCGAGGAGGTCAGGGAGATTGAACCAGTGCGTGACGATCCGCTGGAGCGGTGCGTCAGCGTTGCCGATCGCAGCGCCGTTCGACCATCCATCGTTGCTCCCTCGCCACGTACCGGACAGATGGGCATCGCCATCTGGCCGGCGTAGCACCAATGTGACCGAGTCGCCCGGAACCCCCACCCTCGAGTCGCCCTCGATCCTCCACACCACCCCGAGATCCGGGAAACACGACAACTCCACAACACCATGAGCAGCCATTCTGGCCAGCCCTCCGACCGGCCCCTCATACAGCACGACCGGTTCTCCCCGGTCATTGAAGGGATACGCCGGGGAAATCGCTGGGAACGCTTCAGTGGCCGGGAACCGCGTGCTCATAGGCGCCATCGTAGGACCTCGGCCACCACATGATTGAGCCGGCAGCCCGAGAAGCATCGACCCGACCCGCTCATGCCGGATGGGTCGGATGAGCCCCTCAGCCGCAGGTTCGAATCGTCGGCAGGGCACGTCCCAGACCTGTGCACGACCGTACGCCTATCTGCGCAGGTCGGATTGGTGTCTTCACCATGGCGGGAAGCGAAGCGACCGCGCTGACTGCGAGACAGCACGACCGCTCCAGAGTGGGTGTCGTGGCTGGGCCCGGAGGACAGCGGGTTCTGTCTGGGCTCCTTCGGGCCACCCTTCGAGGTGTCGCACCCCGCTGGTTTACTAAACGGTGGCGTGACCTTCTCGTTGACCTCCCGAGAACAGAGCGGCAGATGCCAAAGCTGGATGTCAGGCAGCGGGCCGGCCTTCGGGCCGAAGCGTTCGTGGACAAGGTCGTCTCGGACGCCGGCTTCATCTGGAACGACCGTCCCCGCGACTTCGGCGTTGACGGCCAGATCGAAGCTGTGGACGTCACAGGGCAGGTGAGTGGCTTCGCTGTGCTCGCGCAGGTGAAGGGGACGGAGGCCAGATTCCCGGGCGAGAACGACCGCGGCTTCAGCTTCTACTGCGACTCCGACCACATCGACTACTGGCTTGGGTGCGGCCAACCGGTCGTGCTGATCTGTGTCAACCTTGTCCGGCAGGAAGCCTGGTGGAAGCGGCTCGACACCTGGTTCGCCGATCCGTCGCGCAGAGCCCG
>WNGB01053520.1_pt1 | contig 10314 bp, 10 predicted proteins | sample 5400681 | NCBI WGS metagenome assembly WNGB01 (sample SAMN13153367, study PRJNA577476) | soil metagenome | isolation source: 115 cm soil or saprolite under grassland replicate 2 | place: USA:California | collected 2016-06-15
GTGGCGGCGATGGGATCGTCCATTCCAGCGTCCGCCCGTCCCACGGATCCTCGCCCGACTTCTCACCGCGCCGCAGGCTGAAGACGACGTTGATGATGAAGATGAGTATGGAGGTGGCGATCGTGAAGGCGCCGATGGTCGACATCAGGTTCCATAAGTCCCACCCGTTCTCGCCGGAGTAGGTGTAGATCCGGCGCGGCATGCCCAACAAGCCCGAAATGTGCATCGGGAAAAAGGTGAGATTGAAGCCGATCAGCATCAGCCAGAAATGCACCTGCCCGACGGTATCGTTCAGCAACTTGCCGGTGAACTTCGGGAACCAGTAGTAGACGCCGCCGAAGAGGGCGAAGATGGAGCCGCCAAAGAGCACGTAATGGAAGTGCGCGACAACGTAATACGTGTCCTGTTGTTGGTAATCAGATGGCACAACTGAGTGCGTGACGCCGCTGAGGCCGCCAATCGTGAACATTGCGACGAAGCCGACGGCGAACATCATCGGAGCCTTCAGGTTCAGTGAGCCGCCCCACATCGTAGCTAACCAATTGAAGATTTTGACACCGGTGGGTACGCCGATCAGGATCGTGGATATGCCGAACGCGGAGTTCGCGACGGTTCCGAGCCCTGTGGTGTACATGTGGTGCACCCAGACACCCCAGCTCATGAAGCCGATAGCGATCCCGGAGAACACGACGAACGGGTACCCGAATAGAGGTTTGCGGGAGAACGTGGGCAGTATCTCAGAGACGATGCCCATCGCAGGCAGGATGAGGATATACACCTCCGGGTGCCCGAATAACCAGAACATGTGCTGCCAAAGGAGCGGGTTGCCGCCTTTGTCCGGGTTGAAGAAGTTCGCGTCGAACAGCCGGTCGAACAGAAGCTCGAAGAGGGCTACCGCGATCACCGGCATCGCGAAGATGAGCAGGAACGAGGTAACCAGCGTCATCCAGACGAAAAGCGGCATCCTGAAAAGAGTCATGCCCGGAGCGCGCATGTTGAGGATCGTCACGATAAAGTTGAAACCGGAGGCAAGCGAGGCGACGCCCAGAATCTGAAGGCCCAAGGCCCAAAAGTCCACCCCGTGGCCGGGCGAGAACGCCTTCGATGACAGCGTCGAGTAGCAGAACCAGCCGCAATCCGGCGCGCCCAGCTGACCGGAGAATATGTCCTTCGTGAAGAAGCTGATGTTCATGAAGATGCCGCCGCCAAGAAACACCCAGTAGCTGAAGGCGTTCAGCCGGGGGAAAGCGACATCGCGCGCGCCGATCATGAGCGGAATCATCAGGTTGAAGAAGGCAGCGCTCAGCGGCATGACGACGAGGAACACCATAGTTGTGCCGTGCATCGTCAGGATCCGGTTGTATTGGTCCGCGTTGAGGACTCCGGCGTTCGGGACAATGAGCTGGGTGCGCAACAAGAGAGCCTCAACGCCGCCGGCGAGGAAGAAGAGGAACGCCGTCACGCCGTACATGATGCCGATGCGCTTGTGGTCGACGGTGGCGATCCAGCTCCAGATGCCGTAGTGCTGGTCTGCTACCCGTCGCGCCGTGCGCAGAGCATCCGCCAACCCCACACGCCGCGGCTCGTATACGGTAGCCATAGCCTTACTCCCCGCTTCCTTCTGTCGAAACGGCATCCGGGCCGTCGCCGGGCGCGGTCTTCCTGCCAGCAGCCATCTCCCCAGCCCAGGTGTCGAAGTCTGCCTGGCTCTGGGCGATCACGGTGATAAGCATCCCGGCGTGTCCGGTGCCGCAGAGCTCACGGCATTGCCCGGCGTACGAACCTGGGTGGTCGGCTTTGATCCACATTACGTTCTTTCGGCCGTTGACCGCGTCGCGCGTTCCTGCCAGCCTGGGAACGGCAAAGCTGTGGTTCACGTCGCCGGAGGTGATGGTAAGCGCAATCTCCCGGCCGACCGGAATGTGGAGCTCTTTGATGGTTGTCACGGGATTCCCCTGCGAGTCAGTGACGTCCGGATACTCGAACTGCCACGCCCACTGTATGCCAGTGACGTTCACGGGGTACGCATCGGCTGACGGGTCCCGCCCGATGTCAAACAGGACTGGAAGCATAGGTACTCCGACGAATCCGAGGATAATAAGGGCCGGAAGGATGGTCCAGCCGATCTCCAGCGGCGTGTTTCCATGCGTCTGCCTGGGGATGGGGTCACCTTCGCGGCGGCGAAAGCGAAGAAGCATAACCACGATGGCGCCCAACACCCCGATCATGATTATGAGCGCCGGCCACATGGCGAGAAGGAAGAGGTCGCGCTGCTTGTCAGCAACCTCCCCGGCCGGGTTCAGAGTGTTTTGAGGCGTATCCGTATCGCCGATACAGCCCGCCGCCAGAAGCCCGATCAGCAGCAGAGCCAGGCCAAAAAGGAGGTGGCCCGTTCTCGCTCGCGGGAAGCCCAGTTTCCTCACAGGCATCTGCATTCGGTACGGATTGCTACCTGCCAGTCCGCAGATATGATGTCCCAGCGAGCCCCCACGAGCAAGTCAGCTGAGGAAGAAGATGCGACGCAATCACGCCTTCACCAGTGCGTCAACGGCGATCGCTCCGAAAAGCAGCGCCAGGTAGATGAGGGAGTACCGGAATAAGTCCGCGGACGCCCGCGCCGACGAGGAGCGTAAGAGACGGAGAGCGAAGTAGAGGAAGCCGGCGCCGAGCATCCCGGCCGTCACGAGATATGTGAAGCCCGCGTCGCTCCAGGCGACAAGAAGCAGGGAGACGGCGACAAGCGCTATTGAATAGAGGAGGATCTGCCGCTTGGTCTCAGCCGGGCCGGCCACCACGGGGAGCATGGGGACGCCTGCGCGCTGATAGTCGCTGCTGTAGTTAAGAGAGAGCGCCCAGAAGTGCGGCGGCGTCCACAGCGTGACGATTCCGAACATGATGAGCGCCGGGATCCCAACCTCGCCAGTGACGGCGGCCCAACCGATGACAGGTGGCATGGCGCCCGCAGCTCCACCGATGACGATGTTCAGCGGTGTCGTGCGCTTCAAGGCGAGCGTGTAAACAAGGACGTAGAAAGCGAAGGCTGCAATTGTGAGACCGGCCGCCAGCATGTTCACGGACCACTGGAGGAAGAAGAAGCCTGAGGCCGCCAGTGCCATTCCGAAGAGTGCTGCCTTCTCAGGCTCGATCTGACCCGACGGCACCGGGCGGTCCCGCGTGCGCAGCATCACTTCGTCGATATCGCGATCGAAGTACATATTCATAGCATTGGCCCCCCCGGCAACGACGGAGCCACCGAGGACGGTGGCCAGGATGAGCCAGAGCGATGGCATCCCTCCATCAGCAAGCATCATCGCCGGTATGGTCGTGATGACGAGCAAAAGAATTATGCGCGGCTTCGTGAGTCGAAGGTATGCGAGGATCGCTCCATTAACGTCACGCGCAACGCGGGTGGTGGTGGCGACGGCGTCGATCACGTCAGGTCCGTTCCTCCGGGTAGGGCGCCAGATAGCTCCATGCTGCTGCGAAAACTAACACGGCCCAGAGGGCCGACGCCAGAGCAAGATGCGAAATCCTCAGAGGCGTCGCCAGCTCGAACCAGATATTGGCCGCGCCCACCAGTACCTGCGCGACGTAGACCGCCAGTGCCAACGCCACAGCCAGAGTCACAGCCGCCCGCTGCTCATGCCGAAAGGTGCTGATGGTAAGGACGAGCATGAGAACACCCAAGCCACCAGCGAGCAACCTATGCGCGTAGTGCAGATCCCCCAGCCATCCACCGGAGGAGACGAGCTTTCCGTCGAACAGGGGCCAGTCCTTGTAGGCTAGCCCAGCACCCTCCTGTGATACATACGCGCCGCTAATAACGAGGGCGAACGCCCCGAGAGCAACCATAATCGGTATCACCGGAAGCGATGCGGCGGAATCTTTCTGCGGACGGGCAGCCGCCAGGGCAAGCACGATCAGCGTTGCCAGAAGCGTAAGCGCAATCGAGAGGTGCAGCGCGACGACAGTCGCGTCGGTCTCGGTGTTGACGGCGGCAGCGCCGACGAGGACTTGCGCGACGAGCAACACAATGGCTAGAGCAGATAGGCCGACGATAAGCGGGTCGGTGGGAGTACTCAACCAGCACATGCCCTTCTAACCGGGGAATGACCTGACCGTGGCAGAGCGGCCAGTCCGGGCACGCCGTGCCGGAATCGGTTGCACGGACCGCGCCGCCGAGCACGATCAGGCCGTAAGTCATCAGGATTGTGAGGCCTGCCAGGTGCTCAAACCTGAAGCCGCCCATCGAAAGAGGCGGCCGTAGCGTGCGCCGCTGCGTCCGCACAACCGTGGCCTTCTGCATTAGCACTCAGCTCCCAGAGCAGAGCAAGGCCGGACGGGGCGGGTTGGCAAGGCGGGAGAAGTCACCGATTGGGCGTCCTTGTACCAAATATCACAAATGGCACAGTCACGTGTCAAGGCATTGTGCAATCGGTCTTGCCTGTGGCTGTCATGTCGGCCATACTTTCTTCCAACGTGGAGGCATATCCGAGCGGAATCGTATGACCGAGGATTCTCAGACCGGAGATCAGTCCGGTGACGACGCCATTGGGAGGGCATCGGCAAGCCTTAAGGAGAACCTGCCGGAGAGGCTTCTCCTTTCGCAGGTGCTCGGGGCGGCGCCGGCGCCCGGCCAGCCGCGCGCATACGTCCCCCCGACTGCCGCACTACGCAGCGAGGCACGCGATCTCCTGCATCAGAAGGCGCTTCGCGATATCGTGCGGCTGCGCTTTGGCTTTCCAACGGAGAAGTATCGTGACTTCAAGACCTACGTAAACGTGCCGCAGCGCTCAATGGGAGTGCAGCTCAACGACGGTGCAGTGGCCTATCCGAACATAGTCGTTGTGCAACATCCCGAGAACAACGCGAAGATCGTTGCGGAAGTTGAGACAAATGAGACGGTACGAGAGGCCGTCGCGCAATTCGAGTGGCTACCGTACTCAGAGCTCGCCCCCCTTTACCTCTACGTTCCGGTGGGCAAGGGAGACGAGGCACTGGACTTGTGTCGCAGCCTGGGCATCCAGGTGGTCGGCGTGCGCACCTGGAGGTACATCGCGGGCTACGATGAGCCTGAGTTAAACGACCACTTTACGGTGCCGAGCGGGCCTGAAGACCTATTACCGAAACTACTGAAGCCGCGCTAGCCACAGCCTGTTGCTGAACCGGCGACGCCAGCCAACTCCAGGTGAGCGATCCGACTGCGGTCGGGCGGAGCGCCCCCGCGCCGATCCCCCGGCCGAGGCCCGGACAGTTAGTCGCCTATCTGTTCAATGCGGAAGCTCATGGTGCCGGCGGGTGCCGTAACCTGGACTTCGTCTCCCACTGCACGGTCTAGCAGTGAGCGGCCGACTGGTGAGGCGCTGGATATGCGGCCGTCGGCGGCATTCGCCTCAGTTGGACCCACGATGGTAAAGCGATTGAGAACGCCGCTGCCAAGATTGCGGACGAGGACTGTCGCACCCACTTGAACCCGATTGGCGTCGGAGGTTTGCTCGACGACAACGGCGCGTTTTAGCATCGCCTCGATCTCTCGAATCCTTGCTTCGAGATGGCCTTGCTTGTCTTTGGCTGCATCAAGCGGAGCGTTCTCGCGAAAGTCCTTATCGAGCATCGCCTTCCGGATCTCCTCCCGGACCCCGGCTCGTTGGGAAACGAGCGATCCGAGCTCAGCCTTCAGCGCCTCGACGCCTTCTCCGGTCAGTTGAACGGTGTCAGCCGCGTGGGCCGCGGGCATCGCAACTTTGGCGCCACCCTTTCGCAGGCGAAGGTGTGGCGCCAGATTCGTCTGGAGGAGGCCGCTTTTCTTCATGTGAACCAGGAAGGCGCGAATGTAGTCGGCTCGACGGCTGGAATCGGGCGTCGCTGGGCCGAGAACATCGGCGTAAAGCGATACCTCGTGACCACGCATTTGGTCGATCGGCCGGTCGGCACCGTACCATCGCACAAACCGGTTGAGCTCAGCCAGCGCTGACTGACGCGAGGTGTCTCTTACCTCCTCGGCGAAGCGCTGTGCAGCATCAGAGAGCGTCACGACAGCCATGATGGGGAGTCAATTCTATGTTCGGCCAAGCGAGTGTGTCAACGCGCGAAGCGCGGTTATGTGGAGTCAGGGCGCGGGCGGCGTGGGTGTGACCTGCGCAGGAGGCGTATGCGTCGACGTGTCTGTGGTATCGGCGGATGTGGTGGGACTGGGCGTCTGGGTCGGCGTGGTCCCCTCCGAAGGGACGACCGGTGTAGCAGTCCCACCGGCCGGCAAATCGGGCAGATCAACGCCCCACTCGGCGGCGATCTCCTCGGTGAGATTGAGCACTTCCTCTGCTTCAGGCGCGACAACTGCGCGCTGCGTGTCGACGATGAGGTGAAGCAGCAGATATTGGTCAGCGATCGTCCTCTCCAGTTCGAGGCGGGATCGGGCGTCCAGCGCCGAGAAGTCTTTCACCTGCGACTCGAGCTCGGTCGTAGTCCTCGCCAGCTCTCGAATCATCTCAGGCGAAACGTCCGCGCCCCGATTGGCCCGCATCCAGAGCTGCTGGTGTGCCTGCCGAAGATCGCTAACCGCAGGCGCGACGACAGGCGTGAGTTGGGCCTCCGGTCGCGATCCGTCGGGAGACGTATCGAGGACCGTGGCGCCCACCGCTATGGCAGTAAACGTGACAACGAAGGCAGCGGCAAGGACGGCCCATCGCCCCCTTCCCCGGCCTAGTCTGGCGACCGGCAGCGAGAAGCTGAGGTTCCTGGTGATCGCTCGTGCGCGGCGCCGCACCGATGCGCTCGAAAGGAACTTATGTCGCACGCGCTCTTGAAGATATGCAGGAGGTGAAGATTCGTCAAAGGCGGCGGCTACGTCGACAACGGTCTTGAGCAGTGGTTCAAGCTGATCTCTGAGAGACGGGTAAAGGGACAGGCTCTCCTCGACAGTTCTTCTGCCATCGAGATAGGCGGACAGACATTCGTCTAGAGCCTCCTCAAGCCGTCTCGCTTTCATAGATTTTCGGCGCTTTCCTCTGACCCATCATCTCCCGCAGCTTAACGATCGCCTTGTGCTGTATTACTTTGACGTTCCCTTCGCCCTTTCCCATCGTGCGGGCCGTCTCGGCGACCGACAAGCCCGCCGCGAACCTCAACGCGATGACCTGCCGCTGCGCCTCGGGGAGCTTTTCCGCCGCCTCGCGGATGTCGCTCAAAGCCAGCCGGTTCGCGACCAGTTCATCCGTCCCGCGTGAATCGACCGCTAGACCCTCGGACAGTTGAGACGAGCGTCCTCGAGCGGTGTCCTTGCGACGCTGGCTGATAACCGCGTTATGCGCGATTCGGAACAGCCAAGCGGAAAACGGAGCTTCCCGCCACTGGAAGCGATCGATTGCTTCCAGCACGCGCATGAATACCTCTTCTGCCAGGTCCTCCGCATCGTATGTATTGCCCGTGCGGGCAAGTATGTAACGGTATACCCTGGGGAAATAGAGCACGTAGAGCTCAGAGAGTGCGCCAGCATCGCCTGCTCGCGCTGCGTCTACTATCAGACGGTCACCTTGAGCGTTGCCGTTAGGGCTCACCGGGCCAATCCTCCCAATAAAGCCCCCCTGCTGTGGCTTAAGGTGGTTGCGCCCGTATATTACCCTATTTCCCCGTCAAGAGATACAACGCGAAGACCGAAACAAAAGTTACCAACAAAATAAATTGCCACCACTTTGCAACCGCATCCCCTCAACGGGCGTATTTGTAATAGCTAGAGAGCCATTGTTATTCTGTAAATGATGCCTTCTTTGATTGGGAAGCTTGACCGGGGCGTCGTACTTGGAGCCGGCGTTTTTATCGCTTCGGTGGCTCTGCTCGCCATCGCGCTCGCCAGCATATTCGCGGCCCTGAATAACGACGCCGCAGACCTACCGGACGAGGGCAGCATTCAGGAGATCCTCAGCCAGAGCGCACAGCAGGGGCAGAGTGAAACCACCGCCCAGACAGACATTGGCCCAGTGCCGCCTCCGCCGGTGCGACTGGCGATCCCGCGTCTATACATCGACGCACCGATCATCACGATGGGTCTGGACGCGGAGAGATATCCGGAGGTACCCGAGCGTCCAGACCAGGTGGCATGGTACAACTTCTCAGCGGCGCCGGGACAGCGCAGCAATGCCGTCCTCTCCGGCCATGTGGACTGGCAAACGCGGAGCCGGCAGCCGATAGCCGGCGTCTTCTACCGCTTGCGGGAGCTCGAAATTGGCGACACGGTCACTATCGCGCTGGAAGACGGCACCAAGTTGGACTACTCAAGGCGATGAATCGCACTTCGAGGGAAGTGATTACTCTCATAACCTGCGGTGGTACCTGGATTAGAAGCGGCCGCGGTCCGTTTGGCGGCAGCTACAGCCACCGCGTGTTGGTTAGAGCGGAGCGTGTTGTCGCGGTAGCCCAGGCTCCAGCAGCCGGAGGCCCTTAAGCGGCCGCTAACCGTTAGCTCGACGACGTCGTTTGGCTATCTGTTTGGACTATGCCGTCGCCCGCGAGTTCGAGATAGCTTTCGGCCAAATGAGATAGGCTCCGCAATACGGAGCCATCTCTCTCTATCACCATCAACTGATCCCACCAAGGCTGCACCTGTGAGAGAATCTGCGTCCAGCCCGGAGCAGATATCTGCGGAGCGGGCGTCGCCTCTGGCGTCGGCGCCGGCGTAGGCTCGGGTGTCGGCGGAGTTGCCGGTTCGGGGACCGGCTCTGGAGTGGGGTCAGGTGGCGGCGGAGGCGGAGGAGGAGGTGGAGGTGGCGGTGGCGGAGGAGGAGGGCTACCGCCTTGACCGCCGAAGTCAGTTGTCCAGTACCAGCCGAATCCAGAGGCAGCGTTGTAGGCTCGGCCGATGCCCATGACCGTGAAATTGCCGTTGAGCATATTGGCGTTGTGTCCTGGGGAGCTCTTCCAGATATCGAATGAGGCCTGCGCGCCCTCTGTACCGGCGGCGAGGTTTTCGCCCTTCCAGGTGTTGTAGTTGTAGCCGAAAGCGGCCATTCGCGTGAATGGGTCCCGTCCCAGGGAATCCGTGTGGCTGAAGTAGTTCTTGGCCGCCATATCCTGGCTCATCCAGAGGGACGCTTCGTTGAGCTGGCCATCGAGGGACAGTGCGCCAAGGCCGTTAGCCGCTCGGTACTGGTTGATTAGGCCGAGGAAGGCTTGCTCTTCGCCATCTAGCGCCACCGCCGGACTGGAGGAAAACGCCGAAGCCACAAATATGGCTGCGACCGCAAGGACCGTCACCATGGCGGCACGGCCGATTCGCCTAGTTGTGTCCTGGATCCCGAAACCCATCTGCTATACTCCGAATCGAGCAGCCTCTTCGAGGGCGCTCGCTGTGAGCGGGGAGCTTGTCTTGCCAGGCCATCTCCCCGTTTGTGTTTCCCTTCCAGAGGCTTAGACGCCCGCCCGGGGCGCCGGTTACCATGGACTTTGCAACCGCAGTCGCGAAACGGTTAAGAAACCATCTATCTTCGGTTCAGCACGAACAGTTCGACCTGTACTTCCAAAGCCTCATTGAGTCGCGGAGGCGCGCCGGCCTCACCTCGTTGCGCGATCGAGAGTCGATAGAGCGCCGGCACTTTCTGGAATCGATCGCGCTTCTCAGCGCGCTCCTGGACTACGGGGTCGCGAAATCGCCCGTCATCGATATCGGAACTGGAGCAGGCTTTCCGGGCCTGCCGGTGAAGATCGTGCTTCCGGACCTCGAGATGACTCTTGTGGAGGCGACTGCGAAGAAGGTGCGGTTTCTCAAGGAGACGGTGCAGCTCTTGGGGCTCAAGGGGGTCTCAGTTCTTCAGGCGCGCGCCGAGGAGTTGGCGCACGATTCTGTGTATCGTTCCGTCTACGCGCTCGCTCTGGCGCGTGCGGTGGCGCCCCTGCGCGTGCTGGTCGAGCTAGCGTTACCTTTCCTTCGCGTAGGCGGCTGTCTTGCTACGCCGAAAGGCAGCGGCGCCGCACGGGAAGTGCGGGAGGCGCAGAACGCGCTGGCCGTCTGCGGCGGGACCGTTGAGCTCGTAAAGCCCATGGAAGTGCCGGCGCCCGGACCCAGGCCGGTACTCGTGCTTGTCCGCAAGACGTTTGAGACTCCCGAGCGTTATCCGCGCAGGCCCGGCATTCCGAGCAAGCGGCCGTTGTGAGCGAGACACGGCGCCAAAGAGGCGCTAGAATGTGTGCCAGTTTTGCGAGCATAGCGGGGTTACGGAACATGCGCTCTCAGAGCAGCACTAACTTGCAGACCGTGGGCAGCTGGCTCGGCCGCATCCTGAGGTTCGACTTCACGGCATTCGACGAGATTCGCGCAAACCC
>WNGB01014966.1_pt1 | contig 10313 bp, 6 predicted proteins | sample 5400681 | NCBI WGS metagenome assembly WNGB01 (sample SAMN13153367, study PRJNA577476) | soil metagenome | isolation source: 115 cm soil or saprolite under grassland replicate 2 | place: USA:California | collected 2016-06-15
TGGACCTGACAGCTAATCCGCCGAAAGTCGTTGGCCAGGCCCGGACCGGTCGCCAGCCGTCCGGTCTCTCCATCGCGCCCAATGGCAGGCTGGCGTTGGTCGCCAACCGTGCGGACGGCACAATCTCGGTTTTGTCCATTCGTGGTCAGGAAGTCACTGCTATCCGGACCATGAAGGTGTGTGAGCCGCAGGAAAGCGTTTCAGATGTAGCGATCAGTCCCGACAGCCGCCTCGCGCTGGCCAGTGCGCAAAAGGGTGGATACCTGAGCGTGCTCAAGATCGACGGTGACACCGTTACTCCCACCGGTCAAAAACTGTCCGCTTACGGTCAGCCTTATCGAGTGGTGATCACTCCGGACGGCGCGTTGGCGCTGACCGCCGGACAGGGCTACGGCAACGGCATCGACCGTGACGCCGTCAGTGTGATCGACCTGACCGCCAGGCCCATGCGCACGCTCGATTACATCCCGGTCGGAGCGGCGCCTGAATCCATCGAAATCAGCCCCGACGGCAGGCTCCTGGCCGCGGTGGTGATGAACGGTTCCAACCTCGGGCCCTCCGATCCGAACCGCAGCACGCACGGCGACCTGGTGTTGCTTGCGCGGCGCGACAAGACGTTCCGCGTCGTCGAGAAACGTCCCATTGGTCGGATTCCGGAAGGCGTGGCCTTCACTTCGGATGGGAAATACCTGGTCGTTCAGTGTCACCCGGACCGGGAGCTTTGGATTTTTTCGGTGAATCGAGGCCGCTTGAAGGACACCGGTCAACGCATCAAAGTGCCTGGAATGCCATCGTCGCTGCGGGCTTCTCGCTAGCCATGCCATGTCTTTGCCGAACGACCAACCTCTCCGCGTAAATCTGCTTATGAATCGACGCGACTAGATCAAAACCCTCGCCCTCGGCACGGCCGCCGGAAGCGTTGGCTGGCTGGGCAAATCCGAGGCGATTGCGGCTGAACTCCGCGCCACGCCCAACAAATCGCTCCCACCGTTGAAAATCACCAAGGTGCGGGCGATCCAGACCGCGCCTCAACGGACCCGCCTGGTTGTCGTGAAGGTCGAGACCAGTGAGCCCGGTCTGTATGGCCTCGGCTGCGCCACCTTCAATCAGCGCCCACTCGCCGTGGTGACCGCCGTCGAGGAGTATCTTGATCCGTTTGCGCGCGGCCGTGACGCGGACAATATCGAGGACCTTTGGCAAAACGCCTACACGAGTTCCTATTGGCGCAATGGTCCGGTGTTGAACAACGCCCTCAGCGGGCTGGACATGGCGCTGTGGGACATCAAGGGCAAACGGGCCAACCTGCCGGTCTATCATCTGATCGGCGGGAAATGCCGCTTCGCCGTGGATTGCTATGCGCATTCCAGCGGGCGCGACTTGAAGGAGCTGGAAAAGAGCGTCAAGCAAAACATGGAGCTTGGCTTTCGCCATATCCGCATTCAACTCGGTGGCTACGGCTCGCCGCAACTCTCTACGGAAGCCCACTTCAAAGACGCGGGTTTCGGGCTGCCCAAAGACACGCTCATGGACGCGCAACCCTACCTGAAAGCCACACCCAAAATGTTCGAACACATCCGCACCACCTGCGGGGACGACATCGAATTATTGCACGACGTGCACGAGCGCGTCGAGCCGCGCGACGCCATTCGCCTTTTGAAGGAGCTGGAGCGTTACCGGCCGTACTTTATCGAGGACCCGATCGCGCCCGAGGCGAATGACTACTTCCGCCAGATTCGGGCGGCCACCACCGTGCCCATCGCCATGGGCGAGTTGTTCAACAGCCCGCACGAGTGGGTGGGCCTGATCAAAGACCGGCTCATCGACTTCATCCGCGTGCACCTCTCGCAGACCGGAGGATTTACCGTCGCGCGAAAGATTGCGACGCTGGCCGAATGGTTCAACGTGCGTTCGGCCTGGCACGGACCGACCGATCTTTCCCCCGTCGGCCACGCGGCGAACATCCACCTGGATCTGGCCATTCATAATTTCGGAATTCAGGAAAGTCTTCGATTCAACGAGGCATCACAGGAGGTGTTTCCCGGATGTCCCACGATCAGGAACGGCTACTTCCACGTCAATGAAGCGCCGGGCTGGGGCGTGGACATCAACGAGGAGGCGGCAAGGAAGTTTCCGTATCCCGAACATCCGGGGTATTGGGAACCGGTGCGTCGCCGGGATGGGACGGCGGTGAGGCCGTGACTAACGGATGCTTAAAAATGAGGTGGAGTGGCAGCAAATTCTCCGGCCGACGACGCCTGGTCTTCCTGATCGTGTCTTTGATCCTCGGCGCGTGCGGGCCGGGGACGGGTTGCCAGAAACAAAATCGCCGCGCCGCGCTCTATCCGAACCGCTCCATCGATCTCATCGTGCCGTGGGCGGCCGGAGGCGGCACGGATCGTCTCGCGCGATTCGTTGCCGACGCGCTTCAGCGGCGGGTCGGCCAGCCGGTGATCGTCGTCAACCGCACCGGCGGCAGCGGCGCGGTCGGACACTCGGCCGGCGCGCTCGCCAAGCCCGATGGCCACACTCTGACGATGGCCACGTTCGAGCTGAGCACGATGCGTTCGATGGGGATCTCGAAGCTGACGTGGGAGGACTTCCTGCCGGTGGCCCAACTCAACGGCGATGCCGCGGCCATTCTCGTGCGCCAGGACGCGCCGTGGAAAAAACTCGGTGATCTGCTCGAAACGATTCGCAAGGAACCGGGCCCGCTCAAAATGTCCGGAACAGCGACCGGGGGCGCGTGGGACCTCGCGCGGTCGGGGCTGTTAATTGCCGCCGGTATTCCGACGACGAACGTCATCTGGGCGCCAACACAGGGCGCCGCGCCGGCGCTGGTGGAACTTCTAGGCGGTCACGTGGACGTGGTTTGTTGCAGCGTGCCGGAAGCGGCTTCGCAGATCGAAGGCGGCCAGGTGCGTGTGCTGGCCGTGCTCGGTCCGGAACGGCTCGCTGATTTTCCGGACTATTCAACGGCGCGCGAACAAGGCGTGGCGTATGACGCGGTTGGCTGGCGAGGAATCATGCTGCCCAAAGGCACACCGATCGAAATCGCGAAACTGCTGAACGAAAAGCTCGCTGAAATCTCCGCGTCCGACGAATTCCGGCAGTTCATGAAGAAAAACGGTTTCGCCGTGATGGTCCGCGGCCCTGAACAGTTTGCCGAGTTTCTGCGAGCAGAGCACGCCAGGTGGCGTGACGTCATCAGGAACGCTGGATACGAAACGCTCGGTCAGAACCACGATCCCGGACCGCGCGCGATGCCCATTTTGCTGGCAACGCTGGTGGCCGTCGCCCTGGTCGCAGAAGGATTCCTGTCCCGGCGGCGGCGCGCGCCTGGCAGCAGCCGACCTGAGGAGGCTCTGAACGCCGAATCCGAAATTCGAAATCCAACATCCGGCATTGAACAGAGCCTCCTCCCTTCGGCTGTTACGAACAAAGAATTGAGCGCCTCCTGGATGTCCGCCGACGCCGTGTTTCTGCTGGTCACGCTGGTGATTTATGTTGTCGCCATGCCGTGGATTGGTTTTTCCGCCAGCACTTTCGTCTTCACGCTGGCAGTGATGTGGCGGCTCGGCACGCGCTGGTGGCTGGCGGCAATTGGCTCGGTGGTAATCGTGGTCGCCATTCATCTCCTGTTTGTCACGCTGTTTAAGGTGCAATTGCCATGAACCTGCCGGAAGTTCCAAGCTCCAAGTTCCAAGCTCCAGAGAAACCTCAAATCTCAATCGCCAATGACGCGGCACCCCGATCCGCGTCTCGGCCAGGAGCGCCGGGACGGTTCCGTGGGAAACAGACGGGGCGAGCGCACAGGTTTGGACCGTGTTATGGGATTCGGGGCTTGGAGCTTTTTTGGAACTTGGATTTTGGTGCCTGGACATTCGCGCAATCAAGCCTGGCATGGAAATCCTCCTGAGCCTGCTGCAACCCGGCGTCCTCCTCCCGTGGCTGCTGGGGATGGCGTTCGGCATTTTTGTCGGCGCGACGCCCGGCCTGACGGCGACGATGGCAGTGGCTTTGATTGTGCCGTTCACTTTTTACCTGCCCAACCCAAACACCGGTCTCGCGCTCATCCTTGGCATCAGCTTTTCAGCCATCTTTGCGGGCGACATCCCGTCGGTTTATCTCCGCATCCCCGGCACCCCCGCCTCAGCCGCGGGAACGCTTGATGGTCATGAGATGGCGAAACAGGGACGCGGCAAACTGGCGTTGATGTTGGATCTCTACTGCTCCTGCCTCGGCGGATTGATCGGCGTGGCGCTGCTCATCCTCCTGGCTCCGCAACTGGCGCGGTTCGCGCTTCGTTTCAGCAATTTCGAATATTTCTGGCTCGGAGTCGTCGGCCTCGGCATCGCCGCCGTCGTCACGCAAGGCCCGCCCTTGCGCGGTGTAATCGCCGCGCTGCTTGGGATGTTGCTCTCGACGGTCGGCATCGACCGCGTCAGCGGCACGCCGCGATTCACGTTCGGCCAGCCGGAACTGACCGGCGGGATTGACTTCATCGCCGTGATGATCGGTCTGTTCGGTCTCTCAGAAGTTCTGCGCAACCTGCGGCAACGCGGCGCGCTCGCGGCCGCGGCCACCGCCGACGCGCGCGGCGCGCGGCCTTGGGAAGTTTTGCTTACGATGTGGAAACACCGGTTTACGATCGCGAAGTCCTCGTTGCTGGGCACGTTCGTCGGGGCACTGCCCGGAGCCGGTGCCGACATTGCGGCGTGGGCCGCTTACGGACTGGCGCAACGGACCTCGCGCACGCCGAAAGCCTTCGGCACGGGCTGCACCGAAGGCGTCGTGGCGCCCACCACCGCGAACAACGCCGCCGTTGCCGGCGCGTGGATTCCGGCGCTGGTGTTCGGGATTCCCGGCGACTCCGTCACCGCCATCGCCCTGGGCGCGCTGCTCATGTATAACATCAAACCGGGCCCGCTGATCTTCGAGCAGAACGGCACTCAAATACAGTCCATCTTCCTCATCGCGGTGATCACGCAATTCCTCTTGCTGCCCGCCGGCTGGTTTGGCGTTCGCGCGTTTGGCGGAATCCTTCGCCTGCCGCGCTCAATCGTGATGACAGCCGTCGTGGTATTTTCGGTCGTGGGCGCGTTCTCGCTGCGCAACGACCTGTTCGATGTCTGGGTGGTGGTCGCGGCGGGTGTTGCCGGCTACTTTCTCGAGGCGCGACGAGTGCCGCTCGCGCCGTTGATCCTCGGTTTGATCCTCGGGCCGATGGTCGAGGAAAATATGCGGACCGGCCTCATCAAGACCAGTGGCAGCCTCACCCCGTTTTTCACCAGGCCAATCTGTTTCGCGCTCGTGCTGTTGTTGGTGGCGTCGTTCCTGGGGCCATCGATAGTCCGTTGGGTTGTCATCCGACCCCGATCTGCCGACGCGCCAGACTCCCGAAATCGAAACTGAACTCCCACCGAAAGGAAAGCCATGAAGACAATCCGCAGGCCAAATCATTCGTCGGTGCGACGCCGGAAATTTCTGCAGCAGATGCTCGGCGGCGTCGGTCTCGCCGCCGGATTCGCGTCAACGCGCGGCTGGGGCGCCGAAAGACAATCCGAACAGCCCTACGCGAACACCGCGCCGCAAACCCAGGGCAGACCGCCACAGTTCAAAACGAAGCTGAAGATCACGAAAGTGGAGACGTTTCTCGTCAAACCGCGCTGGCTGTTCTTGAAAATCCACACGGACGCCGGAATCGTCGGCCTCGGCGAACCGATCCTCGAAGGCCGCGCGAAGACGTGCGCCGCCGCCGTGGACGAAGTCACACCCTATCTCATCGGCAAAGATCCGCGCAACGTGGTTCACCACTGGCAGGCGATCTATCGCCACGCCTTTTATCGCGGCGGACCGATCCTCACCAGCGTGTTGAGCGGCATCGAACAGGCCCTTTGGGACATCAAGGGCAAGTTCCTGGGCGTGCCCGTTTACGAATTGCTCGGCGGCCCGACGCGCGATCGCGTCCGAATCTATGCCCACGTCGGCAACAACCCGGAGATGCTCAAGCAGAGGAAAGCCCGGGGCTTCACCGCGTTCAAGACCGGCATCAAGAACTCCACGCAATCCGGCGTCGTCGCTTCGCAAAAGTTTGTTGAAGAAGCGGCGGACGCATTCGCGACATTGCGCAAGGCGGGCGGCAAGGACGTGGACATCGGCATTGATTTCCACGGCGCGATCAGCCCGCAGAACGCGAAGCTCCTGATCAAAGCGTTGGAGCCGTATCAACCGATGTTCATCGAGGAACCGGTCCAGTGCCAGAACGTGGACGTGATGGCCGAGATCGCGCGCGGCACGCACCTGCCCATCGCGACCGGCGAACGCATCTTCACCAAGTGGGGCTTTCGTGAAATCCTGGAGAAAGGCGCGGCGACCATTCTCCAGCCCGACCTTTGCCACGCGGGCGGCATCCTGGAAGCGCGCCTGATCGCAGGCATCGCCGAGGCCCACTACGCCACAGTCGCTCCGCACAATCCGCTCGGCCCGATCTCGCTCGCCGCAGGGATCCAACTCGCCGCGTCGATTCCAAATTTCCTCTGCCAGGAACAGGTCTCTCTCGGCGACGGTTACCTCAAGCAACCGTTCCAGGTCGAGAATGGCTATGTGAGAATCCCGGAAGGCCCCGGGCTCGGCATCGAGCTCGACGAGAACCAGATCGCCAACAAACTCGATCACGACTGGCGCAATCGCGAAACCTACGACCTGAACGACGGCTCCGTAGTGGATTGGTGAGAGCAGAGGCTCGGATTCCACCTATGAGCTCTCATTCGAGGCGGCCGCGGGACGCCCATCAACTTCGATCAACCATAACTCTCCATGAACCGCGCCCCCTCACCCCATCCCTCTCCCCCACTGGGGGAGAGGGTGTCCGAAGGACGGGTGAGGGGGACCTCCAAAGGTTCATGGTCCCAATGCATGCTTTAAAAAAGAAAGAGGGCTCTCCACGGCGCCGCAAATCGCGTCGTGAGACCCGATGGCCAGCTCGACGACGACCGGCGGCCGAGCCAGGGGACGGACTGAAGCTTGATCAACAGGCCGTTCACGCAACGAATCTGGCGCATAAGCGGTTAAATGCAATCTTCCGGTTGACCGGACCGGATCTTTGGAATACTTATCGTTGAACCAAACCAAACGCGTCGTTTATGAAATCGCTTCGTTCCGTTCGTCGTGCCTTTACTCTGATCGAGCTGTTGGTTGTCATCGCGATCATCGCGATTCTGGCGGGTCTGCTTTTACCCGCTCTCGCGAGGGCGAAGATGAAAGGGCTGGCAATCCAATGCACGAGCAATCTCAAGCAGATGGGACTGGCTCACTTCATGTACGTGAATGACTATAACAAAACCGTTCCCTACGCGCAGTACCAGGACTTGTGGATGGCTGCCTACATCCAATTCCATGCGGCCGTCAACAATGTGCGCCTGTGTCCGGTGGCGCCGGAAAACCAGGGCAACGCGAGAAAATCCCTCGGCGCTCCGGCGGGCAGCGGCATCTTCGCCGAGTGCGGCACTCTGGATCAGGCCTGGTTGTGGCCGACCAACGGCGGCTGGGGCAACCCATCGGCCAAAGGTTATCACGGAAGTTATGCCTTTAACTCCTGGTTATACGGCGGTGGTTGGCCCAGAGAATGGGCGGACGAGAAGCTGGCCTTCAAAACGGAAGGCCAGATCCAGCAAGCCGCCACCACACCGGTCCTGGGCGACTCGGTTTGGGTGGACGCCTGGCCCAAGGCCGACAACCAGCCCTCATTTAATGGCTACTACGGCTGGAATGACGGCGGGATGGGGCGATACTGCATTGCGCGCCACGCGGCGGGCCCGGCCGACCAGTCAAGACAAACCCAGCCGGCCGCCAATCCGTATAAAGGCGCGGTCAACGTGGTGTTCGCCGACGGACACGGGGAACTGGTGCGCCTGCCCCGGCTCTGGTTGCTCACCTGGCACAAGGATTACGTGCCGCCCGCCAAGCCGCCGTTGTGATGAGAGTTCTACCGGTCTGAATGCTGACCGGGACTCTTCTCTCCGTTTTCGCCGAACAGGTGACTATACCTAAATTCTGATCTCTGGTCTTGGGGCAAATCCCGGTTCCGGGGAGGATCCCAAAGCTCATAATAAAGCTGCCGTCGGCGACCGAAAACCGAAAAGATTGTTTCCTGACGCTGTCGGGCGTATCGGCACTGTCCCCGCCGGCTTCGCCTTGTTGAACTTGAAGGCGCGCGCCTGACGGGATTGTCTCGAAATCAGTCCCGCATTTGCTCCGGATCGAGGCCGACGCTCCGGCACCAATCGCGATACGCAACCGGCGAGATCTCCGACGGTTTGATCTCGCTCCGCCCCCCCCAGAAAACATTCGTGTAGCTCACCAGAATGCCGCAGTTCTTGAGGTGTTCGTCGATCGCGGCTTTGTGCGCCAGGACCAGTTGCTTGTCCGTGCCATGCGCGACGCCCATGATGTTCACGTTGCGAAATTCGGGTCCGCCTTCGCGCCAGTAAGCGTGCGTCATAATGTGATGCCGGCCCACTTCCCGGCCCGCGTCGATTTCCCGGCCGGCCGGCACCGCCCAATGAAACAGCGCATTGAAACGCGTGACGCGCTCGCCGCCGGCCAGCGGTTTGACGTGCTCCAGAAAAGTGGAAAAACGTCCGATGATTTTGCGCCGATTGAAATCCCCGGCGATTTCACAAAAGGCCTCCCGCGGCACACCGGCCTCTTGGGCGCGCGCCTCCCAGATGTCCGGCACGATTTCCTCCGGTTCGAACTCGCGTTTCAACGCCGTGAGAACGCGCCACTCCAGATCGTTCAACCGGACCGTCGTCACGTCGGTCACCTCCGCCGGCACGTCCGACTTGCTGCCCGGTTCCATGCCGCGGCGCCGCACGTGCCCGACGCCGAGCGCGAACAATTTTTTCGCCGGCAACAAAATGAATTTCTCCGCGCCGGTTTGACGCGCGAGGAACTCGCAGTGTTTCCGCAACGAATAACCCTGCGGCACTTTGAGGGTGGTCCAGAGTTTGTAGTTGGAGCCGGGCGTCGCGGCATCGGTCGAGCGGGTCACCACATGACCGGAAAAGGGATCCTGCTGAAACAGATAATCGAAGGCCGCATCGAGTATCGGCTGCGGGACCTGCCACGCCACCAGCGCGCCTTGCGCCAGGTTGGTCGCGAGCAGCGTCTGGCGCACCCGCCGGATCGTGCCGCCCCGGAGCATCGCCTGAATCCGTTCGATCACCACCGGCAGTTCGACGCCGGACTGGCGCGCAATTTCGCCGAGCGGATCGCGTTGAAAGCCCTGGATGCGGTCTTCTGATACCGCCAGTATGCGCGCGTTGATCGAATCGCCGACTTCGATGGGGACGGTGGACAGGTTCATTTCGACCAAAGCTTAATCGAAGCGGGTCCGAGCGAAAGGCGATTTTTCCAGTAGGAGAACGGGCAGGAAGTGGGGCGGGCGTCCCGCCTGCCAGCTTGGGGTGTCTCAGGGCCGAGGGCGGGTGTCTCTACCCGCAGGACGCAGCACGCAGGACGCTTCCACACGCTGCGGCTGAGGCAGCCGCGCTCCGGGGGCAGACACAACGCGGAAAAGCTCTCAACCGGTTCATGGCGCGGCGAGAGCGCGATAGAACGAGGTGCCGCACCAGACGCCGCCCTGATCAAGAAAGTACCAAATCCCGTTCGGCACCGTATTGGTCGCCACGGAAGTCCAATACGCGAAGTCGGTCGTCCGCTGGATGACGTAAGTGGCGTTGGTTTGCCCGATGAGGCGCATGCCGCAGCCGTTGCCGCCCGAGGTGAAGGAATCCAGCCGCAACGGCGAATCCAGCAGCAACGTTATCGCACCGGTGTAGGCCGTCCCGGCAAAATTGTTCGCCGCCATCCAGTAGTATCCCTGGTTGGCGGATTGAAAATTCGCGATCGTCAGGCTCGAATTCGTGGCGCCGGCGAGGGTCGTCTGACCGAATTTCCACTGACACGCCGGAGCGGGGTATCCCGAAACCACCACACTCAAGGTCACGTCACTGCCCGGCGGCACAGTATGGGTCAAGGTCTGCTGCGTGATGACGGGGGCGACACCCAGATAGTAGTCCAGTTCCGCTGTGCCCGTGGCCCCGTCCACTCCGTCCACCGCGATGTAATAAACGGTATCCCTGTTCACCTGAAACATCGCCTTGCTGGTCAGGCCGTTTGCGCCGCTGTTGTTATCGCAAGTCACGGGAACCAGACTGGCAAAGTCCGTTCCCGGCCCGGTGTAAACCGCCATCACCGTGTCGAAGTCGCTTCCATCCGTATCAAGGATTAACAGGCCGTTGTCCGGCGGC
>WNGB01037126.1_pt1 | contig 10313 bp, 8 predicted proteins | sample 5400681 | NCBI WGS metagenome assembly WNGB01 (sample SAMN13153367, study PRJNA577476) | soil metagenome | isolation source: 115 cm soil or saprolite under grassland replicate 2 | place: USA:California | collected 2016-06-15
CTGGCTGAGCCGGTCCCGTGACTGGGTGAGCCAGTCTCGAGACTGACTCGTCCAGTCCGCAGACTTTTTCATTCCGTCAGCTGACTGGCTGAGCCGGTCCCGTGACTGGGTGAGCCAGTCTCGAGACTTTCTCATCCAGTCCGCAGACTTTTTCATTCCGTCAGCTGACTGACTGAGCCGGTCTCGTGACTGGGTGAGCCAGTCCCGCGACTTTCTCGCTCAGTCTGCAGACTTTCTCAGTCGGTCAGCGGACTGGATGAGCCGGTCAGGCGACTGGTTGAGCCGGTCTCGGGACCCTCTCGCCCGGTCCGCAGACTTTCTCGCTCGGTCAGCGGACTCGCTCATCCGGTGGGCAGGCCTTCCTGTTCCGTCAGCTGACGTGCAAAACCAACCTCGGGACGTGCTCGCCCGATCTGCCGGTGTGGTCGCCCGGTCAGCTGCCTGGATGAGCCGGTCACGCCGCTTGATTAGAGAGTCCTGGGACCTCTCGGTCAGTCTGTTGCCTTGGTCGTCGCGCCGGCCGACGTGGTAGGCCCGGTGGTTTCAATCCAATGCTGTTCGATTAGCGGCGAGAGGCGGAGCTTGCGCTCCCTGGGACCGCCGGCGTCTCGCCGGCATCATCAAGAAAGTGGGCCGAAGGCCCGCCTTGATAGGGGGCAGCAGAGCCCATTGCCGGCTGCCGTCACTTATGGGACTTCCTGTCCGACTCCTTCATGGCCGTCTAAGCCGCCATCGGCCGGGAATGCCTATCGCCGGACATACGCATTCCGGCCCCTCGCGGAAAGGCACTCCGGGGGGCGGTGGCGTCGGAATCCATAGGACCGGCAGGTCTCGCTCTTGACATCGCTCAAGCAAGCGGCGTAAGTTTAAGAGCATACGGGGACTTAGAGGTTCTCCGAGGTGCCTGCCGCTGAGGAGGAGGTATTTTGGCAGACCGTCATCGACGCCTCGCTCGCGCCTGTGACTATCGGAGCGTCCCGGCATACGAGCTGGAGGCCTAGCCGCGCGCAAAGAGCTACGGAGTACACGCCTGCTGCGAACGGCCCGGCTCCGGCTACGACCGGCTAGGGAGGTGGGGAATCATGTCGCAGCGGCGCGCGAACGAGAGCACGAGCGTAAAACGCCAGCTGCTCTTCGTTCAGGGAGGCGGCGCGGGTGCCCATGACGAATGGGATAGCAAGCTTGTCGAGAGCCTTGGCCGCGAGCTGGGGCCGGATTACGAGATCCGCTATCCGCGGATGCCGAACGAAGACGACCCAAGCTACGCCGCATGGAAGGCGACGATCGAGAGAGAATTCGCGACGCTGGATGACGGCGCGATTCTCGTCGGTCATTCAGTCGGCGCAACGATACTGGTCAACGCTCTCGCGGAGCAGCCATCAGAGCGGAAGTTCGGCGCGATCTTCCTCGTTGCGGCACCCTTTGTCGGCGAAGGTGGCTGGCCGGGCGATGATCTGAAGCCGCCGCGCGACCTTGGCGCGAGGCTTCCCCGAGGCGTCCCCATCCATTTCTACCATGGGCTCGATGACGAAACCGCGCCGCCATCGCACGCCGAGCTCTATGCGCGCGCGGTTCCGCAAGCCCGCGTCCATCGGTTGCCCGGCCGCAATCATCAGCTCAACAATGATCTGAGGGAGGTCAGTGCAGCGATCAAGTCCCTTGAAACCCGCAGGTGAGCGGCCGGTCGTTATCCGGCCTATGTGAAGCACAATGAAGCAGCGCCGGAATGGTATGGATATTGCACCAAATTGATGCGGAATTGTCCGCCGAGCCAATGCCCTTCGACTGCGAGCGCACCGTTGACTCCGGCGCCGGGCGGCTCATTGCGATGGAGGAGTGACATGACCAAGCCAGCAAAGAACACGATTTGCCTTTGGTACGATGGCGACGCCGAGGACGCGGCGCGATTTTACGCCAAGACCTTTCCCGATTCATCCGTTGGCGCGGTGCACTGCGCACCGGGAGACTTTCCGTCCGGGAAGAAAGGGGATGTATTGACGGTCGAGTTTACCGTGATGGGGATTCCCTGCCTCGGGCTCAACGGCGGACCTGCGTTCAAGCACAACGAAGCGTTCTCGTTTCAGGTCGCAACCGCCGACCAGGCCGAAACGGATCGCTACTGGAACGCGATCGTCGGCAACGGTGGCGAAGAGAGTGCTTGCGGCTGGTGCAAGGACAAATGGGGCTTGTCTTGGCAGATTACGCCGCTGGCTCTGACAAAAGCCGTAACCGATCCCGATCCCGCTGCCGCCAAGCGCGCGTTCGATGCGATGATGGAGATGAAAAAGATCGACATCGCCGCAATCGAGGCGGCGCTTCGCGGTTGAGGCTGCGATGGTGAAGGGCGCATCGCCGCTGGTGATGGTGCCTCGGCTTTGCCTTGGAGGGGGGTGTATCCGCCGCTCGGTGGGCGCTAGATCACGGAGTTACAGCCGTGTCCGCAACACCACCGCAAAAGTGATCGTGTCCTCGTCGGCCGCGGTGAGGCCGTCGAGATCTCCGGACCTCTCGTCGGCGCAGACGTCGAGGCGCAGGCGGGAGGTGACCGGGAGGTCGATGCCCAGGCGGGCGATGTAGATCGCGTCGGAGAATCTCCCCTCCAGGTCCTGGGAGTAGACCACGCCGGCCCCGAGCGCCGCATAGAGGCGGTCGCCCACGACGATCAGGCCCTGGGGGGACCAGGCCTCCTCGCCCGAGCCGCCGAAGCCGTTGGGGAAGAATTCGAGATCCAGCTGCAGCTTGAGCGGGCGGAAGGGGACGAGTTGGTAGGAGAGCAGGGCCGACAGATCGCTCTCCTTCTCCGAGGTGGGGTCGTCCCACAGCTCGCCGGCCGTCCTCCAGGCATGGACGCCCAGGCCGAGACGGTGCTCGATCGCCCCGGCCGGCGCCGCGGCCGCCAGGAGCGCCAGCCCCAACACCCAGAGCTTGGTCCCCTTCATCCAGGATCTCCGGCCCGAACCATATCAGGGGTCTGCCTCGGGAGGGAGCGCCTTCGCGCCGGGCGCGCACCTTCCTGGTAGAAGCAAGCCCCATCCCGGGGCGGCCGTACCGTCTCTTTTCCGTGGAGGAAGTCAAGCGATGAAAGGTTGGACGCTTCCCGTGTGCCTGCTCTTCGGGCTGGCCGCGCTGCCGGCGCTCGCCGCGGCGCCCGCTCCCCTCCCGCAGTACGACGATTGCGATTCGCAGTTCATCGCGTATCTCGGCGCCGACGCCTATCAGTTCTCCCCGGCCCATTCCGGCGAGCTCGGCACGGTGCGTCTCTTCACCGTCCTCTCCAACCAGCGCGCCGCCGCCTTCCGCGACTTCGGCAAGGCCTTCTGGCGGCTCGAGATCCGCAATCCAGCCGGCGCCCTCGTGCGGACCGGCCGCGGCCAGGTCAGCATCGATGACTCCGGGCAGGCGGTGGCCGACTTCGTCTGGGACGGCCGGGACGAGCAGGGGAAGCTGGTGCCGGGAGGCCGCTACCTCTTCACCTTCCGCGGCCGTTTCCTCTCCGATTCGATCCGCTCGATCGCGGCTCCCTCGCGGTACGAGGACCTGCAGAGCGTCGCGGGGACGGACGAGGCCTACGCTTCGACCGACGCGGTGATCGTCGACTACACCCTCGACGAGCCGACGGCGGCCCGCATCCGCCAGAGCCTCGCGGCGAGCGCCTGCGAGGTGCAGCAGAACACGCCGATCGAGTCCGGCTTCGGTTACAACTTCTATTACGGCTCGACGCACAGCCACTCCAACTGGTCCGACGGCGGCCAGCCGACCTCCAACTGCTCCTCGGGCAACGCCTATGGCAGCGGCACGTTCGATCCGGCCGCGATCTATGACTTCGCCCGCAACACCGCGGGTCTGGACTATTGGGTGGTCAACGAGCACAACCACCTGATCAACGACGCCATGGCCACCAACAACCCGCCCGTCACCGAGGCCAAGATCCGCCAGCGCTACGCCGCCGGTCTCGCCGCGGCCAACGCGGCGACGGTCAACGGTGTGTTCGTCGGGATCTATGGCATGGAGTGGGGCGTCACGACCAACGCCGACCAGGGGCACGTGACGCTCCTCGAAACTCCCAAGCTCTTCGGCTGGGAAACCTGCACGAACTGCAACGGGCCTACGCCCGAGTGCACGCCGGGCACCAACTGCTATTTCGACGTGTTCACCCCCAAGCGCTTCGGATATCTGACCATGTACAAGCGCTCGCTGGAAAATCCCTCGCCGGCAGGCCCCCTGGGCATCCTCTGCCACCCCTCCAGCGGCGAGTTCGACAACTACGCGTTCAATACGGATGCGGACGCGGCGCTCCAGGGGATCGCCGTGCGCAGCGGCCTCGCCTTCAACACCGCGACCAACTGCTCGAATTCGAACGTTGCCACGACCGACTATTCGCCGCGCTGGCGCGAGGCCCTGAACATCGGGTTCCATCTGGGGCCTATTGCCGACCACGATGCGCACTGCAACGACTACGGCGTGGGGATTCCGAACCGCACGGTCTACCTGCTGCCCAACGGCGTTGCGACGCCGCTGACCAAGACGGCGATCCTCCAGGCCCACAAGGCGCGCCACTTCTTCGCCTCGGAAGACTCGAACGCCCAGCTCATCTTCGCCACCTCCGACGGCGCCCACGTCATGGGCGACATCTTCAGCGTCTCCGGCTCGGTGACCCTGCGGACGGCGGTCTACGACCCGAACAACGAAACGGTGTCGACGATCGAGGTCTGGCGCGGCCAGATCGGCGGCGGCGTGCCCGCGTCCGCCTACCGCACGGCGAGCAATCAGTCGACCCTCAGCTTCACCGAGAGCCTCACGTCCGGAACCTATTACTACTACGTCCACGCCGTGCAGGCCGACGGCCACGACCTGTGGTCGGCGCCGATGTGGATCACCTACGGCTCGGGTGGGGGAGGAACGAGCGTCAACGTCGGCGGCTGGCGGATCTCGCAGCTCAACGCGACCTTCGACTACACGATCCCCACGGGGACCACCATCCCGGCCGGCGGCTATCTGGTCGTCGGGAGGAACGCCACGAAGAGCGCCTTCGAAGCGTTCTGGCGCGGCGGCTCGCCGCTGCCGTCGAACGTGGTCTATCTCAATTCCGGAGATACCATGCCGGTGATCAACGGCAGCGAGACCTACGACCTCTACAACGCCTCCGGCACCAAGATCGACGGCCGGACCGTCGCGATGGGATCGACCGGCGGCAGCACGTTCCAGCGCAAGGATCCCTGCCTGGCCGCCAATCTGAGCACGAGCTGGACGATTGCGACCGCATCGAGCGCCACGCCGGGGACGGGCGCCGGAGCCGGCTGCGCCAAGGGAGTCGTGATCAACGAATTCGCTGACGCCCTCGGCACCGGCAACTTCGTCTACGAGCTCATCGAGCTGCACAACGACCAGTAGGAGCCCTCTCTGCCTCGCACGGAGTCCTCACCCCCGACCCCTCTCCCATCTCCCTCCCTCCGACCCCGGGAGAGGGGCGCCACCACCCCAAGACTCGAAATTCAAGGGGAAGGGGGTTCCCCCTATAGGCGTTAATTTACGGCCCGGCGCCGCCTCGCCAGGGGTTCAAACCCCTGGCTATCCCGTGAAAAGGTCGTCCCCGAGGGGACGACACCCTCGCTCCGCCCCCTTCAGGGGTCGGTTTTTCATGGTAGCCAGGGATTTGGGTGGGAGATGGGAGAGGGGGTCAGTGGGTGACTCGAGGCGCCGAGATCCGGGCTCAGCCCTGGCACATCTCTTGCGGATCGATAAATCGGTCGTATCGCGGCCCGGCAGGGCCTGGTGATCCGACTGCTGCAGGAGTTGACACGCCGCTAGAGAACTACTCACGAGAAGGAGGTCGCAATGGCGAGACGAGACTCCGATCCCCTCGATCCACTCAGCTCGAGCTCCCGCACCACAACCCTTGAACCCACAGAGACACTTGGAACCCCAGGCGTTGCCGGAGCTTACAGCGCGTCGAGTCCCACCAGCTGGCAGCGCGCCGGGCAGGAGAGCCAGACCGGCGGCCGGAGCGCGGCCACCCAGGTGAAGGACGAGGCGAAGGGGCTCGCTTCCGAAGCCAAGCGGGAGGTCCTCGGGGCGGCGGGCCAGGCACGGGAGCACGTCCAGAGCCTCGTCGGGGAGCGCAAGGATCGCGCCGCCGAGCAGCTCGGCACCTTCGCCGGCTCGCTGCGCGATGCTGCCCACAAGCTGGAGGACGGAGACGGCGGGGCCCCGGCCCTCGGCCGCTATGCCAAGACCGCGGCCGACCAGGTCGACCGGGTCGCGCAGTACCTGCGGGACCGCGACCTCCAGACGTTCGTCCGGGACGCGGAGACTTTCGCCCGGCGGCATCCGGACGTGTTCCTCGGCGGCACCTTCGTCGCCGGTCTCGTCCTCGCGCGGTTCTTCAAGGCCTCCGAGCGCCGCCACACCGACGACCTCGCCGACGACTGGCAGGTGGTGAGCCATGCAGGCACTGCGTGAAGAACGTTCCATCGGCCAGCTGCTCAAAGAGCTCCGGGACGAGACCTCGACCCTGCTGCGGCAGGAGGTGGACCTCGCCAAGACCGAGATCTCCGAAAAGGCATCGCGGACCGGGAAGAACCTCGGCTCGCTGGCTGTGGGAGGCAGCGTCGCCTTCCTCGGCGCCCTGGCTCTCCTCGCGGCGGTGATCTATGGTCTCACGTCGCTGCTGACTCAGCTCATGTCCGTCGGTGTGGCGATCTGGCTGGCGCCGCTCTTCGTCGGCCTCGTGCTCGCCGCCATCGGCTACAGCCTGGTCCAGAAGGCCCTCGCAACTCTCAGGCAAGAGAGTCTCACTCCGAGAAGAACCACCCAGACCTTGCAGGAGAACAAAGAATGGCTGAAAGCAAGGATGCACTGACGGGGACCGGGCGCCAGCCGACCTCGGCCGAGATCCGGTCGGAGATCGAGCGCACCCGTTCTGAAATGGATCAAACTTTCGATGCTCTGGAGCGCAAAATGACCCCAGGACAGATCCTCGAAGAAGTCTGGTATCTCACCCGCGGCGGCACCCGTGCCGGCGCGAGCAAACTGTGGCAGGTCGCGCGCGAGCATCCCCTGCCGGCGACCGTGATCGGTTTGGGCCTCGGCTGGCTGCTGGTCGAGAGCTCGCGGGGCGACGGCAGCTCGTCGCGTACGAGCCTCGGCCGGGGCACCCGCTACAGCCGCTCAGACCTGTACGAGAGCAGCGCCGGGTATGGCGCATACCCCGAGAGCTACAACACGGACTACCTGGATTCGGCGGAGGAGTCCGGCCTCTCCGAGCGCCTCTCTTCGGCCGCCGGCTCGGTCAAGGACGCCACCGCCCATGCCAAGGACTCGGTCAAGGATGCGGCCGCGAGCGCCGGACATCGGGTCGCGGATGCCGCCGGCACCGTGCGGGAGCGTGCCGCCGACCTCCGCCAGCGCACCAAGGAGAGGGCCTCCGAGCTGGGGGACCGCACCCGCGAGAAGGCAACCGCGCTCGGGGACCGCACCCGGACCCAGGCACGGCGGGCGCAGACCGGCTTCTGGCAGACGATGGAGGAGAACCCCCTGGCGGTCGGCATCGCCACGCTGGCCCTCGGCGTCCTGGCCGGCCTGTCGCTGCCGTCGACACGCAAGGAGGACGAGCTCTTGGGAGAGACGCGCGACCGCGTCGTCGAGCGTCTCGAAGAGGTCGGCCGTGAGGCCCTGGAGACCGGCAAGCAGGTTGCGGGAACCGCGGTCGACACGCTCAAGGACGAGGCCCAGAACGCCGGCCTCACCCCGAGCGGCATCGCGGACAAGGTCCGGGAAGCCGGCCGCACCACCAAGGACGCGGTCAAGGAGGAGCTCAAGAACCAGGACCTGACGGCGCCCCTCGTGTCCGGCTCCCAGGTCTCGTCGTCCACGGCGAGGCGCAGCACGCCGCGGGAGACGATCACACCGGTCGAGCAGCCGGAGCTGAGCAACAAGAGGTGAGCGGAAGCGGGAGCTGGCATGCCGCGGAGGGTTTGTGCAGTCCCTCCGCGGCTTGGCGCCGGTCTGCACTAGAATCCGGCTCCATGGTGAAGCCGGTCGAGCCCGCACCCGGGCAGGAATCCGTCTGGGACTACCCACGTCCTCCCCGTGTCGAGGACACCTCCCGTCATCTCCGGGTCGTCTTCGCCGGCGTGGTGATCGCCGACACGCGCCGGGGCAAGCGCGTCCTGGAGACCAGCCATCCTCCGGTCTACTACTTCCCTCCCGAGGACGTGCGGAGGGAGTACTTCCGGGAGAACCCCGAAGGGAGCTGGTGTGAGTGGAAGGGGCTCGCCCGCTACTACGACCTCGAGGTGAACGGCCGCCGCTCCCCTTCGGCCGCCTGGTACTTCCCCCTGCCGACCCGCATCTACGAGGAGATGAAGGGCTGGATCGCCTTCTATCCGACGCGCGTGGACGAGTGCACGGTCGACGGCGAAAGGGTCACCCCCCAGCCGGGGGATTTCTACGGCGGTTGGATCACCAGGGACGTCGTGGGTCCGTTCAAAGGCGAGCCGGGGACGGAGGGGTGGTGAGGAGGATGGATGGCAGGGCTCTCCGGCCAAAGAGCCCTGCCTGTATGCGTTCCGGTGCCGGGTAGAGCTACTCGACTCCTCCCCTCATTCCGGGCGTGAGCCCCCGCCGCAGGATCAGCCAACCAGCCGCAGCCAGCAGGACGAAGAGGGCGGCGAGCCCGATCTCCGAGAGGGTGGGGATCTCGACCACCGCACGATCCCAGACGGCCTGGTTCGAGATCGAGACGGAGGTGACTGGATCCTCGTCGGAGAAGTCGTTGTCGCCATCCGTGTCCGTCAGCGCGCTGGCCTGGTTCTCCACGTGGGAGACCGTCGGATCGACCGTGACGCGGAAGGTGATGACGACCTCGTTGGCCGCCGCGGCTTCGGTGCTCGCTCCCGGATCGGCGCCGATGACGCCTTGCCAGAAGATCCGGTTGTTGCCGGAGTCGAACGAGCACGTCGTCGTGGTGGACGAGCCCTGGGGCGAGCAGGTGACGCTGCCGGCGACATACGTCGTTCCCGCCGGGATCACGTCGGTGATCTGGACGTTGATCGAAGAGCTGTTCTGGTTGTTGATCCAGACCATCCGCCACTCGATGACCGGCGGAGTCGAGGAGCTCAGCGACTTCGTTCCGGTCGGCGGATTGAGGAGCGGGCCCGCGCTCACCGGCGTGGTGTCGCTGCTCGAGTTGTTCCCTGGCGTCGGATCGGGTGCCGGACCGTTGGTCCCGTCGTCGGTGATGCTGACGGTGTTGGAGATCTGGGTCACGCCGGCCGGCAACGGATTATCAGCTGTAACAGCGAATGTCGCGGTCTGGCTGCCCCCTCCCGCGGGGACCGTGCCGACGGCGAGAGTGCAGGTGGAGCCGGCATTGCCATTCGGCGTGCAGACCCAGCCCGCGGTGCTCGCGCCGGCGTTGAACGTGGTGTTCGCGGGCACGGTCTCCGTGAGCACGACTCCGCTCGCCCCACGGGTGCCGTTGTTGGCGTAGGTCAGCGTGTAGGCGACGGTGCCACCCGCGGTCACCGAGGCGCCGCCGTCGCTCTTGATGACGGACAGGTCCGGAGAGCCGGTCACCGGCGTGGTATCGCTGCCGGAGTTGTTGGCAGGCGTCGGATCGGTGCCGTTGGCCCCGTCATCGGAAATGCTGGCGGTGTTCGCGATCTGGGACACGCCAGCCGGCAAGGGATTGGTCGCCGTGACGGCGAAGGTGGCGGTCTGGTTGCCGCTCCCGGCGGCCAGGCTGCCGGCGGCGAGAGTGCAGGTGGAGCCGGCGTTGCCGTTCGGCGTGCAGACCCAGCCCGCGGTGCTCGCGCCGGCATTGAAGGTGGTGTTGGCGGGCACGGTCTCGGTGAGGACCACTCCCGTGGCGCCCCGGTTGCCGGTATTGGAGTAGGTCAGCGTGTAGGAGACGGTGCCACCCGGAGCCACCGAGGCGCCGCCGTCGCTCTTGGTGATCGTCAGGTCCGGAGCGCCGGTCACCGGCGTGGTGTCGCTGCCGGAGTTGTTGGCGGGGGTCGGATCGGTGCCGTTGGCGCCGTCGTCCGCGATCGAGGCGGTGTTCGCGATCTGGGTCACACCGGCCGCCAGGGGGTTGGCCACCGTGACGGCGAAGGTGGCGGAGCCGCCGCCCGACGCCGCGACGGAGCCGACGGCGAGGGTGCAGGTGGAGCCTGCGTTGTTGTCCGGCGCGCAGGACCAGCCCGCGGTGCTCGCTCCGGCGTTGAAGGTGGTGTTGGCGGGCACGGTCTCGGAGAGCACCACTCCCGTGGCGCCCCGATTGCCGGTATTGGAGTAGGTCAGCGTGTAGGAGA
>WNGB01014969.1_pt1 | contig 10312 bp, 8 predicted proteins | sample 5400681 | NCBI WGS metagenome assembly WNGB01 (sample SAMN13153367, study PRJNA577476) | soil metagenome | isolation source: 115 cm soil or saprolite under grassland replicate 2 | place: USA:California | collected 2016-06-15
CGGCGGCGGCTCCAGGTCCGGGACGAAGGCCGGCGTGAAACCGGCCACCGGGAAGGGTTCGCCCCGCTCGACGGTCCTCCCCGCGAGGACGTCCCGCACCACCTGAACGTAGGCGCGCGTCCGCTCGAGCGGCCGTCCCCAGGTGGCGGAGTGCCAGCCGGTCGCGGTGGCCGGACCTCCTGACCCGATGCCGAGCAGGAGCCGTCCGCCGGAGAGCTCGTGCACCGTGGCCGCGGCCATGGCCGTCGTCACCGGGCTCCGGGCGGAGATGGGAACCACGCCGGTCCCCAGTCGAAGGGTCGAGGTGCTCCCGGCCAGGCCCGCCAGCGTCGAGAAGGCCTCCCGCCCTGCGATCTCGGGGAGGAAGAGCGCCTCGTACCCCGTCTCCTCTGCCGCGCCGACCACCTGGACGACGTCGCCCCAGGGGAGCGGCTCGCGGAGTGCGATCGCCAGCCGGGGATCGGCCGGCACCCCGGCTCGGTCGTTCGACAAGGCACTAGCATCGTCGCACATGGGCGGCCCGATCCGGTTCCAGACGTCCGATGGGGTCGTCCTGGAAGGCGAGATCCGGCCCGCCGAGGCCGAGGCCCGGGCCACGGCCGTTCTCTGCCACCCGCATCCCCAGCATGGGGGCAGCAAGGACCACCCCCTGCTCTGGGCGATCCGGAACGAGCTGGCGACGAGGGGCTTCACCGTCCTGACGTTCAACTTCCGTGGCGTGATGGGGTCGGAGGGCACCTACGCCGGCGGCATGCGGGAGTCGGAGGACCTCCGCGCGGCGATCGACCGGGTGCGCCAGGAGGCCGACGGGCCCACCGTCGCGGTGGGCTGGTCGTTTCGGGGCCAACGTGGCCCTGCGCGAAGCCGTGGAGGACGACCGGGTGGCCGCGCTGGCACTGGTGGGCGTCCCCCTCGGCGAGACCCACGTGGCCCTGCCGCCGCTCCCCGACCGCGCCTCCCTGCGCGCCCTGGACCGACCGGTGCTGATCGTGGTCGGCGCCGCCGACCCGTTCTGCCCCGTCCCCGAGGCGCGCGGACTGGCTCGCCGCATCCCCGGGGCACGGCTCGAGGTGCTTCCCGACACCGACCACTTCTTCTGGCGGCGGGAGGCGGAGGTCGCCGCGCTCGTGGGCGGCTTCATGGAGGAGGCGCTCTTCACCGTCCGGTCCTCGTAAGGGTGCCGTTTCCTCACGCGCGGCGTCGGGGACGCTCCGGGAGGTGATCTGGATCGGGACCAGCGGCTGGCAGTACGCCCCCTGGAAGGGGCGCTTCTACCCGAAGGACGTGCCCCAGAAGGCGTGGCTCGAGTACTTCGCGGCCCGCTTCCACACCGTTGAGGTGAACAACTCCTTCTACCGGCTCCCGAGCGAGTCGACCTTCGAGGGCTGGCGGGACCGCACGCCGGAGGACTTCCTGTTCGCGGTGAAGGCCAGCCGCTACGTGACCCACATCCGTCGGCTCCGGGACGCCCGCGACTCCGTTGAGCTGTTCATGTCCCGGGCCCGCCTGCTGAAGGACCGGCTGGGCCCGGTGCTCTATCAGCTGCCGCCGAACTTCCCGGCCGACCCGGACCGGCTGGCCCGCTTCCTCGAGGTGCTGCCGGCGGACGTTCCGGCGGCGTTCGAGTTCCGCCACGCCTCCTGGGACGACGACGGGGTGCGGCGCCTGCTCGACGCGAAGGGATGCGCCTGGGTGCTGGCCGACCGGCCGGGAACGCGCTTCGCCGGGCACGTTACCGGCGGGTGGTCGTTCGTCCGGTTCCACCAGGGGGCGCGGGCCGGGCCGTCGTACCCGCGCGCCAAGCTCCGGACCTGGACGGACCGGATCTCGGCCCTCCCCGCCCGTGACGTCTACGCGTACTTCAACAACGATCAGCTGGGCGCGGCGATCGAGGACGCCCGGACGCTCACTGGGCTCCTGCTCGACCGGGGCCTGAAGGTGCGCGGGGCGCGGGAGGCCGGCTAGACCTTTCGCCGCTGGAAGGCGATGTTCGCCACCGCGAACAGCAACCCGACGACGAAGATGAGCGTCCCCATGACGAACACCTGCGGCGGGATGCCCACCTTCACCGCACCGTAGACCCACAGTGGGAACGTCTGCGTGGCGCCGGCGTTGAAGTTCGTGATCACGAAGTCGTCGATCGAGAGGGCGAACGCCAGCAGCGCCCCCGCGATCACGCCCGGGAAGATGAGCGGCAGCGTCACCCGCCGGAAGGTGGCCCACGGCGTGGCGCCGAGGTCCTGCGCGGCCTCCTCCAGCGAACGGTCGAAGCCGACCAGACGGGCCCGGACCGTCACGGCCACGTAGGCGACGTTGAACATCACGTGGGCGAGGATGATCGTGAGCATCCCCCTCGGGACCCCGAAGGTGATGAACAGCGAGAGGAGCGATGCGCCCAGCACGATCTCCGGCGCCGCGATGTTCATGAACATCACGAAATCGGTGGTGGCCCGTCCGCGGAAGCGGTAGCGAACCAGGGCCAGCGCGATCAGCGTGCCGAGGATCGTGGCCAGGATCGTGCTGATCGTGGCGATGATGAGGGAGTTCTTCAGCGCGGCGGTGAGGTCCGGCTTCTCGAACAGTCGGGAGTACCACTCCGTGGTGAACCCGAGCCAGCGGAAGCTCACGCGCTTGGGCCCGCTGTCGTTGAAGCCGTACAGGATCATCACGAGGATGGGCGACACCAGGTAGAACATGACGAGCCCCGTGTACCCGGGGAGGATGAAGCGGGTCCACCGCTTCCTGCCGCGAGGCTGGGGGGCCTGCGGCGTGTCGGCCTGGAGGACAGGCTCTCTCGTGGCGACCGCGCTCACACGTAATCCTCGATGGTCCGGTTCCCGAGCACCCGGGCGTAGGCGAAGACGCCGACCAGGAGGGCGCCCATCAACACGAACGACAGTGCGGACGCCACCGGATAGTTGAAGTTCTGCAGGAACTGCAGCTGGATGATGTTGCCGATCATCGTCGTGCCCGGGCCGCCGAGGATGTCCGCGTTCACGTAGTCGCCCACGGCCGGGACGAACGTCAAGAGCACGCCCGCGAAGATCCCGGGGAGGGCCATGGGGAGGATCACGCGGACGAACACCTGCACCCTGTTGGCGTAGAGATCCCTCGCCGCCTCGACGACGCTCCGGTCGATCCGCTCCAGAGCGACGTAGAGGGGCAACGCCATGAACGGGAGGAAGTTGTAGGCGATCCCGCTGACGACGGCCGCCGGCGTGGCCAGCACGTGGAATCCCTCAGGCAGGAGATGCCAGCTCTTCAACGTGCCGAACAGGATCCCGTCATCGGAGAGGATGAACCGCCACGCCAGGGTGCGGATCACGAACGACACGAAGAACGGCAAGAGCAGCAGCAGCAGGTAGGTCGTCTTGTGCTTGCCGCCGTAGAAGGCGATCCAGTACGCCAGGGGGAACGCGACCACGAGGGTGATCGCCGTCGCGATCACGCCGAACTCGAGCGACCGCAGGAACTGCACGTGGTACCGAGAGATCGACTCCGTGAAGTTGCTGATGTGCCAGGTGAACCGGAACCCGTCCTCCAGGTTCCCTTCCTGGAGCGAGACGGAGAGCATGAAGACGATTGGGACCAGGAAGAAGACCGCGAGCCAGAGGCCTCCCGGCGTGAGCAGCAGGTAGGGGGCGATCCGCTTGCCCAGCCGCGTGCGAGGTTCCCGAACAGGAACCGCTCGCTCCCTCCGGCCCATCGCCGCTCAGGTCCCCGGCGGTGTCAGGAGGTGTAGATCGGTTCGAAGATGCTCAGCCATTCCTCGCGTTCGTCGTTGTCCTTGAAGACCTTGTACTTGTGCGACTTCGCGAGTGCGTCCGTGGAGGGGAACACGAGGGGGCTGTTGGCGACCTCGGGGTCGTCCAGCTCGTTCAGCACCACGTCCTTCGCGGCCGGCACCGGGGAGACGTACCAGATGAAGTCCGCCAGCTGGGCGGCGATCTCGGGCTGGTAGACGTAGTCCATCATCATGATCGCGTCCACTGGGTGCTTGGCGCCCTTGGGGATGCCCTGGTTGTCGGTGAAGAGGATGGCCCCCTCCTCCGGCGTGACCAGCTTCAGCTCGGGATAGCCGTCCCCTCCGAGGTCCTTCGACGCCGAGGCCACGAACACGTCGCCCGACCACGCCTGGGTGAGGACGGTCTCGCCGCTCTCCAGCGCGTCGATGAAGTCGTTCTCGTAGTACGCGCGAACGATCCCGTCGTCGCGCTGCTTGATGAGGAGGTCCGCGGCCTCCTTCCAGTCGTCCGGCGTCGAGGTCTGGATGTCCTTGCCAAGGTGCACGAGCGCCGGGCAGGCGAGGTCCTGGTCGTTGTTGAACATCCCCACCTTGCCCTGGTGCTTCGTGTCCAGCAGGTCGGCGAAGCTGGTGGGAGGGGGGTCGACGACCTTCGAGTTATACGCGATCGCCGTGAACCCCGACTGCCAGGCAACGGTGAACCGGTTCCCGGGGTCGTAGGACGGGTCCTTGACCGCCTCGCTGGCGTACTTCTCGAAGTTCGGCAGGTACTGGTGATCGAGCGGGAGCAGGTAGTCCAGGTTGATGAGCCGCTCGATGAAGCCTCCGTTCGTCACGACGATGAGGTCGTATCCGGTGTCCTGGCCGGCCTGCAGGAGCGGGATGATCTTGGCCAGGAACGGCGCGTTGTCGCTGACGGCGGTCCGGTAGTTGACCTTGATCCCGGTGTCCTTGGTGAACTGCTGCAGCGTCGGGCTGTTCCCCTTCGCGTCGACGTCGATGTAGTTCTCCCAGTTGGCGAAGTTGAGGACCCCCGCCGGCTTGCCGTCGCCGTAGATCTTCGACAGGTCCTGGGAGGGGCTGGCGGACGCTCCCTTGTTGGCCGTTCCCTTCACGCCGCACGCGGCGAGGAAGGCGGCCATGCTCGCGTACCCGCCGTACTTCAGGGCGTCCCGCCGTGAGAAGCGGCGCTGCGTCATCCCGCGCAGGAGCGCGGGGTCCATCCGGTGAGGGTGCTGCTGCCGCTCGTTCATGCCTCTTCCTCCCATTCCGCGAGGGGCTCCGACGGGGTGACCACGAACGTGTGCTGGGGGCGCCAGAGGAGCCGGACCCGCTCGCCCGCCCGCGGCAGGTCGCCTCCCCCCAGGTTCTGCGCGTACACGGTGAGCGTCCGGTCGTCCGGCCCGTCGATCGTGAACTGGTGGCTGACGCCGACGAAGGTCGCCACGCGGAGCGTGCCGGTCACGCAGTTCCAGCCGTCCTCCGCTGGCGCGGGGCCGTCGGGCTCGATCCGGATCTTCTCGGGCCGCATCCCGACCTTCACCATGGACCTGCCGTCCAGGCGGTCGCTCGGCACCGCGACGGCCGAGCCGTCGGTGAGGCGGACCGTGCCCAACGGACCCGCGCGCTCCGCCACCCGGCCGTCCAGCAGGTTGGACGCGCCCAGGAACCCCGCCACGAACTCCGTCATCGGGGCCTCGTAGACCTGTTCCGGCTCCCCGATCTGCTCGATCCTGCCGTGGCGCATGACGGCCAGCTGGTCGCTCATCGTCATGGCCTCCTCCTGGTCGTGCGTCACGTAGAGGAACGTGATGCCGACCTCGGTCTGGATCCGCTTCAGCTCCAGCTGCATCTGCTTGCGGAGCTTCAGATCGAGGGCGCCGAGGGGCTCGTCGAGGAGCAGCACGCGGGGACGGTTCACCAGGGCCCTGGCCAGCGCCACGCGCTGCTGCTGTCCCCCGGAGAGCTGCCCGGGCTTGCGGGCCTCGTATCCCGGGAGGTCGACGAGGGCCAGGATGTCCGAGACGCGCTTCGGGATGTCGTGCTTCGCCGCGCGCTGTCGCCGCAGGCCGAAGGCGACGTTCTCGAAGACCGAGAGGTGCGGGAACAAGGCGTAGGACTGGAACACGGTGTTGACGTTCCGCCGGTACGCGGGCTGGTCGGTCACGTCGTGCCCCCCCAGGAAGATCGCGCCGGCGGAGGGGTCCTCGAAGCCGCCGATCATGCGGAGCGTGGTCGTCTTGCCGCAGCCGGAGGGCCCGAGCAGGCTGTAGAACTGGCCTCGAGGGATGTCCAGGTGGAGGTCGTCCACCGCCACGGTGTCGCCGAAGCGCTTCGTGACGCCCGAGAGGCGAACGTCGACGTCCGCCGGCTGTTCCGCGTCGTCCATCAATCGATCCTCGCCATCACGTGCTTCAGGTTGGTGTAGTCCTCGAGCGAGTAGATCGACATGTCCTTGCCGTACCCGGACTGCCTGTACCCGCCGTGTGGCATCTCCGGCACGAGGGGGCTGTGGTCGTTGATCCACACGGTGCCGAACTTCAGCTTGCGGGCCGCGTTCAACGCCCGCCCCACGTCCCTGGTCCACACGGAGGCCGCCAGGCCGTAGTCGACGTCGTTGGCCCATGCGATGGCCTGGTCGTCGTCGGCGAACCGCTGCACCGTCACCACCGGGCCGAACACCTCCCGCTGCACGATCTCGGAGTCCTGGGCCACCTCCGTGACCACGCTCGGCCGGTAGAAGAACCCGCCGCCGTCCATGGCCTCGCCGCCGGTGAGGACCTTGGCCCCTCCCGCCCTGGCGCGGTCGACGAACCCCACCACGCGCTCGAGCTGCTCCTTCGCCACCACCGGGCCCATCTCCGTGTCCTCGCTGGTGGGGTCGCCCACGGCCAGCGACTCGACCGCTGGGACCAGCCCCGCCAGCAGGTCCTCGTAGATCTTGGGCCCGGCCACCACGCGGGAGGCGGCGGTGCAGTCCTGGCCGCTGTTGAAGAAGCCGCCGATCTTGATGCCCTCCACCACGGCCTCGACGTCGGCGTCGTCGAACACCAGCACCGGCGCCTTCCCCCCGAGCTCCAGGTGGACCCGCTTCAGGGAATCGGCCGCCGCGCGGGCCACCTCCTTGCCCGTCGCGACGTCGCCCGTGAGCGAGACCATGTTCACGTTCGGGTGCCGCACCAGGCCGGCGCCCACGGGTTCGCCTAGGCCGGTGAGCACGTTGAACACGCCGGGAGGGAAGATCTCGGCCGCCAGCTCGGCCATCCGGAGCGCGGTGAGCGGGGTCCACTCGGACGGCTTCAGGATGACGGTGTTCCCGGCGGCCAGGGCCGGCCCCACCTTCCAGATCGCCATGTAGAGCGGGTAGTTCCAGGGGCAGATCGAGGCCACCACGCCGACCGGCTCCCGGCGGAGCATGCTCGTGTAGCCCCGCATGTACTCCCCCGTCGCCTGGCCCTGCATCGTGCGGGCCGCCCCCGCGAAGAACCGCAGGTTGTCGGCGATGGGGGGCATCTCGTCGCCCTTGAACGCGGTGGGCTTGCCGACGTTCGAGGACTCGAGCTCCCACAGCTCGTCGGTGTGCTCGTCGAGCGCGTCGGCCAGCCGCAGGAGCATGCCCGCCCGCTCGCCGGGGGTCGTGTCCTGCCACTCCTCGAAGGCGGCCCGGGCGGCCTGGACGGCCCGATCGACGTCTTCCTCCGATCCCATGGCCACCCGCGCCAGCGTCGCCCCCGTGGCCGGGTTCACCACGGACTCGGCCTGGCCCGAGCCGGCGACCCACTGGCCCCCGATGAACATCCCCCTCGAGGCGATCTCTTCGGCGGTCACGGCCATCGCGGAGCCCTCCCGTTCCAGTTGTACGAGCCGGAGGTCATCCCGGCTGCTTGAGGTTCCACCCGATGAACTTCGGTTCGGTCATCTCCTCCACCGCGTACTTCACGCCCTCCCGCCCCAGGCCGGAGGACTTGGCTCCCCCGTAGGGGTAGTGGTCGAAGCGGGTGATGGGCGAGTCGTTCACCCACACCCCGCCCACCTGCAGCTCGCGGGCCACGGCCCAGGCCGTGTCGAGGTCCTGCGTGAACAGCCCGGCCTGCAACCCGAAGATCGAGTCGTTGGCCAGGGCCACCGCCTCCTTCGTCCCGTCGAAGGTCTGCACCGTGGCCACCGGCGCGAAGGCCTCCTGGCACACCACGCGCATGTCTTGGCGCACCCCGGCCAGGAGGGTGGGACGGAAGAAGCGCTCCCCCTCGCGCTCGCCTCCGCACAGCACCCGGGCGCCCTGGGAGACGGCCTCGCGGATCCATCCCTCGATCCGCTCGGCGTCCTCGAGCGTGATCATGGGACCGATGTCGGTGTCCTCGTCGAGGGGGTTCCCGATCCGCAGCGCCTGGACCTTCGGCAGCAGGAGGTCGAGGAAGGGCTCTTCCACCGCTCGGTCGACGAGGATCCGCTGGACCGAGATGCAAACCTGGCCCGAGTAGGCGAAGGCCCCCCGGGTGGCGGCCGCGGCGGCGGCCTCGAGGTCGGCGTCGGCGAAGACCAGGAGCGGAGAGTTCGACCCGAGCTCGAGCGTCAGGCGCTTCAGCCCGGCGATCTGGCGGATCCGCTCCCCCACCGGCACAGACCCGGTGAACGAGACGAACCGGACGCGGTCGTCCTGGACCAGCGGCTCGCCGATATCCTTGCCCCCGCCGACGAGCACGTTGAGCACGCCCGGACCCACGCCCGCTTCCTGCATCACCTCGGCCATCAGGAGCGAGGACAGGGGGGTCTGGGTGGGCGGCTTCAGCACGACCGTGTTCCCCGCGGCGATGGCCGGCGCCACCTTGTGGGCCACGAGGTTCAGCGGGAAGTTGAACGGCGTGATGGCAGCCACCACGCCCAGCGGCTCGCGGACCATGAGTCCCATCCGGGACTCGGCCCCCTTCGCGGCCGACATGGGGATCACCTCGCCGTAGATGCGCTTGGCCTCGTCGGCGGCGAACCCGAAGGTCTGCACGGCCCTGGCCACCTCGCCGCGGGCGTCGCGGATCGGCTTCCCGTTCTCCCGGCAGATCGTCCGTGCGAACTCCTCGGACCTGGCCTCGATCCCCTCGCTGGTCCTGCGCAGGATCGTCGACCGCTCGTGGTCCGGCTGATGCTTCGTGAGCTCGCGATAGGCCCGATCGGCGGCGGCCAGCGCGGCGTCCAGGTCCTCGAGCGAGGCCAGCGAGACGTCGGCCACGGTGGAGCCGTCGAAGGGATCGGCCACGGCCGTCGTGCCCCTGCCGCCGGTGATCCACTCGCCGCCGACGAACAGCGCCTTCGCCGCCATCCGGACCTCCTCGCGCCCCGGCCGACGCTACACCCGGCTCGGTGACCCGGCCCGGACGGAACGTCCAACCGCCTGAGGGGCATTGTACGAACCGGACGCCCGGCCGGCGTCCGGCGACGCTCGGGCGCGGCGTTGGCCGGACCGGACAGGGGCGGGGCGGGCTTTGCGCCGTCCGGGCGAACCGCCGGCCTCCCCGCTCGGTCACACTGCCGTCATGCCTGGCGCTTGCTCCGGCTGCCCGCCGCGGTGAAGATGCCCGTCGTGGTCGATGCGCCCAGGCGGGAAGCTGCGGCCGATGCTCCGCCGCCCTCGGAACGAGAGCCGGAGGCCGCCCCACCCGCCGTCCGCCTGGAGGCCGTCCGCAAGACGTTCGGCGACGTGGTCGCCGTGGACGGGATCGACCTCGACATCCAGCCCGGCGAGTTCTTCTCCCTCCTCGGCCCCTCCGGCTCGGGGAAGACGACCTGCCTGCGCATGATCGCCGGCTTCGAGTCGCCCACGGCCGGCCGCATCCTGCTCCACGGCATCGACGTCACCAGGCTGGCCCCCTACGAGCGCGACGTGAACACGGTGTTCCAGGACTACGCCCTCTTCCCCCACATGACGGTGGCGGAGAACGTGGCCTATGGGCTGAAGGTGAAGGGCGTGGAACGCGGCGAGCGCCGCACGAGGCTGGCGGAGGCCCTGCAGATGGTGCAGCTCGTCGGCTTCGACCGGCGCAAGCCGAGCGAGCTGTCCGGCGGGCAGCGGCAGCGCGTGGCGCTGGCCCGGGCCCTGGTGAACCAGCCCAGCGTGCTGCTGCTCGACGAGCCGCTCGGCGCGCTCGACCTGAAGCTCCGCCAGCAGATGCAGATCGAGCTGAAGGCGATCCAGCAGCGGGTGGAGCTCACCTTCATCTACGTGACCCACGACCAGGAGGAGGCGCTCACGATGAGCGACCGCCTGGCCGTGATGAACGGCGGCCGGATCGAGCAGGTGGGGACCCCGGCCGACGTGTACGAGACCCCGGCCAAGAGCTTCGTGGCGGGGTTCGTGGGGGTGTCGAACGTCCTATCCGGTGGGGCGGCCCGCGCGGTCACCGGCTCCGACGCGGCGTTCACGATCCGCCCGGAGAAGATCCGGCTGGCGGGTGAGGACGACACGGCCGGGCCGGGGATGGCGAGCGCCGCCGGCCGCGTGCGCGACGTCGTCTACCTGGGAGCGTTCACCCGCTACGTGGTCGACCTGGACGGCGGCGGGATGCTGGTCGTCCA
>WNGB01019074.1_pt1 | contig 10312 bp, 6 predicted proteins | sample 5400681 | NCBI WGS metagenome assembly WNGB01 (sample SAMN13153367, study PRJNA577476) | soil metagenome | isolation source: 115 cm soil or saprolite under grassland replicate 2 | place: USA:California | collected 2016-06-15
GCCCGTCCGCGGACCCGTTCTGGAGACCAAGGGACGTGCCAAGTGTCCCAAGGAGACCGAGCATGGATCGTAGAGAGTTCACGAAGATCATGGGCGCCGTGGTCGCCGGCATGGCGGCCGGATCGCGGCTGTCCGCCGACGAGAAGAAGGCGGATACGAAGGAAAAGCACGCGTGTAAGGGCATGAACTCGTGTAAGGGCAATGGCGGCTGCAAGACCGGCGACGCCGGCTGCGCCGGGAAGAACTCCTGCAAGGGCAAGGGTGGCTGCGCCACCGTGGCCAAGCACGGCTGCAGCGGCAAGAACGAGTGCAAGGGCCAGGGCGGCTGCAAGACGGGCGACAAGGGGTGCGCCGGCAAGAACTCCTGCAAAGGCAAGGGGGGCTGCGGGGTCCCTGTAAAGAAGGAAGAGAAGAAGAAGTAGGTCCACCGTGAACGAGGGGCCACGGGCGCGTGCCGCCCGTGGCCTCTCCCCGCGCGGGCTCCCTGCCTGCCGGGCAGGCCACGGGCCACGCCAATGTCCAACCGCTGGGATCTGCCGGACCTCGGGATCGGGGTGGGCCTCCGCACCGTCCACTTCGGCCACATCCTCTCCCAGCATCCGCCCGTCGACTGGTTCGAGGTCCTGTCCGAGAACTTCCTCAACACTGGCGGCCGCCCCCTGCACGTCCTCGACCAGGTTGTGGAGCGCTACCCGGTGGCGCTTCACGGGGTCTCCCTGTCCATCGGGAGCACCGACCCCCTCGACCTCGAGTACCTGAAGGAGCTCAAGAGCCTGGCCGACCGGACCCGGGCCCGCTGGGTCTCCGACCACCTCTGCTGGACGGGGGTCCTGGGCCGCAACACCCACGACCTGCTCCCCATGCCGTATACCGAAGAGGCCCTCCGCCACACGATCGCGCGGGTGCGCGAGGTCTCGGAGCGCCTGGAGCGGCCCCTCGTCCTCGAGAACCCGTCCTCGTACGTCGAGTTCGCGGCCTCGACCCTGACCGAGTGGGAGTTCCTCGCCCACCTGGCCGCGGAAGCCGACTGCGGTCTGCTGCTCGACGTGAACAACGTCTACGTGAGCGCCTTCAACCACGGCTTCGACCCCCGGGAGTACATCGCGGGGATCCCCGCCGACCGGGTCGTGCAGTACCACGTGGCCGGACACACCAACAAGGGGACCCACATCCTCGACTCCCACAGCGACCACGCGCTGCCCGAGGTGTGGGACCTCTACCGGCAGGCCTGGGCGCGCACCGGCCCCACCGCGACCCTCTACGAGTGGGACGAGAACATCCCCGAGTTCGAGGTCGTCCACGCCGAGGCCCGGAAGGCTCTCGCGCACCGCGATGCCTCGCCGGCGCGGCGGCCGGAGGAGGGCACGGCCACCGCGGCCGTGGCCACGAGGTGAGCACTCTCCACGTTCCCCTCGACCGGCTGCAGCGCTGGATGCTGGGCCTCGTGGTCCATCCGGGGCCGGTGGAGGAGGCGCTCCGCGTGGCGGAGGCCGAAGTTCCGGCCGGCCGCATCGGAGACGTGGTCCTCCCGTCGAAGACCCTCACCGCCGCCGAGCGAATCGGGATCTACCACGGCATGTACCCGCTTCGGATGACGGAAGCGCTGCAGTCCGACTACCCGGCCCTCGCCCACTACCTGGGCGACGATGGCTTTCGTTACCTCGTGCGGGGCTACGTGCAGGCTTTCCCCTCGCGGAGCTACACCCTGAACAGCCTGGGCGAGGTGTTCGACGCGCCGGAGACCCCGCCGCTGTCCGAGCAGGCGATCGCGTCCGTCTCCCCCGAGGCCTGGGAGCACGCGGTGCTCGCCCCGGTCGCCGCCTTCCGCCTCCTGGCCTTTCGCTATCCGGTGAACGCCTACCTGCAGACGGTCAAGGACGACCAGCACGACCACCCGAAGGCACGGCTCAAGGACACCTGGGTGGCGGTCTACCGCCGCGACTACGGGGTCTACCGGCTGGAGGTGAGCCGTCCCGCCCACGACCTCTTGGCCGACCTCGCGGCCGCCCGGCCTCTCGGCGAGGCCGTGACGCGAGCGGTCCGGGCGGGTGGCCGCCGGGCGCCCACCGAGCACGAGCTGTTCCGATGGTTCCGCGAGTGGGTGTCGGGCGGCGTGTTCCGGAGCGTGACCCTGCCCTAGGCCGCAGTGCAAAGGGCGCTTGGTGGGCCTGGAAGGACTCGAACCTTCGACTAGCCGGTTATGAGCCGGCCGTTCTAACCAGCTGAACTACAGGCCCGACCGTAAGCCTAGCAGACGATGTCGCCCGTCGCTATGGCTTCGACGTTCCCTGGCCGGCGCGGCGCTTCTCGATGTCCTGTTTGAGTCCGGCGTGGACCTTGAAGCCAGCCCTCTCCGCGAGGGCGACTTCCTTGTCGGCCTCGTCGAGCCGTCCCGTCAGCATGTAGACGACGGCCAGGTTGTTGTGGGCCTCGCCGAGACCGGAATTCACCTCGAGGGCTGCCCGGTACTCCCGCTCGGCGTCCCCGAATGCGCCGTTGCGGAAATGGGCGCTCCCGAGGGCCAGTGAGACTCCGGGCGGCATGGGCGGGGGGGTGGTGTTCCCGCGCTGTCGCCGGCGCTCGAGCTCGCTGACCTGGTCCTCCAGGCGTTGGATGGTGTTGGACGTGTTCGCCGTGCTGACCCGGCCGGTGGTCAGCTGCTGGAGCACCGCTTTCGTCGCCTCGCTCTGCTCGTCCATCCGCCGCTCGGCGGCCGCCCGGTCCATCAAGCCCATGGCGACCTCGGCCTGGAAAGCCTCCTGGCAGCGCGTATAGGCCCGCACGGCCTCCGGATAGCGCTTCGTCGCCATGTAGACCTGGCCCAGGCCGTAGTGGGCGGGACTCAGGTTCGGATCGAGGCGGACCGCCACCTGGAACTCACGCTCCGCCTTGTCCCAGGACTCGGCGGAGAGCGCATTCTGTCCCTCCCGATAGTGACGGAGGGCCTCCCTTCGGCTCTTCTCGTCGACCAGGTCGACCGCGGCGAGACTCCCTGCGACGCAGAGCAGAGCCGCCAGACGGGCCAAGGGCCATTTCATGGAACACCTCCCGAGCGCAGGAAGTCCGCATCCCATGCTCTCAGAGCCGCTGCAGGTACTCCCTGACCCTGGGCTGCCGCGGGTCCAGCTCCAGCGAGCGCAGGAAGCTCTGCCGGGCTCCTCCCCGATCGCCCAGACAGAGCCGCGCGAGCCCCTCCGAGACGTGCGCCGCCGGGTCCTGGGGCGCCAGCCGCACCGCGGTCTTGAAGTCGGCGAGCGCGCCGGCGCAGTTGCCGTCCTCGATCCTGTAGCGCCCGCTGAAGAGCCAGATCTGGGGCTCGTCGGGCCGCGCCTTCGCCGCTTCCGTCATGAGCTTCAGGCTGCGCGCGACCTTGCCCACCCGCTGGTAGCCGATGGCGCGCCCGACCAGGTACTTCATCCCCTCGGGCAGGCCATGGCCGAACGCCCGCACCAGCAGCTGGTCCGACCGCTCCAGGTCCCGCTCGCCGGCGAAGAGGAGATCGCTCAGGTTCCAGAGGGCCGAGGCCAGATCCGGATCGATCCCCAAGGCCTTTTCGTAGGCCTCGATCGCCTTGTCCGTCCGGCCCTGCTCCTGCCGGATGAGGCCTTCGTTGTTGTACGAGCCGGCGGTGCGCGTGGAGCCCGCGCGCCGGCTCGCGGCGGGGGCGGCGGCCGTCTCCCCCGCGCCCACGTAACCCAGGGCTCGCAGCTTCTCGAGCGCCTCCGCGTCGGCTCCGGCTCCCGCGCGGCCGGCGGGCGCGGGCGCCGCGGGTGCATAGTGGGCCCGATAATCCACGGGCGCCCCGGCGCGCGGCGTCACCCCGGGTAACGGCGGCCCCGCCAAGCTGGTTCCGGACGGAAGACCCAGCAATGCGAGCAGCGTCGCGCACACCTGCGCTACCCTCCCTCGGTAGGGATGGCCAGGCGCCGGCTCGATGCCAGGTCCCCACAGGAGGAAGAGCCCCTCCTTGCGGTGCCACTTCGCGGCGGTGGCATGGGCGACGCTGGAGAGCTCGGTGGGCCGGCCTTCGCTCCACTTGAAGCCGTGATCGGAGGCCAGCATCAGCACCGCGCCCGACGCCTCGGCCAGGCGCCGGTAGCCACCGAGCAGCCGGTCCACGTACCGGAAGTACCGCTCGGGCACCGGGCTGTACCGCCGGAAGTCTTCGTCGGACACCGCCGATTGTCGCGGCGGGGCGTAGGGCGCGAACACGTGGCCGATGCTGTCCGTCCCCTGCAGGTAGACGATGGCCAGATCGGGCTTCTCGCGAGAGATCCATTCCGTGCCGAGCTCGTCGAAGACCCGGGTCTCGACGAGGATCCGCCGCAGCGCGCTCACGGGGTGTGCGTAGGGATCCTCGGCGCGTGATCGCGGCTCGTACTCCGAGGCCTCGAGCCAGGGCAGATAGGCTTTCAGCTCCGCGAGCCCCACCGTCTGCTCCGCCCGCCGTAAGCTGTCCCGCGCCCAGGGCTCGCGGCTGGCGGGCGAGACCACGCCGGGGGGCGGGGCCTCTTCCTTGTAGAGGAAGGAGAACAGCCGGTCCGAGACCATGAGCCCGTTCACCGGCTCGCAGGGATAGGTGGCCCAGAGGCCGAAAGCGGCCACGCGCTTGCCGGCGTAGGTCGCCATGTTCCACACCGCGGGCTCCCGCCGCTCGTCGCTCGTGATCGGCTCCTTGCGGCCGGTTGCGGGGTTGAAGCGGGTGAAGTCCAGGATCCCGTGGTCGAGCGGGCTCTTCCCCGTCATCATGGTCGTCCACACGAGCGGGGAGAGGGGAGGGTGGATGGTGTCGAGGACACCCCCCGCACCCTCGCCGGTCAGCCGTTCCAGGTTGGGCATGGAGCCGGCCGCCCGGTAGCGGTCGAGCAGCTCCCAGTCCCCGCCGTCGAGACCAACGAAGATGACCGGCCGGCCCCCCGTCGCGGCGGCCGCCACCTCGGGCACCGCCCGAGGGGGAGGCGCCTCCGCCTGGCCCGGGCGCCGGCGGAGCCAGACCAGGAGGCCCAGGGCGACGATGCCCAAGCCAGCCAGCACGACCAGCGAAGGGCGCTTCATCGATACCAGGTGAAAGTATAGGCCACCGCGAAAAAGGAAGGGCCTCGCAATGCGAGGCCCTTCCCCGGCTCACGGTTTTGAGTCTGCGACTAGAACGAGAGACGCACGCCGAACCGGATGGCGCGCGGCTGGGTGTAACCCGCAAGCAGGCTGGTGGTCTGGACGCCTTGCTTGAGGTAGTCCGGGTTGGTTGCGGTCGCCCGCGGATTCAAAGCGATCAGCGGGATGAGCGTCCCGGGGGCGGTCTTGATTCCGCCGTCCCCGTTGCAGCCCGCGTCGGGGACGCCGGCGCAGGGCCCGTCCTGGATCAGGTTGTAGCGCTCGTCGAGCTGGGTGATGGCCTGACGGTTGAGCAGGTTGAACACGTCCACTATGAGGTTCAGCCGCGCCCGGGCTCCGAGCTTCACCGGGTAGTTCACGTGAAGGTTGGCCTCGTAGTCGGACGGCCCGCGGCCGACGCTGCCCCGGGGCGCCAGGTAGTATTCCCAGTTGGAGTAGGCGAACGAGTAACCGTAGGCGTTGAGGGGGAGCCCGGAGTACCAGTACGTGGAAAGGCCCACGTTCAAGCCGTCGAGCGCGCCCTTGAACTGGTAGCTGCCGTCGAACTTGAGCTGGTGCCGCCGCTCGGCGGTGAGAAGGCCCTGGGAATTGACCAGGAAGTCCGCGTAGTCGAAGGCGGAGTTGATGTTGGGATCGAGCTGCCCGGTGGAGTTCTGGAAGGTCCCGTCATAGTTGCCTTCGAGCTTCTGCCAGACGTAGCTGGCCAGGAGCTGCCAGTTGTTGCTGAAGCGCTTGCGGGCCGTCAGCTCCACGCTGTAGTTCTTCCGCTGGGCCTTGGGGGCCGCGGCAGGAGCGCTGCCGTCGTAGAAGGCGAGCTGCTGACCAAGGGTGCCCTCGGCCGGGTTCGCGATGAAGTAGTCCCCGCTGGAAGGAACCAGGAAGTCCTCGATCACCCGCCCCAGGGTCCGGTAGCTGCCCTTGATGCCGAGCGCGAAGTTGGGGGCCACTTCGTACTCGAAGCCCGCCAGGTACTCGTCCATGTATTGGCCCTTCAGGCTCGGATCCACGGGCTCCTTGCCGCCCAGAAGGGCGGACTTGCGGGGAGCGTTGGCATCGGGCCGGATGTCGTTCGGGCTCGGGGAGAAGTTGTAGCAGAAGCAGACCGCCTCTCCGCCGAAGGACCGGATGTTGATGTCCTGGGGGATGTTCTCGAAGAAGCGGCCGTAGTTGGCGTACAGCTTCGACTTGCCGTTGTTGCTCACATCCCAGACGAAGCCGATTCGGGGCGCCCAGTTCTTCTTGAGGTCGATCACGCTGTCTCCGAACCGGTTCTTGATGTTCTGCCGTTCCCAGCGCACGCCCAGGTTGAGGGTGAAGCCCTTGACGACCTTCCACGAGTCCTGCAGGTAGGCGGAGAAGCCGTCGCTGTTGGGCTTGGCGATCTGGGGCAAGGCGATCTGCCAGCTGTTGGGGTCGGTGCGGACGTAGCCCGGCGCCAGGTCGTTGACGTAGTAGCGGTGACGGTAATAGACCACTCCGCTGCTCGTCTTGAACTTGTAGATGCGCTGGCCGGCCCCGCCCTGGTAGTTCTCGGTGACGGTGTCGACCCTCTCGATGTCTCCCCCCAGCTTGATCTCGTGGGTGCCCAGGAACTTGCTGAGGTCGAGCTTGTACACGTCGCGCTTGAACTCCTGGTCTTGGAAGAACCCGAAGCCGCCCGTGTAGGCCTCGGGAACGACCGTGAAGTCCTGGGTCTGGGGGATGTCTCGTCCCGGGCCTCCGTCGGTGATCTTCTCCTTGTGGCGGCCGTAGGTCGCCCGGATCAGGAAGGAGTTGCCGAAAGTGCCGTCGTAGCGCGCCACGAGGTCCGTGCTGCCGGTGTCCTGCGTGCCCTTCCAGGTGCTCTCGGGTCCGCGGATGGTGAAGATGTTGCCGTCGCGCGTCTTGGGGTCGCCGAATATGGACGCGGTGAGCGTGTTGTCGGCGTTGAGGCGCCAAGTCAGCTTGCCCGCGAAGAGGTCGCTCGTGATGTCGGCGGGGATCACGCTGCCCTTGGTGGGCGCGCCGGGGATCGGGTTCCCCTTCGAATCGGCCAGGCTTCGGACGAGGGTTATGTTCCGCAGCTCATTCACGCGGTTGTAGGCGCCGAAGAACCAGACCTTGTCCTTCAGGAGGTAACCCCCCAGCTCGCCGCCGAAGTCGCGCTTGTGGGCGACGTCCGTCACCTGGGTCGTGGTGGCCGGCCGAAGGCCGGCGGTCTTGTTGTCGCTCGTCAGGCTGGGCTCCTGGGAGAAGCCGAAGACGGAGCCACGGAACTCGTTGCCGCCGGATTTGGTGAGGACGTTGATCACGCCCCCGGTCATGCGGCCGTACTCCGCAGGAAGACCGCCCGTCTTGACCTCGATCTCCTGGACGAAGTCGAAGTTCAGGGTCTTGCCCTTGTCTCCCAGCTGCACCCCGGTGGTGTTGAGGCCCTCGATGATGTACGAGTTCTCGGCGCCGCTGGACCCGTAGAAGACCGAGCCCACGGCGTCTTCCTGAGTGCCGGGTGCCACGCGCGCGATGGCGTAGAAGTCACGCTGCACCGGGATCCGCGTGAACAGGTCGGCGGTGGCGTTCACGCCCGTGGTGGAGCTGCTGGTATCGATGACGGGCGCCTCGCCGGTCACGGTGACCGTCTCCACGACCGAGGCCACCGCCAGCTTGAAGCTGAGGTTGACCGTGCGGTCCAGGCCAACCTGGATGTTGTTCTGCTCGACGGTCTTGAAGCCGGCAAGGTCCACCTTGAGGTGATAATTCCCCGGCGGCACACTGAGGAATCGGAACTCGCCCTTGGAGTCGGTCGTGCCCGAGAGCGTGCCCTGAAGGTTAGGGCTGGTGATGCTCACGCTAGCCCCGGACACGGGTGCGCCCGAACTATCGATGACCTGCCCGGTGATCCGGCCCGTCGTCTGGGCCATCAGCGGGGTGCCGATCAGCAGGACGATACCTACCGCGACCCACGCCTTTGCCAAGTGTCGCATGCGCTGTACGCCTCCTTGATCAAGTGCGGATGGTGGATGGGCGAAGCCGCCGGCCGAGCGGCAGTGGAGAACACGCAACAACCCCTCCAAGCTGTACACTTCACCAAGCACAGTCTGTGCCTGAGCTCCAAGCCATTGCCATACAGTAAGATAGATGGCTGACATCTTTGGGGAGATGACTCGCCAGTCGCGCCCCGCTGCCCTCCACCCGCCTAACTCATTCTTCCACAATGAGATGCGTGAGCGGCGACGAGGAGGAGATCAATCCACCAATTTGGAGAGACCCGCGCGTACGTTCGGGGCTTTGTACGCATACTCCGGCTGAAGCTCAGGCCCTGGAGCCGCATTCTATTCAAGGAGTTGACTCGAACACTATTCCTCTCGCCGGGCCGACGGGGCTCCCCGCCTCAGTCCTAGTCCAAATTGTTGGATTCCGACCACTCCGTCGCGATGCGCCCCCTCTTGTGGGCGACCCCGTAACCCCGATGGATCCTGGCGGCGCCGCCGTCAGTAGGACAGGCCGAAGCCGTAGGGGAAGAGCGGATCGTAGCTCGCGTCGCCCAGGTTGATCGGGAGCTGCGCCGTCGAGCTCGGCCAGGTGAAGGCCAGCTTGCCGGTGGGCTTGTAGTCGCCGAACAGGACGTCCGCCACTCCCTGACCCTCCGTCCCGGGCAGCCAGGCGGCCACGAAGGCATCGGCCATGGGCAGGGCGTCGTTGATGATCATGGGCCGGCCCGAGAGGAGCACGACCACGACCGGCATCCCCGCCTTCTTCACGCTCGCGATGGCCTCCTGGTCGTCCTTCGACAGCGCGAGGTCCCGGCGGTCCCCGAACCACTCGGCGTAGGGCGTCTCTCCGACCACGACCACCCCGACGTCCGCTCCCGCCGCCCCATTGCCGTCTATCGAGAACGTGACCTTCGTCTGCTTCGAGACCGTGTCGCGGATGGCGGCCAGGACCGTGGTGCCGGTCGTGGGGGCTCCGCTCTTGCCCTGCCAGGTGATCGTCCATCCTCCGCACTGGTTGCCGAGGTCGTCCGCGCTCCTGCCCGCCACGTGGATCCGCGCAGCCCGCCGGGAGAGGGGCAGGGCCCCCTTCTCGTTCTTCAGCAAAACCAGCGACTCGCGCACCGCCCGGCGCGCCACCTCGCGGTGCTCCCGGGAGCCGAAGCTCTTCTGGAGGCTCCGGTCTGCGGCGAGCGGCCGGCCCGGGTCGAGGAGCCCCATGGCCGCCTTCACGCGCAGGATGCGGGTCACCGCGTCGTCGACGCGTGACAACGGCACCTCGCCCGCCTCCACCAGGCTCTTCAGGGTGGCGAAGAACTCCCGGTACTTCCGCGGGACCATGACCATGTCCATCCCGGCGTTGATCGACTGCTTGATGTCGCTGCGGTAGTCCCCGGGCAGCTCGTCGATCGCGTCGTAGTCGGAGACCACGAAGCCCTCGAAGCCCAGCTCCTCCTTGAGGATCTCGGTCAGGAGGCGTCGGCTCCCCGAGCACTTGACGCCGTTCCAGGAGCTGTAGGACGGCATGATCGAGCCCACTCCCGCCTCGATGGCGGTCCGGTAACCCGGCAGGTGGATCCGGCGGAGCGTCGCCTCGTCCATCCGGGTCTCACCGCGGTCGAGGGGGGAGCTCTGGCCCTTCTCGTCGCGCCGTCCGGTCCCGAAGCTCGTCCCCCCGTCACCCACGTAGTGCTTGGCACAGGCGAGGACGCGCCGGGGGTCCCTCAGGTCCCGTCCCTGGAGCCCGCGCACCGCCGCCTCGCCCAGCTCCGCGACCAGCTTCGGGTCCTCGGAGAAGCCCTCGTAGGTGCGCCCCCACCGCTCGTCGCGGGGGACGGTCACGCAGGGGGCGAACGTCCAGTTGATGGCGGTGGCCCGCACCTCCTCGGCGGTGAGGCGCCCGATCTCTTCGACCAGGGCAGGATCGCGGGTGGCGCCCAGCCCCACGTTGTGGGGGAAGAGGACCGCCCCCAGCACGTTGTTGTGGCCGTGCACGGCGTCCACTCCGTAGAGAAGCGGGATCCTGAGGCGCGTCTTCGCGGTGTGGGATTGATAGCGCTCGACCATCGCGGTCCAGTCCTCCAGGCGATTCGTCTTCGGGTCCGAGTCCCCGCCGGAGAGGAGCGAGCCCAGGAAGTAGGTCTCGATGTCCCGCTCCTCGACCAGGAACTGCTGGTCGGCCTGCGTCATCTGGCCGATCTTCTCGTCGAGGGTCATCTTCGCGAGGA
>WNGB01014970.1_pt1 | contig 10311 bp, 8 predicted proteins | sample 5400681 | NCBI WGS metagenome assembly WNGB01 (sample SAMN13153367, study PRJNA577476) | soil metagenome | isolation source: 115 cm soil or saprolite under grassland replicate 2 | place: USA:California | collected 2016-06-15
CACTGGTGGAACGGCCACCCGCTGGACCGGACACGCACCAGCCACCTCGCCCGCCTCGAGCTGGCCCTGGCCGCATGACCCCGAATTAACCAGCAGGATCCCACCCGCGGCGCCTGCAGGCCGGCGGGCACCAGCCTCCCAGGCAGGTGCTCCCATGTCCCCCCAAGACAACAGGGCGGTCATCCGCGCCCATGTTGCGGCGCTGTTCAACCAGCATCGGGTGGATCAGGCCGACCACGCTCCCCTGCCCGGGTTGGGTCGGCCCGGCGACCGATCCCAGCCAGACGGGTCGGTCCGGGCGCGGTGGTCGCGATGACCAACGGGACGATCCCGGCGGCCGCCGGCCCCGCCGACCGTCGCCGGTCGACATGGGCGCACATCCTGCTTCGCATCGGGCTGCTCGTCGCCCTCCTCGGTCTTCTCGCCGGCGGCGCCCAGCTGCTGGGTCCCTGGTCACCAGACCGCCTCCGAGGGCTCCTCGCGCCGGCCGGGCCGTTCGCCCCGGCGGCGTTCGTGGGACTGTTCGTCGCGCTCAGCTCCGCCGGCGTGCCCGCCCCGCTGCTCGGCGCCGCCGGGGGCCTGGCCCTTGGCCTCATCCCCGGCGCCCTCGCCACGCTTGCCGGCATGACCGTGGCCGCCTCCGTGCAGCTCCTCCTCGCCCGGCGCATGACCAGGCCTTCCATGGCCGCGGTTCGCCTCCCTGGGACCGATCGCCTCCACCAGGCCTTGCAGCGCCGAGGGTGGCTGGCCGTGGTCGCGCTGCGCCTGGTCCCGGCGCCCTTCTCTGCAGTGAACCTGGCGGCCGGGCTGACACCGCTCCGCCTGCGGTCGATGGCCATCGGCACCCTGATCGGCGGCGCCCCCAAGGCACTCGGGTGGGCCGCCCTGGGCCTGGGCGCCACCCGCCTTCCCGCCGTGTCACCGTTCGTTGCCGCCGCTGTCACCGTCGCCATCCTCGCCCTCACGGTCGTGTGGTTGCGCTGGCGCAGGCCGCGGTCAGCACCGGCGCATCCCCAACCCGCGCCGGCGAACCAAGTACCCAGTCGTTCGACCCTCCCGGCCTCCAGCACTGCCGCCAACAACACCAGGCGAGCGCATCGCTGAGGCTTCAGCCATCGCTTCTGACAGCGTCCCTACCGCTCGGGACCGGGAATGTGACCGGCAGGCTCGCCAGGCCTCGGAGCGTGACAGTGTCACGGCGGACGGGCGGCTGCGGGCCTAGCTCCAGGCCGGGCAGGCGTGCCAGCAGCGCGGAGATCGCGATGCGGGCCTCCGTGCGGGCCAGCGGTGCCCCCAGGCAGGAGTGGATGCCACCGCCGAAGGCGACATGGCGGTTGGGCGCTCGGGCCAGGTCGAGCCGGTCGGGGTCGGGGAACTGGGCCGGGTCGCGGTTGGCCGCGCCGAGCACCGCGACGACCGACTCGCCGACGCGGACGCGGCAGCCGCCGATGTCCAGGTCAGCGAGCGCATGCCTGCTGGTGAACTGCACCGGACTGTCGTAGCGGAGCAGCTCCTCCACCGCGCTCCCGGCGAGCGCGGAGTCAGCCTGGAGGCTGGCCCGTGCCTCGGGGTGGCGGAGCAGCGCGAGCGTGCCGTTGGCGATGAGGTTGACGGTCGTCTCGTGGCCGGCCACCAGCAACAGCACGCACATCGACACAAGCTCAGCCTCGCTGAGCTGGTGGCCCTGGTCCTCGGCGGCGACCAGCGCCGTGAGCAGGTCGCCAGTGGGGTAGGCGCGCCGCTCAGCGATCAGCCCGCGGAGGTAGCCACGCAGCCCGAGCCGCGCCTGCAGCGCCCGCTCCAGCGCGTCGGCGGCCACCAGCGGGTCGAGCAGGCGGACCAGCTCCCGCGACCAGGCCCGGAACCGGTCCCGGTCGGCCTCGGGGACGCCGAACAGCTCGCAGACGACCGTGACCGGCAGCGGATAGGCAACGTCCTCGACAACGTCCATCACACCCGCGCCGACAACCCGATCAAGCAGCCCAGCCACGATCGCCTCGACCCGCGGCCGCAGCCGCTCCACCGCCCCGGGCGTGAACGCCTTGTTGACCAGCGCCCGCAGCCGTGTGTGGTCGGGCGGGTCGACGAACAGCATCGACGGGGCCGCCTCCTCGGAGGCAAGCAGGTCGTCCACCTCAGTCGACGACCGCAGCAGCTCGAGCCGCTCGGAGCGGCGCGGGTCCCGACTCATGCGCGGATCACGCAGCACCGCCAGCACATCAGCGTGGCGGGTGAGGACCCAGAAGCCCAGGGCGCTGCGGTGGACCGGGTCCTCGGCGCGCAGCCGGCGATACAGCGGGTAGGGATCCTCGTGGACCTCGGGCAGGAACGGGTTGAACGCCAGTGTGTCGCTGGTCGACATCGGCACCTCGCCTTCACCGGTCCGGTGAACGCCCCTAACAGCGCACAGAGAGCGGCGCGGCTCATGCAACCTGGCGTTCAGCCTGCTGCACCCAAGAGTGGACGACATCAACCGAGCCGACAACGTTTGGGTGCCGAAAACCTCGACACCCCGCTCGGCGAGCAACTCCTCGACGTCGCGGTAGGACTGTAAGCCGAAGCGCAGGTTCCAGCGCACCGCCACGACGATGACCTCGGGCGGGAAGCGGTAGTCGGCGAAGGCGGAGCGGGCGATGGGAGTGGGGCGAGGACGACGAGTGGTCATGCCAGTAGTCTCGCTGCTCGAACGCGGTAACCGCGAACGCAACTGCGCAGGCTGGCGAACGCCAGCAGCTCACCAGCCCGTCGGCCAACAGCTCGGCTGCGGCCTGCCTATCGGGCCTGCTCGGCCGCCATGCCGGCATTGCCACGCCCGCGTGTCGGGGTCGCCACGAAGGCCAGGCGATCGCCGGTCTCCCGATCGAGGGCCTCACCAGTGATCACGCCGGCATCGTTGATGTCACCGGCGGTGACGAGGTCATCGGCATGGCCGGGCGCGACGAGCGTGTTGAGGTCGACCATGACGCGGTCTTCCCAGAGGAACGCCCGACAGCCGCTTGCGCCGCACGAAAGGCCGACGACCTGGCGCCGGGCGTTGATGCCCAAGGCCTGGCTGATCGTGTCTCCCGGGAGCGTGCCGAGATCGGTGATGCCGCCGCGTTCGGTCCAGAGGAACGCGTGCGCGTTGAAGCGGCCGCCCTGATCGCCGGGCAGGTTGGAGAAGCCGACGATGTCCCCGCGCTGATTGACGGCCATGGGCGTATGCCACGCGCGACCGCCGAGGTTGCCGATGTCGGTGACCGTCCCATGCTCCCAGCGCACGGCGTGGCGGGCGCTGAACCGTCCGACGGCGTTGTCACAGATGCCCGAGATGCCGACCACCTGACCGCGGTCGTTGATCGCCGTGGCGGCGGTCACCGTGTCACCGGGGAGCGGAGGCAGCTCCTGGATCCGGCCGTCTCGGGGTCCCCAGATGACGGCGCGGAACTGGAGGACCTGGGGTGGGTTGCAGGTGGGATCCCGCACCGTGTTTTCCGCCCACCCGACCACCTGACCGTGCCTGTTGACGCCGGCGGCAAAGCCATTGTTGCCCCCCAGCGTGGGAAGCGCCCGCATCTCGCCCGATTCCCACACGAACCCGAGACAGATGTGACCGGTCGGCTCACCCGGGAAGAATGCCGAGCAGCTCCAGTCCTCTCCCAGGGGATCGATCTCGCCGGTCTCGGCAATCCCGGCGATCACGCCCCGGGTGTTCTTCACCGGCCAGGCCACAGAGCTGTTCGCCCCGCCGAGGGTGCCGAGGTCGACGATCGATCGGTCTCGCCACAGCGTGGCGTGCCGGGTCTGGTCTCCCGGCAGGTTGGAGAAGCCCGCGACCCAGCCCCGGTTGTTGATGCTGGTGCCTCCGCTCGCGGTGCCCCCCAGCGATGCGAGGAGGTCGGTGACCTCGTACACAGTCTGCCCGGGGGCTTGGCCGGCCCGCGCCAGTGGCGTCACACCGGCGGTAAGGAGCAGGAGGGGCAGCATGAACGCCGCCCGCAGCACCGCTCTGCGGAGCTGATCGCTCTTCATCGGTGATCTCCCTTCTTGACGTAGAGCTCGCGGAACGGATGCGCAGGAGAGGGCCGATCTTGGAGTCGAGCCTGTGTGCGGACGTCACCGATTACTCGCCGTTTCCGGACAGAATCACCGTGTTGAGTGAGCCCGCAGGACAGCGTCAGAGCTCCTGGGCCATCCAGAGATGCACCGCCGCCAGGGCCCGCCATGGCCGCCATCGTTCGGCGAGCTCGGCGAGCGCGGTGTCCGAATCGCGAGCGTTGCCGGGGAGGGCGCGCTCAAGGCCGGACTCGTTCATCGGCCAGGCATCGGGCTCACCGAGCCGCAGGGCGAGGTAGTGCGCGATCCAGAGCCCGAGGCCGTCGAGCTCGCTGATGGAGGCGACAAGCCGATCGAGGCTGACGCTGCAGTCGAGGCGAACGGCGTCGTCGGCGACCGCCCGCGCGAACGCCCGGATGGCGCCCTCCCCCGCCGGCGTGAGCCCGAGGCCGCCGAGGTCGGCGGCGGCGAGGGTGTCCGGTAGGGGGAACGTGTGGGTGAGGCCGATGCGCTGAAGTCCGGGGACCGGGGTGCCGAACCGCTCCACCAGGCACCCAGTGATCGTGTTCGCGGCGGCGACGCTGATCCGCCGCCCGATGATCGCGCGCACGCCGGTCTCGAACGGCTCGAACGTGCCGGGAGGGCGAACGCCTGGCCGGGCGCGCAAGGACGGCCCGACGATCGGATCGGCGGCGAGGCGACGGGCCGGCTCGTCCAGGTCAAAGTCGAGATTCGCGATGCGCCGCGCGCGATTGACCAGGTGCGTCAGCTCTTCCCAGTGGGGCAAATGGGCGCGAAGGATGAGATGGTCATCGCCCCCCGGGTACAGCTCGAGAGCGCCCGGGTCGCCACCGATCGTGATAGTCCGTCGATAGATCCCGTCCAAGACGTGCTCGACGCCCGGAGTCGCTCGGCCCGCGAAGTAGGTCACCGTCGCGTCCCAGTCGAGCGGGCCATGGAACGGCAGGCGCAGCACGAGGCCGCCGTCCGCGACGAGCCGGTCGGTCTTGCGGCGCTTCGCACGCAGCACGCGTGGCGACGCCCGGAAGACGTCCTGGCAGGCACGGTTGAACTGGCGCAGGCTTCCGAAGCCCACCGCGTAGGCGATCTCGGTGATCGTGAGATCGGTATCGTCGAGCAGCCGACGGGCGAAATGCATCCGCGCCGAGCGTGCCAGCCCGTCGGGCGTGACCCCGAGGTGGGCCGTGAAGAGGCGACGGAGATGCCGCCCCGACAGGCCGAGCCGGCGACCGAGTTGGGCCTCGGTTGCTCCGTCGAGCGCGCCGTCGAGGATCAGCCGCACGGCCCGGCACACCAGCTCCGGGCCGGTCAACGCCACGGACTGCGGCGCACGGTAGGGTCGGCAGCGAAGGCAAGCCCGGTAGCCTGCGGCCTCGGCGGCGGCGGCCAGCGGATACGACCTGACGTTGTGCGCCAGCGGCTGGGCTCCACAACCCGGTCGGCAGTAGATTCCGGTCGTAACGACCGCGGAGACGGCGGGCATCGTGTCAGGGATACCAGCTGGTCGAGCTCGCCGGCTAGCCGGATCCGGACATCGAGCGGTTCGTGCCGGATGGAGTCAGGATTGGGGGGCCGGGATTGGGGGGCCGGGCCGATGACAGCAGAACCAATCTGATTGTGGCAGGAGGAACCCCGAAGGGGATATCAGGCCAGTGAGCTGTCCCAGACGCTCACAGGACGGCGCTGTCGCATATGGTCATTCCGCGGCATGCTGAAGCCGCAACCACTGCCTCAGCTCAGATCGTCATGGTGAGCTTATCGAACGCCACGGCCACCGCTGCGTCGCCGGCGCCTCGACCGCCAGCTCGTGACGCCCGCGTCGAAGGTTCCGGCTCGGACCCGTGCCGAGCGCGGGAAAGGTCAGCGACAGATCAAGGCCATCAAGGCACGCCATGTCAACAGATGGGTTCCTCTGTATGTCAACCAGCCGGCTGTTCGTCTGGCGGAGTTGAGAACGCCACGGTCAGGGCATGGATGACGCCGACGGTGGCCGCCGGGGTTGCGGGCTTGGCTGGCCTGGGTTTGGGCTGACAGGATTTGCTGGATTGAGGCCCTTGTTGGCCTGGTGTGTGGCAGGCTCCATGGAATGACCGCGAAAAGCGGTGTTGATGACCAGGAGCAAGGAGGTCCACCGATGGATCTCGAGATCGCGGGGGTCGAGCGACAGGAGATGGTCAAAGCCCGCCTGGGTCACCGGTGTTTGGGGGTGTTGGCCGCTGCCATGATCGCGGCGGTTGCAGTCCTTGCGCCCGGCTTGACCAGACCGGTGTCGGCCGCACCGCCGTCCGGGGCTTACATCGTCACGCTCAACGATGGCATCGACGCCAAGGCGTTTGCAGCGACAGCCGATGCCCGGACCGGGGTGGACGTCAAGCAGGTTTACTCCGTGGCGCTCAGGGCCTTTGAGGCGCAGCTCACTGGATCCGCCAAGGCACAACTGGCGCAGGAGCCTGCGGTGCGGTTCATCTCGGCAAACCGGACCTTCAAGGCCTTTGCCCAAGCCCTACCGACCGGGGTGGACCGGATCGAGGGCGACCTGTCCGCGGTGTATGCGGCTGGTTCCTCGGTCGCCACGCCGGTGGCGGTGCTCGACACTGGCGTCGCCCCTGATCCTGACCTGAACGTCCAGGCCACCGGCCACAATTGTCTCGGCGGCGTCGGCTGGTCCGACCTGAACGGCCACGGCACCCACATCGCCGGGATCATCGGCGCCAAGAATAACGCTGACGGCGTGGTCGGCGTGGCCCCAGGCGCGCCGATCTATCCGATCCAGGTCTTGAACAGTTCGGCGAACGGCTCGGACGCCAGCATCTTGTGCGGCATCGAGTGGATGACCACGGTCGGGAAGGCTCTGGGCGTCAGGGTGGCGAACCTGTCGGCCGGTACCTTCGGCGACGACGACGGCAATTGCGGCCGCACCAATGCCGACCCGATCCATCTGGCCATCTGCAACGCCACCGCTGCCGGGACACTGTTCGTGGTGGCGGCCGGCAATAGCGGCGGTGCGATCACCTTCACCATCCCCGCCAACTACGATGAGGTGCTGACCGCCACCTGGATGACCGACTACAACGGCAGTCCCTCCAAGACCTCCCCGCCAACCGGCTGCGATCAGGGCACCGACGACTGGGCATCGGCCAACTCCAGCTGGGCCTACGACTACGACAAGAACCACATCCTGGCTGCTCCCGGCAGTTGCATCACCAGCACCTCGAACACTGGTGGTACCAGGGTGATGTCGGGCTCCAGCATGGCCGCTCCCCACGTCGCCGGCACGGTGGCGCTGTGTATCGACAGGGGGGCGTGCAGCGGCACCCCGGCCGACATCATGCAACGAGTCCGCGCTGACGCGGCCGCCCGTCCCTCCACGTATGGTTTTGACGGCGACCCGTTCCGCCCAATCGTGGCGCAAGGCAGCGGGATCACCCAGAACTACGGCTACCTCGTCTACGCCGGCGGCTACTGACACGCGAGCGGCGCCGCGACCCCAGCCCGAGCGCCTGTGGGTGCCGGTTATTCGGTCACACCTTGCGACCTGCTCATTCATATCCAGTAGGAGGCCCCAGCCGGCAAACCTGTTTGGCGGCTGACCGCCGAGCCCTGGATGGGCTCCACTACAACGGCCCGGACACTGTTCGACAATGCATAAGCCACGACAGGGTCAGGTGCGGCCACGGCCAGCCCGGCCAATGCCGTACCGGATCGCTATCCTCGAAGCTGGCGACGCCGACCCGGACGAGGTACGAACGATCATGGACACCGACCCTGAAGTCCAGGCGGGGGTCCTCGTCGATGAGCGCGTCCCTGCCACGGGCTCCCAGGAGACGCGCTGGCATGACGGCGGCAGGTAGCTCGATGGGGGGCAGGCCGCTGCTGCTCACCGTCGACACCGACGCGGCCATCGCCGCTATCAATGTCGTCGACGTCGACCACTACCTGCTCAAGCCGTGGGAGCCACCGGAGGAGAAGCTCGACCCCGTGATCGACGCCATGCTCGAGGCCTACACCGGCCAGCCCGACGTCGAGATGGTGGAGACCAAGCTGATCGGGCACCGGTGGTCGGCGCCGTCGTTCGCCGCGCGTGACTTCCTGGCCCGCAACGCCGTGCCCTACCGCTGGTTCGCATCGGACGAGCCGGAGGGCTGCCGGCTGCTGCAGGCCGCCAACCTCGGCGCCGAGAGGCTGCTGCCGGTGGTGATCACCCCCGACGGCAGCACGCTGGTCGCGCCCTCCACCACCGAGCTCGCCAACGCGGTGGGGCTGTCCACCGCGCCGGCCATCGACTTCTATGACCTGCTGGTCGACGGCCGGCGGCCGCATGGCTGGTCCGCCGACCGCGACCCTTGGCCCCTGGAGGCCAGCGTGCCCGGCGTGTTCGTGGCCGGGGACGTGCGCGCCGACTCGGTCAAGCGCGTCGCGTCAGCCGTCGGTGAGGGCGCCATGGCCGTGACGCTCGCACACCGCTACCTGGGGGCGCCATGACCATCACCGAAGGCACGCAGCGGCTCCCCGCTCTGGCGCTGCGGAGCCTGTTCCTGTTCGAGAAGCTCTCCGACGACCAGCTCGAATGGCTCGCCGAGCACGGCTGGGTCGTCGAGCTGCCAAGCGGCGCCACCGTCGTCGAGGAGGGCGCGCCGGCGGAGGTGTTCGTCATCCTGCTCGCCGGTGCCATCACGATGACCCGCCGGGTCGGGCAGGACGACGTGGAGATGGTCCGCACCGACCAGGTTGGCGTCTATGCGGGCGCCATGCAGGCCTACGTCCACGACGGGGACCAGCAGACCTATTCAACCAGCGTGCGGGTGGTCAGCGACGCCCGCTTCTTCGTGCTGCGCCAGGAGGACTTCGCCTGGATGATGCGCACCTGGTTCCCGATGGCGATCCACCTGCTGGAGGGCCTGTTCCTGGGCATGCGCACCTCCCAGCACATCGTCGGGCAGCGGCAGCAGCTCTTGGCGCTGGGCGCGCTGTCGGCCGGGCTCACGCACGAGTTGAACAACCCTGCCGCCGCCGCGGTGCGGGCAACCTCGGCGCTGCGGGACCGGGTGGCTGGCATGCGCCGCAAGCTGGCCATGCTGGCGCACGACAAGCTGGACAAGCGCCTGCTCGAGCTGCTGGTCGACGTGCAGGAGGAAGCGGTCCAGGCGGTGTCGGAGGCGCCGAAGCTGACCGCCATCCAGGAGTCCGAACGCGAGGATTCCATCAACGACTGGCTGGACGAGCACGGCGTCGAGGGTGGATGGGAGCTGGCGCCGATCTTCGTGGGTGCTGGGACCACGCCCGAGTTCCTGGGCAAGGTCGCCGCAGGGGCGAGCCCGCCCCTGCTGGAGAGCGCCCTGCGGTGGCTGGCCTACACGCTGGAGACCGAGCTGCTGGTCAACGAGATCACCGACTCGGTCACGCGCATCTCGTCGCTGGTGGCCGCGGCCAAGCAGTACTCCAACATGGACCGCGCGCCGCACGAGCGTGTCGACATTCACATCGGGCTCGACAGCACGCTGGTCATGCTCGGCAGCAAGCTCGAGCAGGTCGAGGTCGTCACCGACTACGACCGGTCGCTGCCGCCGGTCCCGGTCTACGCCGGGGAGCTGAACCAGGTCTGGACCAACCTGATCGACAACGCCGTCCACGCCATGGACGGCCACGGTCGGCTGACGGTCCGCACCGTCATGGATGGCGACCGGGTGCGGGTCGAGATCGGCGACACCGGGCCAGGGGTCCCTGAGCGCCTGCGCCAGCGGATCTTCGAGCCGTTCTTCACCACCAAGCCGGTCGGCCAGGGCACTGGGCTCGGGCTGGACATCTGCTACCGGATCGTGGTCGGCCGCCACGGAGGCGACCTGACCGTGGAGTCGCAGCCCGGCGACACCCGCTTCATCGTCCGGCTCCCCCTCACCGAGCGGACCCAGCACTGAAGGAGCCCGCCGCGGCGACCAGACGACCGCCGCGCCCGCTGAGCTGCGAGCCGCTGCAGCCGCGCGTGGGTGCGTAGAACGCGTTCACGCAGCTCACGGGATTCATACGGGAGACACCGAGCCTGACAAGCGTAACGACAGCCCTCCACCTCGGTACTGGCCGACGACGCCTTCTGCACAGATGCAGCTTCAGCGCCGACGCGCCGGGCTTCAACAGGTCCTGAGTCGGCACAACGCCACAGGCCCCACGTCATGTGTTGGGTCGGCGTTGAGCCGCAAGGCTATGAGGCGGTGCGGTAGGTCACCCAGCGAAATTCGAGACTGCCACTCGCGTCGTACT
>WNGB01023218.1_pt1 | contig 10311 bp, 11 predicted proteins | sample 5400681 | NCBI WGS metagenome assembly WNGB01 (sample SAMN13153367, study PRJNA577476) | soil metagenome | isolation source: 115 cm soil or saprolite under grassland replicate 2 | place: USA:California | collected 2016-06-15
GCGCGTGCCCGGCATCAGTCGTGCGCTCGCGGAGCGAATCTTCGCGTCGCTGCATTGATCGGCGGCTCCGCCGCGAAGCGACAGCACCGGTTATCGGCGGGCGTTGTCCCTCGACCGGCCTGTTCTGAGCGCAGTCGAAGGGCTCGGGACGAACGGCCGTGTAAAATAGCCGACCGCGCGAGGCTGGAAGGCTTCTCTCGGGACTTAGAACATGCACTTCAATCTGCCGATTGCGCTCACCTGGCTCAGGATCGTCCTGGTCCCGGTGTTCGTCGGCGTCTATTACGTGCCCGACACCTGGCTGTCGATGGCGGCGAAGAACTGGCTCGCGATGAGCATCTTCGCGGTGGCGGCGATCACCGACTGGGCCGACGGCTATCTGGCGCGCCGGTGGGGCCAGACCTCGGCGTTCGGTGCTTTCCTCGATCCGGTGGCCGACAAGCTGATCGTCGTCGCGGCGCTGATCGTGCTCGTATGGCTCGGCCGCGCCGATGCCTGGCTTGCCATTATCATCATCGGCCGCGAGATCGCGATCTCGGCGTTGCGCGAATGGATGGCGCAACTCGGAAAATCGAAGAGCGTCGCGGTCGCGTTCATCGGCAAGGTCAAGACCGGTGCGCAGATCACTGCCGTCATCGCGCTCCTGCTGTATCAGCCCGTCATTCCGGGCATCAACACGGTCTGGCTCGGCACGACCGCGCTGTGGGTCGCCGCGATCCTCACCTTGTGGTCGATGTTCCACTACCTGCGTCTCGCGGCGCCGCACATTCCTCCCGGCGATTCCTGACCGCTCGCGCGGCGCACGCGCCCGTGACGGCTCAGATGCGAAACGTAGCCTGCACTTCCGGCGGGAAGAGCGTCTCGAGGGTCAGCGCGCGGCAGCAGACGCCTTGTTCGAACGCGTAGCGCAGGAACGTCTCCAGCGTGGCCCGGTTCGGCGCGATGCCGTACGGCCAGGGATCGTCTCCGAAGAGCTCGCGCGTAAGGCGCAGCTCGTCCGGTGCCCACGGCAGCGGGAAGAACGACACGGCCATGTCCGCCGCGCGCTCGAGACTGCGCGCCTTCGCCTCGTCGAACGCCTTGAGCAGATTCATCGCCAGGCAGCGATCGCGCTCGTAGACCTCGCGCCGCATCGCGACCACGTGCATGATGGGAAAGAGGCCGGTCTTGCGCGCATACGCGAGCTCGACCGCGCGATGATCGGCGAAAAGCCGCCGCACGCGCGGGTCGCCCGCGAGAATCGGCGCCGGCGGCCGCGCCGAGAGGACAGCATCGAGATCACCCGCGAGCAGCATCTCGGAGAGCGAGCGGTCGGCGACGACAGTCAGGCGCACACCTGAAGGCAGACTGAGCTTGACCTTCTCGATGCGGCCCGGCTCGTTCACGCCGGCCTGGTGCCAGTGGATCGAAGCGAGATCGACGCCGTAGTCGTGAGCGAGCAGTCCCCGCGTGTAGATCGCCGCGGTCTGCGCCCATTCCGGTACGCCAACGCGCTTGCCTGCCAGTTCTTCGGGGCGCGCGATGTCGCCGCCCGTGCGAACATAGATCGACGAGTGGCGAAATACGCGCGAGGGAAACACCGGCAGCGGTACGAAGCGGCGGTCGTCCTGCGCCGCCAGCGCGACAATCTTGGCCAACGACACTTCGGACACGTCGAACTCGCCGTGCATCAGGAAACGGTAGAACATCTCCTCCACCGGCAGGCGCAGAACTGTGAGCTCGACCCCGGCAACCGGCACGGTGCCGTCGACTAGATCGCGCACATGGTCGTACGCGCCGATCGCCAGGGAAAGCTGGATTTTTGCCAAGAGCGCCCGGATCAATGAAGCGGCATCAATCCACCTTGATGCCGATCGCTTTCACGATCTTGCCGTATTTGTCGTAGTCGCGACGGATGAGCGCGGCGAATTCCTCCGGCGTGGACGCGAAGGGTTCCAGCCCGCCGGCTGCGTTCAACCGCTCCTTGACTTCCGGCGCGGCAAGCGCCTTGGCCACGGCTGCACGCAATCGTGAAAGCACCGGCTCGGGTGTGCCGGCCGGCGCGAAGAGCGCGAGCCAGATCGTCACCTCGTAGCCCGGGTAGAACTCGCCGATCGTCGGCAGATCGGGAAACTCGGACGATCGGCGCGCTCCGGTCACGGCGAGCGCGCGCAGCTTGCCCGCCTTGATCTGCGGCGCCGTCGAAGTCCCCGAGAACATTGCCACGGTATCGCCGGCGACGGTCGCCATCGTCGCCGGCGTGCCACCTTTGAAGGGCACGTGCAGGAGATCGATCCCGGCGCGTTGCTTGAGAATTTCCATTGACAGGTGATGCTGGCTGCCATTGCCGCCCGACGCATAGGGCAGCGGCGGCGCCGCGCGGCGCGCGTACTCGATGAACTCCTGGAAATTCCGGACCGGAAGCGAAGGGTTCACCGCGAGCACGAACTGGTTCGCCGCGATCGTGGCCACCGGTACGAGATCCTTGAGCGCGTCGAACGGCATCTTGGCGTACAAATGCGGATTGATCGCGATCAAGCTGTCCTGGCCGAGCAGGAGCGTGTATCCGTCCGGGGCCGACTTGACGACCATGTCCCCGGCAATATTGCCGTTGGAGCCGGCGTGGTTGTCGACGACGACCGGTTGTCCGAGGAGCTCGGAGAGCTTCTGTCCGACGACGCGTGCCGCGATGTCGGGCGCACCGCCCGCGGGGATGGGCACGATGAGCTTGATCGGGCGCGACGGATATTGCGCCAACGCCGCGGTGGCGGTGAGTGCGAGGAGACAGGCCGCAAGCGCGAACGCGAGTTTCGCTATCATCGACTATCTTCTTAGCTTGCTGAGTATTGCCCCTCACCCCAACCCTCGGGCCTCGTCGACAAGCTCGTCGTCGCCAACCGCATCCTGTATCGCCAGGGGGTCGTCGACGGCTTCGGGCATGTGAGCGTGCGTCACGACGCCTCGCCCGGTCATTTCCTGCTCGCGCGCAACATGGCGCCAGGGCTGGTCCGGGCCGAGGACATCGTCACCTTCGACCTGGACGGCGCGGCGCTCGATGCGGCCGGACGACGCGTGTATCTGGAGCGCTTCATCCATGGCGAGATCTATCGAGCGCGCCCAGACGTGCAGGCGGTCGTGCACAGCCACTCGCCCAGCGTGATTCCCTTCGGCGTGACCGGCCAGGCGTTGCGGCCCGTGTTCCACCTGAGCGGGTTTCTGGGGGAAGGCACGGCGCTGTTCGAGATACGCAATGTCGCGGACGACACTGACATGCTTGTCAGCAACGGCCCGCTCGGCGTGGCGCTGGCGGCGGCGCTCGGGTCGCGCTCGGCGGTGCTGATGCGCGGACACGGATCGACAGTCGTCGGTGCCTCGCTCGAGCAGGCCGTCTACCGCGCGTTCTACTCCGAGGTCAATGCCCGAATGCAGATCCAGGCGATAGCGCTCGGCGAGGTGACTTATCTCAACGCGCAGGAAGCGGCCAAGGCCGCGGCGATCAACGATACACAGCTGCCGCGTACGTGGGAATTGTGGCGGCAGGAGATCGGGGAGATCGAGTAGCCGTTGAGGCCGGCGCGGTCGCCGCGCACGGACCGCCGTAGCCTGGGATGAGCGTAGCGAATCCCAGGGAACACGATGCGGAATATTCTCGTCCCGGGCATCGTGCTTCGCGCTCAGCCCGGGCTACGCGATAACGCTACTTTGTGGCTCGTGCGTAGTATTTGAACAGCTCATCCTGTTGCTGCTTCGTCAAAGGCGCCGGCAGAAACTTCAAGCTCACGGCATCGGCCATTGCCGCGTCGAGACCGGAGAGCCGGTCGAGGCGGAGATTCTCCTTCGGGAAGAACTGGTCGCGAACCTCCTTGGCGAGATTCTCCGGAATGTTGACCCATTCCGCATAGGCTTTCAGCGCCGCGGGATCCGAATACATCCAGTCGAGCGTTTCGCGATACGCCTGCAGATAGCGGTCGATCGCGTCGCGGCGTTGCTCGGCGGTGGCGGTGTTGGCGATCATGAGCCGGACGGTCTGGTTGCGAAAGGCGGGTACGTCGCTTTCGCGCACGATGATCCGGATGCGGCCCTGCTGCAACGCCTCGACGCCGAACGGCGGGGACGACCAGCCGATGTCAACCTGGCCAGACATCGTCTGCGTGAACGTCGACGCCGGGCTTCCGGTCGCGACCGGCTTCGCCTGCACGCCGAACTCGCGGATGAAGGCGAGGACCGCGAGGTTCGTCGACGACCCTGTGGTCGAGTAGGCGATGGTCTTGCCCCCGGCGTCCTTGATGGTCTTGATCGGCGACGCGGCGGGGACGTACCAGAAGAGATCGTCGGCGCCGGTCATCGAGTTGGCGATGGCGCGAACCGGCGCACCCTTGGCAAAGGCGCCGAGCACCCCGGCGGTGCCCACGCCGATGCCGAGGTCCACACTGCCCGAGATGACCGCTTGCAGCGTCTCGCCGGCGCCCTGGGTGTACAGCAGCTCGAGGGCGAGACCGTGCTTCTTGAAGAACCCGGCCTTCTGGCCGAGCTCGGGTGCTGCGTTCTCCCAGTTGCCCCGCTGCCCGATCGCGAGCTTGAGCGTGTCCTCGGCCATGGCCGTCGTGCCGATCGTCACGACCGCTAATGCGACGAGCCAACATAGCTTTGCTGCGAGCTTCATGGGATCCTCGGCTGGGAGCGTCGATGAGAGATTGTCATGACGTTATCACCAATTCGATCCGGCAGATGGCGATATAATCGCAGTTCCCCAGGCGTTCAACCAGGGGTCTCAACCCAGGATCCGAAGGACCACCGCACCCGTGGCGGGACTGCGGCAACTTTCGGATTCCCCAATGCAAATGGAGGTCGAACATGCCAGTACGTATAGGTGACGAAGCACCGGACTTCACGGCCGAGACGACCGAAGGACCGATCCGCTTCCACGACTGGATCGGAGACAAGTGGGCGATCCTGTTCTCGCATCCGAAGGACTTCACGCCGGTCTGCACCACCGAGCTCGGCTACATGGCCAAGCTCAAGCCGGAATTCGACAAGCGCAACACCAAGATCATCGGGCTCAGCGTCGATCCTGTCAGCGATCACAAGTCGTGGGTCAAGGACATCGAGGAGACGCAGGGGGCCAAGGTCAATTATCCGATGATCGGCGACCCGGATCTCAACGTGGCAAAAGCCTACGACATGATCCATCCCAACGCGAGCGGCGGCAAACGCACCGCGGTGGACAACGCGACAGTCCGCACCGTGTTCATTGTCGGACCCGACAAGAAGGTGAAGGCGATGCTGATCTATCCGATGAGTGCCGGCCGCAACTTCGACGAAGTGTTGCGGCTGCTCGATTCGCTGCAGCTCAACGCCAAGCACACGGTCGCTACGCCGGTGAACTGGAAGCCGGGCGAGGATGTCATCATCCCCACTTCGGTATCCGACGAGGATGCGAAGAAGAAGTATCCGCAGGGCTTCAAGACGCACAAGCCGTATCTGCGGACGGTGTCGCAACCCAAGTGACGCTAGCTTCCACCGAACAGGGGCGCCGCGCGGCGCCCCTGTTCATTGGTGATTGCAGCATGGATCAACTTCGGAAGCCGTTTATGCGAATCTTCAACTTCAGCCCAGGCCCCGCAGTCCTGCCGGAACCCGTGCTGCAGCAGGCCGCCGCCGAAATGCTCGATTGGCACGGCAGCGGCATGTCGGTGATGGAGATGAGCCATCGCGGCAAGGAATTCATCGGCATTGCCGCCAAGACGGAGGCCGATCTGCGTGCCTTGCTCGCGATTCCCTCCAACTACAAGGTACTGTTCCTGCAGGGCGGCGCGATCGCGGAAAACGCGGTCGTCCCCATGAACCTGCTCGGCGGCAGATCCGTCGCTGATTATGTCAATACCGGCGAATGGTCGAAGAAGTCGATCAAGGAGGCGAAAAAGTATTGCACGGTGAATATCGCGGCGTCCGGCGAGGACAAGAGCTTCACCTACGTCCCGGCGCAGGAAACGTGGAAGGTCACGCGCGACGCGGCGTATGTGCACGTCTGCACCAACGAGACCATCGGCGGTGTCGAGTACCAGTGGACGCCTGAAACCGGCGACGTGCCGCTGGTCGCGGACATGTCCTCGCACATCCTGTCGCGGGTGATCGACGTCGCGAAGTACGGAGTGATCTACGCCGGTGCGCAGAAGAACATGGGCAGCGCCGGGCTGACGGTGGTGATCGTCCGCGACGACCTGCTCGACCGCGCGCTGCCGATCATCCCTTCGGTGTTTCACTGGAAGGAACAGGCGGCAGCCGAATCGATGCTCAACACACCGGCGACGTACGCCATCTACATCGCGGGTCTCGTGTTCGAGTGGCTACAGGCCCAGGGCGGGCTGTCGGCGATCGAGAAGCGGAACATCGCCAAGGCGCAGTTGCTCTACGACTATCTCGACCGGATCGCTTTCTATACGAGCCCCGTGCGCAAGGAAGACCGCTCGCGCATGAACGTTCCGTTCCGGCTGCGCGACGAGAAGCTCGACGAGACCTTCCTCAAGGGCGCCGCGGAGCGCGGCATGGTGCAGCTCAAGGGCCATCGCGCGGTCGGCGGCATGCGCGCGTCGATCTACAACGCCATGCCCGTCGAGGGCGTGCAGGCGCTGGTCGATTACATGCAGGACTTCGAGCAGCGGCATGGCTAAATACCAGATCCTGACGCTCAACCATATCTCGAGCCAGGGGCTGCACCGACTTCCAACGGCGCGCTATACCGTCGGGAAGGCGGTCGAGCATCCGGACGCGATCCTCGTGCGCTCGCATGACATGAACGCGATGACCATTCCCGCGAGCGTGAAGGCGATCGGCCGGGCAGGGGCGGGGACCAACAACATTCCGGTCGCGGAAATGTCACGTCGCGGTGTACCGGTGTTCAACGCGCCCGGCGCCAACGCCAATGCGGTCAAGGAGCTCGTGTTCGCGGCGCTGCTGCTCGCAGCACGCAACGTCGTTCCAGCGCTCGGCTACGTTGCAGGCCTCAAGGACGACGCGGGCGATCTCGAAAAGCGCGTCGAGGAGGGCAAGAAACAGTTCGCCGGTGTTGAATTGCCCAACCGTATGCTGGGCATCATCGGCCTGGGCGCGGTCGGGAGCCTCGTCGCCGATACGGCGATCAAGCTGGGCATGAAAGTCATCGGCTTCGATCCGGAGATTACCGTCGATGCCGCGTGGCGCCTGCCCTCGAGCGTGCGCAAGGCCAACAGCATCGAGGAGCTGCTCAAGCAATCGGATTTCGTGACGCTGCACGTGCCTCTGCTCGCGGTGACACGGCACTTAATCGACGCTAAAAGACTTACCGTGATGAAGGCGGGCGCCGTGCTGCTCAATTTTGCCCGCGACGCGATCGTCGACGAGGAGGCGGTCGTCGCGGCGCTGCGCGCGCATCGGCTGAAGTATTATTTCTGCGATTTTCCGAGCGCCAAGCTAATGGGCGAGCCGGGGGTCGTGGCGCTGCCGCATCTCGGCGCCTCCACCGAGGAAGCGGAGGAAAATTGCGCGGTGATGGTCGTCGATCAGCTGCGCGAGTTCCTCGAAAACGGCACGCTGGCCAATGCAGTCAATTTCCCGAGCGTCGAAATGCTGCGCGAATCACCGTTCCGCGTTGCCATCGCCAACGCGAATGTCCCCAACATGCTCGGTCAGATCTCGACGACGATGGCGCGTGCCGGGCTCAATATCCACAACATGGTAAACAAGTCGCGCGGCGAGATGGCGTATACGTTGGTCGACGTCGACAGCGTGATCCAGGATGGGGTCATACGCGACCTTGCGGGAATCGACGGCGTGTTGTCGGTGCGGTCGATCCCTGCCGTTACCGAGGCAGCGTGATGCAGCCTTTAGGCCTGATTCCGCTATAATTACCAGTTATTCCCCGATAGCTCAGCTGGTAGAGCGACGGACTGTTAATCCGCAGGTCCCAGGTTCGAGCCCTGGTCGGGGAGCCACCAGCTTGGTTTGCAGCGATAGCGCCCACTAACATCGGCTCAAAACTGTAGCCAAAACGTAGCACATATGCGGCAAGACGGCGTCCAGGCGGCGCCGTTTTCATTTTGGTGCCAGTGACTTATCGCCGACGACTTGCGGATTATTAGTCCGTCGCTCGACTGGACCCTCGGCGGCTGCGAAGCGACCATTGGGAGGCCAAAACTTGGTAGAATTCTTACCTGGTATTACTCAGGAGCAGGCGATGGCGGTATCGGTCACAAGCAAGGGTCAAGTCACCATCCCGAAGCGAGTGCGGGATGCCTTGGGCATCACGCCCGGGAGCAAGGTCGAGTTCGACCTCGCTACCGGCGGGGCGCGACTCAAGCTCGTCAAGAGACATGCCTCTTCACGCGTTGAAGAAGGCGCCGCCATTCTCGATTACAAGGGTCCTCGGATTCCGGTAGACAAGATGCACGGCGGGCTGGCAATGAAGAAGGCGGCGAAGCGTGCGAGCCGTTGATACCAACGTGCTTGCGCGCTTTTACCTGCGCGACGATGCGACGCAGGGACGCATCGCCGCGGATGTGTTTTCAGGCGGCGACGTCTTTGTTCCGAAGACCGTGATTCTCGAACTTGAGTGGGTTTTGCGGTATGTCGCCGATCAGCCGGAAGCGAAGGTGATCGAATGCTTGGCGCATCTGACTGCGTTGCCGGGAGTGACCATCGAGGATCGCGACGAGATCGAGACTGCGTTGGGCCATTGTCGTGATGGGATCGACTTTGCGGATGCGCTGCACCTTGCGGCAAGCAAAGCGTGCACCGAGTTGCTGACCTTCGACGACCGAGGTTATGCGCGCAGGGCAAGAAAGCTTCGCCTTAAACCGCAGGTCCGGGTGCCACACGGCTAGCTCGTTCGGCTCTCCGCTAGAGGCGAGCACCGGATTCCCAATCCGCAGGTCTGACCTTGGTCGTTTTGCCGCCGTGCGAGGCGCAAGAGTCTCGAAGCCCGAACCGGTCGGGAATACGAGTCGCGCCTCGCCGCTCCGGAACGGGCTGCAGCACCTTCGGATGGAGCGAGCACGCGTGCAGGCAACCCGCACACGATGCTCTTGTTGCAGCGTAAACTGGACGCTCGCGTCGGATCGTCAAGGGGAAACGATCGTGCCGATGCTTCCCAGCGGCCGCCAGGTCGGTCTGAGCGCCAAGCCGCTCGTCGAGTTGCTCGACCATGCCGGCGACGGGAACAACGCACCGAAGGTGATGGCGCTCAAGGCCTGGGACGACCTCTACCCCTGGCTGGAAGTGCTGCTCTTCCTGCCCAAAGGCAGACTTGGAAACCTCGCTCCATCCCAGCGCGCCGATGCCTCGCTGCCGGCGCCGCCGGGCCTCATCGCCGTGCATACCGGCTACCGTCTCGCCGACTGGCAAGCCTGCGCGGCCAACTGGAGCGAGGCCGACCGGACGGCGATGGCGAAGTTCCTGGACGGGCGCGCGCGCGAGCACTTCGCGCTCTACCTGGAGCAGATCCGCAGCGTGCAGCAGAAGCTCAAAACCGCCCCCGCCGCCGTCGTGCAGCTGTTTCGCGGGCAGGAAAGTAGTGGCGTGCCGCCGACCGAAGGCGAGGGCGAGAACAAAAGCACTCCGACCAGGAGCGATGGAGTGCCGCCCAACCGGCACTGAAGCGCGCTCGACTGCGTAGCCTGGTCTCGCCGCGAGGCGAAGGCGCAGGAGGGAGGAATCCCGGGCGGTGAAGTACCGTGCCGCGAACGTCGCCCATCATGGCAATCGCCCAGGGCGACCCGCAACGCTTCAAGCGTTCGGTTGCGAGTGCGGCTTGCGTGGACCACTTGCCGCGACGTCTCCGCTCAGCGTCCGTTGATCGAAGGAGCCATCTGCATCATCTAGCTATGTTTCTCAACCAAGGCGCGCTTTATGAGGCTTTACGATTGCGTCGCCAGGAGGTCTGCTCGATGAGCAAGGCGACGTACCGAAAACCCTCGCGCGAAGTTGTCTGTAGCCGTGGAGTTGATCCTCCGACGACTCGTACCGGAATCAGTGGATTTCGGTATGGGCGACAACGGAACACAAAGCGGCGGGAGAATGCTTCGTTGCTGTGCGTTTCAATCACAGCGCAGCCCGGCTGCAGCGTCCACTCGTTCTCCCGAAGCAGACATTGGGAGCGTAAACCTCAACAACGCCACCTCAGTCCGCTGCACGCACGACAACGTACAGACTTCGAGTCCGATTTCGCACAGTGCAATCGAAGCTGCGCAATAGGTGCTCCCAATCTGGCCGCGGTCGGAAGCCCGGACAAGTGCGCTGCATTTGCCGAGATGGGTGGCTTCCTTTACGCTCTGAGGCGAGTGGCGTGCCGATGGAAGG
>WNGB01027469.1_pt1 | contig 10311 bp, 7 predicted proteins | sample 5400681 | NCBI WGS metagenome assembly WNGB01 (sample SAMN13153367, study PRJNA577476) | soil metagenome | isolation source: 115 cm soil or saprolite under grassland replicate 2 | place: USA:California | collected 2016-06-15
GAGCGAAGCAAGCGGTGATGGAGGCTACGCATTTGTGAAGGGCAGGGGTGGCTCATGTCCAGAAGGCGTGCAGGTGCGTAAGCGGGTCGCATCACAGAGCCACACACGAGAGGGCCTGCACACGAGCTAGACATGAGCCCGTATTGCAAGGCGATCGTGCCCTGTCGATCGGGCTCGATGTTTCTGACCAGAGCTGGAGCAGATCCCGTCGCCGAGATGCGGTACAATAGGCGCCATGGCTCATTCACCACTGCTCAGCGCGACGGCGCCGGCCGATGCCGCGCCGCCGAAGATCGTGCGCGGCACGCTCACGCTCTACCAGCTCTATGATGTCGGCGATTCGATCAACCTCGACCTGGCCCAGGCGTGCCTGGCGGAGCCGACCGCCCGGCGCCGCTCGCCCGTCCCCGCGCGGCAGTCCGAGAGCATCCAGATCGCCCAGCCGCCGCTGCGGATCGCGCTCGGCACGACGTCGGCGGCGCTCGGCGGCCTGGCGGTCGCCGGCACGCTGCGCGCCAGCATCTACGACCTGGGCGCGGTGGCGCTGGCGATCGAGCTGCCGCTGCCGGCGCCGATCGGCTGGGACACCGTCGCCGACCTGCTCGCCGCGGCCCAGTCGCTGCCCGACGCGCTCGGCGGCCGCTTCGCCGTCGCGATCGACGAGCTGGAGGCGCTGATCCGCCCGGCGATCGACCGGCCCGCGCGCTCGCCATTGATCGAAGACTACAGCGTCCTGCTGGTCGAGCGGCTGGACCAGCCGCCGGCCGCCGCGTCCCTGGCCGAGCATCCGGTCGTGCAGGCGGCGCTGCTGGGCGAGCGGCGCCAGCTCAGCCCCGGCGCGACCAGGCTGATCAGCAGCCTGAGCTACTACCCCGACGACCTGGCGCTGCTGAGCTGGAACGGCGCGCTGCTGATCGACCCCGACCCGCTGTCGGCCGCCACCGCCGCCGACCTGGTCGAGTTCGCCAACGTCGAGCTGCTGATGCTGCGCACGTACGACGCGCAGCTCGACGCGCAGCTGCCCCTGATGTATCGCCGCATCACCACCGCCCAGCGGCGCTTTGCCCTCCCGCTGGTGCGCCCCTACAGCCACCTGCTTCACGACCTCCAGCGCCTGGTCGCCGACGTCACCGAGGTCACCGAGCGGGTCGACAACGCCTTCAAAGTTACCGACGACGTCTACTGGAACCGGCTCTACAGCGCCATGCTGGGCGTCCTGCGCGTGCAGACCTGGCGCGACGGGGTCGACCACAAGCTGGCGCTGCTGCGCGAGACTTACGGCATGCTGCACGACCAGGCCGACGCCGAGCGCGCCAACGCGCTGGAGTGGGTGATCGTGATCCTGATCCTGGTCGAGCTGATCGTCGCGCTCGTCGGGCACTAATTCGATTTGCGGCGCCTGTCGGGGACAGGGCTGCGTCAAAGTCCGCTCATCTGGGGGTTCGGGGGCCATTCGGCCCTCGAGCTTATTCTTGTTTCGCGCGGTCTGGAAGAGCGCAGCTCTTCCAGACCGCGCGAACAGGGGGTCTTGAGGGGCTACGCCCCTCAAACTCCCCAACTTTGACGTAGCCCTGTGTCGGGGACCTACAGCCGGCACAATGCGGTAAAGTGTAGTATCATTGCATTACACAATTACACCTTTACTAGCATGAGGAGCCACGATGCCGCGCATTCGAGTGGGGGTGCAGTTGCACCCCCAGCAGACCACGTACGCCGACTTCGCCGACGCCGTCCGCCGCGCCGAGGACCTGGGCGTCGACACGATCTGGAACTGGGATCACTTCTTCCCGCTCTACGGCGAGAAAGACGGCCCGCACTTCGAGGGCTGGACGCTGCTCACCGCGATGGCCACGCTCTCCAGCCGCGCCGAGGTCGGCTGCCTGGTGACCTGCAACAGCTACCGCAACCCGAACCTGCTGGCCGACATGGCCCACACGGTTGACCACATCAGCGGCGGGCGGCTGATCTTCGGCATCGGCGCGGGCTGGTTCGAGCGCGACTACGACGAGTACGGCTACGAGTTCGGCACAGGGCCGAGCCGCCTGAAGGACCTGGGCCGCGCCCTGCCGCTCATCAAGGCGCGCTGGGGCAAGCTGAACCCCGCGCCGATCCGCAGCCCAATCCCCGTGATGATCGGCGGCGGCGGCGAGAAGGTGACGCTGAAGCTCACGGCGCAGTACGCCGACCTGTGGAACACCTTCGGCCCGCCGGAGAACTTCAGACACAAGAACGAGGTTTTGACCGGCTGGTGCAACGAGCTCGGCCGCGACCCGGCCGCGATCGAGCGCACGGTCTCGGTCAACGCCCGCGAGCTGGGCAATCTGGACGCCTACGTCGCGGCCGGCGCCGACCACCTGATCCTGCAGTTCGGCGCGCCGTGGGAGATTGCCCCCGTCAGGCGGCTGGTCGAGTGGCGCGACGCGCAGGGCTAGTGGCTCACCAGGGTGATTTGGCAATGTGGAAGAGGCTTGGAGGGGCTGCGTCCCCTCCAAACCACCCCGCAAAACCAGTGTGGCCGACCGCTAGTCGAGTGGAATGACGAGATCCCTGGGGAACGGGGTCAGGCTCTCAAACTGGCCCTCGGGCGTGCAGTAGAAGGTGTCCTCGATCCGCACGCCGTAGCCTTTGCTGGGGTAGTACAGCCCCGGCTCGATCGTGAAGACCGTGCCCGGCACGAATACATCCCCGGTGTCCTGAATGTTGGTGATGCGAATGTTCTCGTGGATCTCCAGCCCCAGCCCGTGCCCGAGGCTGTGGACGTAGCCCTCCTCGAGCGGGTATGTGCTGGCGATCGTCGCGTAGCCGCGCTCTTCGAAGTAGCGGCAGACCATCTCCTGGTAGACGCGGGTCGGCGCCCCGGCCTCCAGTTCGCCGACGGCCTGCTCGAACGCGCCGCGCACGTCGTCGTAGACGGCCTGCAGCTCGGGCGGCGCGTAGCCGATCGCGAAGGTGCGGGTCATGTCGTGGAAATAGCCGCCCAGCTCGCGCGGGAAGATGTCGAACACGATCGCCTGGCCGAGCTTGAGCGCCGCCGCGTCGTCGCCGTGGGCGTGCGGCATGCCGGCGTCGCGGCCCTGCGCGAAGATCGTGCCCTCGGGCGCCTCGAGGCCCTGCGCGGCGAGCTCGCGGCCGATCAGCTGCCGGACCTGCCCGATCGTGATTGGCTGGCCGCGCTCGTCCACCAACGTATCGCCGTCGGCCCGCCCGCTACGAATGAAGTCGACCACCGACTGGACCACCCCGCAGGTCTTCCGGCCGACCTGCCGCATCCGCTCGACCTCGGCTGGGTCTTTGGTAAGCCGCGCCGCCGAAAACAGGTCGTTCTCGAACTCGGCGACGATCTCGAGGCCGGGCATCCCCTGCGCCAGCGCGGCCAGCACCGCGAAATGCGGACCGGCCTTGACCGTGCCGTAGAAGCCGACGCGCCCATAGATGCCCAGGTCGGCGAACATGCGCCGGCGATGCTCGACCTCCGCCGCGAAGTTATCTTTGTGCTCCTGCCAGATCTCGCGCCACGCCGCCGACGAGATAGTTGAAGTCGGGGTTGGCGCTGGAAAAGCCGTCGGGCCCCTCGACGACGATTGCGTCGAGGTTACGCTCGGCCATCAGGTGGTCGATGTCACTCTTCAACCAGAGTCTCCTTCAGGTGTCCTAGCCAGTCGTCAGTCCTTGGCCGGCTCGTCGCCGTCGCCCGCCAGGAACGTAAACATGTTTGCGCCGCAGACAGGACAGGTGCCGCGGGCGGCGCGCCGGCCGCTCTCGGTGATCTCGGCGTGCGCGCCTGCGATCGGCCGCTTGGTCTTGCAGCGCACGCAGTAGCCGAGCACTTCGTGGTCCAGACTAGTCGATTCGCCGGATTCGCCGGCCGCCGCCACGCTGGCGGCCTCAGCCGTCGCGCGCTCGTTCTCGTCGGCGGTGGTGATAGAGGTGGCTAGATCGGCGCTACCGGCTGCGCCGGCGTCGGAGGCCGGCGCAGCCGGCTCGTCCGTGGGTGGCGCGGGCGCGCCGGCCACGTCCAGCGCCTCAAAGTGATCGGCGTGCATGGCCGCTCGTGGCAGCGGGGTGGCCGACATCGACGGCGCGAACTGTGGGGTCGTGTCGGCGAAATCCTGCCTGAGCTGCCGCACCCATCGCCAGATCAGCCATCCTGCCGCGGCGACCAGCGCCAAGCGAAAGATACGTTTCAGCATAGACAGACTCCGCAAGGCCACACACCTATAGTCTTCCAGATAAATATTTGGAATGGGAGGGTTTTGGGGAGGGCCTACGGCCCTCCCCAAAACCCTCCCCTTTCAGATTCTTTTTCTGAAAAACTATAGCTCATGTTTGACTGCAAGGGGTATGCCTTTATCATAACATAATTATGTGCGAAACGTGACATGTGGTAATTGGATGAGCCCACGCAGCTTGGCCAGATTCTCGATATCCTCGGCCAGATCCTCGCCCTTCGGCGTCTCCAGGATCATCGGCAGGCTCGCAAAGCGCGGGTCGTTCACGATCGCCCGGAATCCTTCCAGACCGACGCAGCCCGCGCCGATGTGAGTGTGGCGGTCGACGCGGCTGCCCAGGTCCTTCTGTGAGTCGTTGAGGTGGAACGCCTTGATCCGCTCGATCCCGACCACGCGATCGAACTCGTCGAACGTGGCCGCGCAGGCCTCGGGTGTGCGGATGTCGTAGCCGGCCGCCAGGATGTGGCAGGTGTCTACGCAGACGCCCAGCCGCTCCGCGCGATCGACCAGCTCGATCAGCCGCGCCAGGTGCTCGAAGCGATAGCCGAGCGCGGAGCCCTGCCCGGCGGTGGTCTCCAGCAGAATCGTCACAGCCTGCCCTGAGCCTGTCGAAGGGCCGCCGACGCCCGCGTCCAGCAGGCGGTTGAGCGCCGCGGCCTCGCGCAGCAGGCCGGTCTCCTCGCCCGAGCCAGTGTGCGCGCCGGGGTGGGTCACCAGGTAGGGGATGCCCAGCGCCGCGCCGCGCTCAAGCTCATCGCCGAACGCGGCGATCGATTTCTCCCACAGCTCGTCGCTCGGCGAGGCCAGGTTGATCAGGTAGGAGTCGTGGACGATCAGCGGGCCGAAGCCGGTGCGCTGCTGCTCGGCTTTGAACAGCGCGATATCCTGATCGGCCAGCGGCTTCGCGCGCCACTGCTGCTGGTTCTTGCTGAAGATCTGGATCGTGTCGCAGCCGGCCCGCTCGCCGTGACCAAACGCCTTGTGCAGACCGCCCGAGATCGACATGTGCGCGCCGAATTTCATACTCGCTCCTCTTGATCAACGTTCGCGACGCGCCACATTATAGATGACAAGGTGACAAGGTGACAAGGTGACAAGGAGAACGCCTCTCCCTGTCTCCTTGTCTCCCTGTCTCCTCTTCTGCTAGCTGGCCGCCACGGCGATCTGCGCGACCGTCGCCCACGCACCGGCGTTGCCGGCGTAGTCCAGCGGCTGGACGCGCAGCACGTAGTCGCCCGGCGCGAGCGCGGGCGTCGCGATCTCGGGAGTCGGCGTGAACCAGTCTGACGCGCCGTCCGGGTCGGCCCCGACATAGATCCGGTAGCCGGCCACGCCCGCGCCGTTGTCCACCGCCGCATTCCAGCGCACGGTCGTGGTGGCGCCGGCGGCCACGGCGACCGGCGCGATCGGCGCGACTGGCTGGGGTGCGGTTACGTCGTAGCCAATCGGTCCGTAGGTCGCAACAGTCTGCTGGCCGCCACCGTCCCAGAAGCGCACCTGGACGGTATGCAGGCCTTCGCCGACCGCCGCGAGCTGCATATAGCCGCTGCCGGCGCCCGCGAACTGCGGTGCGTCGCCGCCGGGCGCCTGGTCCCAGGCCTGGCTGAAGCCGCGCGCGCCCGCCGGAATGCTGAACTCGATCCGCTGATCGGCGTTGTACCAGCGCTCGGGCTGGGCCGCGCTGCTGAACCCGACGACGTTGGGCGCCGGGCTGATCGGCCCGACCGCGACCAGCTTTTCGCCGCCGTGCTGGCTGCAGCCGCCGATGTCCGGCAGATTGTAGCCGTCGGCGAAGCTGAGCGGGACCGAGCGGCGTGGGTGCGCGGCCCTGCCCTGGCCGGTGAAGGCGGTGAAGTGCAGGTGCGGCAGCCCGTGCGCGACGCGGTCGCCGACGAAGCCGATCACGGTGCCGCGCGCGACGAACTTGTCTCGCTCCGTCGTCACAGCATGATCCATATGGGTGTACATCGTGTAGAAGCCGCCGCCGTGGTCGAGGATCAGCGTGCCGCTCTTGGCGGTCCACGACCAGATCGTGCCGTCGGCGGCGGCGCGCACCGGCGCGCCAAAGGTGCGCCCGTCGACGTGCACCAGATCGAGCGAGTAGCGGTCCCAGCCGTTGTGGGTCCCGCAGCCGTATCCCTCGATGATCTTCCAGGCTTCGCCGCTCGGCGTGGGCAGCCAGATCTGCGGCGCCGCGTGGGCCGGCGCCGCTGCTGAAAAGAACGTGATGAGCAGGACCAGCAGCCAGAACAGCGGCGAGCCAATCGCGTTCGGGCGACTGAGCCGGCGGGGCTTCGTGAGAAGAGCGTGCAGTCGGGGCACGTCGTGCAGTCGGGGCATAGAACCTCCTGGGTCTAGCGCTCGTGGGCGAACGCATAGCCTTCAGCAGTCAGGGCTGTCGACCGCCGCGGAGCATACCATGCCTTGCCGAATTCGTCAAATTTTTGTAAACAGGATCGACCTGCTCCAGCCCGCCGCAATGGCATGTAGCCCCGCAGGAAGAGTTAAAACGTCATATGGCCACCAATGACGCGCTGTAGTTATTAATATGCGGTAAAGAGGCCGGCCCCATATCATGAAACCTCTTCTGGACGGTATAAAAGCAAGTTATCCCAGCGCCACCGACTATCTTAAAAAAATGTTATCAAGATCGTAATACATGGTAGATACTATCTCTTGATCGTCCATCACGCACCATATATACTGTTGGCGGCGCCGTTCGCTTCTCGTCGCTCTCATACATCGCAACTACATCTGTCACGTGCCTCATCGAGGGGTACAGCCCATGCGCCTGTTCCGTGAGCTAGGCTCGCATCTGCAATACAAGATCATCGTCCCTTTCCTGCTGCTGACCTTGCTGGTGGCGCTGGCCGGTTCGGCCGTGGCATTTCTCTTCATCACCGGGACAGCTCAGGAACGGCTCAACAACCAGCTCGCGCAGGTCACCCGCGATATTAACGACCAGCTGCTCAAGCAGGAGAGCGACAATCTGCTGTTCCTCCGCCAGATCGCGTTTGCCCAGGCCAACCCGCAGGCCGGCGCGCCGGCGGTGGCCGACGCCCTGGCAAGCGGCGACAGCGCCGGCCTCGAGCGCGCGCTCGACCCCTACTTTCGCTACAACGCGCAGCAAAGCGGCGTCCAGATCGATCGCCTGATCGCGTTCGACTCCTCACAGCGCTCGGTGGTCGACTGGGAGCGGCCGCCCGACCGGACCGCCGAACCCGATCGTATCCAGCACCCGACACGCCAGCTCGGCGCGCTGTGGTTCGTGCCGCGCATCCTGGCGGGCCAGCAGGATGACCGTGGCGACAAATATGCCGGCCTGCTCGAGCTCGGGGAAAACCACACGCGCTATCTCTTCACCGTCGCCCCCGTCGTTCGCGGCGATGCGATCGTCGGCGGCCTGATCATCGCCACACGGATCGACTCGCTGCTGCTAGAGCTGAACGCCCAGTCGCAGGCGGCGATCATCACGCTCTACCAGGCCGAGGACGGCACGGCGATCGCCAGCACCACCACGCCCGCCAACGGTCTGGGGTCGCTCAACATCCCCAGCGGGCTTATCCCGTCGATCCGCGACCTGCAGCTCGCACAGCAGCAGGCGATCTTCGGCGTCGTCAGCGTGAACGGCCGCGATTACCAGTTCGCCTACGCGCCGCTGCGCGTGCGCGGCGACGTGGTCCGGCTGCTCTCGGCGGCGCTGGCGCGCGACTACGTGACCGGGACATGGTCCGACGTTCGGCTGCCGCTCATGGTGCTGACCCTGGTGCTGATGTTCGCGATAATCGGCCTTGGCATCTTTATCGCCAGCCAGATCACCCGCCCGTTGCAGGAGCTGGTAACAACCGCCCAGGCCGTCGCCGGCGGCGACCTGGGCCGGCGCAGCAAGGTGGCGGGCAAGGACGAGGTCGGCATCCTTGCGCGGTCGTTCAACGATATGACCGGGCACCTGCTCGACCTCTACCGGGTCGTGCGGGCCGAGGCGAGCCAGCGGGCGGCGATCGTCGAGAGCATCACGGATGGAGTGGTCGTCTGCGACCCCGACGGAAGCATTCTGCTGATCAACCGCGCGTCGCGGGGGCTGCTCGGGCTGGCGCAGGGGCAGCCGGCGCCGGACCGCTTCGAGGATCTACCGCTCGAGCCGTTCGACGCCGCCGCGCTGACATTTGGTGGCGCACGCCCGTCCGACCTGTTCAACCTGCGCGATCGGGTCGTCCGCGTCGAATCTGCGCCGGTGCTGAGCGACGACGGCACGCGCCTCGGCGACGTCTACGTCCTCCAGGATCTGACCAGGGATGTGGCGGTCGATCGTGCGAAAACCAACTTCATCGCGACCATCTCGCACGAGCTGCGCACGCCGCTGATGGTGCTGGGTGGCAGCGCCGAGCTGCTGCTGCGCAACATGGCCGGCCCGATCGCCGAAGAGCAGCGTACGCTGCTAGAGTCGATGCGCAAGCACGTCCAGACCGTCACGGCGCTGCTCAACAATGTCATTACGATCGCGGGGCTGGAGTCGGGGACGCTCAATCCCGAGCTTGAGCCGGTCGAGCTGACCCACGTGCTCGACAACATGCTCTGGCCGATCCGGAAGGCGATGGCTGCCAAGGATCTGGATCTGATCATCGAGATCCCCGACGACCTGCCCGAGCTGCTGGCCGACGAGCAGCAGCTTCGGATCGTGCTTCAGCAGCTGCTCGACAACGCGCGGCGCTATACCGACGCAGGATATGTCGCGCTACGCGCGAACCACGACAATCGTGTCGTGCGCGTCGACATCAGCGATACCGGCCGCGGCATCAGCACGGATTTCTGCGAGCATCTGTTCACGCGCTTCGCGCGCGGCGCCGAGGGCATTAATTCGGCCGAGCGCGGCATCGGGCTGGGGCTGGCGATCGCCCGAGAGCTGATCGAGCGCCAGGGCGGCCAGATTTGGCTCGATCAGACGTCGCCGCAAGGAAGTACGTTTAGTTTCACGCTGCCCTGCATCCATGCCGACCCATTGGCTAAGAACTCGAGCCTTGCCACCGCGGCCTAACGGCCGGGTCGTCGAGCGCCACCCGCGTCGTGCGGGCGAGGTCAGAGTTCTTTAGCTGCCGGCATCGATCCTACCAGTGCATTGGACCCAGCCGTATGGCCGGCAAGCTCGCGACAATTCGATACAGGCTCCGCCAGCAACGCGGCAAACGCACGATGTTCCTGCTGGTGTATTGCGCGCTCCTGCTCGGCCTGATCGGGGTCAGCGTGGTCGCGCGATGGGCATTGTGGATGGTGACGCCGTACGGCGAGATCTATCCGCACAGCGTGCTGGCACAGCTCGACGCAAACTATAGTGCCTGGGACTCGCCCGCGGTCGCGCTCGCGCCGCTGGACCCGGCGGCGGCCAACGCCGCCGAGCGCGACGCGGCCGATATAAGCCAGACACCTGATTTCGTCCCGAGCAGCGGTCGCGATGTGGTTCCCGTGGCCGTCCTGCCGGCGTCCTCGCCGATCGCCGATCTACCGACTAGCACGACCCGCCCTGCGCCAACCGCGCGACTGGCCCGGCCGGCGCCTACATCCGCTCCGGCGGCGCCGACTCCCGCGCCGGCGCCGCCGCTCGCCCCGGCGCCCGCACCGGCGGCAACGGCCAGACCTCGCCCCACCAGCGCGCCAGCTGGCGGAACGCATCCGACCGATGCGCCATCGATCGTCGAGCCGACCAAGGTATCGACACAGGCACCGTCGACACAGGCGCCTACGTCGCCGCCGCTGGCGCCCACCAAGACCCAGGCGCCGTCCGGGCCGTCGTCCCCTGTGCCCACGAAAACGCCGACGCCGATCGCGATACCGACGCCAAGTGCCACGCTGGCGTCGACCGCGACGCCAACGCGCACACCCAAACCGACGGCCAAGCCGACGCGTACACCAACGCGCACGCCCACGGCAACGGCAACGCCGACGCGCACGCCCACGCGCACGCCGACGCGCACGCCCACGGCAACGGCAACGCCGACGCGCACGTCCACGGCGAACATGGCAACGCCGACGCGCACGCCCACGCGCACGCCCACGGCAACGCCGACGCGCACGCCCACGCGTACGC
>WNGB01035032.1_pt1 | contig 10311 bp, 10 predicted proteins | sample 5400681 | NCBI WGS metagenome assembly WNGB01 (sample SAMN13153367, study PRJNA577476) | soil metagenome | isolation source: 115 cm soil or saprolite under grassland replicate 2 | place: USA:California | collected 2016-06-15
TGCCGACCGGCCGTCTAAACCAGCTTCTAGGTCTGGGGCCTAACGAACAGCCAGAGACGCCCGCCACTCAGGCGCCGACTCGGCGGCGCCGCAGAGAGGCCGGGCGGCTCTGCCGACCGGCCGTCTAAACCAGCTTCTAGGTCTGGGGCCCTACCGAACAGCCAGAGACGCCCGATCACTAAGCGGGAGGGTCCCTGTAGCCGATAGGAGGCCCATGCGGCCGTCTCGTCCCTCCCTGGCCACGATCTTCCTCGGTCTCGGCGTGCTCGGACTCTCCCTCTTCAAGGTCTCCGACCGGTCGCTCACGACTTTGGCGCTCTTCCTCGCGGCGGTGATCCTCGTCGAGCTCGTCGAGGAATCCGATCGTGAGCGCTCGCGCGAGCCCGGCCAGACGGAGCGGTTCCGGCTCGCCTCAGCGGTCCACATCGCCGCGCTGATCGTCCTCGGACCGGGGGTCGCTGCGGCCGGCCTGTTCCGCAAGACCGCCTTCCGCGGGCTCCTGTTCGACGCGAGCGCCGCTGCGATCGCTGCGTGCGCGGGAGGCATTGCGTTCGAGGTCGCGGGCGGAGATGTCGGCAGCCTCGTGCTGCTGGACGACCTGATTCCCGTGGTCGCGCTCGCGCTGGCCTACCTCACCACGCGTGCACTCCTCCTCGACGTGGTTCGCGCGCGCGAGAACTTCGAGCCGCGCCTTGTCGCCAGCTTCGGCGAGGCCGGCCTCGGAGCGACACTTGCATTGCTCGCGATCGGCCACCCGTGGAACGTTGTCGTCCTCATTCCCGTCGCGATCGCCGTCCACCAGGCCCAGCTGCAACTGCGGAGCCTGCAGCGCCAGACGCTCCGTGCGCTGGAGACGTTCGCGAACATCGTCGACGAGCGCGACCCCTCGACCCACCGCCACTCGCTCCGCGTCGCGGGCTACGTGGATGGGCTCGCGCGCGCGCTTCGGCTTCCCTTCTCCGACATCGACCGTCTGCGCTGGGCCGGACGCCTGCACGATCTCGGCAAGGTCGCCGTCGACGCGTCCCTGCTGCGGAAGCGCGGCGGCCTCGACAGGGCCGAGTGGGCGGCAATGCGCCGTCATCCGCGCCTTTCCGCGCGCCTCTTGCAGCGCTTCGAGTTCGTCGCTCATCAAGCTCGCGCGGTCGAGCTGCATCACGAGCGCATGGACGGTGGCGGCTACTACGGCATCGGCGGCGACGACCTTCCGCTTGCGTCGCACTTTCTGATCGTCGCGGACAGCTATGACGCGATGACCACGGACCGGCCATACCGGCCCGGTCTTTCGCAAGAGGCAGCGCTGATGGAGATCGAGCGCAACGCAGGCACGCAGTTCCACCCTGCGGTCGCGAAGGCGTTCGTCGCCGTGCAGCGCGGCCTGGATCCGACCACCGTGCTGTCCCCCGAGGAGCTGCACGAGATTCGTGGAGCCTCGGCCCCCTACCGGATCGGAGTCACCGGCCTCACCGACCTGAAAGAGCGGCCGGAGACGGTTGCGCTCGGCGGAATCGTTCTCGCGCTGGCCGGCCTCGGATTCGACCAGCCCTGGCTCGCGGCCTCGGGAGGCGGCGTGGCCGTCGCAGGTCTGGCGCTGCGCGGACTCGTCCGTGTCCGTGCCGACCGCGCCGCGGCCGCCGTGCAGCGCGCTCTCGGCAGCGGTGGCGACCGCGGATGCGTCTTCGGGCGCCTGGCCGAAACGGTCGGCGGTCTCTGGCCGCACGAGTGGATAGGCCTCCTTTCCTGGGACGAGGACGGCCTGGGCGGCACGATCGAGCACGCGGTCGGTGGCGACGCTCCTGCACCGGCGGCCCTCACCGGGTGGCTCGTCCGCGAGGCCGAGTCGGGTGGCGCGGCGATCGTCGCGCCGGGCGCCGAGCTGGGACACGACGGGATCGCGGTCGCGCTCCCTCTACGGCGTGACAACAGCGCCCTGATCGGGTTCCTCGTGGTCGTCGCGCGCAAGCTCCCGCCCCGGCACGTCGAGCTGGCGCTGCTCGGCTCGCTCGACGAGCTCGGCCTGGCGCTCTCGGAGGGGCCGTTGCTAGACGGCGGCAGTGCTCAGGACGCCAAGCCGCTCGAGACAGTCCCGGATCTGCGCGATCTCGCCCTCGTTCGCCTGGACGAGGGGTAGACGGAGGCCGCCGACGTCCTGGCCGAGGAGGTTCAGGGCCGCCTTGATGGCAATGGGATTGGTCTGGACCTTGAGCAGCTCGAAAGCCGGCCGGAGCTCCTCGTCGATGCGGCGCGCCGTCTCGACATCGCCCTCGCGGAAAGCACTGACCATCTGCTTCACCTGGGGCCCGACGACGTGCGTGTGAACACAGACGCCGCCGATGCCCCCGAGCTCGAGGAACGGAAGGATGAGGTTGTCGTCCCCCGCGTAGAGGTCGAGGTCGGTTTCCCCGACAATGCGACGCGCCTGGACGAGGTCGTCATTCGCCTGCTTGACCGCTCGGACGGTCGGAATCTCGGCCAGCTCGACGATCGTCTCCGGTTCGATGTTGATCACCACCCGGCCGGGGATGTTGTAGACGATGATCGGCCTGTCGCTGACGTCGGCGATCGCTCGGAAGTGCTCGACGATCCCCCGCGCGGGCGGCTTGTTGTAGTACGGCGTGACGACGAGGAGCCCGTCGACCCCGAGCTCGTGGGCTTCACGCGTCAGGTGGACGGAGTGGGCAGTGGAATAGGTGCCGGTGCCGGCGACGACGCTCGCGCGGCCGTTCAGCGTGTCGACGGCGACGCGGAACAGCTCGAGGCGCTCGTCGTCCGTGAGCGTCGGGCTCTCACCGGTCGTTCCCGCGACGACGAGCCCATCGGAACCACTCTCAACGAGGTATTGGGCGAGTTCGCGGAAGCGCTCGAAGTCGATCGTCCCGTCGGGCTTGAAAGGCGTGACGACGGCGGTCAGAACCTCACCTAGCACGGCCTCGTAGTCTAGCGAGGTGGGTCTCATGATCAGGGACGCGCAGCTTGCAGATGCGCAGGCGATCGCGGGCCTGCTCGCGCAGCTCGGTTATCCCGCAGAGACAAGGGGAGTCGAGGGCCGGCTCGAACGGCTCCACATCGTCGGCGACCGTGTGGTCGTCGCGGATGTCGACGGAGCAGTCGTAGGCCTGGCCCATTTGCAGGTCGCACCGGCAATCGAACACGACCGTCCTGCCGCAAAGCTCGCCGCACTGGTCGTTGACGAGACGCATCGCGGTGAAGGGATCGGGCGCGCGCTGGTCGACGCGATGGAAGGCGAGGCGCGCACACGGGGTTGCACGCTCCTCTATCTCACGACCGCAACACGCCGCGCGGACGCGCACGAGTTCTACCGCCGCGTCGGGCTCGAAGAGACGGGTAAGCGCTTCGCGAAGACGCTCGACGACAGCTGAGAACCCTCGTCACGCTTCCGCGCTGAGCCAGTAGTCCACCCACTCCTCTCGAGTCGCACCGACCCGCTCGTAGACGCGCCGTGCAGTGGCGTTGTCGGGCGCGGTCTGCCACGTCAGCTTGGCCGCGCCGTGCCGCCGGCACTCCTCCACACACGCGGCGATAAGCGCATCCGCGAGTCCCGCCCCGCGGCCTGCCGGCGCGACGAAGAGGTCGTTCATGATTCCGATCCGCGCGGCGATCGAGGTGCTCCAGCTCCAGAAGATCGTCGCAAAGCCAAGAGCCTCGCCCTCGTCGCTGCGCCCAATCAGTTGGACGCCCTCGCGATCGGGATCGGCGAGCAGCGCTCGTGCCATTGCGAGCAGGGCGTCATCGTCCGGATCGACGTCGTAGAAGTCGCAGTAACCCCGAAGGAGCGGCAGCAGCTCTGCGAGGTCGGCGTCGGTTACACGGGAGATGCGAATCGGACGCCTACTGAAGCAGGGAGTCGAGGCCGACGGTCAGTCCGGGCGGCAGCTCCCCAAGCCGCTCGAGCGCGAGCAGGACTCCCGGCACGAACGCCTCCCGCGAGAACGTGTCGTGGCGGATCGTCAGGAGCTGCCCGTCGCCGCCAAAGAGGACTTCCTGGTGGGCGACGAGGCCCGGTAAGCGGACCGAGTGGATCGCCGGGTTGCCGCCGAGAAGATCCGCTGTCGCCTTGGCCGTGCCAGAGGGGGCATCGCGCTTCGCTTCGTTGTGCAGCTCGACGATCTCCGCACGCGGCAGGTGCGCGACCGCCTCCCCGGCGAATCGCATCATCAGCACCGCACCGAGCGCGAAGTTCGGCGCGTGGAAGCAGGCGACGCCCCGCTCCCGCGCCAGCGCGCCGACACGCGCCTGGTCGAAGCCCGTTGTGCCGATCACACAGGGAAGGCCTCGCTCGACCGCTGCGCCCACGTTCGCCTCCACGGCGTCGGGCGCCGTGAAATCCACCATCGCCTCGGCCTCGTCCAGCTCGACGAGCTCATGCCCTGCCGCTTCCAGCGCCGGTGCAAGGACGCAGCCAACCTTGCCACCGCGGCCATTCAGGACGAGCTTCACGCAGCTCGCGCGAGCACGGACGGATTGATCCGCCTCGCCGCGGCCCGGAATACGCGCTCCTTCGGGCCAATTCCCGAGATCGACAGCTTCTCCGCCGCGAAGAGCAGGGCCGCGAGCTCCGCGACCTCGTCGGGTTCAACGGCCTCGATCTTCGCAATGATCCGCTCGAAGGAGAGCAACTCGGTCTCCGTGATGAGCGACTTGCCGAGCCGGCTCATCCGGTTCGAGGTCGACTCCATCGAGAGCATGATCCGCCCTTTGAGGTTCTCCTTCGCGCGCGCGATCTCATCCGGACGGACGTTTCCGGCGGCGATGTCGAGGAGCTGCTCGCTCGCGATTTCGAGGGAGGGAGCGAGGTTCTCCTCGCGCGTCCCGAGATACACCCCGACCAGGCCCGTGTCGGTGTACTGCGAGGCAAACGAGTAGACGGAGTACGCCATGCCCCGCTTCTCGCGGATCTCCTGGAAGAGGCGAGAGGACGCTGAGCCGCCCAGGATCGAGTCGAGGATCGACGCGGCAAAACGGCGGTGGTCGGAGCGCGCGATCCCGGGCGCACCGATGCAGACGTGGTACTGCTCGGTGTCCTTCCGTGCGAAGCGAAACCCGGGCGGTGGCGCCTTGACGAGCGGGCGCCTGACGCGCGGCCCGCCTGCAGGCGGCCGCTGCTGGCTTTGGGAGCGTGCAAGCATCCTCATGAGCTTGCTGTGCTCGATGTTGCCCGCTGCCGCGATGACGACGTTCCCGCCCGCGTACATCTGCCGGTGATATGTGGAGAGGACGCGGCGCGTGACGGATGAGATGACGTCTGCGGTGCCGATCACCGGGCGGCCGAGCGCGTGACTGCCGAATACGGCTTCCGAGAAGAGATCATGGACGAGCTCCTGCGGAGTGTCCTCGTACATCGCGATCTCCTCGAGAACGACCTCCCGCTCGGCATCGAGCTCCGAGAAGGCGGGCGCGAACACCATGTCCGTCATCACATCGAGCGCCGTCTGCACGTGCCCATCCGGCACGCGCGCGTACACCATCGTGTGCTCGCGCGAAGTCGCCGCGTTCAGTTCCCCGCCGAGCCCGTCGAAAATCTCTGCGATCTGCTGCGCGGTGTACGCGTGGGATCCCTTGAAGAGCAGATGCTCGATGAAGTGCGAAACGCCGGCCTTCGCGTCCGTCTCGTCCCGCGAACCCGCGCCGACCCAGAAGCCGAGCGCGACGGAGCGAACCCCAGGGACACGCTCGGAGATGACGCGTTCGCCCGAGTCGAGTTCGGACAGGACGTACTTCTGCATCCCGGCATTATCCTGGCCGGGCGCGCTGGCGGGAGGCCGTTTGGGACGCCTGGGGCCGGAATCAGGCTGGCTGCGACTAACGGAGCCGAGGCATCAGGTCGCCGTGGGCTTCGAGCAACAGGTCGACAAGTTCCCGGATCTCGGCGAGCGAGAGCTCGGCGCCGGTGTGTGGATCGAGCATCGCCGCGTGGCAGGCGTGGTCGCGGCTGCCGGACAGGACCGCCTCGACGGTCAGCGCCTGCACGTTCACGTTCGTCTGGACGAGCGCCGCGAGCTGTGGTGGAAGGGCTCCAACACGCAGCGGCGTGATTCCGTGCTCGCCGGCAACGCAGGGCACTTCGACACAGCAGGCCGGGAGGTTGTCGATGAGACCGTCGTTCATGACGTTGCCGTTGAACGCGAACGTCTCACCGGTCTCCAGCGTCGAGCGGGACGTTGAATTCCTCGACGAGCTCCGGCCTCGAGCGCTTGATGAACCAGGGCACGTACTCGGCGAGATGCTCGGACGACTCCGTGCAGAAGTAGCCGAACTGGCGGAGCACCTCGTAGCGGACACGGTTCCACTCGGGAACGTCGTCTTTGCGGCGAAGGTCGGGGTAGAGGTCTCTGCCGTGATGAGTGAGCTCGAGGTAGAAGGCCAGGTGGTTGATCCCCGCGCACACGTAGTCGACTTCGTCGGCCGGGACACCGAGGTCCGCCGCGAGCTCGCGTGCGGTCCCCTGCACGGAGTGACAGAGCCCGACGGTCCGGATCGAGCTCGCACGAGCTGCGGCCCAGCAGAGCATCGCCATCGGATTGACGTACTGAAGGAGGAGCGCGTCCGGACACCGTTCCTCCATGTCGCGACAGATGTCGAGCAGCACGGGGATCGTCCGCAGCCCGCGCATGATCCCGCCGATGCCAAGGGTGTCGCCGATCGTCTGGCGAAGCCCGAAGCGCTTGGGAAGCTCGAAGTCCGTCACGGTCGCGGGCCGGTAGCCGCCCACTTGCATCAGGGTGAAGACGTAGTCGGCGCCGTCGAGGGCCGCGCGACGATCGCGGGTCGCTTCGATTCTGGCGTCGACGCCGACGACGTCCGCGATCCGGCTTGCCGCGATCTCGGACGTGCGCAGCCGTTCCTCGTCGATGTCCATCAGCGAGACGGTCATCCCGCTCGCAAGTTCCGGAAAGCTGAGCAGATCGCCGATCAGGTTCTTGGCGAAGACGGTTGAGCCCGCACCGATGAGCGTGACCTTCATAGCCTGAGGATCCCATGAGTCTCCGCCTTTGGGCACCGGGTCGGGTCAACCTGATCGGCGAGCACACCGACTACAGCGGGGGTTTCGTCCTGCCGGTGGCCATCCAGCTCGGGATCACGCTGACCTTCGAGCGAGCGGACGAGATCGCACTCGAGTCCCGAGAGGGGACCGAAGCGTGGGAGCGCTACGTCGCGGCCGTCGCGGAGGAGCTCGAAGCAGTCGGCCGCCCACCAGTCGGGATCAAGGGCAGGCTCGAGGCCGACCTGCCGCAGGGCGCCGGGCTGGGCTCGTCGGGTGCACTCGAGGTCGTCGTCGCGTTGGCGCTCTGCGAGGCCGCCGGCTTCGAGCTCGAGCCGCTCGAGCTCGCACTGGCGTGCCAGCGCGCCGAGAGGCGTGCCGTCGGCGTGCCATCCGGGATCCTCGACCAGGCGGCGTCGTTGCTCGGACGGGCCGGGTCCGCCCTACTTCTCGATTGCGGCTCGCTCGAGCACCGGTGGGTCCCGCTTCCGCACGACGTTGCGATCCTCGTGCTCGACTCCGGGGAGCGGCACTCGCACGAAGGGTCCGGTTACGCCGACCGTCGCTGGGAGTTGGAGTCCGGACACCCGGGGCGCGTCCGCCACGTCGAGACGGAGAACGAGCGCGTTCGCGCAGCAGTCGCTGCGCTCGAGGAAGGCGATGCACAGGCGCTCGGCCCGATCTTCGCGGCGAGCCACGCGAGCCTCCGCGACGACTACGAGGTGTCGACGCCGACGCTCGACGCGCTCGTCGCCGCGACGCTCGAGGCGGGCGCGTTCGCGGCGCGGATGACGGGCGGCGGCTTCGGAGGTTCGATCGTGGCGCTGGCGGAGCCGGACGGCGCTGAGGCGGTACTCACTCGCGTCGGCGGCGACGGCTGGATCGTGCGCTCAGCCGACGGGGCTATTCGACGCAGAACGGATTCCCCTCCGGATCCCGCATGACCGTCCAGGTGCGCTCCTCGTCGCTCTTCGTCTCGACGACCGATGCGCCTGCGCCCGTGAGCCGCTCGATGTCCGCCTCGCGGTCCTCGCTGCGGAAGTCGAGATGGATCGGGTACGACTCCGGCCGCGACCTCTCGCGCCGCTGAAAGAGGAACCGCGGCCGGCTGGTGTCGGTCTCGCGCGTGACGTAGAAGGCGTCGAGCTCGCGCTCGTCCATGCCGGCGTCGCGCAGCTTCTGCAGGAAAGCTTCGTCGATCGGCTCGTCGGGCCAGCCGAGCGCTTCGGCCCAGAAGCGGCCAAGCGGTACCGGCTCCGCGCAGGAGAAGGTGACGTTGCCGATGCAGCGCTGGTGGGGCGCGTTCGGCGGCGATTGAATGCAGAACCCGTTTCCTTCCGGGTCCCGCATGACGGTCCAGGTCTCGGAGAGCTCGCCGATGCTGTGCGACTTCGTCTCGACGAGCCGCCCGCCGAGCTCGAGCACTCGCTTGAGCTCTGCCTCGCGGTCGGGGACGTTGACGTCGAGATGGATCGGCAACTCGATCGTCTGTGACTTCTCCATCCGGTTGAAGAAGAGCTCCGTCCCTTCGCCCCGCGCGAACGAGCTCTGGCCGCTCCGCTCCGCCGAGTAACCGTCCAGCAGCTGGGCCCAGAACGCGGCAACGCGATGCGTGTCGTCGCAAGCGAATGTGATGTGGTTCAGCCGGAGCACCGCCCGGGATCCTAAGGGGCGAAACGGCGAGGGCGGCCGGAGCCACCCTCGTCACGTCTGCTTGTCGAGGCGACTAATGCGCTCGCTTGACGGCGCCGACCAGAGAGGCGGCGCCGGCTTGGCCGGCGCCGCCGTCTTAGCTAGCCGCGCTCGCGCTCGCGCGGGCGGCCGCCCCGGCCTCCGCGTCGCTCACGATCGCCACCCCGCGGACGCTCCTCGGTGCGCTCACGTGGCGGCGCCGACTTGGCCCGCTCGATCAGCTCCTCCGGAGTCACCGTGACGCCGTTCTCGTGCTTCTGGATCAGCTTCAGGCCGATCCGGCCACGGGCCTTGTCGACCTCCTGTACGAGCACGTCGAGGATGTCGCCGCGATTGATGACGTCCTCGATGTGGCCGACCCGGCCAGGCCCGACGTTCGAGACGTGCAGCAGCCCGTCGGTGCCCTTCTTCAGCTCGACGAAGGCGCCGAACTGCGTCGTCTTCACGACCTTGGCGTTCCGGAACTCGTCGCCGACCTCGGGCTCCTTCGTCAGCGACTCGACCGCTGCGATCGCGGCACTCGCCTTCGTGCCGTCGGTCGCGTAGATGAGGATCGTCCCGTCTTCCTCGATGTCGATCTGGACCTCGTTCTCGGACTCGAGCGCCCGGATCGTCTCGCCGCCCTTGCCGATCACCATGCCGATCTTCTCGGGGTCGATCTTCACGGTCGAGATGCGCGGAGCGTTCTCGTTCAGCTCGGACCGCACCTCAGGGATCGCCTCGAGCATCTTGTCGAGGATGATCTCGCGCGCCCGCTTCGCCTGCTCGAGCGCGGCCTGCATGATCTCCCGCGTGACGCCGGTGATCTTGATGTCCATCTGCAGGCCCGTGATGCCCTCACGCGTGCCGGCGACCTTGAAGTCCATGTCGCCGAGGTGGTCTTCTGCGCCCTGGATGTCGGTCAGGATGACGTAGTCGTCGCCCTCCTTCACGAGACCCATGGCGATGCCGGACACCGGCGCCTTGATCGGCACGCCGGCATCCATCAGCGCCAGCGTCGAACCGCAGACCGAGCCCATCGAGGACGAGCCGTTCGACTCGAGCGTCTCGGACACGATGCGGATGGTGTACGGGAAGTCGTCCGTGGACGGGACGACCGGCTCGAGCGAGCGCTGCGCGAGCGCACCATGGCCGATGTCGCGGCGTTTCGGCCCGCGCATGAAGCCCGTCTCCCCGACCGAATAGGGCGGGAAGTTGTAGTGGTGCATGAACCGCCGGTCGCTCTCGAGGGACAGATCGTCGATCCGCTGGCCCTCCTTCGCCGTGCCGAGCGTGAGCAGCGACATGATCTGCGTCTGCCCACGCGTGAAGAGGCCCGAGCCGTGCGTCCGGGGTGAGACCCCGACCTCGCAGTCGATCGCGCGGATCTCCTCCGGACTGCGGCCGTCGGGCCGGTGCTTGTCCACCGCGATCTTGCGGCGCACGAGCTCCTTGTAGACCGCCTCGGCCGCCTTCTTGACGTAGTTCTTCGTCATCGAGTCCTTCGCAGTCGCCGCCTCACCCTCGCCGACCGACGGGCCGACCGGGAACGGAAGCTGAACCGTCTCGATGATGTGGTCGAAGAGCAGCTGGCGCTTCGCCGATTTCAGCTCCTTCGAGTCCTGCTCCGCGTCGGTCAG
>WNGB01052568.1_pt1 | contig 10310 bp, 10 predicted proteins | sample 5400681 | NCBI WGS metagenome assembly WNGB01 (sample SAMN13153367, study PRJNA577476) | soil metagenome | isolation source: 115 cm soil or saprolite under grassland replicate 2 | place: USA:California | collected 2016-06-15
AGCGACGATCCGTCCCAGGCGCGGGGGGAGTCGGGGGGCAGGGGACGCTCGAGGAGGTCGGTCTCGAGGATCTCAGTGGTGTCGAAGAAGGCCGTGACGGTTGCGGTGGTGCGGGCGCCGCGCGGCTCGTAGAGGCGTACGACGACATCCCCCGAGCCGTCCTCGGCCAGCTTGACCGCCTCGACGAACGCCCTCTCCCCGACCGTCACCAGCGGCGCCACCGGCTCACCACGCACCACCCGCGGAGGCAGGTTGAGCGCGTACCCGGCCCTCGCCGCCTCGGTCACGCCGGCCCCCGGCACCAGCGCATAGCGGAACGTGTGCCGGCCCTGGTCGGTCTCCGGGTCGGGGTAGCGCGGCGCTCGGAGCAGCGACAGCCGGACCCGCGACGACGTACCGCCGCCCGTGCGCGGATGCCGGGTCACGTCGTGGCCGTACGTCGAGTCGTTGGCCAGCGCGACGCCGTACTCGGCCTCCTCTACCTGCACCCACCGGTGTGCGCACACCTCGAAGCGCGCGGCGTCCCAGCTGGTGTTGGTGTGCGTGGGGCGTACGACGTGGCCGAACTGCGTCTCATACCGCGCCCGATCCGTGTGTACGTCGACGTCGAACGCCGCCTTGAGCACCTTCTCGCGCTCGTGCCAGTCGACCTCGGTCTCGAAGTCGACCTGCCGCGCCCCCGCCCGGAGCGTGACCCGCTGGGTCACCGTCGACGACCCGAACGACCGGGTCACCACCACGGAGTCGCCGTCGAGAGAAACCGACGACGCCGCGATCAGGTCGGCGACCCGGTGCCGGTAGAAGCGGTCGAGGTCCCAGGCGTCCCACTTCACGGGTACGTCGGGGTGCAGCTGCAGCAGCCCGGCCGCTCCACCCGGCGCGATCACCTCGCGCTCGGCCACCAGGTCGTAGACCGACCGCACCACCCCGTCGTCGTCCAGCGACACCCGGAGCAGCCCGTTGTCGAGTCGTGAGGTCGACGACGCGCCGGAGCGCGTCGGTGGCATCACGACCGCCGCGCCCAGCGCGCCCGGAGAGGCGTCGAAGGCCACCTCCTGCTCGCCGGACCCCGCCAGCGCAGAGATGGAGGCCGCGATGACCGCCTCCAGAGACTCCGCCACCCGGGCGTAGTTGTCCCGCGCGTCGCGATGCACCCACGCGATCGACGAGCCCGGCAGGATGTCGTGGAACTGCTGCAGCAGCACCGTCTTCCACGCCGCCCGCAGCTCGTCGGCCGGGTAGTCCAGCAGTCCCCGCACCGCCGCAGTGGTCGCCCACAGCTCCGCCTCGCGCAGCAGGTGCTCCGAGCGCCGGTTGCCCTGCTTGGTCTGCGCCTGGGAGGTGTAGGTGCCGCGATGGATCTCTAGGTAGAGCTCGCCCGCCCAGACCGGCGCGTCGGCGTACTCGGCCTCGGCCTTCTCGAAGAACGCCCGCGGCGTCTCGATGGTCACCCTCGGCGACCCCTCAAGATCCCGAGTACGACGCGCCCGCGCGACCATCTCGCGGGTCGGCCCGCCGCCACCGTCGCCGTACCCGAACGGGATCAGCGAGTGCGACGCAAGGCCCTTGTCGCGGAAGTTCGACGCCGCCCGCGCCAGCTCGGAGCCGGACAGCGTGCCGTTGTAGGTGTCGGCCGGCGGGAAGTGCGTGAAGACCCGGGTGCCGTCGATGCCCTCCCACCAGAAGGTGTGGTGGGGGAACCTATTGTCGGTGTTCCACGAGATCTTCTGGGTGAGGAACCACCGGAAGCCGGCCAGCTTCACGATCTGCGGCAGCGCGGCGGTGTAGCCGAACGAGTCCGGCAGCCAGACCTCCTCGCACTCGACGCCGAGCTCCGACATCATCCACAGCTTGCCCATCACGAACTGTCGCGCCATCGCCTCGCCGCCCACCATGTTGGTGTCGGACTCGACCCACATCCCGCCGACCGGCACGAAGCGCCCGGCGTCGACCTGCGCCTTCACCCGCTCGAAGAGCGCCGGCTGGTGGTCGCGCAGCCACTCCCACTGCTGGGCGCTGGACATCACGTGGATCAGGTCGTCGGAGGTGTCGATCAGGTGCGCGACGTTGGCGGCGGTCCGGGCCACCTTGCGGACGGTCTCGCGCACCGGCCACAGCCACGCGCTGTCGATGTGCGCGTGCCCGACCGCCGAGATCCGGTGGGCACTCGTGTACGCCGGTCGCGCGAGCAGGTCGGCGAGCTCGGCCCGGCCCGCGGCCGCCGTACTCACCACGTCGGCGACGTCGACCGCGTCCATGGCGCGGTCGAGCGCGTAGGCGATCTCCATCCGCCGCCCGTCGTCGATCGGCAGCGCGTGCATCAGCGACTCGAGTACGTCGATGTCCGCGAGCAGCTCGCGTACCTCGGTGTTGACCGTGCAGATGTCGGCCCGACTGACCGAGTAGAGCGGGTCGGCGCCGGAGGTGTGGTTGTCGCCGAGACCCGTCGGCCTGAATCGTGCCCCACGCCGGTCCCCACCGGTCGCCGATCTGCGCCGGCTCGTAGCGCTGCCGGACGGCGTCGGCGAACGCGCGCGGCTCGCCCACCGTCCCGTCGTCGTTGAAGGGCACGTGCCAGACCTCGAGGGTCAGGTCGGCCAGCCGCGTGTAGACCGCCGGTTCGATCCGCTCATCCTTGACCCGGGCCAGGCGTTCCTCGATCTCGCGGCGGCGATCATGCATGGGGTTGAACCTAACGTGCGGGACTCGGCGGATACCCAGAGAAGCCGGCGCGTGTCAGGGAGGCGGCGGACTCCGTCGGGACGACTTTCCGTGACCGCCGTCGGCCACGGATGACACGGAGAGGCTGACCCTGGGAAGAGGCGACCCGCCCACGGGCCGGACGACACCGGTCGACCAGTAGGTGACGACGGGCAATCGCCCCGAAGTGTTGCCAACACTCATAGGCGATCGCCCAGCATCATCAAGCACTCGCGAGTTCACTCTCAGAGGGACCCGCTCGCCGGGTCAAGTCCCGCGGCCCGAGCCCAACCCTGGCCTGTCCTAGCAGCCCGGCCGACCCAGCATGCAGAACCCCATACCTGAGCTCCTCGGATGACGGGTGCATCCCGACGGCCTGCCACGGTGCACGGGTCCGGCCGGCACGGCAAGATGAGGCCCATGGCTGACCTCAAGGGCCGGACCTTCCTGGTCACCGGCGCCAACACCGGCATCGGCAAGGAGACCGCTCGCGTGCTCGCCGGCCGCGGCGGCCGGGTGATCCTGGCCGGGCGCTCCGAACCCAAGACCAAGGCCGCGATCGACGAGATCGCCGCGGAGGTGGAGGGTGCCGATCTCGACTATCTGCCGCTCGACCTCGGCGACTTCGAGTCGGTACGACGCGCCGCGGCGGAGGTCCGCGAACCCCTCCACGTGCTTGTCAACAACGCCGGCCTGGCCGGGAGCCGCGGCCTGAGCGCGAGTGGCTTCGAGCTGGCCTTCGGCACCAACCACCTCGGCCCGTTCCTCCTCACCAACCTGCTGCTCGACCGGCTCCTCGAGGCCGCCCCAGACGGCGGTGCGCGGATCGTGAACGTCGCCAGCGTGGGTCACTTCCAGGCCCGCGGCATCGACTGGGAGGCGGTACGCCGCCCCACCGCCACCCGCACCGGCTTCCCGGAGTACTGCGTCTCCAAGCTGGCCAACGTGCTCCACGCCCAGGAGCTGGCTCGCCGGCTCGACGGCACCGGCGTCACGTCGTACGCACTGCACCCGGGCGCGGTCGCCTCCGACGTCTGGCGCAAGGTGCCCTGGCCGATCCGCCCGGCCATGAAGCTCTTCATGAAGTCGGTCGAGGACGGCGCCAAGACCTCGGTCTTCTGCGCCACCGACCCCGACCTCGCCACCCAGTCCGGCCGCTACTACGACAACTGCCGCGAGATGGAACCCTCCAGCGTCGCCACCCCCTCCCTCGCCGCCGACCTCTGGACCCACTCCGAGTCCTGGACCTCCTGAGTCCACGCGCTAACCAACCTCAGTACAAGAACTCGGCGGCTCGGGGCCGGCGGCTCGGGGTCCGCTCGGCTCGACTTGGCCGGGCGGGTGCGGGCGCCAGGTGACGTGCCGGCGTGCGTCGGCCAATTCGTGCGCGCATGACCGCGTCGGCGCTCGGCGACCGCCGGGGTCGTAGGTTCGGCCCGTGTGGAACCACGAGCCGACCGGCTAAGACTGTCCGTTCTGCCGGCTGCTCCGCGGGGCGACCGACGAGCGCAACCAGCCGGCCGACATCGTCGCCCGCGAAGACCTCGCCTATGCCCGGATCGCGCCGAAGTGGTGGCCGGCCAACCGCGGCGGCGTACTCGTCATCCCCACCCGGCACATCGAGAACCTCTACGACCTCGACCGCGCGCTCAAGTCCGACCGCGACGGCGGCCCGCTGCAACGCCGGCTCGACGCCGCCGAGTCGGTGCCGTGGCTGCTCGACGTGGTCTTCACGCTGGCCGGGAGGGTCCGGCCATTCAACAAGTACCTCCCCTGGGAGCTCGCCGAGCACCCGCTCGACGTGCCCGAGTGGCAGGCGGCGTACTCCTGCCCACGCAGGAGCGCACGCTCGACGGCGACGGCCGCCTCCGCGAGACGCCGTCGACCGACAGTGCCGTGAGTACGACGCCGCGACGGGCACGACTGTCCTCGGCGACCTCATCGACGCCTGGGGGAGCGAGCTGGCGATCGTCGGCAAGTAGTCAGCCCTCGTCGAGCTGCGAGATGACCTCGTCCAGCAGCCGCCGCAGCTCGTCCGCCTCGGCCCGGGTGATGCCCATCGACCCCGCGAGCGACTTCGGCACGTGGGCCACTCGCTCGCGCAGGTCCCAACCCTCGTCGGTCACCTCCACGAGCACCCGCCGTTCGTCGGCATCGTCGCGACGGCGTACGACGAGCCCCGCGGTCTCGAGCCGCTTCAGCAGCGGGGTCAGCGTGCCCGAGTCCAGCCGGAGACGGACGCCCAGCTCGCCGACGCTCAGCGGCCGGTCGGCGTCCCAGAGGGCAAGCAGCGAGAGGTACTGCGGATAGGTGAGGCCGAACTCCTCCAGCAGGCCCGCGTAGGTGCGCGTGACCGCCCGGGTGGCGGCGTACAGGGGGAAGCAGAGCTGGGCGTCGAGGTCCAGCTGGGGATAGCGGGTTCGGCTCACGTGACAAGCCTAACTTGCACTTAATGATTGTGCACAATACGATTGCGCACATGACACCTCTTTACACCACCTCCGCCGTTGCCACCGGAAATGGCCGTGACGGCCACGTCGCGTCCCTCGACGGCCTGCTCGAGGCTCCCGTTCGGACCCCCAAGGAGCTCGGCGGCGCCGGCGGGGCCACCAACCCCGAGCAGCTCTTCGCCGCCGGCTACGCCGCCTGCTTCCACTCCGCCCTCAAGCTGGTCGCCGGCGCCGCCAAGGCGGACGCGTCCGACTCCGAGGTCGTCGCCGACGTCTCGCTCGGGGCTCTGCCGAACGGCGGCTTCGGCCTCGCCGTCAGCCTGGAGGTCACGCTCCCGTCGCTCGAGCGTGCGGACGCGGAGACGCTGGTCGCCCGGGCCCACGAGGTCTGCCCCTACTCCAACGCGACGCGCGGCAACATCGACGTCACGCTCAACGTCGCCTGAGCCGGCTCAGCCGCCCAGTGCGGTGAGGAGCGCGGATAGCAGGCCGGCCCGGTCGCCGGACGGTACGGCGACCCGGCCGCCCGCGCGGAGCAGCAGCGTCACCGTCTCGGTGCCGAGCGTGGACGTGTAGGCGCCGCCCACCAGTCGCCCGCTGTCGCGCTTGCGCAGCTCGGCCCCCGCGATCTCCGGTATGCCGCCCGCCGCGGTCACCCGCTCGAGCAGGTCCGGAGACGCCTTGCTCGCCAACATCCGGACCCAGTCCGGGTCGAGCGACGCGATCGGCAGGTTCTCCCGGCCGACCCGAAGGGTGTCGCGGGTGACCGTCACGTCGCCGTACCGGTTGATCGACCACAGCGTGAGCAGCCAGATACCGAAGATCATGCCGGGCGCGATCGCCGAGGTGACCAGGTAGAAGCGGCTCAGCTCGGGCGAGGCGACGAACAGCAGCAACAGCGAACCCACGGCCCAGCCCACGATTGGGATCCACCACCAGATTCGACTCGTCACCGCTCGTCGGCGGTAGATCGGCTCGCTCACGCGGGCAGCCTAGTGGGGGTACGTCGGTCGCACTGGTGCCGGAGCGGCCATCACGCGCGTTCGCTCGGAGTCGACCGGCTATTATCTGCGTATGCACGCAGATAATGAGGTTAGGGGGTTGCCCCTCGATCAGGCGGAGCTGGTGGCGGAGGTGTTTCGAATGCTCGCCGACGGCACCCGGGTGCGACTGCTGTGGGCGCTGCTAGACACCGAGCGGTCGGTCAACGAGCTGGCGGAGCTGGTCGGCAAACCGAGCCCGTCGGTCTCCCAGCACCTCGCCAAGCTGCGGATGGCGCGCCTGGTCCGGACTCGGCGGGACGGCACTCAGGTCATCTACCGGGTCGAGAACGACCACGTGGCCAGGCTGGTCCGCGACGCGGTCTTCAATGCCGAACACGCGGGACCCGGCGTACCGCGGCATCACCTGAGCGCCCCGGCGCCGGCCCGACTCGCCAGCAGGGATGCCACCGCATGAACGACGACGGCCACGACCACGAACACGCGCACGACCACGACCACGCGCACGACCACGACCACGCGCACGACCACGACCACGCGCACGACCGCGCTCGCACGACGCTGCCGACTCCGTGGATGCCGCTTTGGAGTCCAGTGCCCAGGGCATGCGCGCGGTGAAGATCAGCCTGGTCGCGCTGGTCGCGACCTCGGCCGCGCAGCTGGGGATGGTGGCGCTCTCGGGGTCCGTGGCGCTGCTTGCCGACACGATCCACAACTTCTCGGATGCCTTGACGGCGCTGCCGCTGTGGCTCGCCTTCGCGGTCGGCCGGCGCGCGCCCACCCGCCGCTACACCTACGGCTACGGACGAGCCGAGGACCTCGCCGGGCTCTTCGTGGTCGCGATGATCGCGTTGTCGGCCCTGGTTGCCGGATATGAGTCCGTCGGCCGACTGATCACGCCCCGGCCCGTGGAGTACGTCGGCTGGGTCGCCCTCGCCGGCCTGATCGGCTTCCTCGGCAACGAGGTGGTGGCGGCGTACCGGATCCGGGTCGGTCGTCGGATCGGCTCGGCCGCCCTCGTCGCCGACGGCCTGCACGCGCGCACCGATGGGTTCACCTCCCTGGCTGTCGTGCTCGGTGCCGCCGGTGTCGCGGTGGGCTGGGCTCGGGCCGATCCCATCGTCGGGCTGCTCATCACCGTGGCGATCCTGGTCGTGCTGTGGACCGCGATGCGCGACATCTTCCGCCGCCTGATGGACGCCGTCGACCCGGCCCTGGTCGACGCGGCCGAGACCAGCTTGCGCGCCATTCCGGGGGTCGTGTCGGTACGCCGGGTGCGAATGCGCTGGATCGGCCACGAGATCCACGCGGACGCTGATCTCGACATCGACCACGGCGCCACGCTAACTGCGGCCCATCAGCTGGCTCACGACGCCGAGCGCGCGCTGGTTGGTGCGGTGCCCAAGCTCGCCGGCGCCGTGGTCCACGCCTACCCCGTCGAAATCGCCGATGCCGGGAACAGAACCCCGCCATCCTTCGTTAGGGACACTGAGCGAAGTTGAGTTGATTCGGCTCAACTTGTTTGCCAGACTCGCCGGTGGTGGCCGAGGATGGCCACCAACCACACAGTTCAACCGGAGGTAACCCATGGCTCGCGCGGTCGGCATCGACCTCGGTACGACGAACTCCGTCGTCGCCGTCCTTGAAGGTGGCGAACCCACCGTTATCGCAAACGCGGAAGGCGCCCGCACCACCCCGTCGGTGGTCGCGTTCAGCAAGTCGGGCGAGGTTCTCGTCGGTGAGGTCGCCAAGCGGCAGGCCGTCACCAACGTCGACCGTACGATCCGGTCGGTCAAGCGCCACATGGGCTCCGACTGGACCCACAAGATCGACGACAAGACGTTCACCGCCCAGCAGATCAGCGCGTTCGTGCTGCAGAAGCTCAAGCGCGACGCCGAGGCCTACCTCGGCGAGCCGGTCACCGACGCGGTGATCACCGTGCCGGCGTACTTCTCCGACGCGCAGCGCCAGGCCACCAAGGAGGCCGGTGAGATCGCGGGCCTCAACGTCCAGCGCATCGTCAACGAGCCCACCGCGGCCGCGCTTGCGTACGGCCTCGACAAGGGTGACGACCAGACCATCCTCGTCTTCGACCTCGGTGGCGGCACGTTCGACGTGTCCCTGCTCGAGATCGGCGAGGGCGTGGTCGAGGTCAAGGCCACCAGCGGTGACAACCACCTCGGTGGTGACGACTGGGACAACCGGATCGTCGAGTGGATGGTCGACAAGTTCAAGAAGAACAACGCCGTCGACCTGGGCGCCGACAAGATCGCCAAGCAGCGCCTCCAGGAGGCCGCCGAGAAGGCGAAGATCGAGCTGTCGAGCTCCAGCGAGACCACGATCCACCTGCCCTACATCACCCACGGCGAGTCCGGCCCGCTGCACTTCGAGGAGAAGCTCACCCGCAGCGAGTTCCAGAAGCTCACCACGGACCTGCTCGACCGCACCCGCGATCCGTTCAAGTCAGTCCTCAAGGACGGCGCCGTCGCGGTCAGCAACATCGACCACGTCGTCATGGTCGGCGGCTCGACTCGCATGCCCGCGGTCACCGATCTGGTCAAGGAGCTGCTCGGCGGCAAGGAGCCCAACAAGGGTGTCAACCCCGACGAGGTCGTCGCGGTGGGTGCCGCGCTGCAGGCCGGCGTACTCAAGGGTGAGGTCAAGGACGTGCTGCTCCTCGACGTCACCCCGCTGTCCCTCGGCATCGAGACCAAGGGCGGCGTGATGACCAACCTCATCGAGCGCAACACCACCATCCCGACCAAGCGGTCCGAGATCTTCACCACCGCCGACGACAACCAGCCGTCGGTCGAGATCAAGGTCGCCCAGGGTGAGCGCCAGATGTGGGCGCAGAACCAGCCGCTCGGCAACTTCGAGCTGACCGGTCTCCCGCCGGCTCCCCGCGGCATCCCGAAGATCGAGGTCACCTTCGACATCGACGCCAACGGCATCGTGCACGTCTCCGCCAAGGACCACGCGTCCGGCCGCGAGCAGTCGATGACGATCTCCGGCGGCTCCGCGCTGTCGAAGGACGAGATCGACCGGATGGTCAAGGAGGCCGAGCAGTACGCCGAGGAGGACGCCAAGCGTCGCGAGGCCGTCGAGACCCGCAACCAGGCCGACAGCCTCGTCTACACGACCGAGAAGTTCCTCGCGGACAACGCCGAGAAGCTGCCCGAGGACGTCAAGACCGAGGTCCAGGCCGACGTCGACGCGCTCAAGGCGACCCTTGAGAAGGCCGAGGCCACGTCCGAGGAGATCCAGGCCGGCGTCTCCAAGCTGGGCGAGTCGAGCCAGAAGATGGGTGCCGCGATGTACGCCGCCGCGGAGGCCGAGCAGTCCGCCGCCGGCGGTTCCACCGGCTCCACCGGCGAGGCCGACGAGGACGTCGTCGACGCCGAGATCGTCGACGAGCCCACCGAGGGTGAGAACAAGTGACGGATCACCACCCGTCGCCGGAGGGGGAGCCGCAGGAGACTGCGGCTCCCTCGTCGGAGCCCGACAGCTTCGGCGACGCCGCGGCCGAGATGGCCAACGAGACCGAGGTGGAGAACTCCCCCGAAGACACCCTCGAGGTGGCCGCCGAGCCGGACGAGCTCACCAGCACCAAGCTGGCGCTCGCCGAGCGGACCGCCGACCTGCAGCGCCTGCAGGCGGAGTACCTCAACTACAAGCGCCGCGTCGACCGGGACCGGGAACTGATCCGCGAGAACGCGACGTACGCCGCGCTGGCGCCGATCATCGACGTACTCGACACGATCGACCGGGCCCGCGAGCACGGCGAGCTCGAGGGCGGGTTCAAGGCGGTGGCCGAGCAGCTCGAGCGGAGCGTGACCAACCTGGGGCTGACCAGGTTCGGGGCGCCGGGCGACGAGTTCGACCCCAACATCCACGAGGCGCTGAGCCACATCGGGACCGACCCCGAGGTCGGTGTCACGACCTGCCAGCACATCGCTAAGGCCGGCTACCGGATCGGCGACCGCGTCGTACGCGCGGCGCAAGTGCTGGTGGTCGACCCGGCCGAGCCGGCCGAGGCCGCCGAATAGACACGTTCAACACGACGACAGGGGAGGTGAGCGCATGACCAACGCCGACTGGGCACAGAAGGACTTCTACAAGGAGCTCGGAGTCGCCAAGGACGCCAGCCAGGCCGACATCA
>WNGB01014978.1_pt1 | contig 10309 bp, 9 predicted proteins | sample 5400681 | NCBI WGS metagenome assembly WNGB01 (sample SAMN13153367, study PRJNA577476) | soil metagenome | isolation source: 115 cm soil or saprolite under grassland replicate 2 | place: USA:California | collected 2016-06-15
TTCCGGGTTGTGGTCGTTGTCGGGCGGCATGAGCGTCAATATAGGGGAAGCATGGCGCGGAAAACACCCAAGAAGGCCGCCAAGAAGAGAGCCGCCAAGAAGGCCGTGAAACGCGTAGCCAAAGGTACCGCCAAGCGCTCGGTCCGGCAGAGCCTGAAGAAGGCGCGCGCCGGCACCGCTGCCAAGGTCAAAGGGCCACGGACGCGCGCGGCCGCGGACCGCAAGGCCGAGGTCGGGGCGCTGCCGCAATGGACCCCAGCCGAGGTCGAGGAGGCCTTTCGCCGCTTCAAGGCCGCCATGCCGGCGCCGGAGACCGAGCTCGAACACGTCGATCCCTATACGCTGCTGATCGCCGTCGTGCTGTCCGCGCAGGCGACCGACGCCGGCGTCAACAAGGCGACGCCGGCGCTGTTCGCGGCCGCCGATACGCCCGCCAAGATGGTGGCGCTCGGCGAGGCCAAGGTCCGCGACTTCATCAAGACCATCGGCCTGTTCCGCACCAAGGCGAGGAACGTCGTCGCACTCTCGCAGAAGCTGATCGAGGAACATGGCGGCGTGGTGCCGCCGTCGCGCGAGGCGCTGGAGGCATTGCCGGGCGTCGGCCGCAAGACTGCCAATGTGGTGCTCAACGTCGCATTCGGCGAGTCGACCATCGCGGTCGATACCCACATCTTCCGGGTCGGCAACCGCACCGGGCTGGCCACCGGCAAGACCCCGTTCGACGTCGAGCAAAAGCTTAACGAGGTGGTGCCCGACCACTACAAGCGCCACGCCCACCACTGGCTGATCCTGCACGGCCGCTACGTCTGCGTGGCGCGCCGCCCGCTCTGCGAGAAGTGCCCGATCCCGGACATCTGCAAGTGGCCGGCCAAGACAGTTCCACAGTAGCGGCAATTGCCATCACCTGTTCACAACACTGCCGCGATCCCAGGTATGATGCGCCCCGACATGCGCCTGCGAACGATTCTGCTCGCGATCCTGATCCTTGGCGTCTCCTTTGCGGGGGCGACCGTCGGCATGCAATGGCTGTCGCCGTCGCGGCCCGCCGACCGGCAGCCGGTGCTGGCCGAAGTGCCGCCGCTGCCGCCGCTGACGCGCACCTCCGTCATCATCGCACCGACGTCGATTGCGCTGTCGGCGATCCGCGACGCGATGGAACGGGACGCGCCGCGCAATTTTACCGGCAAGCGCGAGAATCCGGTCTCGCAGCTCCTCTCCAATGCCGAGGTCGGCTGGACTGCCGCCCGCAACCCGATCACGTTGACCGGCCGGCCCGAGGGGCTGGTCGCCTCGACCGTCATCACCGGCACGCTGCGCGCAACCGGCCAGCTATCGACGCAGGCCGCCGGCGGCGTCGGCAATGCGCTCAGCAGCTTTTTGGGCCAGGACGTCGGCCGCAGCGTCGAGCGCCTCGCCGGCCGCACGCTCGACCAGCGCGCCGACATCCGCGGCAACGTCACCGTCACGGCGCGGCCGGCGATCACGCCGGCATGGCGGCTCGAGCCCAATCTGGCGGCGCAGGTCGCGGTCGGCGACGCCAACCTCTCGATCGCCGGCATCAGGCTCAACGTCGGCAACGAGGTGAGGCCGATGCTCGAGCGTTCGATCAACGAACAGGTCGGCGCCCTGCAGGCGCGGCTGCGCGGCGATCCGTTCCTCGAAACGATCGGCCGCCGCGAATGGGCGAAGCTCTGCCGCTCGATCCCGCTCGGCGCCGGCGCCAAGGTGCCCGGCGTCAACCTGCCGAACCTCTGGCTCGAAGTACGGCCGACGCGCGCGCTCGCGGCGCAGCCCCGCATCGAGGCGGCCGCGATGGTCCTGACGCTGGGAGTGCAGGCCGAGACGCGGATCGTGCCGGCCGAGACCAAGCCCGAGTGTCCGTTCCCGGCGACGCTCGACCTGCTCCCGCAGGCCGAGCCGGGACGCATCAATCTCGCGGTGCCGATCGACGTTCCCTTCCCCGAGGTCAACCGCCTGATCGCGGCGCAGCTTGCCGGCAAGACGCTGCCGGCGAGCAAGACCGGCGGTATCGACGTGATGGTTCGCAGTGCCCAGGTGGTGCCGTCCGGCGATCGCCTGCTGATCTCGCTCAAGGTGCAGGCGAACGAGAAGAAGAGCTGGTTCGGTCTCGCCGCCGAGGCGACGGTTCACGTCTGGGGCAAGCCGGCGCTCGACCCCGACCGCCAACAGCTGCGGCTGACCGAGGTGTCGCTTGACGTCGAATCGGAAACCGCTCTCGTCGACGTGGCGGCGCGCGCCGCCTCGTCTTACCTTGAAGCAGCGGTCGCCGAATATGCGGTCCTCGATCTGCGGCCGTTCGCCACCAACGCACGCCGCAGCATCGAGGCGGCGCTCGCGGATTTCCGCAGCAGCCAGGATGGCGTGCAGGTGGATGCCGCCATCACGGCGCTGCGCCTCGTCGATATCGCGTTTGATGCGGCGACGCTGCGCGTGATCGCGGAAGCCGACGGCAGCGCCAACGTGACGATCACGTCGCTGCCGGCGCGATGATCAAGAGCGTTCCTGCCTGGGCGCGTGCTCGATCAGCGACGGCCGTGACCCGACAAGCCGCTTGTGCATATGCACCATGAACGCCATGCCGAACAGCGGCGTCGCCAGATTGAGGATCGGGATCGACACGAACGCCGCGATGAACAGTCCGGCGATGAACACCGTGCCCTGGTGCTCCCGGCGCAGGCGTTTGGCCTCGGCCGGCGGCCGGAACCGCATCGCGGCGAGCACGAAATACTCGCGCCCGAGCAGGAGCGCGGTGGCGAGGAAGAAGATCACCGCGCCGAAGCCCGCGAACAGCAGGAACGGCAGCGCCACGAGGTAGACCGCAACCGCCAGCAGCGTGGTCTTGGTGCCCTCGATGAGCGCGCGCCACAGCGGTAGCTCGGATCCCGGCGGATCGGCAGGATAGTGGACGCGCTCGACCTCGGCACCGATCTCGTCCACGAACAGGCTTGCGACCAGCGCGGTGACGGCGGGCATCAGGAACACGGAACCCGCGATGATGCCGAGGCCGGTTGCGAAGGACAGCAGCCAGACGAGCGCGGCGACCGGCATGTTGGTGGTGACGCCTAGGGTCTGCTCGGCCCAGCCCTGGCCGACCGCCACCAGCCACACCAGGACATGATGCAGCCCGATGCCGATGACCGCGATCAGGATCAAGGCAAGCCCGATCGACTTCCAGAGCACGCTCCGGAACGGCCGCGTGAACATCTGGCCGAGCGCCTTGAACGCGGCATCAAGCATGGAAGCCTCTACCTCGCTGCCGCATAGGGTACAATGACGCCTTCGAAAGTGTCGCGCCGGAAGCGTTTGCGGCAGCGGGCCCATTCGGGCATTGTTTCGCTCTGCCATCACCGGCAACCATCGCCACCTCAGCCATGACGCGCCTCAGCCGTCGCATGTTCATCGCCGCATCTGCCGCCGTGACGGCCGCGCCGGCGCTTGCCCAGACCGGCCCGAGGCAGAAGCAAAAGAACCAGCCGCCGCCGTCCGGCGGCCTCGATGCCGTCATCGTCGGCGCCGGCGCCGCTGGTATCGCGGCCGCGCGGAAGCTGGTCGCGGCCGGCCGCCGCGTCGCGATCGTTGAGGCGGCCGCGGAGGTCGGCGGGCGCTGCATCACCGACACCAAGACGTTCGGCGTGCCTTACGATCGCGGCGCCCACTGGATCCACATGCCGGACATCAATCCGGTGGCGAAGCTCGCGACCCAGACCGGGCTCGACATCTATCCGGCGCCGCCCGGCCAGCGCGTGCGCATCGGCCGGCGCTTCGCGCGCGAAGGCGAGATGGAGGATTATCTCTCCATGCTGGTGCGCGCCAACGGGGCGATCGCCGATGCGGCGCGCAAGGCCGACGTATCCTGCGCGCAGGCGCTGCCGAAGGATCTGGGCGAGTGGCGTTCGACCATCGAGTTCTTCCTCGGCCCGTTCGGCTGCGGCAAGGATCTCGCCGACATCTCGGCGGTCGATTTTGCCCGCTCGGGGGAGCGCGACGTCGATGCCTTCTGCCGGCAGGGTTTTGGCGCCTTGTTGGCCAAGCTCGCGACCGGTCTCCCCGTTCAGCTGTCGAACCCGGCGACCGGGATCGAATGGGGCGGCCGGACCGGCATCGAGGTCGTCACGGTGCGCAGCCGCCTCGCCGCCGCGACCGCGATCGTAACCGTGTCCACCAACGTGCTGACCGCCCGCAAGATCAAGTTCAACCCCGAACTGCCCAGGCGCCAGCTCGACGCCGCCGGCAAGCTCAAGCTCGGCAGCTACGACCACATCGCGCTCGAGCTGCCGGACAATCCGCTCGGGCTGCGCGTCGACGAGCTGGTGTTCGAGAAATCCAAAGGGCCGCGGACTGCTGCGATCTTCGCCAACGCCACTGGCTCGACCCTTTGCATTGTCGACGTCGCCGGCGGCTTCGGCCGTGAGCTCTCCGCCAAGGGCGAGAAGGAGATGGTGGCGTTCGCGATTGAATGGCTTACTGGCTTGTTCGGCGCCGATGTCAAGAGCGTCGTTCGGCGCACCCAAGCGACGCGGTGGAACGAGGAGCCGAACATGCTCGGCGCCTTCTCGGCCGCGTCGCCGGGCGGGCAGCCGTCGCGCAAGATCCTGATGGAGCCGCTCAACAACCGCATCTTCTTCGCCGGTGAGGCGGCGCACGAAACGCTCTGGGGCACTGTCGGCGGCGCCTGGGAATCGGGCGAGCGCGCCGCCGATGCGGTCGTGCGGCTGCTCGGGCGGCGCTGACGATGCGGCCGAAGGCGCTCATCGCCTGGTCGAGCGGCAAGGACAGCGCCTGGTCGCTCCACGAGGTGCGCCGCGCCGGTGACTGCGAGATCGTGGGTGCGCTCACCACCGTCACTGAGACTTTCGGCCGCGTGAGCATGCATGGCGTGCGCGAGGAGCTGCTCGCGGCCCAGCTCGCCGCGGCCGCGCTACCGTCGATCGTGGTGCGCATCCCGTTCCCGTGCCCGAACGAGGTCTACGAGGCGCGCATGGCGGCCGCGTTCGCCGAAGCCAAGGCGGCCGGCGTCACGCAGGTGATCTTCGGCGACCTCTTTCTCGAGGACGTGCGCCGTTACCGCGAGGAGAAGCTCGCCGGTACCGGCATCGCGCCGGTGTTTCCGCTCTGGCAGCGGCCGACGGATGCGCTCGCGCGCGAGATGATCGCGGCGGGCGTCGAGACCTATCTGGTCACCGTCGATCTCAAGCAGCTCGGCAAGGACTTTGCCGGCCGCCGCTTCGACCACGCGCTGCTCGCTGACCTGCCGGCGAGCGCCGATCCCTGCGGCGAGAAGGGCGAGTTCCACTCCTGCGTGGTGGCCGGCCCGATGCTGGCGCGGAAGATTCCCGTGACGGTCGGCGAGACCGTCGAGCGCGACGGCTTCGCGTTCGCGGATCTGGTACTGACCGATAACGGCCGTCATGCGCGGGGTTGACCCGCGCATCCATCTCCTTCACGAGAATGATGGATTGCCGGGTCAAGCCCGGCGATGACGAGTGCGCAAAGCTATGCGCGCAGCGCGCCGCCCGTGCGCTTGCCGACCTCCGCTACGATCTTGCCCGCCAGCGCCTCGATCTCCTCGTCGGTCATAGTCTTGTCGCGTGGCTGAATGGTCACCGCGATCGCGATCGACTTCTTGCCGGGGTCGATGCCGGTGCCTTCGTAGACGTCGAACACGATGACGCCGGTGATCAGCCGGCGGTCGACATTCTGCGCCGCGCGCACGAGATCGCCGGCCTTTACGGCGCGCTCGACCACGAACGCGAAGTCGCGGCTGACCGGCTGGAACGGCGAGAGGTCGAGCACAGGCTTGGCGCGGGTCGGCTTCGCCTTGGGCTCGGGGATCTTCTCCAGAATCACTTCGAAGGCGACCAGCGGCCCTTCAGCGTCGAGCGCCTCGAGCGCGCGCGGATGCAGCTCGCCGAAATGCCCAAGGATGTTTTGCGGCCCGATCTGGATCGTGCCGGAGCGGCCCGGATGAAACCAGGCGGGTGCGCCCGGCACGACCTGCAGGGCCGCGACCGGCGCGCCCGCGGCGGCGAGCGCCGCAAAGGCATCGCCCTTGGCGTCGAAGGCGTCCACGTCGGCGGCCTTGGCGGACCAGTGGCGGCCGCTGCCCGAGGTCTTGGCGAGCGCGCGGCGCACCCCGCTCGCGGCGGTGAATTGGTCCTCCGGGCGGTCGCCCTTGAAGATCTGCCCGACCTCGAACAGCGCCGTGTCTGTGAATGCGCGGTCGGCGTTCTTCTGCGCGGCGGCGACCAGGCTCGGGATCAGGCTCGGCCGCATGTCGGAGAGATCGGCCGCGATCGGATTGGCGAGCGCCAGCTCCGGCTTGCCGCCGCCAAAGAGCTCGGCCGGCGACTTCGCGATGAACGACCAGGTCACCGCCTCGACCATGCCGCGGGTGGCGAGCGCGCGCTTGGCCTTGCGGGTGCGCAACTGCAGCGGCGTCAGCACCGGCTTGCGCGGCTTGTCGCCGCGGGGAAACGGCGCCGACGGCACCCGATCGACCCCGATGATGCGGATCACCTCCTCGACGATATCGGCCTTGCCGTGCACGTCCGGCCGCCACGAGGGCACCGCGATCTTGATCGCCTTGTCCTGCCCGGCGACGAAGAAGCCAAGCTGGGTGAGCACGCGCCGCATCTCCGGGAACGGCACCTCGACGCCGCCGAGGCGCTTGAGTTCGGTGAGCGGGAAATCGATGATTAGCTCCGGCACCTGCGGATCGCCCACAACCGTGTTCTCGGACGGGGTGCCGCCGCAGAGATCGAGCACGAATTGGGTCGCGAGCTCTAAGCCCGGCACCAGGAACGCCGGATCGACGCCGCGTTCGAAGCGATAGCGCGCGTCCGAGGTGATGCCGAGCTTGCGGCCGGTCTGCGTGATGTTGAGCGGCTCCCACAGCGCCGATTCGATCAGCACGTCGGTGGTGGCCTCCGAGCAGCCGGTTGCCTCGCCGCCCATGATGCCGGCGAGCGATTCCGGCCCGGCCTCGTCGGCGATCACACACATCGTGTCGTCGAGCGTGTAGGTCTTGCCGTCGAGCGCGGTGAGCGTTTCGCCGGCTCGCGCGCGGCGGACCGTTAGGTTTCCGCGCACCTTGGCGGCGTCGAACACGTGCAGCGGGCGGCCGCGGTCGTAGGTGATGAGATTGGTGATGTCGACCAGCGCGTTGATCGGGCGCAGCCCGATCGCGGTGAGCCGGCGCTGCAGCCAGTCGGGCGAGGGGCCGTTCTTCACGCCACGCACGAGCCGCAGCGCGAACCCGCGACAGAGCGAGGGCGTCGCGCCAAAATCGAGCGTCACGGTGCGCGGGCAGGGGAACGTGCCCTTCACCGGCTTGACGGCCTTGTCGATGAACTTGCCCATGTCGGCGGCGGCGAGGTCGCGCGCGACGCCATGCACGCCGGTGCAGTCGGGGCGGTTGGGCGTGAGCTTGATCTCGATCACCGGGTCGTCGAGCTTGGCCCAGGCGGCGTAGTTCTGGCCCACCGGCGCATCGGCCGGCAGGTCGATGATGCCTTCGTGGTTGTCGGAGAGTTTCAGCTCGAACTCGGAGACCAGCATGCCGCGGCTCTCGACGCCGCGGATCTTGCCGACGCTCAGCGTAATGTCCTTGCCCGGGATATAGGCGCCTGGCGGCACGAACACGCCCTTCATGCCGGCGCGCGCATTGGGGGCGCCGCACACGACCTGCACCGGATCGCCGGTGCCGGTATCGACCATGCAGACCCGCAGGCGGTCGGCATCCGGATGCTTTTCGGCCGAGATCACCCGCGCGATCGTGAAGGGCGCGAGCGCCTTGGCCTTGTCGTCGAGCGCCTCGACCTCGAGCCCGACCATGGTGAGCTTGTCGGCGATCGCCGCGACCGGCGCGTCGGTGTCGATGTGCTCCTTGAGCCACGACAGGGTGAATTTCATTGCGCTGCACCCATCACGAGCTCAGGCCGCCCGCCAGCGTCGGCAGGTCGAGCGGGCGGAAGCCGTAGTGCGACAGCCAGCGCACGTCGGCCTCGAAGAAGGCGCGCAGGTCGGGCATGCCGTATTTGAGCATGGCGATGCGGTCGATCCCCATGCCCCAGGCAAAACCTTGGTACTCGTCGGGATCAAGTCCGCAGTTCCTCAGCACGTTCGGATGCACCATTCCGCAGCCCAGGATTTCCAGCCAGCTCTCGCCTTCGCCAATGCGCACCTCGTTCTTGTCGAAGCGGCACTGGATGTCGACTTCGAACGATGGCTCGGTGAACGGGAAGAACGACGGCCGAAAACGCATCTTCAACTGGTCGACCTCGAAGAAGGCTTTCAGGAATTCCTCGAGGATCCACTTCAGGTGGCCGAGGTGCGAGCCCTTGTCGATGACGAGCCCCTCGACCTGATGGAACATCGGCGTGTGGGTCTGATCGGAGTCGACCCGGTAGGTGCGGCCCGGGATGATCACGCGGATCGGCGGCTTCTGGGTCATCATGGTGCGGATCTGCACCGGCGACGTGTGGGTGCGCAGCAGGAGCCGCGAGCCGTCGGGCTTCGGATTGAAGAAGAACGTATCGTGCATCTCGCGGGCCGGATGGCCCTCCGGGATGTTGAGCTTGGTGAAGTTGAGATCGTCGGTCTCGATGTCGGGACCTTCGGCGACCGCAAAGCCCATGTCGGCGAAGATCGCGGTCAGTTCGTCGATCACCTGGCTGATCGGATGGATGCGCCCAGCCTCGGCGGGCGTGTCGCGCAACGGCAGCGTGACGTCGACGGCCTCGGTATTGAGACGCTGATCGAGCGCTGCGTTCTTCAATGCGTCCTTGCGGGCCGCGAGCGCGGCGGTGACGCGGTCCTTCAGGCCGTTGATGAGCGGCCCTTGCGCCTTGCGTTCATCCGGGCTCATGGCGCCGAGCGTGCGCAGCAGCGCCGAGACCGAGCCGCTCTTGCCGAGCGCCGCGACGCGCACGGCCTCGAGCGCTGCCTCGTCGGACGCGCCGGCAATGTCGCGCAGGAGTTGCTGTTCGAGCTTGTCGATGTCGGACATGGATCGGCTCCTATCGCCGTCATGGCCGGGCTTTGTCCCGGCATCCACGTCTTCCTGTGTTGTTACCAAGAAAGACGTGGATGCCCGCATAAGGCCGGGCATGACGAACGGAGAGAGTTTTAGGCTACCCCACCGCCGTCAAGCCGTCGCCGGCAGCGCGGCCTTGGCCTTCTCCACGATCGCCTGGAACGCCGCCGGCTCGGTAATGGCCAAGTCGGACAGAACCTTGCGATCGACCATGACCCCGGCCTTGCCGAGGCCGTCGATAAATCGGCTGTAGCTGAGCCCAAAGGGACGCACCGCGGCGTTGAGGCGCTGGATCCACAGCGCCCGGAACGTGCGCTTGCGCCGCTTGCGGTCGCGGTAGGCGTACTGCTGCGCCTTCTCCATCGACTGCTTGGCGATGCGGATGGTATTTCGCCGCCGGCCGTAATGGCCTTTGGTGGCCTTGTAGACTTTCTTGTGCTTGGCGTGTCCGGTGACACCACGCTTGACGCGGGCCATGATCGATCTCCTTGCGGTTCGTAAGATTTGCCTTTGGACATGCGCAGACTGCGTAAACTTGTCTGCGTGCGGGGACGGCCGTTACGGGCCGCGCTCAGCCGTTGGGCAAAAAATACTTCTTGATGTTGTCACCATCCGTCTTGAACAGAACGTTGGTGCCGCGGAGCTGGCGGATCTGCTTCTTGGTCCGCTTGATCATGCCGTGACGCTTGCGGGACTGCGCATACAGCACCTTCCCGGTGCCGGTGATCTTGAAGCGCTTTTTGGCGCCCGACTTGGTCTTGATCTTGGGCATTTGGCTCTCCTTTCGGCGGCACAACGGGGCCATCGGCCCCTCCGCCGGTCATTTGCTCGATGCGAGCGTGCTGATTGAGCACTTCACCGCCGCCACGGCAGCCCATTGCGCCGGGCGGCGGGAGGCCGGCGTTATGGCAGAAGCGGTCCGCCTTGACAATCCGCGGGGGCCCATTGCCGGCGGCCGGCGGGGCCTCAATGACTGAGGCCGCCAATGGGCGATTGGCTGCGATTCTTATGCGGGGTAGTGGCGGCTGCGGGGCCACGATACGTTCGCGGGCGAGGACTATCTCCTGGCGGCCGCTTTTGGTCAGAAGCCAGGGCGCAGCGCGCGGCACGCCGCCATCTCGAGGAGTTGGAGCGGACCCAGCCCTCGGCGACGTCCGGCGGGCAGACGCCGGGCGGCATCCAGGACCGGGTCTATATCGTCCGTCCGTCCGGGACCGCCTACCGGCACCGGCCGGAGGATAGCCCGGACTGATA
>WNGB01031749.1_pt1 | contig 10309 bp, 9 predicted proteins | sample 5400681 | NCBI WGS metagenome assembly WNGB01 (sample SAMN13153367, study PRJNA577476) | soil metagenome | isolation source: 115 cm soil or saprolite under grassland replicate 2 | place: USA:California | collected 2016-06-15
CGGGCCAGAGGATTCAGGAAAGCCGACGGAGACTGAAAAGCTGCGAGTACCTTTGATACCGCGGCAGAGCCGTCGGACCCTGTTCCACACTCCAGCTTTCGACCAGCGTGTGTGTTGCGGGTCTCTGCCCGCTTCGGGCCGGCTGAAGAGACGGCGAATAGTTCGGCCGGCCGCCCGCTTCCAGCGTCGCCATGACAAAGCGGCGGCAATCTTCCTGCACGCGATTCAACACACCCCGGCACCACATCCAGAAGCCGAGGAAGACCGCGGCGCAAACCATCGACGCCAGGCCCAGGCCGAAAAAGAACCTCACAACGAAATGCGAAGAACTGCGGAAAAATTCAGGAATCAAGACCGCCGAATAACAGATGCCGACGCAGGAAAGCACCGCCAGCAGACTCACCAACCATAACGCGCGCCAGACACACAGTTCGTCCCGCTCCGCTTGTTTGATGCGTCCCTGCAATTGCGCCCGCATCTCCCCGTCTCCATGCAGGATAAGCGTTGTCAGGAAGGCCGTTTGCTTTTGTCGTTTGCTCATAGGTTGTTCGACTTCGCGCATACTATTAGCTCGTTCCATACCAGGACCACCCTCGCCTGCGTCATCGTCCCCCTTTTGCCTCTTTTCTGCGGAGTTGACCATTCTTATTTCAATTTTTCGCAACGGTAAAACAAAGACTGCCGGCCCAGTGGCCGGGTTTCTGAAAAACGCGAAGAACAAACAAGCGGACTCTGCCCCGTAGCAGGACATGTCTGTCCCTTTTTCTCTCGCAACGATCCAGCGCGAACCCTCGGCGGTCCAATACGCTGACCGGGCGGCGACGCGGCCTCTCCCCGCGACGCGGGACTGAGGAGAGTGCCGGGCAGGTCAACGGGTTCTTTGAAGATCAGGCAGCATCACCCGAGAACTTGCTGCCTTACCGCATGCCGATTTAGACATTGAATGTTAGCGGCCCGTTCAAGAACATCTCGGTCTGTAGCAGCCGAGGTAACGAGGCTCAAATTTCCTTGGATTTCTCAAGAGAAGAGAAGCCAGAGCCTCCTCACGTCGGCTCCTGCTTTTTCAAGAGGCTGTTCGGCGTCCGCTTTATGGAGCTGTATCGCTGAGATACGCGACAAGAGGTGAGTATGAGAACTGCAACTTGTCTTTGACCGGCTCTGATTTATCCTGGCGAACGGCACAACACGCTGAACCCATGGACTTGAACATCCATCCTCCCCTGCCCCGACGAAAAGATTTTCGCATCGGCATCCTCGGCAGCGGGTTCATCGTCAACGACTGCCACCTCGTCGCCTATCGCAAAGCCGGCTTTAACCCGGTCGCCATCGCCTCGCGCACACGCGCCAACGCCGAAAAGGTCGCGCAACGCCACGGCATTTCCACGGTTTACGACACGCCGGAACAACTGCTCGACGACCCATCCCTGGAAGTTCTGGACATCGCCGTGCCACCGATGCAACAGCTCGCGCTCATCGAGGCTGCCTGCCTGCGCAAAACGGTCAAAGGCATTCTCGCCCAGAAACCGCTTGGGATGAATTACGCCGAAGCCGTCGAAGCCGTGCGCGCCTGCGAAGCCGCCGGCATCACGCTCGCGGTGAATCAAAACATGCGCTACGACCAATCGGTGCGGGCCGCCATGACCCTGCTCAAAAACGGCACGCTCGGCGAGCCGATCTTTGCCACGATTGACATGCGCGGTATCCCGCATTGGATGGATTGGCACAAGGACCTCGGCTGGCTCACCCTGCGCATCATGTCGATCCATCATCTGGACACGTTCCGTTACTGGTTCGGCGATCCGGAAGGCATTTATTGCAGCGTCCGCACCGATCCGCGCACGAAGTTCCGCCACACCGACGGCATCTGCACTTACATCCTCGAATACGCCAACGGCCTGCGTTGCGTCGGCATCGACGACACCTGGACCGGCCCGGCGAAGGAAGGTTGCCCGGCCGACATTTACATCCGCTGGCGCATCGAAGGCACGAACGGCCTGGCCATCGGCGACATCGGCTGGTGCAAGGACCCTTACACGTCGCCTTCCACGATCCGTTACGCGGCGAAGGGCATGCAGGGCTTCCAGAGTCCGAGTTGGCCGGAAAGCTGGTTCCCCGACGCGTTCATTGGGACCATGGCGCAACTGCTGGTCGCGCTGGAAACCGGAGAGAAGCCGGCCAGCAGCGGCTCGGACAATCTGAAGACGATGGCGCTTGTCGAGGCGGCGTATCTCAGTGCCGCTTCATTCAGATCGATAGATCCGGAGAGCATCGTTCGGATGACTGCCAAACCGCGAGGTTTTTTCAACAAGCTCTTCTCCGCGCCCTCAATTCTGGCCGGTTCACACCCGGCGCGATCAATGCCAAGCAAGGAGGCGCCGCCTAATTTCACGCCGCGGGCACAGCAGGCACTGGCATTGGCGCGCAAGGAAGCCGAGCGATTCAACCACAATTTCGTCGGCACCGAGCACCTGTTGCTCGGCTTGATCAGCTTGGGTTATGGCGTCGCCGTCAATGTGCTCCAAAAGCTGGGACTCGATCTGAATGTCGTCCGGAGGAAGGTTGAGGAATGCGTCGGCACCGGCCCCGCCCAGAAGACAATCGGCAACATCCCTTACACACCGCGGGTGAAAAGGGTATTGGCCCTTGCGGCCAAAGAAGCCAAGGCACTGAACCACACCTATGTCGGCACCGAACATGTTTTGCTGGGACTGCTCCGTGAAGGCGATGGCGTGGCCGCCCGGGTTCTCAACGGTCTGAATGTCGATGTCGAAAAGACGCGGGTGGAAATCCTCAAGGAACTCGATCCCAACTACGGCGGCACAGACGGAACGAAATGATCGCGGGCGTTTTTTTGGGTCAATCCCGGCGTCCCTCTTGCCTCGCAGGCTGCAAAGATTTTCCAGCAGCGTCGGCGCGCGGCGTCGCCGCGTTGTGTCCATCCGGATACACGGGCGGTTGCGGACGGCAGAAATGCAGAAATGCGGAATTTTGAGTTTTCTCTTGAGAAAAAATCGTTGTTCGCCGATACTGTGGCCCGGTTTGAGTCTGGAAGGCGAGAGGGACCGGACGCGCGATCTTTGGCACAAAGAGTTTAAATACGGATTAACCCTGCCATGTACGTGTTTAGAAACAAAGTCCTTGAACCGTAGTAAACCAATGACGGGACCTTGGCTCCGGCGGCGGCCGACAGGCCTTGACTGGAAGTCGAAAGCCCTCGAGCGGGTTCCACGCTAAAGTAACGCCATGCGGCACGACGACTTGTTCGCTTCCGCGCCCGCGGCCGAAGCAGCCGCATCGAGCGCGAGGGAGGGCGAGTGTTTGCGCCATCAACCGCTCGCCGCGCGGATGCGGCCCCGCAACCTCGAGGAGTTTGTCGGACAATCCCACATTCTTGGGCCGGGACAGTTGCTGCGACGCGCCATCGAAGCCGACCGCGTTCAATCGCTGATATTCTACGGGCCGCCCGGCACCGGCAAGACTTCCCTGGCGCAAATCATCGCCAACCGGACCCAAAGCAAATTCGAACGGCTCAGCGGCGTGGAGTCGAATGTGGCCGATATGCGCCGGGTGCTTTCGGCGGCGGCCAATCGACTGGAAAACAAGGGACAAGCGACGATCCTTTTCATTGACGAAATTCACCGGTTCAACAAGGCGCAACAGGACGTGCTGCTGCCGGACGTCGAGAGCGGCGTGGTGCGCTTGATCGGCGCAACGACGCATAATCCGTTTTTCTTCGTTAATTCGCCGTTGGTCTCTCGCTCGCAAATTTTCGAACTGCGCCCCCTGGCCGGGGACGAACTTTACGAACTTCTCAAGCGGACGTTGACCGACACGGAACGCGGTCTCGGCCATCTGAAAATCCGCGCGCGGGAAGAGGCGTTGCGTCACCTGGCGAAGGTGGCCGACGGCGATGCCCGCAAGGCGTTGAACTCGCTGGAAATCGCCGCGCTTACCACCACGCCCGACGACGACGGGTTCATCAATATCGATCTGGCCGTCGCGGAACAGTGCATCCAAAAGAAGGCCGTGGTTTATGATGGCGACGGCGACGCGCATTACGACACGATCTCCGCTTTCATCAAGTCGATGCGCGGCAGCGATCCCGACGCCGCGCTTTACTGGCTGGCAAAAATGATTCATGCCGGCGAAGACCCGCGTTTCATTGCGCGGCGCATCGTCATCCATGCCGCCGAGGACGTGGGGCTGGCCGATCCGCTGGCGCTGGTGCTGGCGAATGCGGCGTTCCAGGCGGCTGAATTCATCGGCTGGCCGGAGGCGCGTATCCCGATCGCCGAAGCAACGCTCTACATCGCCACGGCGCACAAGAGCAATTCGGTCATCACGGCCATTGACGCGGCGTTGGACGACGTTCGTTCGGGACGCACGCTGCCCGTGCCGGAACATTTGCGGGACGCGCATTACCCCGGCGCGAAACGGCTTGGTCACGGCGCGGGCTATCAATACGCGCACGATTTTCCCGATCATTTTGTGGTCCAGGACCACCTCGGTGCCGATAAACAGTACTACTTGCCGTCGGATCAAGGCGCCGAAAAGCAGATCAAGGAGCGGGTCGGGAAATGGCGGGAAATGAGCGCGCGAGCAAAAGCGCAGGAGCCCAATCCGACGGCCGCGCCAACCGGCCCGCAGGAGAGTCAAGAGAGATGAGCCAGGGTATCGGGCAGCAAAAGACTGCGCTGCGTCAGCGCGTTCGAAGTGAATTGAAGCGGCTTTCGCCCGCCGGTCGGCTCGCCGCGTCCGAACGGGCTTGTTGGCGGCTGCGCCAGGAACCCATCTGGCGTGAAGCGCGGTCCGTATTGCTCTACGCCCCGCTGCCCGACGAAGTGGACATCGGGCCGCTGTTGACCGAGGCGCTGGCGGCCGGAAAAGAGTTGGCCCTGCCCCGGTTCGACACCCAGGAGCAGATGTACCTGGCCCGTCGTGTGCTGCATCTCACGAATGACTTGCGGCCCGGACGGTTCGGGATTGCCGAACCGGCGGAAAGCTGTCCGGATGTGCCGCTAAAGCGACTGGACTTCATCCTCGCACCTGGAGTAGCCTTTGCCTGGGACGGGCGCAGGCTCGGAAGGGGGAAGGGATATTATGACCGGCTGCTTTCGTTCGTCCGCGGGGTTAAGTGTGGAATCGCGTTCGATGAACAAATGATGGACGATATTCCGGCCGAACCGCATGACGTCCGTATGGATTATATCTTGACGCCGACGCGCTGGACCCGTGCGGGCCGGAGCGGTGTTTTGAAATGATTTTTGCGGCACCATTATTTTGGGAAGGCGCCCTGACTCTTCTGACGGGCGTTCTGCTGGGTTACTGGTTTTTCCGTTGGAAACAGCGAAAACTTCACCTCGCCCACGCGGCGCAGGAGACATCGCTTCGGGAAAGCGCGCAGCGGGAAGCCGAAACCATTTTGCGCGAGGCGCGGATCGCCGCCAATGAAGAGGCCATCAAGCTGCGGGAGCAAACCGAAAAATCCTTCGGTACCCGCCGGCGTGAACTGACTGACCTGGAACAGCGGTTGGCCGAGCGGGAATCGCTGATCAACCGCCAGTTGGAAGGCCTGGTCCAGCGCGAAAAGGACTTGCGCGACAAGCAGCAGGAACTGGAAGAGAAGAAGTCGGCGGTCGAAGCCGAACGCAACGAGCTGGTGTGGCTCGCCAAGCTTCGCAAGGAACAACTCCAGAAGCTTTCCCATTTGAGCGAGGCCGAGGCCCGCGCGCTTCTCTTGAAGGAAACCGAGCAGCAGGCGTTGCATGATGCGAGCGATTTAACGCGGCATGTGTTGGAGGAAGCCAGGCTGAAGGCCGAAGACCAGGCTCGCCGCATTATCAGCCTCGCCATCCAGCGCTACGCCGGCGAACACACGTTCGAGACCACCACCGCCACCGTCGCGCTGCAGGGCGATGAGATCAAAGGCCGGATCATCGGTCGCGAGGGGCGCAACATCCGCGCCTTCGAAGCGGCCACCGGCATCACCGTGCTCATCGACGACACGCCCAACGCCGTCGTCCTGTCCGGGTACGATCCCGTGCGGCGCGAAATCGCCCGCGAAGCCATGCAACGCCTGATTCTCGACGGGCGTATTCACCCGACGCGCATTGAAGAGGTCGTCGCCAAAGTTGCGCAGGAAACGGAGGAGGCCATTTTGCGCTTCGGCGAGGAGGCCGTTTTCAAGCTCGGGTTGCCGCCGCTGCATGTGGAAATCGTCAAGTTGCTGGGCCGCCTTCGTTTTCGCCACAGCTTCGCGCAAAACCTCCTCGATCACTCCGTCGAAGTCGCCCATATGACGGCGCTGATTGCCGCGGAGCTCGGACTCGACGTCGCCACCGCCAAACGGGCGGGTCTCCTGCACGACATCGGCAAGGCCATCACTCATGAAGTCGAAGGCTCCCACGCCATCATCGGAGCCGACTTCATCAAGCGCTACGGCGAATCCGAAGAGGTGATCAACGGCGTGGCTTCGCACCACGACGAAGTCCCCCACACGAACGTCTGGGGAATCCTGGTCAGCGCCGCCGATGCCATCAGCGCCTCGCGCCCCGGCGCGCGCTCCGAAACCATGACCCTCTACATCAACCGGTTGGAAAATCTCGAAAAGATCGGCCTCTCATTTTCCGGCGTTGACCGGTGTTTCGCCGTTCAGGCGGGCCGCGAGTTGCGGGTGGTGGTTCAACCGGATCAAATCGACGATGAACAGGCTTTCGTCCTCGCGCGCAATATCGCCCGTAAAATTGAAGAAACCCTGCAATATCCCGGCCAAATCCGCGTGACGGTCATCCGGGAAACGCGCTGCGTGGAGTTCGCAAAGTAAGGGAACCCGCCCCGCTCCTCGGGGTCTTGCGACGTTAAAGGAGTCAACGCCCCTGGTACATCGCCGGTGGCAAACCCGTTTCCCAACCACGGGGCTGGTTCCACGGACGCGCCGAAGCGTTCTCGGGTTCGCTGGTGGCGCATCCGGCCAACAGGACGCCCAGGCCCACGAGCCACAGGAGCAACCCACATCGGAAAAATATTTTGCGTTGCATGTACGTTTAAAGACCGACCAAAACAATGTCGCCTTCCATGATTTCACCCTGCTTCCATTCCGGCAAAACATTGGCGACGCTGCGATGCGGTCCGAGGCTGAGGATGCGCACCCTCGCCACCAGCTTGCCGGACCGATTGACCAGCATTTCACCTCGCGCCAGCAGACCATCGTCGGCCCCGATATCCAGCACCACAAACTCATACTTGGGATCGACCGCGATGACCTTGCCTTTCAGGCTGGGAGGCAGTTCAACTTTGGTCTTCGTTCCCTGCAGAATATCCAACTCGGACTGGATCTGGGTGACCTTCAGGCCCAGCATTTTGTTTTCCCCTTTTAAAGCGTCGTTGTCGCCCACCAGTTTCTTGTTCTCGGCAATAAGCGACCTGATTTCCTCGATCGAATGACCAAAAGTCAGCCAGGCAGACAGCTTCGTCTGCGCGTCGTTTTTATCCAGCGTGGTCTTTTCGAGTCGGGCTGCCAAATCGTTGGCGCGTTTCTCCTGCTGATCTGCCTTCTCGCTGGCGGTGACGAGGTCGTTCCTGGTTGTTTCCAGTTCCTTTTTGGCCTTATCCTTCTCCGCCGTGGCGTCTCTGGCCTCCCTTTTGGCTTTTGTTTCGGCCGCCTGAGACTGGGTCAGACTGTCTTGAGTGGACTTTAGATTGGTCCTGAGCTCCTCAATGTTCTTAGCCACCTTCAACTGGCTGACCGTCAACGCGGCCACACCGGCCACAATCGCGATGATTAAAGAAATCCTGAGCATTTTTGGTTCTAAGGTTAACTTGCCGTTACACTAAACACTCGACAGGGCAGTGTCAACGTCCGCGTACACAAACGGCGTGAAACGTCCCCATGCTCAATAAACAATCACGAAACTGCCGTCGCCGCCGGTAAAAGCCGTCGGCAAACTCCAGACTGGCAGGCCGTCCACACGCCCTTTTTCAGCAGTTGCTTTGCCATTTTGGTCAAAAAGCTGCCATGCCAACGCACCCCCCTTTTCCCAGGCCGTGCCCTCGGTCCAGGCCAGCAGCACATCGCCGAGTGAGTTGGCCGCCACCGCCGGATGCCTCCGTTTGTCCGTCCCGGGAGCATAAGCGGGCCCGGATAAATTCAGCGATTCCGGCTCGATCAGGTTGAAATAAACCTGGCCCTCTTGCTCCGTGGCCGCCACGACGCCGGGACCGCGTTGGGCGAACGCACAACTGCTCATGGGACAACCCTTGATCATCCACCGGTTCACCGTCTCAAGCTCGAATGTTGCGGCATGATCGCGCGAAACCAGAAGCGCCATGTCGCGACTGATTTCATTGGCCGTGCGATAAAGCACATAAAGAGTTCCCCGGGAATCGGCGAAGGCGCGCATGCCGCAGCAGCCGCAGGCGCCGGTTGGTTTGGGATTCGCCCGCGCCTCACGTTTGAAAGTTCTGCCTTCATCCGTCGAATGAGCAACAAACACCGCCCGGCCGGCTTCCCCCTTTTCGTTTCCGGGCGGACTCGCATGCCAGATGACATAAACGTTGCCGTCCGAATCAGCCGCCACGGAACCGCCGCCGTCCAACCCGGCAGCCCACGTGATGACATTGCGTTCGGTTTCAAATGCGGTGCCGGTGTCATTCAATCGTGCGTAGAGCATCGGGGTGACCTCTTTGCCGTCAATCGTGACGCGAGCGGCGCCTTCGCCTCCCATCCAGGCTACGTGCACGCGGCCATTCCTGCCGACAGCCAACTGCGCGCCGCGAATCGTCCCCGTGGCAATGGCGCTCGCCGGCCGACGGTTGACGCGAATGGGCGCTGAAAACGACTCCCCGCCTGGTTCCCGCCGAACGTAGAAGATATCGCCGCCGGCCGGTTTGCCCTTGAAATAGATCAAATGAACCATTCCGCGGGCATCAACGGCGGCCTGCGGCTGAATACCGCCGTCCGGCGCGCGGACCAGATTGACTTTAGACGAGTCCGCCGATCCGGCCACGATCGCGAAAATCCAAAGGAGGGCGCAGAATGCAACCCGGACCAATCCTGTCGGTTGCGTGGAAACTTTCATGGTGACAACGCGCGGCAAAGATACCCGCCTCTAAAGCGGGCCATCCAACCGGACCCGCTCAGCTCCGGGGTATCTCGATGTCCAGAGTATGCTTGCGAATCTCTTCCAGAAGCTGGGTCGGGCTGAATGGTTTGGTCAGGAAAATCGCCGCGCCGGAGGACTCCGCATCCTCCTGGCTGTATTTATGCGGGTTGGCGGTCAGCATGATCACAGCATGATCACGGGAATGTCGCGCGTGGACGGTTCCTGTTTCAGTTGCCGCAACGCCGTCAGCCCGTCCATATTCGGCATCATCGCGTCCATGACAACGAGGCAGGGTTTCTCGCGCGCGGCCGCTTCGACTGCCTCGCGTCCGTTGCGGGCTTTGATCATTTGGTAACCGGCGTTCTCCAGATGATGCTGGATCAGCCGCAACATGAACGGCTCGTCATCCACGATCAGTATTTTACGCGGCATAAGGCTTTGCCTTTCGACCAGATTTCACTCTGCCATTATGAGGAAGGTCTGGTCGTCTTTCAAGCTCGTATTCGCCTGAAATCTCCACAGCTCTGCCACCAGTTCGTCTCTCAGGTCCTCGGCCTTCCGGGGGCGGGTCGTGGTTTGCTTGAGCCATTCCATCAGGCGTTCCTGTCCAAAAAGTTCGCCCTGCGCATTGCGCGCTTCGGTCAAACCGTCGGTATAAAGCAGAATGCGACAGTTTTCCGGCAACTCGGCCGTTTCGTCCGAGTAAGGCGTATCGGGCAGGATGCCCAGCGGCATGCCTTCGGGCCAAAGCGTTCTGACCGCCGGTTCACCGGCAATCGCCAGCAGCAACGGACAGTGACCGGCGCTGGCGGTAATAAGCCGGCGTTGCCGCGCATCAACGTAAACCAGTTGCGCGGTGATGAACATGTCCACTTCGGACAACTCATCAAACAGCAGTCGGTTCACCCGCGAGAGCAGTTCGGACGGCTGGTTGGTCAGTTCCGGCAACGCCCGCAACAAACTGCGTAGAATCGCCGCGAACATGGCTGCCGGGATCCCTTTGCCCATCACATCGGCGATGATCAAAAGCACCGAATCATCGGACCACTTGGCCACATCGTAGAAATCACCGCCCACCTGGCGCGCGCTCTCGCAATAACCGGCCAGCCCGAAGCCCGGCAGTTGCGGGAGCGTTTTCAACAGAAGCGAACGCTGGATGTTTTTTGCAATCTGCAGATCGCGGGCCATCAGCAGGTTGTTCACCTGCT